>JAEEGK010000164.1_pt1 | contig 166674 bp, 170 predicted proteins | sample 8958771 | NCBI WGS metagenome assembly JAEEGK01 (sample SAMN16246547, study PRJNA631951) | gut metagenome | biome: gut microbiome; feature: rumen; material: SC-attached | host: Bos | place: Iran: Karaj | collected 2018-10 | reverse complement strand
ACGGACAACAGGGACGGCACCCTGAAGGTTACGGCGTCCACAACGGAGGGCGATCTGGTTTTCACGAACGTGTACGGCTTTGAGAAAAAAATCACCCTGACTGCTCACAAGGAACTGGTCGGGCGGTCGTTGCAGCCGGAGGAATTCTCTTTTGAAGTCCGGCGTGCGGATGCTGCCCCGGACTCGGAGCCTTTAGCAATCGGGAAAAATGATGCTGACGGCAATATCACCTTCTCGCCGGATATCATTCTGACGGAAAGAGATTTGGAAACCATCTCGCCGCAGACCGGTATCGGGGAAATCACGTTCCTGATCAGCGAGGTGCAGGGAACGGATCCGACGGTGATGTATATGACCAAACCGGTTGAGGCAAAGGTTCAGATCGCGCTGACGGAGAGCGGCGAAGTGCTTGTGGTGATGCCCGGGCAGACGCTGAAACCCGGGAAAGAAGACTGCATGGCCTGCGGCGGAGACGGTATAGGAGGGATTGCGGCGGTTGTTATGGACGCATCGAGCAGGTCGGTCACCCAGATTATCATGCTGAGCGACTGCCTGGACGGGGAGATTATGAAATCCTGTCCGAACTGCCACGGAACAGGTCTCGACCCGGCCGGCACGGGAGATCCGTGCGGCACCTGCAAAGGAGCCGGCTTTACATTCAACCCGTGTGCGCATCCCAACCTGACCGGGGAGACCTGCCCGGACTGCCTCGGGATTCTGAGCGCTCCTGTGATACATCAGGACGGCATGGTCATCGGACCATTCAGTTCAGGTTTCACGCTTCACGAGTTGTCCGAGATGACGAGTGTGCCCGAGGATCAATGCCCGTCCTGCATAACTTGCGGCGTATATGCCGGATATGCTTTCACGGAGGAGGAATGGGCAGTCATACAGGAGAATCCATCCGCCCTGTACAATCCCGATTACCTTTGCCGGATCGTCGCGATTTATCCGGCGAATACCGGCGATACCTGCGGAGTCTGTGGAGGAACCGGAAAGGTGGACGGAGAAATGGTGGTCGACGGCGAAGCGGAGCCGGTGCAGCTGGTCAATTACCTGAAGCCGGGAGTGTCGATTACCGCGACGAAGACGTTTGAAGGCAAGCCGGTGACGGAGAAGTATTCGTTCGGACTGTATGTGAGTGATGAGAACGGATACACGACGAGACTGATCGAGACGGTGGAGAATGCGGAGGATGGTTTGATTGCATTTTCCAACCAGCTGCTGGATCCGAACGCTAAGGAGCCGTACTACTTCGTAGTTCGCGAGCTTCCCGGCGAGGACGCTACCGTTGAGTATGACAGCCACGAAGTGATGTACGTCGTCACATTCACGGAAAATGAAGACGGTCTCTTTACCCCGGACATTAAGACCATCGGTGATACGGAGTTCCGAAACGGTTATAAGGACGGTTCGCTTGCAATTGAGATCACCATGGACGGTCCGGTTCCGGAGGGAGATCAGCCGGTATTCCCGGTGGAGATCGTGATTAAGGACCGCGACGGCAAGCCGATGGCAAATGCTTCCTTCCCTGTCACGGAGGAGATGAAGAGGCGTGCGCTTCGCGCGGCCGGCAGCGGCAATGTGCTGACCACGGACAGCGAGGGACGCGCAACGCTGGAAGTGCCGGGCGGCAAGACCTTGATCGTGTCCGGTCTTCCGCACGGAGCAGCGTTTGAAGTTTCGCAGGTGAGCGGCAGCATGCCGGAAGGCTTTGCGCAGTCCTCTGCGGAGGGTACGAAGGGTACCGTCACGGGCGGTTCGCAGAGCCGGACGACATTCGGCAACACGTACACCGCACCGGAGGTTAAGCCTTCACCCGAGGCAGAGCCTTCGCCTTCGCCCGAGGCTGAACCGTCACCTTCGCCGGAAGCCGAACCGTCACCGACGGTTGCACCTTCGGTTTCGCCGAGTGTGGCGCCTTCGGTAACACCGATTCCTTCTACGACGCCGGACGGTCCGGTCGATTCGCCGAAGACGGCGGACACACTGCCTTACATTTTCCTCGGTTTGCTGCTGGCAATCTGCCTCGGCGCCGGAATTGCCCTGCGCGTAACGGAACTTCGCAAGGAGCGCTAAATGTCGCCTGCGGGGCGACCACGCGGGCCTTTCGACATGATATAGTTGCCTCAGAAAGAAAAAAGCAGGCCGCAGCGCGGCGGAAAGAGAGGCAACATTATGAAAAAGGGTTTAACGGAAATTATCTACATTCTGGACAGAAGCGGTTCCATGGGAGGCCTTGAGGCCGACACCATCGGCGGTTACAATTCGATGCTCGCGAAGCAGAAGAAGGAAGAGGGCGAGGCGCTCTTCTCGACGGTGCTTTTCGACGACCGCATCGACGTGCTGCACGACCGCAAGCCGATTGCGGAGATCGCGCCCATCACGGAGAAGGAATACTTCGTGCGCGGCTGCACGGCGCTTCTGGACGCGGTGGGCGGAGCCATCCACCACATCCGCAACGTCCACAAATACATCCGCGAGGAGGATGTGCCGGAGAAGACCTTGTTCATCATCACCACCGACGGCATGGAAAATGCCAGCAAAGAGTATGACTACGCCAAGGTCAAGAAGATGGTGGAGCAGCAGAAGGAAGCAGGCTGGGAGTTCATTTTCCTCGGCGCCAACATCGACGCAGTGGAAGTGGCAGGCCGGTTCGGCGTCGCCGCCAACCGCGCGGTGCGCTACGAGTGCGACAGCGCCGGCACGATGCTCAACTTCACCGCAATGTCCAAGATGGTCAGCCGCGCCCGCAAATGCGAAAGCGCCGCTGCCATGAGCGCAGCCTTCGACTGCGAGGACGCACTCGCAGAGATCCGCGAGGACTACAACAAGCGCGGGAAAAAGTAACCAAATAAATCATAACCGGGAAGGGGCCCGTCGTGAAGAAAAAGGTAAGAATTGCTATTTTGTGTACCATTTTACTGGCAGTTTGCGACGGACTCGGATACGGTATATTTTACTGTTACCATGCCACAAAGAAGCCAACGGTCGTTGCTGATCTTTGTCATGGGAAGTTCGGACGTACGGAAACTGATTCGCTGGTGTATGTGAAAGAGAACGATCAGTATATTCCATGTATAGTGATTGACACGAAGAACTACGGTGATGACGCAGTGCTGTTGCTTCGTAAATTCGTTTACATGCAGGATATGATGTATCGTGACGAAAACAAGTATGGTGTCGGCGGTGCATATTATAATGTTTGTTCAAAGCGGGAAAGAGCACTACGTTCGTCCCGTTATTACTGTAAACCGCAATGAGCCAATCGAGTTACGGACATTTGATACCGATACGATTCAGGGAACTATCTATGTGTTTCCGGGAGATGAGTAATTGAATAGTAATTGAACAGAGCTGATAGGGCTGTCGCACCGGCAAGCGGTGCGCAGCCCTTTTCCCTTTTTTGGTTGTTGATAATGAAAACAAGCAGTACAGTTGGTTCGATGTTGCGTATCGTGAATTGCAGTCAACGAAATTGGGCAGTGTCTTTGACTTGAATCTGAAAAATCGGAGTTGCAGTCAACGAAAATCTCTGCAGGCTTTGACTCATTTCTGAGAAGCTTGAATTGCAGTCAACGAAAACCCCGGTAGGTTTTGACTCAGATTTGAAAAACTTGAATTGCAGTCAACGAAAGCCTTCGCAGGTATTGACTCAATTCTTGGAAACTTGAATTGCAGTCAACGAAAACCCCGGCAGGTGTTGACTCAATTCTTGGAAACTTGATTTGCAGTCAACGAAAGCCTTCGCAGGTATTGACTCAATTCCGGAAAACGTGAATTGCGGTCAATCCCGGGAACTTTCCGGACACCGGAAGAGGACATAAGCTGACAAAAGCAGGAAGATGCTGTCCAAACTCATAGGGCTGTCGCACCGAAAAGCGGTGCGACAGCCCTTGTTTTTTTGTTATGAAGTTTTAATGCAACTCTAATGTTGTGTAAAGTACCGTTTAAGATTGCCGCGGTATACTTGCGACTGTCAGATGAACGAAGAAAACAACTGAACGGACAACATAAGGAGGTATTGCGAAACCGCTGTGCGGCTTCGCAATCGCCCGATTGCACTGCGGTATCCTCGCGCAATCACCCGCTTGCGCTGTGGTATCCTCGCGCAATCACCCGCCTGCGCTGCGAAATCTTCGCGCAGGCGACCTCCTTTTTGTTCACTATCGTTCCAAAAAGGAGGTATTGCGAAACCGCTTCGCGCTTTCGCAATTACCCGCCTGCACATGTGCAGTCGACCTCCTTTTTGTTCACTATCGTTCCAAAAAGGAGGTTGCAAAAAAACAAAATGGGTATCTTGTTGCGGTATATCCGAAAAAACATGATGGAGAAGAAGAGCCGGTTGATTCTGGTGGTGCTCTCCATCGCGATCAGCGCAGGACTTCTGGTTACCTGCATGGGGCTGATGAACACAATCTCGGACAGTTTTACGGAGCCCGGGAGAAAGGCAGCGGAGGGACGCGATGTGGCCCTGAATGCTGCGGACGGTTTCTGGTTTACGGAAGATGACTTCGATGGCGACGGACTTACGCAGGTCATGGGGGAGATCGCCGGGACCGGAGTTATCTCGAAAGATGACAAATTAACGTATGTATCCCTGCACGGTCGGAAGAGCTTCGATCTGAAGATGGTGAGCGGTAAGTTCGAAAATACAAACGAAGCCACCTGCGTGATCTCGGAGCGGACCGCAAAGGAAAAGAACCTGCGCGTAGGCGATACGCTTTCCATGAATGTCTACGGAATTCCGGTGGAATTCAAGGTGAGCGGTATCGCGGTTACGGACGGACTGCTGTACACCGACACGAAGGAAAGCTACAGCGTCGTGGTTCCGTACGAGTGGATGAACGAGCAGTCCGGCGCGGACGGCGCGTACAACGTGATGTACGCCAAGGTCGTTTCCGCGAAGGCCGGCAAGGACGCCACGGATGACGAGATTAAAGATGCGGTGAAGGAATTTAACGAAAAGAACACCGCTGTGAAGGCATCCATTATGAACACGGTGGCGGTATTCGGCGATATGTCCTCTTTGTACATGTCGGTCGGCTGCATGCTCGCAATCGTAGTTATCGTAAGCGCGCTGATCATCAGCGGCGTCTTCAAACTGATCATCACGGAGCGCCTTCCGGTGTTCGGAACGTTCCTGAGCCAGGGTTCTACCAAGGGCCAGGTGAAGCGCATCGTGCTTCTCGAAAGCGTCGTGTACGCCCTGATCGCCGGCGTTGTCGGATGCATCATAGGCGAGGGCGTCCTCTACGCGGTGAGCCGTTACGTATCGCCTCTTAAGGATTACGGAATTTACCTTCCCTTCTCCATCGATTGGGGATGCATCGCCTTGGGAATGGCATTTGCCGTAGTGATGTCGATAGTTTCGGCATGGAAGCCTGTAAGCAAGATCGGCAAGCTGGAGACGAAGGATGTCATCCTTAACCGTGTGGAGCATGCGCATAAGAAGCATGTTGTGAAAGCGGTTGTGGGAGTGCTTCTCTTAATCGGCGCAGGCGTTGCAAGCGTCTTCACCCACAAGGACTACACACCCCTAAGCATCCTGGAGACCACAGCCTCCTACGTGGGAATCATCCTGTTTACACCGGCTTTGGTAAAGGGTTTTATGAATGTGCTTTGCAAGATTTTCCGCGGCAACACCAACATGTGGCTTGCCTGCAACAACATCCGTTCCTCGAAGCTTCTCACAAGCAACATCGTGCTTCTGGTCATTTCCCTGAACGGTATCCTGTGCTGCGCATCCACCGGTGTGACCATGACGAAGGTGGTTGTCGAGGCATACGAGGAGATGGAGTACGACTTCGACATCGAAAACATTCTGCCGTCGACCTCGGATGTGAACACTACCGAACAGATCATTGCGGAGCTTGAGAAAAATGAGCATGTGGATGCGGCAAGCATCAATCCGGTGTCCTTCTGCATCGGCCAAAGCGACGACAGAGACATCATGATCATGGGCGTCCAGCCCAAGGCCTATGCCGACTGGAACATTTACATGCACTTAATGGATGATCCCTACCGTGCGGATTACGAGAATTTTACGAACACTGCGGATTCAATCGTGATGACGACGGCCCTCGCAAGAGACTGGAAGCTGGCAAAGGGCGACAACGTCTCGGTGGAGCTCAACGGCACGAAGCACACCTTCCGGATCGCGGCGATCGCGGACGGCAAGCTTTATAACGGCGGCAAATTCATCCTCATCAAGTGGGACGAGATGAAGAATATCTACCATTCCGCCGATGCGGGCAGCATCACCTTCAATGTCAAGGGTGACCCGAAGGCTGCGGAGGATTCCTTCAAGACCATGCTCGCCGGATACGGTGCAACATATGAGGACCGCGATACGGAGATGCAGGCCAATGTCGACCAGAATGCGATGATTGTCGACTTGATTTCAATCTTCTCGTACATCGCCATCGCGATTTCGGCAATCGGCATCTTCAACAACATCGTCATTTGCTTCCACCAGCGCCGCAAGGAGTTCGCGGTCATGGCTTCGGTGGGAATGAACGCCGGCAAGAGAAAGCGCCTGATCTTAACGGAGAGTCTGCTCTGTGTGGCCATCGCGGTCGCCATCTCCATTCCGTTCTCGCTCCTTGTGAACCGCTTAGTCACCGGAATGCTTTACTACATGGGCGTACCGTTTGACATTCTCTTTGACTGGAAGAGCACGCCGACATTTTTGGCTGCATTTGCCGCAATCGTGTTCCTGGCGTCCCTCTCCACCATGCGCAAGAGCAAGAAGCTGAGCGTTGTGACAGAACTGAAGTACGAATAATTAACCAAGTCAAATTCAAATATAAAACAATCATCGGAGGATATAAAAATGAGTGCTATCGCAATTAAGGATCTTAACAAATCGTTCGTTAACGGCAAGGAGATTGCCCACGTTTTGAAAAATATCAATCTTACGGTGGAGGACGGCGAGTTCGTCTCCATCATGGGCCCGTCGGGCTGCGGCAAATCCACCCTTCTCTATCTTCTGGGCGGCCTTGACCGTCCGACCTCGGGCAGCGTGAGCATCGAGGGGAGAGACCTGAAAACCCTGAAGGAAAAGGAGCTGTGCGACATGCGCAGCGACAAGATCGGCTTCGTGTTCCAATTCTACAACCTGGTTCCGAACTTGAATGTGGAGGACAACATCGCGCTGCCTCTCATGATCGCAGGCCGCAAGCGCTCCTCCTACAAGGCGAAGATCGACGAAGTTCTGGAGATCATCGGTATGAGCGACAAGAGAAAGCTCACGCCCCGCGAGCTCTCCGGTGGCCAGCAGCAGAGAGTGGCCATCGCCAGAGCCCTGGTGTTCGACCCGGAGATCCTCTTCCTCGACGAGCCCATCGGTAACCTGGATTCCAAGACCGGCATGAAGATCATGGAGCTCTTCCGCGAGATCAACAAGAAGTACGGCAAGACCATCGTACAGGTTACGCACTCCGAGGAGGCTGCCCGCTACGGTACGAAGCTTGTGCGCGTCCGCGACGGCGAGATCGAGACCGTTGAGGAGCTCGACGAGAACGGCAACTCCGTGAGCAGCGTTGTGGGCTACGCTCCGGACGGCTTCGGCCAGCCTGCCCGCGGCAACCGCAGAGCCGGCTGAGACGAAGGTCCGGCAGCAAATGCCGAACTCCCGAACATGACATTTTCCGGCGGTTGCGAAGGGGAGGCACTCCGGTGTGGGGGAGCCCTGAGAAGTAGACAGTAAGCCGGACTACTCATGTAGAATGGCAGACCATAAGCAACCTTTATATCCTGACTTACCCGGCGCGGGCATGAGAATGTTTCGCGTCGGGCTTTTTTGTCTTATCAACTTGTATTTTCTGTGATACAATAGCCCAAAGGCCCTCCGCTTTTGCGGGGGCGCGGGGTGAAAAATGATGCTATGGGGAGGTATCTTTCATGGATACGATTTTGATTGTCGATGACGATGTGGCCATCAGCAAACTGCTGGAGGAGACGCTGACGGGAGAGGGCTTTGCCGTGCGCAAGGCCTATTCGGGGACGGAGGCGCTGATGGCGGTCGGCGCGGAGCGTCCGGACCTGATTTTATTGGACCGCATGCTGCCGGGGCTCTCGGGCGAGGAGGTGTTGCCGAACTTTAAGGGCATTCCGGTGATCGTTGTGAGCGCGCGTACCGATACGATGGAGAAGGTGGACCTTCTTCTCGGCGGTGCCGCGGACTACATCACGAAGCCGTTCCGCATCGAGGAGCTGGTGGCGCGCGTGCGCGTTGTCCTTCGCGACCGCCGTGCCCCGCGCGATGAGACGAAGATTTCGTGCGCGGGCTTTCTGCTTGATGCGGAGCTGCACACGGTGACGTACGGCGGCAAAACCGTGAAACTCACGCGCACGGAATGCGCAATCGCAAAGATTTTGATGAACAACCGTGACCGCGTAATCGCGAAGCTCACGCTTTTGGAGCAGATTGCGCAGGACACGCCCGACTGCACGGAGGACTCTTTGAAGGTGCACGTGCACAACCTTCGCCGCAAGCTGCGCGATTTAAGCGGCCGCGACTGCATCTCGGCAGTGTGGGGAATCGGTTTCCGCTTCTCCACGGAAAATGCATAAATCTTTACGGAATCTTAACGCTTGTCTTAATCGGTTTCTTAACACTGCCGTGATATAACGTAAGCGAAAGGGGGGTAGCGCTATGACGGAATACGCTATTGAAACAAAACAGGTTACCAAACAGTTCGGACGTATCACGGCGCTTGACAATGTGGACCTGCATCTGACCAGAGGGGCTATATACGGCCTTGTGGGGAAGTCCGGTGCGGGCAAATCGACGCTTCTTCGCGTCGTAAGCGGTCTTCAGCAGCCGAGTGGGGGAACGTACGAGCTGTTCGGGAAAGATCGCTCGGATCGAAAGATCGGAGCGGAACGGCGCAGAATCGGGGTTGTGCCGGACGGATGTTACCTCATCCCGAGACAGTCTCTCGCAGGCAATCTGAAGCGTCAGTGCCGGCTTCTGGGGGTGCCCGGCAAGGACAGAGCGGACGAGGTACTCCGGTTGACGGAGCTGACCGGATTTGCGAAGGTGAGGGCGGAGAAGCTTCCCGAGGAGGCTTTGATTCCCGCGGCGATCGCGATGGCTTTGTGCGGTTCGCCGGACGTATTGCTTCTCGATGATGTGTTCGCGGGGATGAGCCTCGCACAGAAGGAGAAGACGGAGGAGTTTTTGAAGAAACTCAATCAGGATCTCGGAATCACGATTCTTGCGACCGCAGAGGAGCCGCAGACGCTTGCGGAGGTGGCGACCGGATACGGAATCCTCGATCACGGGGAGCTTCGCAGGGAGTTGAGTGCGGAGGAGATGAAGTCGCTTCGCGAGACCGCGATCCGCATCCGCGTTACGGATGTCAACGTGCTGGCACGTGTGTTGGTGGAGAAATCGCTTCGGTATCGCGTCCTGGGTTCGGACACGGCAGACATCTTCGGGAAACCGCATATTACGGACCTGGTGACTGTGCTGGCGAAGGAAGGGTGCGAGGTGTTGACGCTTGAGGAGAGAACCATGCAGACGGAGAACTTCCTCGAAGCGCTGGAGGGAGGTAACAAATGAATCGTTTGCTTCGGTATGATTTTTCGAGATTCTGGGGCAGCTGCCTTCCGGTGATCGCACTTGTGATCGCGGTGGCCGCCGGTATCGTGGCGATGCCGGTATGCCCGGGGTATCAGGCGGTTTCGGCCTATGCGCAGGCGTATCTTTTCCTGGTGCCTGTGGCGTGCGTTCTGACAGTCATCTTTATCACGCAGGAATTTTCCTACGGCATCCTTCGCAACAAGGTTGTCATGGGCATGCGGCGTCCGTTCATTCTGCTCTCGTGGGCAGCGGTGATGACGTCGGTCTGCATTTTCCTTGTCGCGGTTTACAGCGCGACGGTGGCGATTGCGCATAAGGTGATCGGCTACGCCGTTGCGGATAATATGTCGTTCGAGACGTTTTTGGTGAACTGCTGCATGACGCTGCAGTTGATGCTTGCATTTGTCGTGATTACCGGTCTGGTGTGCGTTCTCGGCAACGGCTATGAGAACATCATCACGATTCTGTTTATCTTCTTCGCACTTGCGGAGATCGGAGTTCTGACGGCCGCTGCGGCACGGCACAACGGTGTGCTTCGCCGCGTTCTCGCCTTGATTCCGACGACACACCTGGGGGACAGTGTGATCGAGATTCCGCAGACGGCGGTCATGACGCTGGTCGGTGGGGCGGTGCTGATCGCTGCGGCTTCGGCGTTAACGGTTGTTTTGTTTCGCCGCAAGAACCTGCAGTGATCGCTCGTTTGCGACCGATGCAGCTTGTTTGGGGATTTGCTTGAACTTCTGAGGGAATACTATGAAGAGAAAATTTGGAATAAAACAATGGGTCATAATCTGTCTTCTCGGCCCCGCGGCAGTATATCTCGCAGCGATTTTTATCATCAACCGCTACTTCGTATTCGACATTGAAGAGCGGTTTCCGGACCGGTGTTTCCGTGCTCTGGTGAAGTCGGAGTTCGATCGGGACGGCGACGGAATGATCAGCTGGGCGGAGGCCGGGGAGGTCGAAAAGCTTTTGCTGACGAGAAACTGGGATTATGCGACGGAGGAGATAATCGCCGAGTATCATTCCTTAAAGGGAATCGAAATCTTTCGAAATCTTACGGAGCTGTATTGTCCCGGGGCGGGGCTCACGGAGCTGGATGTCAGCGGAAACCGCGAGCTTACGAGTCTGAATTGCGATGATAATGAACTCCGAAAACTGGACCTTCGGGTCAATCGGAAACTGGAGATTCTGCAGTGTTCCGACAATGCTTTGCGGGAGCTGCTCCTGCCGAAGAGCGGTGAGCTTGGGATGCTGGTCTGTGACAACAACCGGCTGACATCGCTGGAGCTTTCGGGCGAGAAGCTGTCGTATGTGAGTTGCGACCATAACACAATCTGGGAACTGGATGTTTCCGGACTAAGCATCCTTACGCTTCTCTCGTGCTCAAATAACCGAATTGGCAGACTCGATCTGCGCGGGCTTAATGAGATGTATTATCTCGATTGCAGTAATAATGATCTTAAAGAGCTATTGCTGTGGTCGGACGCAGAGAGAAACGACGTGCCGGAAGAAACGATACTTTGCAGCAACAATCAGTTGACGGAACTGGATCTTTCCGGACTTCGGAATCCGAGGGTTGTTTTGTGCGGAGTTAACAATATCAGCGAGCTGAATGTCAGTCATTTTCCGAATCTGATCAGTTTGAATTGCAGCGCGACTTTAATAAAGAGCCTTGATCTGTCGGCGAACACACATTTGCAGGCGCTGTCCTGCGGGCAAACACAGATTACCGAGCTTGATCTTAGTTCGAACCGCGAACTGAAATCTCTCAATGTGGAGTGCCTCGGTCTGACGAGTCTGGACTTGTCCGGATTCCGGAATCTGCAATCGTTGTTCTGCTGCGACAATCAACTCACAAAACTGGAGATCGGTGATCTGGTGAATCTGAACCGGCTTGAGTGCAGTCATAACCAACTGACAAAACTTCCTCTGGAGAATCTTTCAAAGCTTGTGCTTCTTCGGTGCGATCATAATCAGCTGGGACGGTTAAATCTTGAAGGATGCCCGAATATCAAAGAGGTCGATGCCGCTTATAACCGGTTGACCGAGATCACCTTCGGGCCCGAGGATTGTCTTCTTCGGCTGTACTGCAATGATAACGAACTCAGTGAGTTGACGGTACCGTTTCTTCCCGGCGTGTCCTATCAGAAGATACTCAGCTGCGAGAGGAACAATATCGGCGTGATCATCAGCAATATCGTGCCGGACGAGCTTTCCAAGGACGAGAAGACGCCACTGAAGATTGTTGTTCCGGAGGATCCGCCGGTGGATGATTGGGAGGAGGAAGAGAATGAATAAACAGCGGAAAATGAACCATTCCTTTGCGCTTCGATATCTTCTCCTGGCGATTGCGACAGTGGTTTTGGCGTTTTTGTCCGTCTTCGCAAGCGGGTATGTAAACCCGGAGAAGAAACCGTTCGCGAATACATTCCACGGCGATTTTCTCGAGTACGTCAAGAAGAAATTCGACGTGAATGAAGACGGTGTGCTGAGCAGGGATGAGCGTCTGGCGGTCGAGGAGATCCACCTGCCGGAGCTCCCGGACAGTCGTGTCATGGCAGAGTGGAATCCGGAGTGGATATCCGAGTTTCCGAATCTTACGTGTCTGGAATGCGTAAGATGGGGAATCACCGAGCTGGATGTCAGCAAGAATACAAAACTGGAATACCTGGATTGCAGCAAAAACCGGCTGACCGAGCTGGACGTCAGCGGATGTCCGCGTTTGCGGAAGCTTTTGTGCAACGGAATTAAACTCGGTATGATTGTAGTCTCCGAGAATCCGACGGACTACAGCGGTCTTCAGAAACTGACGATTGGAGCATGTCCGGATCTGGAATGGCTGGAATGCGGCGGGAACGAATTGACTAAGCTTGATTTAAGCGGTACGCCGCGACTGCATGTGTTGGATTGCTCATTTAACGGGCTGACCGGGCTGGATGTCGAAGGATTTGGTGAACTCCAGGAGTTACGGTGCGGGGGGAATGATATGGAGACGCTTAAGATTCGAGGGTGCACACAGCTGTGGAGCCTGAATTGTTCCAGCAACCGATTGACGGAACTGGATGTGCGCGAGCTGACAAAGATGGAGTATCTGGACATCTCGTATAACCGGCTCGCGTCCATAGATGTGAGTATGATGCCGCATCTTAAGGAGTTCGATTGCTGCTACAATTTGATGTCATCGCTGGATGTCAGTCAGAACAGCGAGCTGGAAATGTTGGATTGCTGGGGACAGCCCGGTTTGAAGGTCAATGCCGGAGATAATTACTCTCTGTATTATTGGACAGAAGAAGAGAATCCCTATGATTATGATGACTCGCTGAGCACTTATCTCAACATGATCTTCGCGCAATGAGGTGACTATGATCTACGGAATTCTTGCTGCGGTGAGTATCGCGCTTGTTTTGTGTATCGTGAAGATTATCATGATGCGCAGGACGGCTCGGGACATCGGAGCGCAACTGGCGGAAAAACTGGGGACGGACACCAACACGGTCATCGTGCTGGACAGTCGCGACCGCGTGATGTGTGAGCTGGCGGAGTGCATTAACCGCGAGCTTTGCAAGTTGCGCGAAGCGTACCTTCGCTATCATTCGGGAGACCGGGAGGTAAAGGAGGCCGTCACTAACATTTCCCACGATCTGCGCACGCCTCTCACGGCAATCTGCGGGTATCTGGATCTTCTGCATCGCTCGAACGATCCGGCGAAGCAGGCCGAGTATCTGGCGATCATCGAGGAGCGCGCCGAGATCATGCGACAGCTCACGGAGGAGCTGTTTCGATACTCCGTCATCCTCTCGAACGAGTCGATGCCGATGGAGGACGACGTGCTGATCAACCAGGTGCTCGAGGAGAGCATCGCGGGCGCTTATCCGGCGCTTTCCGCCCGCGGGATCGAGCCGCAGGTGGAGATCACAGAAACGCACGTGGAGCGAAGATCCAACCGGGCGGCCGTTGCCAGAGTTTTCAACAATCTCTTAAACAACGCCGTCAAATACAGCGAGGGCGACCTCGCAATCTCGCTCACCGAGGACGGTACGGTCCGCTTCTCGAACAAAGCGAGCGCGCTGTCGGCCGATGCCGTGGCGCATCTGTTCGACCGCTTCTACACGCAGAAGGCGTCGCGCGATTCGACGGGCTTAGGGCTCTCTATCGCGAAGGCGCTGACGGAGCGGATGAACGGCAGTATCTCCGCCGAATACGAGGGGGGACGCCTGACAATCTGCGTCAGGATTTGACATACAATCGGATAACCGAGCATGGGACGCAGGTGTCAATTGGGGGGACACCTGCGTTCCGCTTTGTGCGGGGTTCATTTTCCGAAAGAAGTCTTTTTTATTCGGCGGTTTCATGCTATAATGTGCGGTAATATACGTAGGTTTGTCGTAAACCGCGTGTACGGAATATTCGGAAAATGAGGGGGAGGACATCGATGAAGTACGGTCTTGTTTTGGAGGGCGGCGGAATGCGCGGTCTGTTTACGATGGGAGTTCTGGACGTCTGGATGGAGAAGGGCGGCATCACCTTCGGCGGGGCGGTAGGCGTGTCCGCGGGAGCGGCCTTCGGCTGCAATTTCAAGTCCGGGCAGATCGGCCGCGGCATCCGTTACAACGTAAAATACGCCGGCAACTGGCGCTACAAAAGCTACCTCTCGTGGCTTCTGACCGGCGACATCTTCGGCGCCAAATTCTGCTACGACACGCTGCCGAACGAGCTGGATCCCTTCGATACGGAGGCCTTTGCCGCGAATCCGATGGAGTTCTTCGCAACGGCAACCGACGTGGAGACCGGGCGCCCCGTGTACAAGCGGCTTCGCGACGGCGGTGCGTATGACATGCAGTGGATCCGCGCGTCGGCGTCCCTGCCGGTGGTTTCCAAAGTCGTGCCGATCGGCAACCGGCGCTTCTTGGACGGCGGCATCGCGGACTCGATCCCTCTTAAGTTCATGGAGGGGCAGGGGTATGAGAAAAATGTGGTGATCCTCACGCAGCCGGAGGGGTACGTAAAGGAACCGAACGACAAGATGAAATGGATCCGGCTTGCTTTGCGCAAGTATCCGAAGGCAGTGGAGGCGATGGAGTATCGCCACGTGATGTACAACGAGGAGACCGCCTACGTTGCCAGACAGGAGGCTTCCGGGGCTGCTTTCGTGCTTCGGCCGGACGCGCCGCTTGCAATCTCGCACCTGGAGAAGAGCGAGGCAGAGTTGATGCGCGTTTACAACCACGGCCGCGAGGTCGGAGAGCGCACCCTGGATGCGGTGCGGGCATTTTTGGGGCAGAAGCAGTAGATACGTTTTCGGGGGCATTTTCCGGGGAGAGACCGGAGCGGGGGAAAGGAGACAGTATGGGACTGATGCATGAGGAGCTTTCTCTGTCCTACAAGGAGAACACAATATATCGCTGGCAGACGGAGCGGACCAAAAACCAGTGGATCGCCGTCGGCATAATCTTCCTGGGGCTGGTGGCGAGCTGGCTCGCGGACGGCAGGAAGGGAAGTCTGATCGCCTGGGGGGTCGGTCTGGCCGTGGTGATCATTCTCGCGGTGCTGGATATCCGCTACGCCGACATGATAACAAAGGGCAAAGAGCAGTACTATGAAGCGGCGATGGAGAGTCTTCGCACGCGGCAGAAACTCGAGGAAAAGGGCTTCTTCCAGTTCGACACGAAAGAGGAGCAGCAGCGGCTTTACAAGGATATGCCCGCGGGCAGGGAGTCGTTTGCCCTCGCATGGTATCTGGTGCTGTTCGGCATCTGCCTTGCATTTTTCCTGTGGCACCTGCTTAAGTGAGCCTGTCTGTGAAAGGAGATTGCGAAGAATGAAATATCGATATATTCGGGCATTGCTCCTTTTGCTTCTCGTGTGCGCACTTCTGTGTGCGTGCGGAAAGAGCAAGGAGGAGAGCGGTCCGGAACCGACGGCAGTTCCTACGATTGCCGCTGCAACGCCCGCCGGACAGCCCACGGTGACGGTTCCTCCGACGAAAACGCCGACGCCGACGGAGGAGATTGCGATCACCCCGACGGACCGGCCGGATCCGACGCCCACGGAGGTGCTGCCGAAGGCGGTTTCCTTCGAAATCGTGGAAAAGAGGTTTAACTCCCCGCTTGGGGAATACAACGGGGGAGAGCTTCTCGATAAGCTTACCCTGACCTACCGCATGGAGGCCGACAGCACGGAGGAAACCTTCGACTCGGAGGCCTTTGCGAAGCGGGACGGGGAGGTTTTTGCGAAGAACGCCGAAGCGCTTCGCACGGAGATGGCAGCGGAGTTCAAGGGGAAAATGCTGCTTCGCACCAAACGTCTCGCAGCCATCAACTTAAGCGACGCCGGCACTCTGGAAATCTATGAGCATGCGGCCTACGGCTACGCCGGCATTGGCTGCATGGAGAAGCCGAAGGAGTGGGCGGCACCGAAGGTATTTTACTACCGGGTCGAATACCAGCTTCACGTCATTGAGCCGAGACACGAGTACGAGTCACGGTATTACGGCATTATTCGGGAAGAGTTGAAGCCGGAGGATAACGCGGGGTATCGTTCCTACGCGGGGGATTTTGAGCCGTACTACGCAGACGGAGCCCTGCAGGCGATCCGGGCGACGCTCTCGGCGGACAAGGTGCTGACCGCAGACAATAATTCCTTCGGGTACGAAGGGACATTGAAGAACGTCGGGAAAGCGTTCTTCAAGACGGACGGTACGCCGGTCGTTTTCCTGGAGACAACGTCGCTGTCTACGGTATCGTGGGATAGTTTCGAGAGAGAGAAACCTTTAGGCGCGTACATTTTCACGCCGGGGAATCAGATCCTTTTCTCCGAGGCCGCCGACGACTGGCAGATCATGGCATTCCGCGCCTCGGATTTTCAGAAATCCTTCCGGATGCTTGCGGAGGGTGTCTCGGAAGCGGTGATGTATCCGGTGAAGCATTTTCAGCAGAAAGTGGATGACGATCATTATCGCTACCGCGACGAGTATGATCTCGGAGACGGTTTCCTTCTGGAAACGACCGTCAGCAACAGTTATAATTCGACCCTCACAGTGGACTGGCGTGTCCGGTACGAGGAAGTCGAATACGGATATTCCCTTTACGATTCACTGATGCCTTTCGGTGAGACAAAGACCGATGCGGCGGGGAACAAGCTGACAATGACGAGCTTAAGCGCGGAGGGCTACAACACCGATCAGGTCAGACTGGTGCTTTCGGAGCGGAACGCAAACGATGAGCCGGTGGCGGAGTTTGACAGCGACCTGTACCTGGCGGCGCTCCGGACGGAGTTTGCAGGCAACGCCAGGGCGTATGAAAATGAATTAAAGGCGGCCTACCGCGGTCAGGCTCTTCTTCGGGAGAAGGTGATCGAGTCCGTCGCTTTCCCGGGCTTCGGCCGGGTCGACGTCTGCGAGGTTGCAGCGTACGGAGCGATTCCGGATGTTGCCGGTGGAGACAGAGTGTTTTCCTACCTCGTCAAATGCCGCTTCTTCGATACGGAGGGGAAGGCTTACCGCGACTGCCGTATACTTGAGATATGCGGCGGAAAAAACAATGCGGATTACTATGAATTAATAAAGTTCGACGAGCTCTCAAGCCTCGGAGATCCGCTGACTGCAGTTTCAATCCACCGTTATCTGTACGGGGATCCTTCGGAGATGTACAATGACACCTCGTACGATTCGGTGACATGGTTCGATGCGGAAGGAAATCCGTTACTGTACGGCGAGGATTCCTGGGGTGAGGCCACGGACTATTACTGGGTGCCGGGAAACATTGCGATCCGCGGAGTTGACGGGACCGAGTATTTTTCGAAGAAGGACGGCAAGGTGTTTGATTACACCTTGGCAGAGCTGGATACAGCCTTCCGGTATGCGGCGGAGGAATACAGCAAGCTGACGGCGATGGAGACGAGACTGCCCAAGGATAAGATCCAGTGGAGGAAGTCGGAGTACAGTGAGTTGCAGTTCTTCTTCAAGGATTCGCGCAAACTGAGCGACGAGCTGGAGATTGTGTTCGATGCGACGTGGTATTACAACACGGAGACGAAGGACGGCGTCTTCTTCTACACATATGTCCTGAGTCTTTTGTATCACGGCGAGGAGATTCCTTTCGCGGAATACCGTTTTTACTCGCCCTATTGACGGCTTCGGACGTTGCGAATTACAGGGAGTTGTGGTATACTTTGATAACAGCGGCGCTGTCCGGCGGGCAGCGCCGTAACACGTAGAGGGAACGGAGTATAACTGGTATGTACAAAGTGGTTCGAAAGAAGAGTTTGAACCCGACCGTGACGCAGATGGAGATTGAGGCACCGCTGGTTGCAAGAAAGGCAAAGCCGGGGCAGTTCATCATCCTTCGCGTGAACGAGGAGGGCGAGCGCATTCCGCTGACGGTGGCGGGTGTGAACAGGGAAGAGGGGACCGTCAAGATCATTTTCCAGATTGTTGGAGCGACGACGGAACTTCTCAACCATAAGAACGAGGGAGAGTTTATTGAGGATTTTGCGGGTCCTCTGGGACGGGCGACCGAGACCGAGGGAATCCGTAAGGTGTGCATCGTGGGCGGCGGCGTAGGCTGCGCCATCGCGATGCCGGTTGCGCAGGAGTTTCATCGCCTGGGCGCCGAGGTGACGAGCATCATCGGCTTCCGCAGCAAGGATCTGCTAATCCTGGAGGAGGAATTTGCCGCATGTTCGGACCGGCTGATCGTCATGACCGACGACGGTTCGTACGCCCGCCACGGCAACGTTACGGTGCCGCTTAAGGAGATGCTGGACGCAGGGGAGCGGTTTGATATGATCATCACCATCGGCCCCCTGATCATGATGAAGTTCGTAACGCTTACGGCCAAGCCCTACGGCGTGCCGGTGACGGTTTCCATGAATCCCATCATGATCGACGGCACGGGCATGTGCGGCGGCTGCCGGATTACGCTCGTGAAGGAGGACGGAACCCGCGAGACGCGCTTTGCGTGCGTGGACGGTCCGGACTTCAACGGCTATGAGATTGATTTCGACGAGGCAATGTCCCGCGGTCGGATGTATTTTGAGTATGAGCGTCGCGCCCACGAGGAGGTCTGCAACCTCTTCCGTCAGGCGGAAGGAGGGAACTGAGTATGGCTATCGATCCGAAGAAGCATGAGATGCCGACGCAGGACCCGGAAGTCCGCGCGCGCAATTTTGACGAGGTGGCTCTGGGCTACCCCGTGGAAGTGGCAGTGGAGGAGGCAAAGCGCTGCCTCAACTGCAAGAACCGCCCCTGTGTGAGCGGTTGTCCCGTGAATGTCAACATTCCGGATTTCATCGCGCTGATCGCGAAGGGAGACTTCGAGGGAGCGTATCAGACAATCCAGCAGACGTCCTCGCTGCCGGCGGTCTGCGGCCGCGTGTGCCCGCAGGAGACGCAGTGTGAGAGCAAATGCACCCTGGGCATCAAGTTCGAGCCCGTGGGCATCGGCCGTCTGGAGCGCTTTGTCGCCGACTGGCACAACGCCAATGTAACGGAGAAGCCTCAGGCTCCCGCATCAAACGGCCACCGTGTGGCGATCGTCGGCTCCGGCCCGTCCGGCCTTACCTGCGCCGGCGACCTTGCGAAGAAGGGATACGCCGTGACGGTATTCGAGGCGCTGCACACGGCGGGCGGCGTTTTAGTGTACGGCATTCCGGAGTTCCGTCTTCCGAAGTCCATCGTGGCGAAGGAAGTGGAGTCCCTGAAGGCCCTTGGCGTCACCTTTGAAACCAATGTCATCATCGGCAAGACACTGACCATCGACGAGCTGTTCGAGGAGGGCTACGAGGCTGTATTTGTCGGCTCCGGCGCAGGCCTTCCGAACTTTATGAACATTCCCGGTGAGGCGTACAAGGGCGTGTATTCGGCCAATGAATTCCTCACCCGAAGCAACCTGATGAAGGCCTACCGCGAGAATCCCAACACGCCCATCATGAAGGGCGGCCGCGTGGCGGTTGTCGGCGGCGGCAACGTCGCGATGGACGCGGCGCGCACGGCTCTGCGTCTGGGCGCGGACAAGGTGTACATCGTGTACCGCCGTTCCATGGAGGAGCTTCCCGCAAGACGCGAGGAGGTTGAGCACGCGGAGGAGGAAGGCATTGAATTCCGCCTTCTGTGCAATCCGACCGAGATCCTCGGCTATCAGAACCCGGACGATCCCAGGGATGCGAGAAACGGCTTCGTGACCGGCATGCGCTGCGTGCGCATGGAGCTGGGCGAGCCCGACGCCGGCGGAAGACGCCGCCCCGTGGTAATCGAGGGAAGCGATTTTACGCTGGATGTGGAGACGGTCATCATGGCCATCGGCACGAGCCCGAACCCGCTGATCAAGTCCACGACGGAAGGCCTTGAGGTCAACAAAAAGGGCGGTATCATCGTGAACGAGGACGGCCTTACGACCCGCAAGGGCGTGTATGCAGGCGGCGATGCGGTCACCGGTGCGGCGACGGTCATCAGCGCCATGGGCGCAGGTAAGCTGGCTGCGGCATCCATCGACAAGGCGATCTCCGGAACGGTATAAGGGACGGAGGATGGATTTTTCGTCACAGTACATGTGGCGGATCCGGGAGGAGCAGTTATGGGGAAAATAAGCGCGGCGAAGATCGCGGAGGTGCATGCATTTTACGAGAGTGAGATGTACGGCTTCTGGCGCGACGGCGAGGCCGTGTCATACGAATTACTGGGGCCCGACCCGCAGGCTGCGGAGACGGACAAGCCCCGCAATCCCTTCGCCGTCATCGGCGGGGAACTGGTGAAGATCACCGTGAAGAAGGACGGCAGAGAGACCGCATTTACGATCCATGCGTACCTGCCGGAGGAGGCTGCGAGAGCGCGGTTCCCGAAGGGGTCGCCCTTCGTGGTGTCGCTTCATCCGCTGATGCCGGCGGACGAGCTGTTGCGCCGCGGCTATGCGATCCTTGTGTTCAATTGTTTTGCCATGGCCTCGGACAACACCGAGCGCAAGGGCAATTTCTATGACATTTATCCGTACGGCGAGGATCCGGCGGAGCAGACCGGCGTGCTGATGGGCTGGGCCTGGGGCGCGTCGAAGATATTGGATGCCGTATACGGCGGCCTCGACCGCGAGCTGCATCTCGATGCGGACGCGTCGATGGTGACGGGCGTGTCCCGCTGCGGCAAATCGGCAGCGGTCTGCGGTGCGTTTGAGAAGCGCTTCCGCATGACGATCCCGGCGTGTTCGGGGGCCGGCGGACTGGCGCTTTACAACTATCGCTCCACCGGCAAGATCTACGACCTCACGGCCGTGGGCGGCCCCGCCTCGTACACCTACGCGGAAAATGAGCCGCTTTCCTGCCTGCAGTCCGATGCGGAGCGCGGATGGTTCAACGACCGCTTCCTTGCGTACCGGGAGCCTTCGGAGATCCCGTATGACCAGGAGTGGCTGCCGATCCTTGCAATGGACGAAAACCGCTGTTACTTTGTGATCGCGGCGTGCATGAGCGAGGACTGGGTGAACGCACCGTCCATGTGGGAGTGCTGCAAAAAGGCCGCGGAAGCCTACCGGGAGGCAGGACTTTCGGACCGGCTTGCGATGCATTTTCATCGTGAGGGACATGCGGTTCTGGCGGAGGACGTGGAACTGTTCACGGACTATTTTGAGAAGATGTACTACGGCCGGGAGACCGGCGTTGATATGAGCGCGCTGCAGACCACCGTCTTTGCGGGGCAGGAGTAGCGGGCAGCAGAAGGATTCATGTAAAAAAGAGGGGGCAGACTGCCGGAAAATGTGGAAACCGGTAGTCTGCCTCTTTGTTATGCAAATCGGAGTTAACTGGAAAGCGTTGTTACAGTCCGGAGGGACACGGTGAACGTGCTTCCCCTGCCGGGTTCCGAGGAAACCTCGCATTTGCCGCCGTGAAGCGAAACGATCTGCTTTACGATGGCGAGACCGAGACCGGAGACACCCTTGCCGCCGCGCTGGCGTGCGGTGTAGTAGCGGTCCCAGATGTGGGCGAGCTCCTCCGCGGGGATTCCCTCGCCGAAGTCGGTGACGGAGAGCTTCGCGACGTCATTCTCCCTGCGGAGAACGACGCGGATGATCTTGCTTTCGCCGGAGTGGCGAACGGCATTTTCCATGAGATTGTAGAGCACACGCTCGAGGTGGCTACGGCTGCCGTCAACCGTCACGTCTGCGGCAATCTCGAACTCGACGGTGATGCCGTCGGGCCGACCGAGCGTATTGAAACTCTCAACCACGGAAGTAGTTAAATTACTAAGGTCTACATGTGTAGAATATTCGAGCTTGTCTGCCGTCTGCAGCTCGGAATACGCGAGAATTTCGTTCACGAGAGCAGTCAGACGATCGGCCTCCTTGACGATGACCTGCATGTCGTTTTTGCACTGCTCGGGATCGTCGATGGAGATGTCGGTGATCATCTCGGCGTAGCCCTTGATCATCGTGAGCGGCGTCCGCAGATCGTGGGAGACATTGGCCATCAGCTCCGTCTGAAAATTCTTCGATATGATCAGCTTGTCGTTTGTGCGGTCCAGGGTGTCGCTCAGGTCGTCAAGCTCCGAGCAGAAGCCCTGCGGATACTCCGCGGAGTACTCGCGCTCGCCGAGCTTCTTGGCCTTCTCGGAGAGTCTGCCCACCGGGCCGGCGAATTTTCTGGACCAGATCCACGAAATCGCGAAACCGATCAAAAGCGACAGGGCCGTAGCCCAGATGAGCTGGATGCGGATGACGCGGACCGTGGGGCCCGAGGTGCCGACGGTTGCACCGACGAGGATGCAGGCGTCAACGTCCGGGTCGCAGTAGCTTACGTCCAGACCGTAGATGAAGAAATCGCCCTCGCGGATGTCCGCGTCGGAGCCGCTTGTCTTCGTGATCATGAGGTCGGCGCACTCGCTGAACGGGCCGTACTCCGGGAAGTCCCTGCGCTCGCCTTTCCGGTTCCAGTCCCCCGGCGCCTGCGAGGGATCGTCCCCCGGCATCTCCTTGCCTTGGAAACCGCCCGGCGGAGGTTCCAGCTTGTCGTCCGGCGGAAGCTCCGGGTCCTCGCCCGGCTGGAATCCCGGCTGTCCCTTGGGGTCCTCGTTCCGACGCCCCGGACGCATGGTCTGGCTGAAGGCGTCCGCACTGATCAGGTATTCTTTGCCCGTCTTGTCCAGAAGGAAAATGATGAGGTCGTTGTTCATCGCATACCGATCGATGACTTCCTTGATCGCCGCCGTGCTTTTGCAATCCTCGATGTCTTCGGCCGCCGCCCGCGCCACCTTTTTGGTGTTGCGGATGATCATTCTGTCGTAAAAGTTCTGGAAGAACACGGTCTGCAGAAGCCACAGCATCAAAAAGACAAATGCGGTGAATACGGCAAACGATGTCCACAGCCTAAAGCGGAAGGACCGCCTTTTCTTAGTCTTCAAACTTGTATCCCACCCCTCGGATTGTGTGTATATTGTCGCGATACGGACCTAATTTGCCGCGCAGCAGTTTGATCTGCCAGTCGACCGTGCGGTCATCGCCGAAATAGTCGTAACCCCAGACATCGTTCATGATCTTGTTGCGGGAGAGCACGATGCCCTTATTTTGCAACAGGCACTGCAAAATGGCGTACTCCTTGGCGGTCAGATCGGTCTTCACACCGTCGATGAGCACGTTGCGCCCGAGGGTATCGACCTCGATGCCGGCGCCCCGGAGAATCTCACCCGCGTGGGCCTCCTTCGCGGCGCTGTGCCTTCGCAAAATGACGCGGATGCGCGCCAGAAGCTCCTTCGGGGAGAAGGGCTTGGTCACGTAGTCGTCGACGCCCACCTCGAAGCCGTAGAGCTTGTCGTACTCGGTGCCGCGGGCGGAGAGCATCAAAACAGGAATGTCCTTGAATTCATGAATCTTCTTGCAGGCGGTGAAACCGTCCGTGTCCGGCATCATGACATCCATGACAATCACATCGAAATCCTCCCGTCGGCATGCGGCAATCGCTTCGTCGCCGTTCCCGACGCCGGTCACTTCATAGCCTTCGCGCAGAGCGTACCGCTCGATCAGTCGAACGATATCCGGCTCGTCGTCGGCAATCAGAATCTTCGCCATAGGCACCTCCCGTTACAGTAGTGTACGTGTGAGGGGCATCGCTGCCCCTCACTGGATTATACACGATACGGAGTCATTTTCTCAATATATACACACAGGGATTATTTTTTGGGGGATGGCCGTGACCCTCCGTGGGGGACAGATGGGACACGGCCGACAGACTGGCTTGTTAAATACGGTGTCGCAGATCAGACACCGCTGCCTTCGGACGAGCTTTCGTCATCGCCGGAACGGTCCTTTCTTCCGCCGGGGAAGCCGCTTCCGTCAGGACGATCGGTTCCGTCGGGGCGCTCTCCGCCGCCGGGGAACTGACCGTTACCGGGGAACTGACCGCCGCGGCCGCCGAAACCGCCGGGTCCGAACATGGACTCGGGGATGGAATCGACCTGCTCGCCGTTAATAATGATGGTGCCGCCGTTAAATTCGGCTTTATATTCGCAGTCGAAGGAGGAGATGCCGGAAGTGACATCGATGGTTCCTCCGTTGACGTAGATATCTCCGTTGGAGTCGATGGCATCGGTGTCGCCCGAGCCCACTGCAACCTTGGTGTAACCGCCGTTGAAGACGATGGTGGGCGTCGTGTAGGCCTTGCTCTTAAGCGAAGCGTTGATGCCGTCGTCGCTGCCGTAGAGGTCGAGATTGCCGTCGTTGATCACGACATACGTTGCCTCGATGGCCTCCCGGCCGGTAATCTTGATGGTGCCGCCGTCAATGCGGACAAATGTGGTGCCCCGGATACCGTCGCTGGTTGCGGTGATCGTGAACGTGCCGCCGCCGATGTAGACGTAGCCTGCGGTGTAGTCGTCCTCATCCTCGCTGTGGAACGCATCCTTCGAACTGGTAACAGTGAAGGTGCCGTCCTTCACTGCGATGGAATCGTTGGCTTCGAAGCTGTCCAGAGCCGTGGTCACCGTGTATGTGCCGCCGGTGATCTTGAGGTCATCCTTGCAGGATACGCCGTTGCCCTTCGCCGAGTTGACGGTGACGGAGCCGGTGCCGTTTAAGACCAGATCGTCCTTCGAGAAGATGACCGCGTCGGTATTCGTATCCCCGTCCGCCCGGAATTCGCCGGTCACGGAGAGGAAGTTGGTGCCCAAGAAAGTGAGGAAGCATTTGTCGGCGCTGACCACATACACCGCCGGAAAATCCTCGTTGCTTACGGTGACGCCGTCAAATACCAGCGCAACCTTGTCCTTCACGCCCGCATCCACGCGGATCGTGCAGTTTGCGGCCGTTCCGGTGATGTGGTAGGTGCCTTCCTCGGTGATGTCGATCACTTTGCCGTCGCTTACGGTGATCTCCGAAGCGTCCGTGAGATCCGGCGTCTGCGTGAGATCGCGGTCGGTGAAAAGTTCGTCCGCATCGAGCTTCACGGCGTCGGCAGCGTCGGACGAGGATTCGCCGGAGTTGCCGGCCGAGCGGTTGCCGGTGCCGTTATTGTCATCGGTATCCGCATTGTCATTCGACTCGTTATTCTTTTTGGCCGTTCCTTCTTCCGCAGCGGAAGCCGTCCCGTTATCGGTCGCCGCAGGTGTGCTGCAGGCGACCAGCAACAGTGTCATGAGGACGGTAAGTAGGAGCGTTATCAATTTCCTGCAATAGGTAGCAGTCTTCATTCGGATCACCTCCCGGTGATGATGTGCGGTCCCCCACGAACCGCCTGATTTCCGTTGTTCTACGCAGAGTATACCGCGTTTCGATGGAAGATGTATGGAATGTATGTGGAATTTTGATGGAAGATTTATAAACATTGTAAGGACGGCGGTTTCGCGGCGGTTTCGCGGCGGTTTCGGTTGCCATTTTCCGCGGAAAATGATACAATCAAGCGGTGGCATTTACCGGGAACGGAGGGCGGAAAATGAAGGAGCTGTTTGTCATCGACACGAAGGACTACAACCCGGACGGGCGCGTGCATGTGCGGCCGTCGGCCCGCGCCATCATCGAGCGCGACGGCAGGGTTTTGGTGATGTACTCGCAGAAGTACCGCTACTACAAGTTTCCCGGCGGGGGCATCGAGGCGGGGGAGACGCCGCAGCAGGCGCTCATCCGCGAAGTGCGGGAGGAGAGCGGCTACACGGTTCTGCCGGAGACCATCGAGGAGTTCGGAAGCGTTCTTCGGAGAAATCGCGACGCAAAAGACCCCGAGGCAATCTTTGAGCAGCAGAATTATTACTACTTCTGCGAAATCGGCGATGAAAAAGTGCCGATAAAGCAGGAGGACTACGAGATCGAGGAAGGCTTCACGCCGGTCTGGACGGACTGCCTGTTTTCCCTGGTACGCGCAAACCGCGAGAGCCTGCGCCGGGGCGGCGGTGATCCCGCACTCATCGAGCGGGAGATGCGCGTCTTCGACCTTGCGGACAATGCGGTCCGTGCAAGGTGGTTCGCGAAGAAGGAAAATGCAGCCATCGCAGCCTTAGGCGATGCGGACTACGCGGGAATGCTCGCCTATGTGCAGGAGGTTCTGGAGGAGCAGCAGACCGAGGGAGAAAGCGGCATCGGCGTCCACAAGCTGGAGTTCGGCTACAGCCGGTTCGAGCACACGAAGCGCGTCCTCGGCTGGTCGAAGCGCCTTTACGATGCGACCCCGGACAAGACGGGGCTTCGGTATGAGGACCTGATGATCGCCACCATTTTCCACGATGTGGGCCGGGCAGTGTCAATCCGCACGGGAGAGCCCCACGCGAAGGCCGGTGTGCCGATCACCCGCGAGTATCTTCTTAAGCACGGCTATCCTGAGGACCGTGTGGAGTACATCTGCGGTCTGGTGGGCGCCCACTCCGACAAATGGCGCATGACCGAGCCGGACCTCGACCGCACGCTTTTAATGCTGATGGAGGCGGACTACCTCGACGACATGGGCGCCCTTGGGATCGTGATGGACACGCTGATCGTGCGGGCGCGCAAGGAAAATGCCACATTTTTCGACTGCTACAACCACTACAGCCGGTACACGGTGCCGATGCAGAAGGATTCGCCCATGGTGACGCCCGAGGGAAAGGCCTTCTGGGATGAGAAGACGGAGATCGCCGAGCGCTTCGCGGGTGCGGTCCTGCGGGACATCTCACTGTTTGAATGATCGAGAATTTCGGAGGATATACAGAAAATGAAACACAGACCGGTTCGCCCGCTGTGCGCGGTCATCGCCCTTTGGATGATGCTCGCGCTTGCGGCATGCGGCAAGGACAATTCGAAAAATGCAACCCCGACCGCGACGGTAACGCCGACGGTCACCGGGACGCCGTCAAATCCGTTGATCACGGAGACGCCCGCGGCCACGCCTACTGAAGCGCCGACGGAAAAGAGCGGCGACGTTGTCATTCTCTTTACAAGCGACATTCACTGCGGCATCGACAAGGGCTTCGGCTACGCCGGGCTGTGGGAGATCCGCGAGTACCTTAAGGCGCAGGGCGACGAGGTCCTGCTGGTAGATGACGGCGACAACATTCAGGGCGAGCCCATCGGTACCATGACACGCGGCGAGGCGTTGACGGAGCTGATGAACAAAATGGGCTACGACGCGGCGATCCCGGGCAACCATGAATTTGACTACGGGATGGAGCAGTTTCTGTCCCTTGCGAAGAAGGCTTCCTTTCCTTACGTCAGCTGCAATTTCAACTACAAGGGCGAGCTTGTCTTTTCGCCGTTCGTGATCCGGGAGGTCGGCGGAAGGACGGTGGCATTTGTCGGCGTGACGACGCCGAACACCATCAAGGATTCCACGCCGGCGTACTTCATGGATGAGAACAAAAACTACGTCTACGGTTTCCTGCAGGATGAGACCGGCGAGGCGCTGTACAAAGCCGTGCAGACCGCGACGGACGCAGCCCGCGCCGCGGGCGCGGAGTATGTCGTGGTTCTTGGGCACCTCGGAAACGAGGCGGAGTGCGCGCCGTGGACCTACGCGGACGTGATCTCGCACACCGACGGCATCGACGTCTTCCTCGACGGCCACAGCCATGACACCGATTTTGTGACGATGACGAACAAAAGCGGCGGCAAGGTGCAGCGCGCAGCCGTCGGCACGAAGCTTTCCGACATCGGATGGTGCCGGATCGCAAAGGACGGCTCGATCACTACCGGCCGCTATACGTGGACAAACGAGGTTTCCGCAGCGGAGCTTTTAGGGCTTGACAACGAGATGTCGAAGGCGGTTGCGGATGCCTATGATGTGTTAAATGACAAGCTTAACGAGGTGGTGGCGACAACGCAGGTGGATCTCACCATAAGCGATCCTGTGGCGGTTGACACAAACGGCAAGCCCGTCCGCATGGTCCGCCGCGCCGAGACGAATTTAGGCGACCTGTGCGCGGACGCCTACCGGCTGCAGTCGGGCGCCGACATCGGTGTCTGCAACGGCGGCGGAATCCGCACATCGATCGCCGCGGGCAACATCACGCAGAAGGACATCTTAAACGTCTATCCCTTCGGAAACTATCTCTGCGTGGTGGAGGTGACCGGGCAGCAGATCCTGGACGCGCTGGAGTGGGGCGCAAGCAGGGTGCCGGACGAAAACGGCGGTTTTCTGCAGGTTTCCGGCCTGACGTATGAGATTCACAGCTACATCGATTCCTCCTGCACCGCGGATGCCAACGGCGTGTTCACGGGCGTCACCGGCGAGCGCCGCGTGAAAAACGTGAAGGTCGGCGGCGAGCCCATCGATCCGCAGAAAAAGTACACCCTTGCCGGGCACAATTACATGCTGTTAAACCTCGGCGACGGTTTCTCCATGTGGAGCGGAGCGCCGGTGCTTCAGAACTGTGTGAAGCTTGATAACCAGATGCTGATCGATTTCATCTCCGGGTCCTTAGGCGGCGTCATCGGCGGGGAGTACGGGGATCTCACCGGTCAGGGCCGCATCGTGATCGTCGAGGAGAAACCGTAGAAAGAGCAGGGTGGATTTTTCGAAAATCATGCGGAAAATGCGCCGAGTTACGAATCCGGATAACAATACACATTGTATGGGGTGTGCCCGTGTGGTACACTTCCTACAATGTGTATTTTTCATACACGAATTGAAGGAGGTATAAGCAAAATGGCTATGATGGTAAGACCGGAGGTTACGACATATCCGGACGGGGGAAAGAGCTGGAGCAACCGCTACGATCTGTTCGAGTTAAAGGTGTACGTGCCGGCGACGACGATCGACGGGCAGGTGAACAACTACACGTTCCGCGCACCGATGCTCACGGTGTTCGAGGAGAAGCCGCAGGACATGGAGGCGGCGATCGCATTTGCGAAGAAGACCGGACTGGCGGACATCGCTTCCGCGGTGGATTCCAGCGTACTGTTCGTATATCCCACCTGTGAGGGAGGCTGGGCAAATGCAACGGCGGACCTGTACGCGGCGCTGATCGCCGAGGTCAAGATGAATCCGTTCTACAAGGACGGCATTGTGGAGATCACGAACTTCTTTACGAGAGAGTTCCAGGGCTATTTCGTGCGCGGCGCCATCTTCCGCGCGGATATTTACAGCTGCGGCGTCTCGGCCGACTATGTCGCGAAGAACCTGCTCACGACGCTGCAGGGCGAGTATCTCTGGGGCCCGGGCGAGATCACGCCGGCCATGTGCTCGATGGAGCGCCTCTCCGTGATTCCGAAGGTGGACCGCAAGGACATTGCGATCTTAAGCGTTGCCAACTCCGCAGAGGTGAACGCGGCGTTCGGCGAGTGCGAGAACCTTTTAGTGAAGGCGGTTGCCGATTACAAGGCGGACTTCGGAAGCTTCGTGAAGAAGTTTAAGATGTGGTGCGGCAAGATCGAGATCGAGCCCGATTTCGAGGAGCTCGGCATGACCGAGGATGTGGGATATACCCTTGTGAAGACATCCCCGGACAACCGCGGCCGTTACAAGGACGAACCCGAGCACAAGGTGGGGTATTTTGCGTACTACAACAACGATGCGTTTGACAACGGTCCCGCGCCTTTGATGATGGGCTTCCACGGCGGCGGAGACACGTCGATGTATCTCACCTTCGTCGCCGGCTGGTGGGAGGTTGCGCACAAGTACGGCTTCCTCTTCGTCTCCCTTGAGAATCATCAGGACGTGACCGCAACGGAGGTTGTTGCGGTGATCGAAGACCTGAAGAAGAAATACAAGATCGATGAGCACCGCATCTATGCCACCGGCTTCTCCATGGGCAGCGGCAAGACCTGGGATATGTTCCAGGAGTATCCGAAGCTCTTCGCCGGACTGGCGCCCGCCAGCGCACTGTTCCCGGTGAAGAACAATCCTTTCGGCCTGTCCGTGGGCGACCCGCGCATGAACGCGGATGTGCCGGTTCCGGTGTTCTACTCGGGCGGCGAGAAGTCCCATCTGCCGGAGCTTCCGTTCCAGGCGGAGAGCGGACTTGAGCGCATTCAGTATCTTGCGGATGTCAATAAGATCGCGAAGAAGTTCAACTTCTCCTATGCGGACAAGGACAACTGGGCGGATCCGGTCTACGGCGAAGAGCCCGACCGCATCGAGAAGGTTCCGGACGAGTCCCGCGGCAGCATTCTGACGATTCGCTACTATAACAGCGAGGACGGCGTGTGCCGCACGGCGCTGGCGAGCATCGACAACCAGATCCATGAGTGCCGTCGCCACACGAACGAGAACGCGTGGAAGTTCATCTCGCAGTTTACGAGATAACAAAACAGTCTTTCAGGGGACATGACATCTGCGCCGCAGGACGCCCTGCGGAACGGGGTTATGTCCCCTTTTTGCCATTGTAAAATAAACGTAAGAGATGTGTAACGATATTGTAACATTCATTCAACCACAGCGTAACATTTCTGTGGTATTGTAAGGGCATGGGGGTTATTCCGGCCCGAATGAATCATAAGGAGATACGAAGTGATGAAGAAGTTGATCGTGGGGATTTTGATCGTCAGTATGATGTTGGCAGTTGCAGCTTGCGGAAAGAACGGGGGGAATTCATCCGGGCCGGAGAACAACAATGCGTCGTCCGATATCACCGGAACGCCGGAGGCTACCGCGACGCCGGGAGGAACAGGAGAGGTTGCCATGGCGACGCCGGCAGCGGGGTCGTGGCCGCTGAACGGGATTGAAACATCGTATACGCCCGATGGGACGCTTACGAACCGGCGTGCGACCATCAAGGCGGTGTTCCAGCAGTCGCCCGATGCGGAGAAGAAGGAATTCGACTCGGAGAGCTACAAGAAGGCACATACGGCTGAGTGGGAGACAAAGGCAACCGAGCGGATCCAGGAGCTTATCGATGAGAATCTGAAAAATCCCGACGGCGGGGTTATTGTTACGGAAAAACTGGAGGAGTCGATCCTCTTCGGAAACGGATATCGCGTGGATGTGTATTCCCACGCGGTGATGGATCCGAACAAATGGGTTTGGGTCACGACCACCGGGTCCGAGGAGATGGTTCACGAGACTTTGTATATCGTCAGCGCATGGCTGACCTATGACGGGAAGACGGAGTTTGTCGAGTTGTACCGTTACAGCCCCGTGCCTGCGGAACGCAGAGAAAGCTGGCTCGGCAAGTACCCGATCGAACTGTACTACGACAACACCGGCAAGGCCGCCAAGGACGAGACCCTTCGAAACAAGGTGATGACGGTGCTTTCGGAGGAGTTCCCGATCGCAGAGAAGACGAAACGCCTGAATGCATGGTATTTTGAAACCGATCCGGATGCGGAGGACAATGCGATCGGAAAGCTTAAGCTGATGTTTGCGGAAATTTCCGACAAGGAGAACGGAAAGAAAACGACGGTGAAGCTCGGCTCTTACACGAACCCGACGGAGCTGTACTATACGGAAGACGGTGACTGGCAGATGTTCGGACACGAAAAAGATGCTTTCGCGAAAGAATTCTACGGCGGTAGTACCGTTAGGAATACGGCGGTTGACGATTTTTCGAAGAACCACAGTGAGAATGTATACACGGTTCGGAAGAAATGCGGTAAGGACTGCGAGCTGGAGGGCGTGGTTACCTGCAACGGGGACGATCTGCTGGTTCGCGTAACGCTTGTAAACGGTGAAAACAAGCTGATGGTTCTGGATGACAAAGCAACGACGGCGCGGAAGCGCTACACCGATGCCGACGGAAATTCCATGGTATTGACGTTCGGATATCCGTTCTTCGGTGACCTTGTCTGCAAAGGTCTCACGGAACGTCTGGATGGGCTGACTGACCTGACGGAGGTGACGGCGGACTGGGCGATCGTAAAGTATTTTCCGAAGGGAGCGACGCAGCCCTCGCAGGAGTTTGACACGATGTCCTTCCTTAAGGAGAACCGCGAGCAGTTTGCGGAAAATGCAAAGACCTACGAAAAGCAGCTCAAGGAGCAGTACGGCAAGATCAAAGCCAAGCAGAGTGTTGCAACGGCGGAGAAGAAGCTTGTGGACATGGAACTGCCCGGACAGATCCGCTTCGTGATATATGAAAATGCTGCCTACGGCGAGGTTCCCAAGGCCACCGGTTCGGGAGACGTCTTCCTGTATGAAGTCGCTTACTACATTGCATGGAACGGCGCTGAGGATGGGGAATCGGCCGTCAAGGGATTTCTCTTCGCAACCGGCAATGCGTCCGGCAAGCTCAGCGAGAAGCAACATCCGATGGCGATGATCTGGCATTATTTTACGCCGACGATGAAAGAACTTGCCACCGGTTCGCGGATCGGCCGTGAAATCGATGCGGACGTTGAGACGTTCCGCGATGAAAACGGAGAAGAGTACACGCAGTACATGTACAATTCGGAAGAATACTGGTTTGAAGCATATACCGATGCATCCGGAAAGCTTTTGCTGGATGCGTACGACACTTGGAGGGAGAGCACGGATTACTACATCTCTCTGGGAACGAAGCTGCGGACGGCGGACGGAACGGTCGTATATCTGGAGGAGGGAAAGACCTGGAATGTCCTCGACCGCAAGATGCTCGACTGGGCCCAGCCGTACCGGACCGGGGAGAGGGAAACCGGGCTTGAACTCGCAAAGGCGGATCTCGGCGGGGCGACACTTTCCTTCCGGTATTCCGTCTACGGAAAGGATTGTATTTATCTGAATATTTACCTTGTAAAGGACGGCGGAGAGGTCTGGATCAAGGATAACCGCTGGATATCGCACTTCGGCGATGAGGAAGAGTGAGACAGAGCAGCTGCAGAATAGCAAAATTCATTTGTGAAAAGATTTTTGTAAAATATACTTGACAAAATGAAAATCAAGGTGTACAATCCGAATCGTAAACGGAAGAGCGCTTCGCAAAACAGATAACACACGGCGAAGGCAAATATCTGCTTCCGGTTTACAGAATGGGGGTAATTATGGATAAGTCACTTTGGTTGGTCATTGCGGTCTTAGCCGGGTTGGTCGTGTTCGGCATTTTCCTCAGCTGGTACACGGACCGGAAGCAGACATTTGACGAGAGGCAGCTGTTGATCCGCGCGAAGGCGTACCGAATCGGGTACATCTCGCTGATCGTCGCGGTCATCGCCATCACATTCCTGCAGACGTGGGAAAAATGGACGAGCACCGTGGATACTCCGTTTGCGATGCTGTCGGCGCTGATGTTCTCTCTGATGGTGTTCGGTGTGTACTGCGTGACGCACGATGCATTTTTCCACAGAACCGACAATCCGAAGGCGTATCTCGGAATCTGCATCGCGGTAATGCTCCTTAATGTGCTGGCGGTGATCCGCCACGTAAAGGATAACGGAACGCTTTTCGTTGGCGGAAAGCTTACGCTGTCTCCGGGCGGAAACATGTTGTTCTCAGGAATGTTCCTTGTTCTTGTCATTACCATCGTTATCAAGATGATCCTGGTGAAGCGGGAGGATGAGGAATGAAGAATCTGAAGATGAAGGCGGCGAGGGCCGCAAAGGATTATTCGCAGGAACAGCTTGCGGATGCCTGCAACGTGTCGCGGCAGACCATCAGCGCGATTGAGAAGGGCGACTACAACCCGACCATCAATCTGTGCATCGCAATCTGCAAGGCACTGGACAAGACATTGGACGAGCTCTTCTGGGATGAGCAGTAGCAGCTGCGTGGGGGTAATGAAAAAACTGCAAAAAAAATTGCAGGGAAAATGAACTTTTTTCACAGGTTATGACAGAATACTTGTGAAAGCACAGACATTAGAAGAAAAATGTGGAATGCAACCGCATCCGGGTAAAGGGAGGACCTTTACGGGAAGCGGTTGTTTTCTGTTTCCGGAGATGGTATGCTGTTTGAAAGACCTCCGGATTCATTTTTCGAAATCCTGTGCGAAAATACATGAAACGAAACCGGCGGACCGGGGTTGTCGCCGGAGGGAGGAGAATTTCATGAAAAAACGATTTCGGATTACGGCGCTTTGCCTGTTGTTCTGCCTGATGCTGACCGCATGCAAAGACGACAAGGGAAACGGTTCGACACCGGGGACCGGTACGACGCCGGGGAACGGCACGGCGAAGCAAATGGGGGCTTCGACGGAAACGAGAGTGTTCTTCGATCCTTTTTCTTTCGATATGACGATGTCGGAGTCATTCGCTTTTGTTCCGGCGTACGGTGACACAGGCGCACAGTATTTTGACACCGCGTCCCGCACGGAAATCCTGTTTTGCTTTGAACCGAACTGCGAACACAAGGCACCCAGATACGACAATCTGACGGGGGAAATGACCGGAAGTCACTGCGCAGCCAAGTCGTTACGGGGCAGAGCGTACTATCTCACTGCGGATGCAGGGTATTTTTTTAGCTGGCCGAATCTTGTGAAGACGGACCGGCAGGGACTGAACCAGAAGACGATCGCCACCGTCGAGGAGCCGATCGACTTCATTGAGTACGAAATCTATACCGACAAGTATTACGCCGCTACAGCCATGATCAGCTACGAACACACGAAGGTGAACAATTCGGACGGGTCAGTCACCTGGATGCAGGGAGCGCCTTTGGAGAAGGAGGTTGCCGGCATACTCTTGGTGTCGCTCACCGACGGAAGCAGCAAGCTCATTTTCCGGGACGATGAGCACTACGATGCGCTCACGACGGATCTTTATGAGTATCAGAACCATCTGTATTTCGTCGAGACCTATCTGGACGTTCCCTTCAGTTCGCTGCCGCAGGTGTCTGACGACACGGACAACTGGGAGGAGATCGAGCTGGAGCGCCGGCCTCATTTCACGATGGAGCTCTATGACTACGACCTTGCAACCGGCAAACTCACGATGGTTCACAGAAGCGCCGGAGAGGGCTACGGATTCCGCTTCGGCGACGGTTTCATCCTGCAATACCGCGATTCGATCACCGGCGAGGGTTCGATGCTGTACCGGCTGAACGGAGATGTCTGGACCGGGCTGCCGTGGGAGGTCAGCGACCGTGTAATGACGGACGGAACCCCGATCTTTTCCTCGTACGAGTCCGGGGTTACGACATACCGCATGTATGATCCGGACAAGAAGGAACTGCTTCATGAGATTGCGGTCTCCGACGGCAAATTCCGTCTGAGTGTTGCGGCAGGAAACAGTTACTACGGAAGCGTGAGCGTGAGCTGGTCCAACGGTCTGCAGCCGGCGTACATCACGGCGGAGGATTTCTGGAACGGAAATTTCGACGGTGCGGTCATACTGCACGAACCGCAGGAATAATACATAAAAAAGAAGAGGACACTGCGATGATCCTGGAAGCGAAAAATGTGACAAAATGCTATGGGAAGAAGACGGCTCTTGCTGACTTTTCCTACTCGTTTCAGCCCGGAATCTACGGGCTTTTGGGGCCGAACGGCGCCGGCAAGAGCACGCTGATGGGCGTGATGACCACGAACCTTAAGACGACGTCGGGGCAGATGCTTTTGGACGGCCGTGACATCCGTGAACTGGGGCGGGAATACCGCCGCTGCATCGGGTATATGCCGCAGCAGCAGAAGCTGTACGACGGCTTTCCGTTCGTGCGCTTTTTGTACTATATCGCAGCTTTGAAGGGGATTAAAAAGGAGGACGCCGCGGCGGAGATCGAGAAGACGATCCGCGACGTCAACCTGTGGGATGCGAAGGACGATCCCATCGGCACGTACTCCGGCGGTATGCGCCAGCGCGCGCTGCTGGCGCAGGCAATCCTCGGGAACCCGCAGATCGTCATCATGGACGAACCGACGGTGGGACTGGACCCGAAGGAGCGCGTGAATTTCCGCGAGCTGGTGTCCGGGATTGCGGCGGATCGCATCGTGATCATCGCGACGCACATCGTGAGCGATCTGGAGAAGCTGGCTTCCGAGATCATTTTCCTCAATCACGGGCACATCCTCGAGAGCGGTACGATGAACGAGCTGATCACAAAGTACGGGGAGACGATGGAAGATCCTACGATCGAGAAGATTTACATGAGTCTGGAGAGTGAATGATGATTCGGCATGAATGGTACAAAATATGGCACAATCCGAGGCTTGTGGCGGTCTTTCTGCTGCTTGTCGCGGTGAACTGCGGCTATTTTGCATATCGGGCGAACCATGCTCTGCCGTCGGCGGCGGAGTACCGGAGTCTGCAGGCCGATCTGAACGGCCACACAGACGATGAGGCGGAGGCGATTGTGCTGACAGATGCCAAGACAGTCCGCTCGCTCCTGTACATGGAGTACGGAGACGAGACTCCGCAAAAGGCGTTTCCCGTTTACACGAATAATCTGTGGACGGAGAAAACGCTGTACGAGAAGATGGCGGAGGAGTATGAGAACATCCGGACGTACCCTGCGTACATCAAAAAGGTGGTCAGTGCGCCCGAGACGTATCGCCTGGTGCAGTCTCTGTTCGGGGAATTTGACCGCGAGCTTCGCAACGTGGAGAAGACCGCGAAGGATTTTGAGTCGCTTTCCTCCCTGTCCCTTCGCCGCACACAGACGAGGGGGATCAGCGAGGCGCTCTCGCTGCCGAGCCTGATCTTTCTGGAGATCCTCTTTGCGGTTTTGCTGATGTCGGTCCTTCTGAGCCGCGAGAAGGAGCAGGATTTTCTGACGTTGTACGCCACGATGCCCAACGGGCGCGGGCGGCTTATCATGGCCAAGGTTGCGGCAGCGACGATGGGGATCGTTGTCGGCAACCTCATCCTGCAGGGTACCACGGTTGTCACGGGGTGCATCCTGTACGGATGGCCCGGCCCGGGGGACTGGACACAGCCGATCCAGTCGGTGATCGGCTACCGCCAGACGGCACTTTCCGTCAATATTCTCACATTCCTTGCACTGGTGTATCTGGGGTCTTTGCTGGTGTCGTTGTGGTTCGCGCTGTTCACGGCGTTTTTGACGGTTGTATTTTCCTCGTCCCGCGCCGTGTACCTGGTAATGTTTGCCATCGTTGGGGTCGAGGGGCTTCTTTACCTGAAAATCTCGGACATCTCGTATCTGGCGGCGTATAAGCGGGTGAATCTGGTGGCGTTTGCGGACGTCCCGGGAAGGCTCGGCAAATACCGCAATTTCTACGTCTTCGGTCAGCCTGTGAACGACTGGCTGGTGGCGCTGGCGGTTCTGGCGGTGACGGCGGTGCTTCTGTGCGGCGCACTTGTGTGGTGTGCGATGCGCGGCAAGGGCCTCGGCGCGAAAAGACGGTCGGCCCGCCCGGTGATCCCGGGAGCGGGCGCTTTCGGCAGACGGTTCGGCCTGCACGGCAGACTGTTCCTGCATGAGGCGTACAAGTTCCTTCGTCTGGAAAAGATCGGCGTGGTCTTTGTGCTTCTGGTCCTTTGGCTGTTGCTCTTTACGACGCCCTACCCGAAGATGTACTCCATGGAGGAGCTTCACTACGAGTCTCTGCTCCTGCGGTTGCAGGAGTTCCCGAAGGAGGAGTATCCGGTGGGGATGGCGCAGTTTCGGGAGGAACTGGAGGAGGCGAAGAAGCATATCGACCCGTCCCTGCTCAGTGAGCGGGAAAATGCTCTCGGGCGGCTTGAGGAGTATGTCGGATACCTGGAGGACAAGGACGGTGCCACCGCGGTCAACGAGACGGGGTACGAGCTTTTGTACAACGACCGGCGCCAGAATATCGTGATGGCGGCGGGAGCGTTGTTCCTGGTCATCCTGTGCGCGACGTCGCTGTACTACATCGAATACCGGACCGGCATGCACGAGATGATCCGCATCTCCTGCGTGGGACGGTACCGGGTGCACGTGTGGAAGCTTCTTCTGTTGTTTCTCTCCGTGCTTGTGATCTGCGCGACGGTGTACGGGCGCCACATATACCGCGTCACCCGGAGCTACGGGACGGTGGGGATCGGCAGCGCAGCATACAGCCTGCGGGACCTTTCAGATGTGTCCGCGCGGCTGTCCGTCCGGCAGTATCTGATCCTGGTGTATCTCAAGAGATTCCTCGGACTGCTCATCGGCAGCGCGGTTGCCGTTGCGATCATCCGCAAGGTGCGAAGCTTCATCTTCGCGGTGGTCGGAAGCGTTTTCGTTCTGGTTCTTCCGCTGCTTTTAGGGTTGTTTGAGACCGGGATTCTGGATCGCTTCCTGCTCAACTGGTTCTTCCTGCGATAGACCGGCGGCGCCGCTTCTGCGAAGTTGTCGCGTGGTTTGTCAGGATTCTCGAAATTATCATTTTCCGCAAAAACTCTTTTGTCCTTTTGCACTTCGTATGGTATGATATGCGTATCAGTTAACAGTGCGTTTTGTACGGGAGTTCCGCTTCGCGGAATCCCGATAGGGAAAAGGAAAATCAGATGGTGCGGAATCGAATAGGGGATGGTTGCCGACGGCGCGGTCGGGGGCCTGTTTCGCGTAGCTTTACGCGGGGAATAACGATACATAAACACAGGAACGGCATACATGGGATTCATGTGTGTCTGTGCCTGTGTTTTGCTGTTTTTATGGTTGCTTTTTCTGCGGCGGGCGGATGGCTTTCCGCGGCGGCCGGCGAGAACGCGACCGCCGGCGAGGCGGCCGGTGACGAGGAAAAGACCGTCCTCTCAGTGGACCCGACGAGACACGATCAGGGATATTCCGCGGTGTTGTACGACAACGAGAACGGCCTGCCGACGTCGGAGGCCAACGCCATCGCCCAGACCCCCGAGGGCTTCATCTGGATCGGAAGTTACAGCGGTCTGATCCGCTACGACGGAAACACGTTTGTGCGAATGGACTCCACCAACGGCATCGCCAGTGTGGTGAGCCTGTTCGTGGACAGCAAGGGCAGGCTGTGGGTCGGCACGAACGACGCCGGTGTGGCGGTCATCGACAAGGGCGAGATTCGGATGTTCCGGACGCAGGACGGCCTGAAGGCCCTGTCCGTGCGGGCCATCACCGAGGACCCCAACGGTTACATCTACGTTGCGACGACCCGCGGCATCGTGGAGATCAACGACTCCATGAATGTCCGCACGCTGGAGCAGAAGCTGATCCGCGACGAGTATATCCGGGATCTGCAGTGTTCCGCCGACGGCGTGATCTACGGCCTTACGCAGGAAGGTGCCCTGTTCACATTAAAGGAGGGCATGCTGGACTGCTTTTACAATTTTCCGGAGATGGGTGTCGGGCTGGAGAACATCGTCTCGCTGTGTCCCGACCCGGAAAATCCGGGCTACGTCTATCTCGGAACCAACACCTCCGCGGTGATCCACATGGATCTGAACACCGGCTCGCTGCAGTACACGAAGACTTCCACGGGCAACCTCTCCCACATCAACTCCATCGATGTGCGGCCCGGTCAGCTGTGGATCTGCGCTGACAACGGTATCGCCGTAATGGAAGGGGATTCGGTCCAGTTGCTTTCGAAGGTTCCGATGAACAATTCCGTCGACCACATGCTCACCGACTACCAGGGAAACCTCTGGTTCACCTCGTCGCGGCAGGGCGTCATGAAGATCGTTGCCAACTCCTTTGCGGACGTGTATGAGTGGTACGGCCTCGAGCCCGAGGTTGTGAACACCACCTGCGAATACCACGGCTGCATTTTCATCGGGACTGACACGGGACTCACGATCCTGGACAACGAGAAGGTGAAGGAGCGCTGGATCGTCACCGAGGCCGCCACGGCCGGCGGCACGCTGATCGAGACCGGCAACCTGGTGACACTTTTGCGGGGCGTCCGGATCCGCTCCATCATCGCGGACGATCACGACCGCTTATGGCTTTCGACATACGGCAAGTACTCCCTCGTCTGTCTGGAGCGCCACAAGGTGGTCTGCTACACCGTCGAGGACGGTCTGCCCGGCAACCGCGTCCGAACCGTTCACGAGTGCAGCGACGGCTCGATCCTGGTGGCCTGCACCGGCGGCGCGGCGCTCATCCGAGGCGGCCGTATCGTGCGAACCTTTACCGAGAAGGACGGGCTTCAAAACACGGAGATCCTGACGGTGGAGGAGGCGCCTAACGGCGATTATATTCTGGGAACCGACGGCGGCGGAATCTACATTTTCCGCTCGGCGGGAACGCCGAAGGAACGAAACGTGGAGACCGGCTTAAGCTCCGACGTTGTCATGCGCGTCAAGAAGGACCGCCTCCGGGACATCTACTGGATCGTCACAAGCAACGCCCTCGCGTTTATGGATGCCAACTATCAGATCACGGTGGTGAAGGATTTTCCGTATTCCAACAACTTTGACGTATATCAAAACAGCAAGGATGAGATCTGGGTGCTGAGCAGCAACGGTATCTACGTGGTGCCTGCGACCGCGCTTTTGACGGGGCAGAACATCGACCCGGTGTTCTACAGCCGGGACAACGGTCTTCCGGTGGTTCCGACAGCCAACTCATACAGCGCGCTGACGAAGAAGGGTGACCTCTACATCGCGGGCAACACCGGCGTGGCTTTGGTGAACATCGAAAGTCCGGTGGCGCGCGCGGATGATCAGTACCTTGACAATCTGAAAATGGCGGTGCCGTATGTACTGGCCGACGGCGTCGCAGTATACCCGGATGAGGACGGCACTATCCGGATCCCCTCCCGGGCAAGGAAGGTGGAGATCCAGTGTTTCGTCTTCACGTATTCCCTTGAGAATCCGCAGGTGTCCTACTGGCTGGAAGGCTTTGACAGCACGAGGATCTCCGTCAAGCGCAGCGACCTCGGACCGGTCTCCTTCACGAACCTGAGCGGCGGCACATACTATTTCGACATGCTGGTTCACGACGCGCTGACATCGCAGAACCAGACCTACCGGATACGCATCGTCAAGTATCGTGCGGTGTACGAGATGTGGTGGTTCAAGCTGCTGGCGGTTCTGGCCGGATTGCTTCTTGCCGGTGCGGTGGGATACCACATTTTCCGGCAGAAGATGAAACGCCTCATCGCCAAGGAAGAAGAGCAGAGGACCTTCATCAACGAGATGACGGAAGCATTTGCAAAGACCATCGATATGAAGGACAGCTACACCAACGGTCATTCCTTCCGCGTGGCGCAATACACGACCATTCTGGCAAAGGAACTGGGCTACAGCGACGAGGACATCGAAAAATACCACAACATTGCGCTCCTGCACGACATCGGCAAGATCGGCGTGGATGACAAGGTGCTGAAGAAGGAGGGCAAGCTGGAGGACGACGAGTTCAAGCAGATCAAGTCCCATGCGTCCCGCGGCTACGAGGTTTTGAAGGATATCTCCATCATGCCGGAGCTCGCCATCGGTGCCGGTGCGCACCACGAGCGGCCGGACGGCAAGGGCTATCCGAAGGGGCTCAAGGGCGACGAGATCCCGCGGGTGGCGCAGATCATCGCGGTGGCGGATACCTTCGACGCCATGTACTCCGACCGTCCGTACAGAAAGCGCATGAACTTCGACAAGGCGGTCTCCATCATTCGGGATGCCGCCGGCACCCAGCTGACGGCGGACGTGGTCGATGCGTTCCTGCGGCTGGTTGAAAAAGGGTATTTCCGCGCGCCCGACGACGAGGGCGGCGGAACAACGGAGGATATCGATAACGTTCACAAGAGTTTCTCCCGGGCACAGGAGATCAAAGCGGAGTATGCGGAGAGAATTGCAAACTCTTCGGAAAATGTAAAAAAATCGTAACATGCTCTCAACCACTCTGTAACAAATTTATGGTATGCTGTCCTCCGTAGAGATTTATCACTCTGTATAAAGCTCAAAGGGGGACAGTGTTTTTTATGAGAATTGTTCGAAAAGGAATCGCATGTGTTCTGACGGTTGCATTGTTGGCGGCAATGACGGCCTGCGGAAAGGATTCGGGAAACAATACAACGACTCCGACGGAGACCGCGACGCCGACCGCCGCGCCGGAGGTAACGCCCACCGGAGAGGCGACGCCCACCGGCACACCGGAGGTTACGCCCGAGGTGACGCCTGCATTGACGGGAACCGTCACGCCGGTGGTGTATGACAGCCGCGAATGCTGGCTCACCATGACGGCTTCGAAGGAGTGGGACGCGCGGGTTGTGGGCGACATTGCGGTCGTGCATCTGACGGACAACAACGAGGAGGAGAAGCTCTTCTCGGCATCGGATTACGTGAAGGAACACAGCAGTGAGCTGGAGTCGGAGGCGACCTCGCGGATCGCCGCCCTGCACAAGAAGGCCGAGGGGAAGGAGCCGATCGGAACGGAGAATGCGGACTTCCTCGCGGACGAAAAGCTCGAATACCTGATCGACATCGGCGACTGGGGCATTGTGGAGCTGTATTCCTACGCCGTCGTGCACGTCCGGTTCGGCGAGTACGCGAACACCTACACCGACTATTTTGCAATCACCTGCCGTTCCGTCGCGCTGGACGGTTCGCAGAAGTACGCGACCCTGTACGAGAAGAAGTCGGAAAATCTCGGCAGGGACGATTCCGTAAGCCGCAGCATCCGCATCAATCCGGTGTATGCGCCTGCTGACAAAAAGTCAGAGGACAGCCGTCAGCCCCGCAAGGTCTTGACGGAGGTCTCCTACGAAGAGACTACCGGCGAGGACCTCGGGTCGCGGACATACAGTTTTTCCGGCTATTTTGTAAACAACAGCGCAGGTGAGCTCTCGGAGATCCTGCTTTGGCGCTGCTCCCGCGAGGAGACCACCGAATGGCCCTATGTCATCGGCGGAGCGCTCTACGATGCAGAGGGGCATCTTAAGTACGACCAGGACGATGCGAACTGGACGATCCTTTCCTACCGGCTTTCGGAGCTGGCAAATTCACTGTACCGCGTGGCAAACGGCGAGAAGCCGACCGTCACCGGCCTCACGGTGAAGGACGGTGTATTTTCCGCGAAGGAGAGCCTGAATAAGGACTGGACGATCTGCGTCGAGCTCGAGCTGCGCGGCGACGATATCCTGGTGCGCTGCAATCTGGAGGGGCTCGGGGCAAAGATTTATATCGATGAAGTCCGCCGGACGGCCTTCCAGTGGACGAGCAATTACGACGCCGAGGGGATCACGGAGCGGCTTCAGACCAGTGTGCGGCCGTACAACTACGCTGCGGGATCGGAACTGACGGTGAAGGACAACGCGGTCGCGGAGATGACGGTGCGGTATTTTCCGAAGGACAGCGAGAAGGCGACGCAGGTGTTCGAGCCGGAGGTCTATCTCGCGGAAAATAAGGCCCGCTTTACGGCCGATGCGACGAAGTTCGAGGAAGAGCTCGCCGCAGAATACAAGGGCAATATTGTGTACCGCACGAACCTCTTGAAGGAGGTTCCGCTGGGCGGTTTCGGATCGCTTTTGGTGTATGAGACGGCCGCTTACGGCGAGACGCCGAAGCAGGTCGGCAGCACGGTGAAGATGTACCGCTACGAGGTGTCCTACCTTCTGATCTGCAACGGAAGTGTAACCGGTGAGAGTGTCCTGTACAACGTGGAATGGACGGAGGGTGCAACGCCCAAGGGTGCGGAGAATTTCCTGGTCATTAACCATACGGAGACCGTCGGCACGGACAACAGCCGCAATCAGGGCGAGGAGCTTTTGGGGCGCATGCTCGTAAAATACGAGTCGGAGGCGTTCACGGGGACCGGTTCCGAGCGGAGCAACCCGACGAAGGACGACGTGATGACCGTCATCTGCCTCGGCCGTCGCTTCGAGGAGAGCGGGAGAGATACCGATGACGAGGAGTACTATGTGAACAAGGTTTATGTCGATGTCGCCGGCAATCGTCTGCTCGACCATTTCGACACGCGGACCAAAACCACGGAAGATGCAAGAGCTCTCGGCAGCGAGATCCGCGAGGCTTCCGGAAAGGTTGATTTTACGTATCTGAACACCCGCGATATCGAAGTCATGTCGCATTCGATGCGGCAGGTGGCAGCGGCGTTCATCGCGGAGGGCGCAGACTACTCGCTCCGGATCACGGAGACCGTTCCCGCGGAGGTCACCGCAAGGGTACAATCCCAGCCTCCGCAGTACTGCTACCTCGAGGGAAGCGCCCTCGGAAACGGCTGCGGGCTGTACGCGCTTGTGAACCTGGCGGACGGCCGCAGTTACAACATTTACTACGGTATAGTGAAGGACGGCCGACTTCTGCTCGTCGAGGAGGAGGAATTCCTGCTGGCCGATCTGGAAGATAAATAAATCGATGTTAGATGACAGAGGGACAGTCCTCAATTGTCACCGGGTGCGAAGGTGACAATTGAGGACTGTCCCCTTGTCATCAAATTTTTTGTTGACAAAGCGTGTCTAACTGTATATACTGTGCATATAAACGGTGAGGGGGTGAGGCTATGAGCAATGGTTTTCGCTGTGAACACATCACGAAGGACGTCGTATCGTACCGGATTGCGGACATCGGTTTTTCGCTGGAGCCGGGGACGGTGCTCGGCGTGGTCGGCTTAAACGGTGTGGGCAAGACGACGCTTCTGCGCGTGCTTGCGGGCAGCTATCGGGTGACGGACAGGGAGGCGGACGGCGGTGATTGTTGGCTGGACGGGTTTCATTTTGCGAAGGATGTGAGGGAGTATCGAAACCGGATCGCATTCGTCATGCAGGATAGTCCGTTCCGGCTCGATATGACGGCGGAGCAGATCGGCGAGGTCTACGGTCCGTATTACGAGCGCTACGATGCCAAGGGGTATCTCACGAGGCTTGCGGAGTACGGGGTGCCGAAGCGGCGGCAGCTTGCGAAGATGTCGAAGGGGCAGCAGCTTCGGGTGCAGCTGGCATTTGCCGAGAGCCATGAGGCGTCGCTGTATGTGATGGATGAGCCGATGAGTTATTTTGACCCGGAATTCCGGGAAGTGTTCTATGAGAAGATCCGCGCGATCGCCGCGACCGAGAAGGCGTCGGTGATCCTCTCAAGCCATCTTGTGACGGAGCTTGAGACGGTGGCGGACCGGTTGTTGTGGATGAGACGCAGCGAGCGTGGGGGAACGCGGACGGACGGTTCGCGAGGGAGCGAAGAAGGAACGGTATGGTTTTTCGGCAGCATCGACGAGCTGCGGGAAAAGTACCGCATGATATCCGCGGAGGCGGAAGAGATCGAGGCGCTTCCGAAGGAGCTGATCGTAGGAAAGCGGATTCGCAAGAATCATTGCGAGGCGCTTTTGCGGAAGCCGGCGTACGGCGCAGGCTTTCCGCAGGAAATCGACGGCAAATGCCGTTACGCCGACCTTCAGGAGATCATGTACTACACGGAGAAGGCGGAGAAAGCAGGGGGAACGGAAGAATGAAGGAGTATTTCAGAAGACAGAGGATTTACTACCGGTACCATCGATGGGCAAGGCTCTGGCCGGTCATAATGGTCCTGCTGGTCACCCTGTCGGGGTATTTTCAGGCGTTTGCGGTGCTGCTTTGCGCGACCGTCACGCTCGGGCTGTCGACGGTGTGTGTCGAGGCGGAAAATGCCCTGCCCAGGACGCAGGAGGAAGTGCGCAGTGAGCGGCTCGCGAGGCTTCGCGCGATCTTCCTGGAGCAGCTGGTGCTCGGTCTGATTGCGTACGCGCTGCACTATTTGTACGTGTGGGCAGCGGTGACGCAGCGGGTCGGGTATTCCTCGTTTATGAGCCAGTACCTGGTAAATAACTCGGTCCTTCGGGCGAGACCATGGTTTATGGCAATGTTCTTTGTGCTTGTAATGCTGGTGCTCTACGACTGGCTTTTGTACGCGGACGGGGCACAGCCGGCGAAGACATTGGACGTCAGCGAGAACGGACGGCTTCGCGTCCGAATGCGCCGGGTGACATCGCGCAGCATTGCGGAGGGGATATGTGAGCATTTTCCGAGACTGCTCATCTTCTTTATCACCGGCGCGTTGTGGCTTGGGAGAGATGTGTTTCTGGAGAAGTCGCCGGTCGCGCCCGCGATCCTGGTCGGTGCCGCGATCGTGTGCAAGGGGGTCCGGGTTGTGCTGCGAAGGCGAGCGTATCAGCCGGAGGATTTTGAGACGCGGAACGCGGGCATTGAATGAGAGTGCGGGGCGTTTCGCCTCGGCAAATGACAGGAGAAAATGTATGAATATTACGGTTCAGACAAAAAGCGGCCAGCCGATCTACGAACAGATCGAGCGGCAGATGAAAGATGCGATTTTGCGGGGAGACCTTGCTGAGGGGGAGGCTCTGCCGTCCATCCGCGTGCTCGCGGCGGACTTGAAGATCAGCGTGATCACCGTCAAGCGCGCGTACGAGGATCTGGAGCAGGAGGGGATGATCTACTCCGTGCAGGGGAAAGGCTTTTATGTGGACAGTCCCGACCTCGCGTACATGAAGGAGAAGAGGACCCTGAGCATGGAGGAGAAACTCGCCGCATGGGTGGCGGAGGCGAAGGAGTCCGGCATGTCGCTCGCGGAGGCGTCGGACATGCTGGGGATTTTGTGGGAGTGATCAGGAGCGGCCGGGGAGTGTGACCGGCGAACGGAGGAAGTATGCTGGAGGTTAATAACCTGCATTTTCGGTATGATTCCAAGGGGTTCCGTCTGGAGGACGTGTCCCTGCGGATCGAGAAGGGCTATTTTTATACGCTGGTCGGCGAGAACGGCAGCGGCAAGACGACGCTTTTAAATCTCTTATACGGGATCCGGAAGCCGAAGCGCGGCGAGATCCGGTGGAAGGGGGAAATCCTCACGTCGAAAAATCTGCCGAAGTTCCGCCGGAGCGCCGCGTACGTCGGCGAGGTGTGGTGCGACGAGTATGCGACGCCGGAGGCAAATGTGCGTTTTTTGAAGCTTTTGTATCCGGCTTTCGACGAGGAGTACTTTCTTGAGATGGTGAAGAAAGCGGATCTTGAGTGGCGCCTGGATTGCCAGTACAATCTGCTCTCCGCGGGGGAGCAGGTCAAGATGGAGCTTGCGTTTGCGCTTGCGAGAAAGCCGGAACTGTTGATTCTCGACGAGCCGCTGGCAGGGCTTGATCCGGTCTTTAAGACGGACATTCTGGAGTTGTTGCAGTCGGCGGTGGCGGAGACCGACATGACGATCTTCATGGCGACCAACCTTGTCACGGAGGTTGAGGATGTGACCGACTTCACCGGCGAAATCCGGGACGGCAGGCTGGTGCGCTTCGGCAGCCGGCTCGATGCCGCGGAGCCGGGTTCGGGGGAGGTGAAGGCATGAGAGAATTTTACGAGGCCGTGAAGCGGCAGAAACGGGGAAGAATCGGGTGGATCCTGTGCTGGATCTGCGGCTGCATGTGGAGTGCATTCGTCGGACGGTGGGGAAGTTACTACGCGGAGTACCCTCAGATGAGCCGCGGCGCCAAGCTCCTGGACTGCATCGCTGTCGGGCTGAGCTTCTTTTGCGCAGCGTGCTGGCTCTTCGAGACCTTCAACAGTCTGTTCCCGTATCATGTCAGCGAGGCAAATGAGAAGAAAGGGATTGAGCGCGGTTGCGAGAAGAGGTTCTGGATCATGATGCGGACGCACAGCTTTGACTGGCGTACGTATCTACGGTATCCGGCCTTGCGGCTGCTCGCGCTGGATGCGGCCACAACAGGATTGTTTCTTTTGTACGGAATCCTCGGATGGCAGGGGCCCGAGACGGTTGCGATCTGCATCGCGGAAGTGTTCCTTGCGTCGGCATTGGCGCTTGTGCTGACGATCCGGCTGTACGCCAGAGGAGTTTCGGGAGTCCTGTACGGGATCGGAGATTTCATCATCAACGTGTTGCGCGTCGGCCTGATCTTTATCTCCTGGATGCTGGCGGGGGTCTGGGTTTTGAAACGATTTCATATGTTACCGCAGAACTATCTGATCGGGAATATTCACAGCACCGCTGATGATTGTCCGGTTGTAGCCCTCGTGCTTTTGTTGACGGTCGCGATTACCTTCATCGGCGACTGGTACGACGGGATGCTGACTAAGCGGAGCCGTTTCGTGATCCGGGCCGTGCTGACGGTGATCGCGCTGCTGTTGATCGGAATATGGCTGTGCTACGGTGTCGATTGGCATGTGTTATTGAGCCGGTGACACCCGCCGAATTGGTTTGCATTTTCCATTGAATGCCATATGGCGGCTCGGTATAATGGTTGCCAAAGAGGAAAATCTTTCGGAGGATCAATCGATGGAGTTTTATGCGGAATGGCGCCTTCGCGGCGACCGGTATGACAACGGCTACGGCAACGGCATGACGCTCGCAAACGGCGAGTCCGTGCAGGAGATGACCAAGGTCTCGGAGACGGCGGAGGAGACGGTGTTTCGCGGCAAGAACGGGCACATTTTACGCGCGCTCCACGAGCGTGTCGGCGACGTCACCGTGTGCCGCACTGTACTGGAAAATCCAACCCCGGAGCCCGCAACGGTGGAGCTGCTCGCAAGCTTTGCGCTGCGCGGCGTGACTGCGGACCGGATGCACCGGGCGACTTCGTTCTGGAGCGCGGAGGGGAAGCTTCTGTCGCAGAACCTCACGGACCTCAACATGGAAAAATCCTGGGCCGGCCACGGCTACCGCGTCGAGCATTTCGGGCAGGTGGGCTCCATGCCCGTCCGCAAATGGTTCCCCTTTCTGGTGCTGGAGGACAGCGCCGCAGGGCGGTTCCTGGGAATTCAGCTGTATTGTGCGGGAAGCTGGCAGCTGGAGATCGTGCGAAACGGCGATGATCTTCACGTGCTCGGCGGTCTTGCGGACCGCGATTTCGGCTCATGGACGAAGGTGATCGCGCCGGGCGAGAGTTTCGAGACGCCGCGCGCGGTAATTGCGGAGGGCGCGTCTCTTGCGGAGGTGTGCGACCGCCTTGTGAAGACGCAGAAACCGCGCATCGCCGAGGTGGACCGCGACCTTCCGGTCATTTTCAACGAGTATTGTTCGAGCTGGGGAAATCCTTCCGAGGAGAGCGTGGAGAAGATGGCGAAGCGCCTGGAGGGCTCGGGCGTCCGGTATTTTGTCATCGACTGCGGATGGTACCGCCAGCACGAGGATGAAAACTGGTTCAACACCGCGGGTGACTGGAAGGTCAGCCCGATCCTGTTCCCGCACGGCCTGAAGGCCGCCACAGACAAGATTCGCGAGCACGGTCTGATCCCCGGCATCTGGTTTGAGATGGAGAGCTGCGGCGTCGATTCGGATATGTACAAGGAGACGGACATGCTTGTTGCGAGGGACGGCTTTCCGGTGACGGTCGGGACGAGACGGTTCCTCGATATGAGAAACGAGCGCACGCGCGCGAGACTTGACGAGCGGCTCCTGGGAACGCTCAAGGAGTGCGGCTTTGGATACTTGAAGGTCGATTATAACGAGACGATCGGAGCCGGCGTGGACGGCGCGGAGAGCCCCGGCGAGGGGCTTCGCCGGTGCGTGGAGGCATCGAAGGATTATTTCAGACATTTGGCGGCGGAGATGCCGGAGCTTGTCATCGAAAACTGCGCGAGCGGCGGTCACCGCCTCGAGCCGTCCGTCATGGAGCTCGTGTCGCAGGCGAGCTTTTCCGATGCTCACGAGTGCACGATCATTCCGCTGATCGCGGCGAACCTGCATCGCCTGATCCGCCCCGAGCAGAGCCAAATCTGGGCCGTGCTCCGCGCGGACTCCGACCTCGACCGCATTTACTATCTGATCACGTCCGCGATGCTCGGACGCCTCTGCCTCTCCGGCGAGATCTTCGCTTTGGACGAGGAGCGCTGGAACGCAGTTACCGAGGGCATCCGCTTCTACGGCGAGATCAAGGACATCATCCGCGACGGCTTCACGAAGGAAATCCGCACCAACGTCACGGACTACTCGCATGCCGCAGGTTACCAGGCGGTTCTGCGTACTCTGGGCGACCGTGCATTATTACTTGTGCACACGCTCGAGGGCGGAGCCAACCCGCCGATCGACGACCTGCTCGAGGGCTATACGGTCGTGGAAACCTACGGCTCCGATCTCGACGCCGACTACCGCGGAAAAGCCTACCTTCTCAAAAAATAATATGCATTAATACCTGCTGTTACTATCTTCTGAACCGATGGCACCGGACGGTTCTTTTGTCACCGGACAAACCTGTCTCAGGCGCGGAGCCGGCGGGAGGGCACGCTCCTGAGCTACTTCACCGTATCCGAAACACGCAATAACTATCTCGAGCGAGCATGTGACTCCCGACGGCGGAGCCGGCGGGAGGACTATCTTAGCGTGCACAAGATCGAATAGGGCGCTTCGAGGACTGTTCGAAGCGAAGCGAACCCCGCAGAAGCGCCCTTGTCATGAGATCGAAGTGCACGCTTAGATTCCCTGAACCTGTGAGTGAGAGAGTTATTGCGTGTTTCGGATTGTTTTGTCCAGGGAGCGTGCCCGTCGCCGCCCGGCTCCGCAGTTTGATCAGTGTAGATATCGGTGACAAAAGAACCGGTGCTTTGCCATCGGTTTAGGAAACAGTTAAGAATTGCACAAGAGTTGCGTAAAGACTTCCCTGCTTCGGTGTTGTATGATAGCATCGTAAACCGCAGGGAAGTTTTCTTGTGCGCAGCCTGCGGCGGGAGAAAGATTACGAAAGAAACGAGGAAGAAAACGATGGCAGAGAACATGAAGAAGGACGGGATCGTAACCGCCAAGGATATTTCCAAGACATTTTCCAACGAGTCCGTGCAGCAGCACGTGTTGAAGAACTTAAACCTCACGGTGTACCGGGGGGATTTTACGGTGATCATGGGCAACTCCGGATCGGGCAAGAGTACGCTTTTGTACACGCTCTCCGGTATGGACCGTCCGACCCTCGGAACGGTGACGTACCATGTGGACGGCGGGGATGCGGAGATCTCGAAGTACAGTAACGATGCCCTGGCAAAATTCCGCCGGGATCACGCAGGATTTGTGTTTCAGCAGAATTATCTGAACGACTCCATGAGCGCCCTTGACAACGTGATGGTGTGCGGGCTTTTGAAGAACAAGGACCGCAAGGCTTTGGCGGAGCGCGCAAAGAAGCTTCTTACGAGCGTGGAGATCGAGGAGCGCGACCAGCGCAAATTCCCGACGCAGCTCTCAGGCGGTCAGCAGCAGCGTGTCGCCGTGGTGCGCGGCGTCATCAACCAGCCGGAGATCTTGTACGCGGACGAGCCGACCGGGGCTCTCAACTCGCAGAACACGGAAAATGTCCTGAACATCCTCACGGAGTTGAACGACGACGGACAGAGCATCGTCATGGTAACGCACACGGTCAAGGCGGCGGAACGCGGCAACCGCATCCTCTACCTGGCGGACGGCGTGATCACCGCGGAGATCGACCTCGGACCGTACGTCGGCGACTACCGCGACGAGTCGAACCCGCAGCTTGCGCTCGCGAAGGAGCGCCACGCAAAGCTTAAGAGCTTCCTTCAGGAAATGGGGTGGTAAGATGTATAAGCTTTTCTTCATCGCCCGCAACAACATCAAAAAGCAAAAGGGCGACATGATTACGTTTTTGCTGTTCACACTGCTTGCGTCCTACCTGATCTTCCAGTGCGTGTCCGCGCTTTTGGGCATGCCGAAGGTTCTGGAGGACCGCTTCAACGAAGTGAACGGTGCGCACGTCGAGGCCTTAGCTGGAAACTCGCCGGAGGAAACCGAGGCCTGGACGAAGGCATTCACGGAAAATAAATACATCGTTGACTTCGAGACCGTTCCGTTTGTGAACCTGTACGGCCAGTACAAAAACGCGAAGAGCGACGAGTACGAGGAGTACAGCTTCTACACGGAGCCGTACACGACGAAGCCGAGAATTCTGAACCTGGGCATAGATTCGACGGGGCTTAAGGAGGACGACATCCTGATTCCGTTCTTCTTAAAGAGCCGCTTTGCGGTCGGCGACAAGATGGACCTAAAGTTTGGCGACAACGTGTACCGGCTGAACGTGGCGGGGTACACGGAGGATCCTTATTTTTCTTCGTCGATCAACATCACGACGTACTATTGCTACCTTTCGCAGGCGATGCTTGACCGCATCACGACGGAAAATCCCGCGCAGGCGGGATGGGGCACCGTCTACCGCGGAGTGGTGGATCAGAAGGCAATCGACGACGGGCTTGAGACGATGACGGTCGAGAAGGAGATCTGCGAGAAATACCTCGAGCTCATCGCGCCGTCGGCCGAGTCGAACACGATGAAAAACTATGCGAACTATGTCTCCATCAACTGGCACATGATGCGCGGCGGCGCGCAGTTCCTGCCGCAGGTTGTGATGGGTGTCGTGCTGATGTTCGGCGTGCTCACACTGGCGATCGCATTTATCATCATCACGCACGGTGTGCGCAACTTCATCGTTCGCAACATGAAGAACACCGGTGCGCTGGAGGCTGCCGGCTACACCGCATCGATGCTTCGCCTGGCGCTGGTGCTGCAGATCGTGCTTGTGGCATTGATCGGCTCGGTTGCGGGAGTTGGGCTCGGAATTCTGACGAGCGGCTTCTTCGGCGATATCGTGAGCGGCGTGCTCGGCCTTTCGTGGAACCAGCCGATCCACTGGACGGTTGCGATCCTCACGGTTGTCGGCATGGTGCTTGCGACCTGCCTGATCGCGATGCTGATCGGCCGCGTGTACAAGAAGATCAACGTGCTCGATGCGCTGCGCGGCGGAATCAATACGCACAACTACAAGAAGAATCATTTTCCGCTGGATAAGAGTGCGATGCCGCTGCCGGTGACGATGTCTTTGAAGAACACGTTCGGCAACGTGCGGAACAGCATTTTGCTCATGGTGATCGCGGCGCTTCTCACGATCGCGATGACCTCGGGCTTCGGAATGTACGAGAGCTTCGGCGCGAAGCCGGAGTCGCTTCTCGAGATCATGGGCATGGAGGCCGGCAAGCTGTATGTCGTGAACGGGGATATCTCATTTGCCGACGAGTACCGGAAGATGGACGGCGTCACGAACGTGCTGCTGCAGAAGGGCTTCGAGCCGACCGTAAGACACGGCGACAAGGAGAAGTCGGCGTTTACATACGCGGTGGACGATGTGAATCATCGCATGTATCTCAAAGTTCTCGAGGGCCGCGTGCCGATGCATGACAACGAGATCATGATGACGCAGGCGCTTGCCGAGGATCTGGGCGTGTCGATCGGCGACGTTGTGACCGTGAAGAACGGAACGAAGTCCGCCGACTATATCGTCACCGGCTATGACCAGAGAATGGAGCGCATGGGCCGCACCATGAATGTGACCATCGAAGGCGCAAAGCGGCTGCTCGGCGAGTTCGGAAGAATGGACATCCTGATCTACGCGAAGGACGATGTCACGTTCGAAGCGCTTGAGGCAAAGGTCAAAGAGATTGCAGCGGATTACGGCGACACGGAGTATGTCATCGTGAATTCGGACAAGAACATGACGTCCACGATGGGAACCATCTCGGATGCGTTGCGTATGGTGTGCATCATCATCGCGGTAGTAACGCTTCTGATCGTCATCTTCACCGAGGCGCTGATCATCCGCGCGAAGATCACGAAGGAGTGGCGTTCGATGGGCATCAACAAGGCGCTCGGCGCGACCAGCGGTCAGCTGATTCTGGAGATCATGCTCTCGAACATCCCGGCGCTTCTTCTGGGAAGCCTGCTCGGACTGGCGGTGTCGGATTTTGCGGGTCAGGGGCTTTGCAAGGGCATCTTCTCACTGTTCGGCTTAAAGAAGATCGACTTCTTCACACCGATCCACTGGAAGGCGCTGACGGCGGTCAGCATCGTGGTTGTCGCTGCGATCACATCGGCGGCCATCGGCCTGCGCGTTCGGAAAATGAAGCCGGTCGAGATGATCATGGAGGAATAATTTTGCGGGGCTTGTGCGAGGGAAAATGAACCAACCGCGGGTCGGGAGCTTGATCCCGGCCCGCATTTGCATTGCCTGAAGCGGGGTTTCGTGGTATGATTGGAGTATCATCAAACGGACGGAGGAGACAATCGATATGCACTATCAATGCTTAATTGTGGACGATGAGACGGATCTTGCGAAGATGACCGCAGAGTACTTTCAAATGTTTGATGTGACGACGGCCTGCGCGGACGGCGCGGCGGCGTGCTATGAATTTTTCAGGGAAAATACGGCGGAATTGATCCTTCTTGACATCAACCTGGGCGACGGCTCGGGCTTTTCGGTGTGCCGGAAACTGCGGGAGGAGTACAATCTGCCGATCCTGTTCATAAGCGCCAGACAGAGCGATGACGATGTTCTGGCGGCCCTTTCCATCGGCGGCGACGACTATATCAAAAAGCCCTACAGCCTGTCGGTGCTGCTGGCAAAGGTCAAGGTCAACTTAAAGCGCATGGGCGAGCTCCGAGCGGCGCAGGTCGCGGAGAAGGCGCCTGCGATAGAGGCGTCCGCGGTCACCGCTTCCGATGACAATAATGCGTCCGGCGGGCAGAATCGCGGCGGAAACGGCAGACAGGCCGGCGCGGAAAATGCCGCACTCGCACTGGATGCGGCGACGATGTCGGTACTCCGGCGCGGGGAGCGGATTCCCTTGAAGGCGAAGGAGTTTGCACTTCTTTCCTGCCTGTACGAACACCGCAACACCATCGTCTCAAAGGAGGTGCTCTTTGCGGAGGTCTGGGGGGATGCATTTTACGGGGACGGAACGCTGAATGTGCATATCCGCAAGCTTCGCGAGAAGCTGGAGGACGACCCGAACGCGCCGAAGATGATCAAGACCGTGTGGGGCACGGGCTACATCCTGGAGCTGGCGGACTAGGCGGAGGTGGCGATGAAATACCGGAACAGAATTTGGATCGTGTTTGTTCTCGTCATGCTCGCGGCGCTTGCGATCCTCGTGGTATTGACGGAGAAAAAAAACGGCGGGAAGCGCGATATGGTGGCGTATAACGACGAGCTGCACCGCATTTATGCGGACTACCGCGAAGGCCGGCCGGTTGCGGAGCTGGAGGAAAAATACGGCTGCGAGATCGTGCTCGCGAGCGAGTCAGACGCGCAGGTCGTGAAGGCGTACGCGGAGTACGGACTGGTGATGGATTTTGCGCCGGACGGGGAAGCGATCGGCAAGATCCTGTGGAGCGATGTCAAGGGCCGTCAGGAGGAGTCGCAGCAGCAGATCCGGCGGACGGCGCTGATCGTCTGGGGCGTTCTTCTGGCCGCGGGGCTTGCGTTTTTGCTGGCTCTTGAGTATTATCTTCTGCGCCCGATGCGGGAAATGCGCGGGGTTGCGGGGGAGATCGCCAAGGGCAACCTCGATGTGCCGCTTCCGATCCGCAAGTACAATCCCTTCGGGAATCTGGCGGAGGGCTTCGACCTCATGAGGGAGGAGCTACGGGCATCGAAGGAGCGGGAGGCCGAGTCGGAGAAGACGAAGAAGGAGCTTGTGGCGGAGCTTGCCCACGACATCAAGACGCCGGTGGCAACTATCCGCGCAACCTGTGAGGTCCTTGAGGTCAAGCAGCAGCGCCGGATCGAGCAGGCGGCCGCGCCGGAGAGCGTGGCGGACGCTCAGGATGTTCTGGCAAAGACGCAGACCATCGCCCACAAAGCCGACATGATCGAGACGCTGATGGGCAGCGTGTTTGCGGCGACGCTGGAGGAACTTGACCACATCGAGGTGAACCCGGCGGAGGAGAGCTCCACCGTCATCGAAGAGTATTTTCGCAATCTCCGCAATTACGGCAATATCATCCTGGAAAATCCGATCCCTTCCTGCCTCGTGTATATGGACCGACTGCGCATGGAGCAGGTAATCGACAATGTGGTGGGAAATTCGCACAAATATGCGGGCACTGACATTCATGTCCGCTTCGACGAGACCACCGAAAAGAACGGCGACGGAGGAAGCATCACGTACATTTCCGTTCGGATCCGGGACGATGGTCCGGGGGCGCCGGAAGATGAGATCCCGCTTTTAACCAGTAAGTACTACCGCGGTAGTACAGCCAAGGATAAGGCCGGCTTCGGCATGGGACTATACCTGGTCCGGAGCTACATGGAGAAGCAGGGCGGCGGCATGGAGATCTACAACGACAACGGCTTTGTCGTAACCCTCTATCTGCGGAAGGTTTGAGGTTTCCCCGGCGGAAAGGTCGGGAAATCTTGCAACAAGGGCGAAAAATGAGCCCGGAAGGTGCATTTTCCGCGTTCGGAACGAAAAAATATCGAATTTCACCCCACAGTAGGTTATAATCATACTGTGGGGTTTTGTATTGTTCCGGGCGCGCGAGAGCCCGAACAGCCCCGGAAGGAGAGAACGATGAAACGCAGAAGGAAAAAAATGAGAAGCCTGGCAGGTTTGCTGGCTCTCATTTTGTGCCTTTCGGCGATCTACCCGGCGGGCGTTTCGGCGGCTTCCCTTCGGAAGGCGGACGGAACCGAAGCGGCATATTACTACGAGGCGGACGGAACAAAGACGTATGCGTCAAGCGCAGAGGAGGCATGGGCCGCGGCCAAGCGGCTCGGCACCGGCATGGGCATCATGAGGGACTGGTTCTGCGGGCGGCTCACGGTGGAGAAGGGCGTCACCGTGTATCTGGAGCTGAACGGACACATGGTAAGCCGCGGGCTCACGGAGGCGGTGAGCAACGGCGAGGTCATAAGCCTTGCAGAGCGATCGAACCTCACGATTTACGGCGGGACGAAACTGCATCCCGAGGAGGGAAGCGGGACAGAGCATCGGGCGCCCGTGTACGCGGCGGACTACGAGGGTGCGGTCCCGGGAATGGAGAACTATACCGGCGGTCTGGTGACCGGCGGATACAATAAAAACCGCGCCGGCGGCATCGAGGTCAGCAAGGGCGCGGTGCTGACGCTCTCGCATGTGACGGTTGCGGGCAACCGTGCGGAGCGGTCGTTTGCGAGAGGCGGCTACGGCGGCGGGATCCGGCTGAGCGGCGACTACGCAAAGCTGGAACTCGACCATGCTGCGGTGTACGGCAACTACGCGGCGAAAAGCGGCGGCGGGATCTGCGTGGAAAGCGGTGCGGACCGGTGCAGTGTGCGGATGACGCAGAGCGCCGTGACTGACAATCTGTGCGGCGACGGCGGCGCGGGAATCGCACTGCTCGGGCGAAACGCGGAGATCGCCGGTGACGCAGAGCTTCCGGACCGGTCCGGGACGGGAGCCGGGGCAAATGCCTGGGACGGTTCCTGCACCGGAAGTGTGATCGCCAACAACGAGGTCCTGAGTAACGGTGACGGCGGAGGAATCTATATCGGCAAGAGCGGCGCGACCGTAAGCCGCGTCAATGTTGTCACGAACCGAACCCGCGGCGGAGACGGCGGCGGAGTATTTGTCGACGCGGACCACACGGTCCTGACCGGCTGTGTGATCATCGGAAACCGGGCCGATTCCGCAAGGAGGACGTTCCGGACTGCCGGAGGAAACGGCGGCGGAGTGTGCGTGAACGACGACCTGACCACGGTCCGGAACTGCATCGTCCGGCAGAATGTGTCGGCGGTCGCGGGCGGAGGAATCTATGTTGCAAACACCGTGGACCTGATCCTCGGAGGCTCCTGTAATGTGACCGGCAACTTTGTCGCGCAGGCGGGCGCAGCGGAGCGGTCGGAAAATGTATTCCTCGGAGCAGGGGCGGTCCAGGACGCATATCTGGTGGCGGATCACCTGAATGCGGACTCCGCGGTCGGTCTGACGCTGGGGAAAAAGCACGGGGACAAGGTTGTGTGCGGAAATGCAGTCTCCTTTGCGAAGACAAACCGGGGAGCGACCGTCGATCAGAGGATTTTCCGAAGCGATGACGGGACGAAGTATTACTACTGGAACAGCGAGACGAACCCCCGATACGACACAGGAGTTCCGATCGCAAAGGGGCGCAGCTCGTACGACTACCGCTGGGTGATCGCGCTGCCCGCGGCGTCCATGCCGGAAGGGTATGCCCAGAGCCTTGACGGGACCCCGGGCGGGGCCGGTACACCGGTCACCGGCGGCGTGACCGAGGTCGGAACCTGCGAGGCAGGAGGCAGGAGTTATCCCCTTTGGAAGGGGACGGCGGGAATTCCGTCCTCTGCGGATATGACCCGCGATGTGGCCATGACGTACTACTACAGCGACGCGTGGTTTTTAGGGAATCCTGCGGAATACAACGAGCATTTGGCGACGCTGTCGGCGGTGCTGTCGATGGCGGCGGGAGCGTCCAACCTCCGGGGCTCGAGGGACGAGGAGTCGAAGGGACTTTCGTATCTCGTGCGGTCGCAGAATATCGTGCGGATGCTGAGGGACATCGGCGTTGCGGAAGAAGACATTTACACCAACGAATTCAATAAGACAAAGCCCGATGTCGACTCCATGGGAGTGACCGTCGGGAGCAAGCGAATCGGCGGGAAGACGCTGGTCATCATCGGTCCGCGCGGCTCGGGATACGAGGCGGAGTGGGCCGGCAATTTCCGTGTCGGTGTGTCCGGCGAAGCGGCGGGTTTCCGCGCCGCGGCGGAGATCGTGACGGAGGAGCTTGCGACATACATGGCGGAACACGGAATCGACGGCGACAGTGCCGACACCGTGTTCTGGATCGCCGGTTATTCCCGCGGCGGAGCCACGGCCAACCTGGCGGCGAAGCGGATCGTTGATACCTACAAAGATGCCGGGAAGAGAACCTTCGCATACACATTCGAGGCCGCGATGGGCGGCGTGGCCGGCGAGGAGAAGGGCGATTATTCCTGCATCCACAACATCGTGAATCCCGCGGATCCCGTGGTGTATGTGGCGCCCGCGGAGATGGGCCTGAAGCGGTACGGCACGGACCGTATCATCGGGGGTTCCGCCTCCGACGGAGAGGCCTACGAGGCGCGCCGCGCGGCGATGCTTTTGCAGCTGTACGCCATAGACAACACGCTGGTCTACGACGATTATTTCCATGCGGCGACGGTTTCCCTCGCGGAAAATACCGTCCTCGGAAGCAACGTCAATTCGCTGGTCGGGGAGATCTCAAACGACCGCTGGAAGGACGGCGCGGAGTTTCTGCCGGCACTGTTTGCGGACATCTGCGAGTGCGGCTTCAACTACGCGCCGGACGGCACGGAGAAGACCGGCGACTACCGGAGATTTTACGCCTCGGAGATCGTGTGCGGCGATATGACGTTTGAGCAGGCGGTGGGCGTTTTGCTGCAGATTCTCTACTCCCTTGACCGGGAGCAGCTGACGGAGCTTCTGACGATCTTAAAGAGCCTGCCCGATCGGCTGGGAACCGACCTGCTGGCGGGGACCTATCTGCTGATCCCCGACGAGCGCTGGTACACCTACGATTCCTACGATGAGATCGGCCGCGGCATCCCCGGGATGATGCTGGACCGGCTGTGGGAGATTATGTGCCGAAGCGATGAGCGAAAGGGATTTGCGTCGCTTACTGACGTTCTCTCAAAGGAGCAGACGGAAGCGCTGCACGGCGCGTGGAAGTCTCTCATTTTCCCGCTGCTGTACTGGGCCAAGACGGACTATGACAGAAGCGGCGAGCGGCTGCAGATGCTCGGAACGCTTTTGTACAACGCGGAAACCCTGATCATGAATCATTATCCGGAGGTGACGATCGCCTACCTCCGGAGTGCCGACAGTTACTACACGGGCGTCGGCAAATAGACACGGAGCTTCCGAAATGCGACGGTTTCGCAGCGGTTCCGATATTCTACGCAAGTAGAATGCATGGCCTCCTCCTGGCGGAAATGAACGAGGAAACCGCCAACCGCGCCGAGCTCGTGGCGAACCAGCCGGGCAGAACGCTCCGCCTGAACGACAAGGACTGACCGGGGCGCAGGAGCGGGATTTCGAAACCGGTTTGACAAAAAATGACCTTGTGTGGTACCATTTTCCGCACAGGAAAATGCTGTTCAAGTGTTACAGGGAAAGAAAAGCAAAGGAGATATACGACTATGGGTAAACAGAATTGGAAAGCGGGAAATATGCTCTATCCGGTGCCGGTTGTGATGGTGACGGCCAAGAGGAAGGGAGCGGGCGAGAAGCCGAATATCGTGACGCTGGCGTGGGCGGGGACCATCTGCTCGGACCCGGCGATGCTCTCAATCTCGGTTCGTCCGGAGCGCTATTCCCATGAATTGATCGAGGAGAGCGGGGAGTTCGTGGTCAACCTGGTGACAGAGGAGCTCACGAGACCCTGCGACTGGTGCGGTGTGCGCTCCGGCCGTGATTACGACAAATTTGCCGAGACCGGCCTCACGCCCTACGTCTCCGAATATATGGAGACGCCGGCGATCGCGCAGAGCCCGGTCAACCTGTATTGCAAGGTGACGAAGACGGAGCGTCTCGGTTCCCACGACATGTACATCGCGGAGATCGTGGGTGTGACCGTGGATGAGCGGTACATGGACGAGAAGGGTCGCTTCGACCTCGAGGCAGCGAAGCTTGTGGCGTATTCCCACGGCGCGTACCATGCCCTCGGCGAGAAGCTCGGAACCTTCGGCTACTCGGTTCGCAAGGACGACAAATAAACTGACGGTATTCCACAAACATAGTATTTGATTCTCTATTGTTTGCGAGTGTATTTCTTTCTAAAGTGGGGTTGTAAGAATTGCAGTCCGGATCACGGGCGTGTGATCCGGGAGGACAGAGGTAACGAAAGGAGGGGTATAGCATGAATGAAGTATTGAAGGTGTTGGAGACGAGACGGAGCTGCAGAAACTTCGTGCGCGATAAGATGATTCCGGAGGAGGACCTGAAGGCGATCCTCAAGGCCGGAACGTATGCGGCCACCGGCATGGGCAAGCAGAGCCCGATCATCATCGCGGTGACCGACAAGGAGACCCGCGACGCCCTGATGGAGGCGAACAAGAAGGTCATCGGTACGCCGGGGGATTATGATCCGTTCTACGGCGCTCCGGTCATTTTGATCGTGCTGGCAAACAAGGATGTTGTGACGCACATCTACGACGGCGCGCTGGTCATGGGAAATCTCATGAACGCGGCGGAGAGCCTCGGGATCGCGAGCATCTGGATCCACCGCGCGAAGGAGGAGTTCGAGGCCGATTTCGGTAAGGAACTTCTGGCGAAGCTGGGCATCGAGGGCAACTACGAGGGCATCGGCCACTGCGCTCTCGGCTATGCGGCGGAGCCCGCGAAGGATCCCGCACCGCGCAAGGAAAACTACGTTTATTTTGCTTAACAGGATTGTGCTTATCAAAGTGCCCCGGCATTCGGCAGTGCCGGGGCTTTTTGTTTATCAGAACACGTCTTCTCAGGTTGAAGAAACGGCCCGTTTGTGGTACAATCGTAATGTTTGAAAGTCACGTAGATGACAGAGGAAAGGGCGAAGAATTTTGCGTAGTTTTTTCGGAAAAATGAGTACCGCGCCTGTCTGATCGTCGTGCTCGTGCTCATCAATATCGTTATGTCGGTGCTGTCATAACAGGATTTACCGGGGTGTACACGCGGGTGCCGGGAAAATGAAAAAACGGGGTTGACATTTTCCAAAAGCGCCTGTATAATCTGCACATGTGAGCGTCGCCAGGCGTTCACACAGGATTTTATTACGCGAAACGCGAGAAAGGGAGGTATACAAATGATAAATTCGAATACACGTACTCGAGTCAATTTGTATATGGTTAAAGTTGCCTCCCGGAGAAGCGCGGAATAAGCGATAGTACTATGCGTGTACTTTACTTTGCATAGGATTATTATGCGATTATTATGCCCCGACACCGGAAGGTGCCGGGGTTTTTTGCGCGGTAAGCGAGAGCTCTCGCACCGGCTGCGCCGGCGCGATTGAAAACGCGACCTCGCGAAAACATAGTTTTCGGCGAGTTGCGTTTCCAATCGCGGGAGCGGACGAAGTCCGCGTGCGAGAGCCGAGCGCGCGTACATGAGCAAACAAGCGCAGCGAAGTTTGCGAATGGCGCGCATACTCGGCTTACATCCACCCGGGGAGGCAACCTGCAGTGAAAGAACGGAGGTGTCTCAATTCAACATGTTTCAGATAAAGAACGTTACATTGACACATACCAAGGATCTGCATACGATCCTGGAGAATTTCTCGCTCACCTTAAACGACGGCGACCGCGCCGTGCTGATCGGTGAGGAGGGAAACGGAAAATCCACCCTGATGAAGTGGATTTACGACCCGGCGCTCGTGGATGATTACATCGAGTACAAGGGCGAGAAGGTTATGTGCGGTGAGCGGCTTGCGTACCTGCCGCAGGAGCTGCCGGAATCGGAGAATCACAAGACGGTCTGCGAGTACTTCTGCGAGAGTGCGGAGTTTTTAGACCGGACGCCGAAGGAGCGCTCAAAGCTCGCGGCGGACTGCCATGTGGAGGCGGACTTTTTCTTCCGCGAGCAGGAGATGTGCACGCTCTCGGGCGGCGAACGGGTGAAGGCGCAGATGATGCGGATTCTTGCGGAGGACCCCACGATCCTTCTTTTAGACGAGCCCTCGAACGACATCGACATCGAGACGCTGGCGTGGATGGAGGAGCTGATCGGCAGCTGGCCGCACGCGGTTTTGTTCATCTCCCACGACGAGACGCTGATCGAGCGCACGGCGAACCGCGTGATCCATTTTGAGCAGATCCGCAGAAAGACGATGTGCCGGCACACGGTGGCCAATGTGCCGTACCGGCAGTACGTCGAGGAGCGGCTGCGCTCCTTCGAAAAGCAGGAGCAGGTTGCTCTGTGCGAGCGCCGCGAAAAGCGGATCCGCGACGAGAAGATCCGGAAACAGGAGCAGGCGGTAAACGCGCAGCTCAGCAACGCGCATTTTTCGTTCCACGACTCGCTGGGACGGATTCTGAAGAAAAAGATGAAGAACGTCAAGGCGCTGGAGCACCGCTTCGAGCGCGAGGACGAGAACATGACCGAGATGCCGGAGCAGGAGGAGGCGATCTTCTTCAAACTCGGCGATGCCGACAGCGCGATTCCTTCCGGCAAGTGGGTGGTCCGCTGCGACATTCCGGTGCTCACAACGGTGGACGGCAGCCGCGTTTTAGCGGAAAATGTGACCCTCGAGGTGCGCGGTTCCGAGAAGATCGGAATCGTCGGCTACAACGGCTGCGGCAAGACGACACTGATTGCAAGGATCGCGGAGGAACTGCTGGCAAGAAAGGACCTGCGGGCGCAGTACATGCCGCAGAACTACGAGGAACTGCTGGACCTTGACGTGACGCCGGTGGACTATCTGGACACGACGGGAGACAAGGAGGAGCGGACACGGATCCGCACGTACTTAGGATCTCTTAAGTACACGGCGGACGAGATGGACCATCCGATTCGGGAGCTCTCGGGAGGACAGAAGGCGAAGGTGCTTTTATTAAAACTCAGCATGTCGGGGGCAAATGTGCTCATACTCGACGAGCCGACGCGGAATTTTTCGCCGCTGTCGGGGCCGGTGATCCGGCGGATGCTTAAGGATTTTCCGGGGGCGATCATCAGCGTCTCTCACGACCGCAAGTATCTCTCCGAGGTCTGCAGCACGATTTACCGGCTGACGCCGGAGGGGCTTTCCGAGGTCACGGAGGGCATTCAATAACAACGATGGGAGATTGCGAAACATGGACACGATCGGAACAAGGACAATCGAGACGGAACGGCTGATCCTGCGGAGATACCGCATCGAGGACGCAGAGGACATGTTCGAAAACTGGGCATCCGACCCGGAGGTCACGGGCTTTCTCTCCTGGCCGACGCACAAGAGCGCCGACTTTACGAGAAGCCTTCTGACGCAGTGGGTTTCGTACTATGAGGACGGGAAGACCTACAACTGGGGGATCACCCTGAAGGGCTCGGACCATGTCATCGGCAACATCGCGGTTGTGGATCGCGATCAGCGGACGTGTTCCTACGAGATCGGCTACTGCCTGGGCAAAGACTTCTGGGGCAGGGGCATCATGCCGGAGGCGCTCCGGGCCGTGATCGACTACCTCTTCGAGGGCGAGAGCGACCTGCAGCGGATCTACGCGACCCACGATCTGCGCAACCCAAAATCCGGCCGCGTCATGCAGAAGGCGGGCATGCATTTTGACGGCGTGCTCCGCGGTTCGAAGAAAAACAACCACGGCATTCACGATACGGCGTACTATTCGGTGCTTCGGAGCGACCGCCTTACGCAGTCGCAGTATGAGGAGCTGTTCGCGCAGATGTACCCGGACTTTTTCGAGAATGAATACGTACGGAACATCCCGGAGGACGAGGTTGTGTCGGAGCAGATCCTGCGGCTGCAGGAGTTCGACCCGGGCTGCTACGAGAAGGATTTTCCGGAAAATGTGACCTTCGGATATTTTGACGGTGACCTGGAGGAGCTTCGCAGGGATGTGGCGACGGTGGTAGGACACTGGCCGCAGTTCTTCACGGAGAACAGCCGCATTTACTGCGGTTACGTCGACGGAAGAGTTGCGAGCTTCTGCCTTGTGGAGGATTTCGGTGAGCATGTCGTAAACGGCGTTCACTGCAGGGTCGGCGGACCGGGATGCGTGGGTACTCTTGCGGAGTACCGCAACCGCGGCATCGGCCTGTCCATGATCCGCAACGTGACAGAGATTTTGCAGGATGAATTTTTCGACTACAGCTACATTCACTACACCTACGAGCCGCAGTGGTACGGACTTTTGGGATACAAAACGGTGTTGCGGTGGAACGGAAGCGGTTTTATCCGTGACGAGGGGAAAGAAGGGTGAAACAATGGCAAACGACTGCGGATTTAAAGAATTGCGAGGGGTATGCGATGAGACTGATTTTGGTGCGACACGGAGATCCTAATTATGAGCTTGACTGCCTGACGGAGCTTGGGCACAGACAGGCAAAGGTTGTTGCAGATCGGCTTATGGAGGAGGGGATCCAGAAGATATTCTGCTCGCCGCAGGGGCGTGCGCAGCAGACTGCGAAGCCGTTTGCCGAGCTGTCGGGCCTTAAGGAGATCGAGACGCTTGATTTCATGCGGGAGATCCGGTTCGGAAAGCAGGACGAGCTGTACATGGCGGGAAATCCCTGGGTGTGTTCCTTCGGGTTGATGCACGAGGGTGTGAACCTTCAGGATCCGGAGTGGCAGAATTTTCCGGATTTCGCGGAAAATACGGCGACGGTGGATGTCAACGCGGTGCAGGCCGGCGTCGACGGGTGGCTGGCGACACTCGGTTACCGGCGCGAAGGGCTGTACTACCGCTGTACCAACGAGACCGACGAGAAGAAGACGTACGTTCTGTTCAGCCACGGAGGCTCCTCGACGGCGCTTCTGTCGCGGGTGTTCAACATTCCGTTCCCGCACATGTGCGTGATGTTCGGACATGTTCCGCATACCTGCATCACGTCGCTCCGGTTTGACCGCAACCCGGGAGCCCTTGCGATGCCCATACTCGAGTATTCGGTGGATGCGAGACACTTAAACGTGTTCAAGGAAGGCATGACCGGATCGGTGGAGCGGGCGCAGAGCTGACGCCTTAGTTTTGGTGTCATTACAGAAAGGATGATGAAAAATGGTAATGTTTTTAAGACTTCGGAATATCTGATCGCGTGAGACCGTTGATCGATGGTTTCACGTTTGGAAACAACAGGCGAAACTATTGAATCAAAAAGGAGAGCTATCATGATATTCCAGGATAATATTATCAGGCAGTATTTGAAAAATGTGTACTTTATCGCGGGGACGCCCTGCGGCGGCAAGACCACCGTGTCGAGGGAACTCGCAAAGAAATACGGGATTCCGGTATACGACATCGACGAGCGGTTCCCGGAGCATCAGGCAATGTCGGACCCGGCCTCGCAGCCGGCGATGAACAAAAGTTTTCGCGACGCCGACGAGTTTTTCGGACGGAGCGTTGCGGAGTACAAGGCGTGGCTTCTTCAGAACACGAGGGAGCAGCTGGATTTTGTGCTTCTGGACCTGATGCGGGTTTCGAAGGATCAGATCGTGCTGTGCGACTGCCACCTGACACTGGAGCAGGCGGCGCAGATCACGGACCCCGGGCATGTGGCGTTTATGCTCAAAAAGCCGGAAAATCTTGTGGATGAGTATTGCAACCGCCCGGATCATCAGGGCTTCAGCGATTTCATTCACAGCGCGACGGACTTTGAAAAGGCAAAGGCGACCTGTAACGAAACGCTTCTTTCGCTCAATGCGAAATATTATGAAGACGTGAAGGCGAGCGGGTATTTCTGGCTCGACCGCGCGTCCGGCCGGAGTGCCTCGGAAAATGCGGCACTTGTGGCGAAGCATTTCGGGTTTGACCGTCTGACGCAGGTTGTCAGAGTCGAGAAGGACACACCCTTTGCAGAGGAGTTTCTTACATTTGTGGAGAATTGCTCCTGGACGGAGGTTCGCGATCACATTGCGGGCCTGATCCGAAACTGGGAGTTCACGGACTGGGAGACGATGTTCGCGGCAGTGAAGGACGGTAAGATCGTCGGTATGGCTTCGCTTCTGAAGACCGACTACTATCCGCTTCCGGAAATCTTCCCGTGGGTGTCCTGCGTGTTCGTTGAAAAGGAGTACCGCGGCGAGCGTATCAGCGGTGCACTGATCGATGCGGCCAACAGCTATGCGAAGGAGCAGGGCTTTACGAAGACCTACATTCCGACAGAGTACACGGGGCTGTATGAGCGGTACGGCTACACGTACGTAAAGGACATCGTCAATTACGGCGGCGGCACGGACCGGCTGTATGTGAAAGAGCTGTAAGGTGTTTAAAAGAATAGTTCTACGCATGTAGAATAAACGAGCTGACGAAGCCTTTTCGTGCGAAGTGAGGTGATCTGACATGAATTATTTCGTGGAGGGTGTGCAGGGTGCCGGCAAGAGCACACTGGTGAGCCGTCTGGCGGAGCATTTTCCGGATTACCGGGTGTTTCGCGAGGGGGACTACAATCCGGTGGAACTTGCGTGGTGCACATATATGACCGAAGCGCAGTACGGAGAAGTTCTTGCGCGGTACGAAAGTATTCGTGAGGAAATCATCGCTGACACGCACACGGAAGGCGACCGAAAGATCGTCACCTACACAAGAATTATCACGGATGTTCCGGGATTCCATAAGGACCTGGAGCGGTATGAGATTTACAACGGCCGTATAAGCCGCGCGGAGTTCGAGGAGATCATCCTCAGGCGCTTTGCGCGGTGGAGCGGCGAGCGATCGATCTTCGAGTGTTCAATGTTTCAGAACATCGTGGAGAATCAGATTTTATTTTACGAGATGGATGACGAGGAGATTGTGGCTTTTTTCCTGCGGCTTAAGGCCGTTCTCGCGGGGCGGGACTTCCGGATCCTGTATCTGGAGGCAGATGATATCGCCGGGTCTCTTCAGATCATCCGTAAAGAGCGCGTCGACCAAAACGGCGTCGAAATATGGTTTCCGCTGATGGTCGGATTCCTCGAGGAGAGTCCCCACGGCGTGCGCCACGGACTGAAGGGGTTTGAAGGACTTGTAAAACATTTGGAACATCGCGCGGCTCTGGAGAAGCGGATCCTTTCGGAAGTTTTTCCGGAGCAGGCGGTGATCCTTAAGTCAAAACAATATGATTTGAATGCGGCCTTGGTCAACCTTTGAGCCGGCCGCAGGATTCGGAGGACAAAAAGACGAACAATATTCTTAATCAGGCAAAAGAACTTTATCAACTGAATGACTTTGAATTGCAGGCGGTTCCCGGACATGAGGGCGGCCGCAATGACATTTACATCTGCTCCCGTGGCGGTGAGAAAACGTATGTACTTCGCATCTCGGCGACGGGAGACCGCACAGAGGAGGATTACCTCGCGGAGACCGAGTTCGTGCATTACCTGGCGGAGGGCGGAGCGCTTGTTGCGGACGTGATCCCGTCGAAGAACGGGCGATTTGTGGAGCGTATTTCGCCGGAAAATGATGCCGCTGCACCGGAGGCAACCGATGTCTTCGTAAGCCTTTTCGAGTTTGCGAAGGGGATGCTTTTATGTGATAACGGATATCGTTACCGCGAGGGAGCGCCGCTTACGGAGTACTTTTATAACACCGGAAAGACCCTCGGAGCGATCCACCGGCTGGCGAAGAATTTTACGCCGAAGCACCGCCGGGCAGACTATTTCGACAAATTCAACATGGACTACATCGGACAGCTGATTCCGGACGAATACGCGGAGTTAAAGGCGGCCATCGCCGATCGGATCCGGCAGTTTAAGGAATTTCCGAGGACACCGGATAACTATGGATTGGTGCATTTTGATTTTTGCGATGGCAACTATCATGTGGATCTGAATACCGGCGATGTGACGGCGTTTGACTTCGATAATTGCTGCTATTGCTGGTACATGTTCGATCTGGCGCATCTGTGGACTCACGGCGTCGGCTGGTTCCGGCAGGAGCGTGACGCGACGAAACGCAGGGAGGGCATGGAGTGGTACTTTAAGCACATCCTGAGCGGTTATCGCAGCGAAACGGACGTGTCCGAGGAGGAGCTCTCGAGGCTTCCGCTGTATATCGACATGACGATCATCGAATCCGTCGTTGACGAGTTCGAATGCGCAGCCCGCGAGGGCGAGGACGTGGATTCCGAGGACATCGAGGATGAGGCGGAATGCCTGATAAACGGGATTCCTTACGCAGGTTATTTCGAGGGGTAGCCGACATCGAAACAAAGGAGGGAAGGCAAATGATCTCATTGACGAGAGAACAGACGGAAGCTTCGTTTGCTTCATTTTGCGAAGAATTATTTCGCCTTCCCGAGATTGAAAGCATCAGGGCGAGGAGCGTGACCGTCCGGCGCGAGGATTTGCGTGAGACGGCGCGGGAGGCTGTGGCAGTCGGTTATCACGATTGTTACAGCGACACGGATATGTCGCTTACCGTGCGCCTTCCCGCAGACGGCTCCGTCGCGCCCGATGAGTACATGAGACGGATCGACCGGTTCGGTGTGAATGAGGAGACCGCGCTCGGGTGGATGTTTGTGCCGGAAGGGTCGATGTACCGCATCATTTTCCGAAACGGTATGAGGTACGATTTCGGTTTTTCTTTTGTGTATGCGGAAAATGTGACATTTGACCTCGGTGAGGCTCCGCATACAGAGGAAAATCCGAACTGGCCGCTTGCGAACATCCGGCGGTTCTGGTTTGTACAGGTTCAGGCACTTGCAAAGCTGTACCGCAAGGATTATCTGATCGGCGCGCATCTTGCCAACATGAACTGCAACGAGACGCTGGTGATGCAGATGGTGCTTCGGGATCTTAAGTACGGAACCAACCATCATCGGTACGGCTACGCGGAAGAAGCGGAGTACGTGAAGGAATCCGGGCGGATGCCTTACCGAAACGGCGACGCGAAGTTTCTTCGGATCGCGGATCAGCTGTGGGCGGCGGCCCTTGCGTATGACCGTCTGGCGGCTGAGTTTTACCCCGGATACAAGGAGCAAAGTGCGGATTTCTTCGCAATCTGGGAATGTTATGAAAAGAATCGGTGACGGCAGGCGTGAGGCCTCGCGGTCACGGGAGCGAATATGGACATGATAAATGATCTTCCGGAGTCCATCCGGACTTTAACAGAGGGCAAGCCGTTTGAAACCAATGATTTCGGTAAATCGGGTTCGCTTGTGCGGGTCTACGACGACTTTGTTCTGAAAATCGAGAAGGAGTGTCCGAAGATCGCGCGGATGGTGGAGGTAATGCGGTGGCTTGAGGGCAAACTGCCGGTACCGAAGATTCTGGCGACCGAAGTGAAGGACGGTTACCGGTATCTTCTGATGAGTAAGGTTCAGGGAAGGATGGCTTGCGACGAGTATTACATGAACCGGCCGGAGGAGCTTGTGACGCTTCTCGCGGAGGCACTTCAAATGCTGTGGAGTATTGACATTACGGACTGCCCGAAGACCTTTGATTTGTCCGCGGAGCTTGCGGAAGCAAAGTATCGCGTTGAGCATAATCTGGTGGACCTTGATGACGTGGAGCCGGAGACCTTCGGCGAGGGCGGATTCAAGGATCCGCAGGAACTTCTGCAATGGCTGTATGACCATCAGCCGGTGCCGGAGCCGGTGTTTTCGCACGGCGACTTCTGCCTGCCGAACGTATTTTTCGAGAACGGTAAAGTGAGCGGTTTCATCGACCTCGGGGACGCCGGGATTGCAGATAAGTGGTACGACATCGCGCTTGGCTATCGCAGCTTAAAGCACAACGCCGACGGCACCTACGGAAAGTTTTTCGAGGGAGTCAATCCGGACGAGTTGTTTGTAAAACTCGGGATCGAGCCGGACTGGGAGAAGATCAGGTATTACATTTTGCTGGACGAGTTGTTTTGACAATGCTTTCCAGAATTCGGTGCAGGCTATGTATGAACACTCGGAACGCAGCATGTAGGAACATAAATTTGATAAGGCGGAAACATTTATGGCAATCACGTATAAAAAGATGACGGAAGCGGAGCTCGGCACGTTTATCAGCATGCGGATCACGCAGCTTCGCGAGGAGTATACTTCGGAAGGAAAGATGCCGCCGGAGGTCGACCTTGAGGAGGCTCTTTGGGACTTTTACCATCGCCACATGGCGGACGGAACATTCGTTTCGTGGCTTGCGATGGACGGAGAGAAGATCGTCGGCACAAGCGGCATGTCATTTGTCGAGAAGCCGCCGTATTTCAGCTGTCCGACGGGACGGCTCGGGCTTCTTTCAAGCATGTACACCGACCCGGCGTACCGCCGCATGGGCATTGCGAAGGAGCTTCTTCACCGCGTGGTGGAGGAGGCTCGTGCGTACGGCTGCGGTGCGGTGCAGATCACAGCGTCGAACATGGGCGTGAAGCTTTACACAGCATACGGATTTACCCACAACGGGAATTTTATGCAGTACAAATTGTAAGAGAAAGGCCTCGCGGAGGGGGATCCGCGGGGATTGGGATAAAGAATGGATATTTCGAAAAATGATATCCGCATCCGCAACGCCGGCGCTGCCGATTGTGAACAGCTGGCCGCGTGGTGGAATGACGGGAAGATTATGGCGCACGCCGGTTTTCCGAACGGACTCGGCACGACGCCGGAGCATATCCGCGAGGAGATCGCGGACGACACTGACGATACGAAGCGCCGGCTCATCATTGAGTACATGGGCACGCCCATCGGCGAGATGAGCTATTACAATCTTGGCAGCCACGTCGCGGAGATGGGGATCAAGATCTGCAACACGGACTATCAGGAGAAAGGCCTCGGCCGCACGATCCTGAGCATGCTGATAGCGGAGTTGTTCGGCAGAGGCTACGAGAAGATTGTGCTCGACACCAACCTGAAAAATGAGCGTGCGCAGCACGTGTATGAGATGTTAGGTTTTCGCAAACTGCGGGTGAACATCGATTCGTGGAGAGACCAGCTGGGGGTATTACAGTCGTCGGTCGATTACGAGCTGGTGCCGGCGGATTTTACGAATTATTCCGCCTGACGAAAGGCGTTTGCTGAAAGAAAAAAGAAACAAGGAGAAGGATACCATGAGTGAGACAGACAAGCACGCTGAAATGAGGAAGAACCCGATGGAATACCGGAAAGTATTTGACACGATCCCGGAGCAGTTTGACAAATTCCGCCCCCGCTACAGCGCGGATCTGTTCGAATATTTTATCAAAGAGGCGGGCATCGGCCCGGAGACGAAGGTGCTGGAGATCGGCCCGGGAACCGGACAGGCGACGGATCCGATCTTAAATACCGGATGCGACTATAACGCCATCGAACTCGGGGAGCATCTCTATGCGAAGATGAAGGAAAAATACGGCGACAGACCGAATTTTCACATCGTAAATGACGACTTCATCACCCATGATTTCGGCGGGCAGAAGTTCGATGTCATCTACTCTGCGGCGACGATTCAGTGGATTCCGGAGAGGGTTGCATTTCCCAAGACGCTCGAGCTCTTAAAGCCCGGCGGAACCCTGGCGATGATGTTCCTGATCGGGGATTACAAGACGCCCAACGAGGAGCTTTACAGCAAAATCCAGAAGGTTTACGACCAGTATTACAAGCCGGTGACGGAGTATAAGAACATGAAGGAGCCGTTTGACTATCGTCATGCGACCGACTACGGCTATGAGAATCTGACGCGGAATGATTTCCACGGCGTGCGTACATTTACCGCGGACGAATATGTGCAGTACTGCGGCACGCACAGCGACCACATTCTGGTGCCGGAGCCCTATAGGACGCCGTTCTTTGAGGGGCTTCGAAACACGGTGCTTGCTGCGGGCAACAAGGTTGAATTTTGGGATACATATGTGTTGTATCTCGCGAAGAAACCGATGAATCGGTAGAAAGGAAACAATCCGGGCATCCTCGCTGATGCCTGGACTACATTGTGACAAATGGGGAATATTTATTTTATATCAGGCCCCTGCGGAGTCGGCAAATCCACCCTCGCAGATGCGTATGCGAAGCATCTGGCAAATACGGGGGCGCGAAAACAGGTGTATGTGATCCACGGCGATGATTTTCATGCGGGTTTCGTGGAGACGGATTATAAGGACTCTTTTTGGAAGGACGGGCTGCCGTCGGATTTTGTCGAATGGGAAGCAATCCTTAAGTTCAACTGGGAATGCATCATTGATACCGCAGGAAAGGTGCTTGCGAGAGACCTTGACGTGGTGATCGATTACGTGGTGGAAGACGAACTGCCGCTGCTACAGAAATTGGCAAGGGAACATAATGCCGGCCTTTACTATGTTGTGCTCACGGCTTCCGCAGAAACGATCACGAAGCGCATTGAGGAGCGCGGTGACACGGAGATGGTGGAGCGGGCGTTGTTCCTCAAGAATAAGCTTGAGAACCTTCCGGAAAATCAGGGCCATGTCTTCGACAACACAGGCAAAACCGTCTCGGAGGAGGTTGAGGAGCTTTCCCGGAATATGGAGAGCTACCGGTGCTCCGTGAACACAGGCGTATGCGGCGGTACGGCTGAAACGGAAGTCACCTGTGACGGTGAAACGAAACAGGGAACGACGGTATATTACCGGGACGAAAAGCTGACCATCCGAAGCATGCTTCCCGAGGATGCGACGGTGTATTTTGATACATATACATCGTACAACTGGCATCCGCAGATGGAGACCTACGAGAACTACTACAAGGAGCAGCAAAACGGCGAGAGGCTTGTCTTCGTGCCGGAGTATGAGGGAAAGGTCGTCGGGATTTGCACCCTTGTGCTGCATCCCTCGGAAGGCCCGTGGGGCGGTCAAAACATTCCGGAGATCGTGGACCTTGGCGTCTTCTTCCATATCCACAAGATCGGCATCGGAAGCAAACTTCTGGACGTTGCGGAGGCGGAAGCGGCCAAGCGCTCGGACACGGTCTTCCTCGCAGTCGGGTGCCATTCCGGATACGGCGCAGCGCAGAGAATCTACGTGAAGCGCGGTTATATCCCGGACGGCAGTGGCGTGTGGTATCAGAACAAGCAGTTGGACCAGTATGCGCCCTGCGTCAACGACGACGATCTTCTGTTGTTCCTGTCGAAGAAACTTCGATAGAAGCATGAGGAAAATGCTGAAGGAGAATCTATGGAAGTACGAAAGTTAACCGGTGAGGAGCGGTTTGCCGCATACCTCACCTCTGTATATTGTTTTCACGCGCGTGTGGAGGATGTGGAGGCGAATCGCGAGCGTCAGCTGAACGCCACGATCGAGGATTGGGGCGCATTTGACGACAACAACACGTTGATGGCTCGCATTATCAACAATCATTACGATTTTTATGTGGACGGGACGGCCGTGAAGGCCGGCGGCATCGGCGCGGTGTCGACATTGCCGGAGTACCGCAACTCGGGCGCGATCCGGGCGATTTTTCAGGATCTGTTGCCGTCGGTGTACGCAGACGGCGAGGTAATCTCGGCGCTCTATCCCTTCAAGCATGAGTTTTACCGCAAATTCGGCTACGAGACGGTCATCGGCTGGAGCCAGTACAGCCTCACGCCGGAGCTTCTGTGCCGCTACCGCTTTGACGGCGAGGTCGTAAAATGGAAGCAGGGCAGTCCGGTGGACGATTTCCTTGCGGTTTACAACGCCTTTGCGCCGCAGTATAACCTGGCGCACAAGCGCACGGAAGAGCAGATGCTTGAGCACATGAAGGCCGAGAAGGAGTACATTGACCGGCGTTTTTCGTATGTGCTTAAGGAAAATGGCGAGCCCATTGCCTACGTGATCTTTAAGGACATCAAAAACGATCCGGCCGCGATTCTTCAGGTGGAGGAGTGCGCATGGACATGCCGAGACGGTTTCCGCGCGGTGCTCGGGTTCCTGGCGAGATTCGAGGCGGACTACGGCACAATCGAGCTGCGGCTTCCCGCAGGAATCGACCTTTTGCGCGTCATCGTGACGCCCAATGCGTACGCCGTTAAGGAGACGGTATTCCCGAATTTCATGGTGCGGGTAATCAACGCAAAGAAGCTTCTGGAAACCATCAAAAAGCCCGGGGATTGCGATTTCACGATCAAGATTACGGACGAGATGATCCCGGAAAATAACCGCATTTACCGTGTGCTTTCCGAACGCGTTGAGACCGTGGGCGAGCGGTTCGCTGCGGACGAAGAAAGTGCCGCAGACATGGCGCAGAAGGCGGACCTGGAGGTCAATGTTCGTGCCCTCGGGCAGCTTGCGATCGGCGCGCTTACCATGGACGAGGCGATGCTTCGCACGGACGTGACCGTGAACGCGAAGGAGGAGATGATCCGCCGCGTGTTCATTCCGAAGAATATCTATGTCGTAGAGCATTTTTAGGGAGAAAAAGGAGACACGCCGGTGCTTTTATACCACTACTACGAAAAGAAAAACGGACCGTTCCGAAGCATTTCGGAGCTTTCGGACGCGCAGGCGAATGCGGTGTTAGAGCAGATCCGCGTGGAGAAACCGGACGCATTTATCGCATTGCGGCCGGAGGACTATGTGCAGAAACGGCGCAGGTTCGAAAAGATTCTGCTTGAGGAGTTCCGCAAAAAGGGCGGGCTCATTGAGCGTGAGACGCCGCACTATCTGGTGGTGGAGGCGTGCCCGTTCTTCGAAAAATGGTACGAGCAGACCGCCCATGTCATCATCGATACGGCGGACCTCGATGTTCGCACACTGTCCTTTACCTACGGCGATTCGCACCCGACCTTCAGCGGAAACGTGAAGGACGGAAAGGAATACCGAAACCGCCTTTATACCTACGACGAAATCCTCGAAATCATCGGCAAATACGGTCTTCCCCAGCACTGGAATCCGGATTTTAAGTTCGGCCCGGAGTGCTATGTGGAGGTGCAGATGTGGACCGACCGAGGGCTCGAACAATTCTTGAAATAATCGGCAGGGGCAAATGATAATTCGCGAGCTACAACCGAATGAGGCCGGTGTATTAAAGGACTTCCTGTACGAGGCCATCTTCCTACCGGAGGGCGTGACGCCGCCGGAGCGCTCCATCGTAGAGCTTCCGGAGCTTCGGATTTATTACGAGGGCTTCGGCACGGGAAAGGCGGACCTCTGCATGGTCGCGGAGGAAGACGGCCGAATCGTCGGCGCAGCCTGGACGCGCCTGATGAAGGACTATGGGTATGTGGATGACGAGACGCCCTCCTTTGCTATTTCTCTTTACCGGGAATACCGGGGGCAGGGCATCGGCACAAGGTTGATGCTTGCGATGCTCGAGCTGTTGCGGAAAAAGGGTTATAAGCAGGCGTCCCTTGCGGTTCAAAAGGCCAACGTAGCCGAGCGGATGTACGAGAAGGTCGGTTTTCGCACCGTCTCGGAAAATGAGGAAGAGTACATCATGGTGTGCGACTTGAACCCAGATGATGCCGGCCGGGTTGCGGAGCATTTTACGGAGTAATCCGGAGGATTATATTGCAAAGATGAAGGGCACCGACAGGGATCTGGCGGCGCACATTACGGTGATCCGTGCAAGGGGCGTGTGCCTGTGCGGAGCGCCTATAGACGAAGTCTTCGGGGAAGTTCCGAAGCAGGATTATATGGATTCGCTTTGGTATGATATAGCCGATGCAGAGGATGATATCGCCGAAGACACCATGTATCTTACGCTCAACTTGGCCAGAGTTCTTGCGTTTTTGCAGGACGGAAGCGTTCTCTCCAAGAAAGAAGGCGGCGAGTGGGGGCTTAAGAATCTGCCGGAGAAGTACCACGGGCTTCTCCGGGAAGCACTTTCGGAATATCGCGGCGAAACGCCGGGGTATGATATAAGCGCGGCGAAAGAATACGCAGGCGCTGTGTTAAGTCTGATCAGAAATAATATGCAACCGCAGTAACGACAGGAGAGCATGACTCCCGCGTGTAAAGAGCACGCGATGCGGATTTCGAAGGACGAAATAATGATCAGGGAGTTCGAAAATGAACACAAAAAGGAGTATGAACGCGCGTCTTCTCGGACTGTTCAGCGGTTTTCCGGAGCATCATTTTAACGATGCTCTTGCAGCGGTTTTGCGGGAAAACCTTACCAAGCGGGATCTGATTGTATTTGTCAGTGCCGACCCGGAGAATTTTGCGCAAAATGATGACGACCGTGACGGTATGCATGAGATGCTTGCGGAGATTGGCTTGGCGTTTGCCGAAAAGCATGTGATCGACCGGCGTACCGGAGCGGAAGAGGCAGTAAAACTTATCCGTGAGGCGGATTGTATCTGGCTCATGGGCGGCGAGTCGACATGGCAGATTCAGCTGATCCGCGACCTCGGGATTGATACGGAACTTCACAAGAGCAAGGCAGTGATCCTCGGCGTGAGCGCAGGTTCCATGAACCTCGGACGCCTGGTCGCTTATGTCTGGGATGATCCGAAGTTCTATGAGGCTCTCGGCTTCACGGACATTACGATCAAGGCCCACTATGAGGAAGGAGAATGGTTCGTTCCGCTTTTGAAGGAAATGTCCATGACCCATCCGATTGTTGCGATGGAGGATTGGAGTGCCATCTTTGTGAAGGGCGATGCCATTTGGAAGGTCGGTGAAATGCACCTGTTTGAAAAGGGTGAGATCGTGCCGGTCACCGACGAAAAACTAAAGGAGTTAATGTAACATGTATAAGATCATAGAATTAACAGAGGAGCAATCGGAGGAGCTCAACGAGGCTTTGGAGGAGTTCGATACCGAATACATCACATACCGCATGGAGGGCAGCATTTGCCTCGGAATACAGAAGGACGGGGAGTTGATTGCCGGCGTGAACTCGTGTGTGACATGCTTTAAGATCCTGTATATCGAGACGTTGTTCGTGCAGGAGGAGTATCGAAGAACCGGCCTCGGAAAGCAGCTGATCACCGAGCTGGAGAAGCGTGCGAAGGAGATGGGCGTAAACCTCATTCGCGTCGACACCTTCGACTGGCAGGGGAAGGACTTCTATCTTGCGATGGGGTACGAGCTTGCGGGACAGTACACCTGCGAGGAGGACGGCTATTCCGAGTATTTCTTCATCAAACGGATTTAGTGCAGGCAGAAAGGACAGAACAGACATGCTCAGACTCAGACCGTACAAAAGCTGCGATGCGGAGCGGATCGCGGGATGGCTCAAGGATGAGGACATCTTCTTAAAATGGGGCGGTAAGCTCTTCGGGGAGTACCCGATCACCGCGGAGGTGATCGACAACAAATACACCGGACAAAACGGCGGGTGTACCGAGCCGGATAACTTTTATCCGTGGGTTGCGCTGGATGATGACGGCGCCGTCGTTGGGCATTTTATCATGCGCTACTTGAAAGGTGATATGCGGCGTATCCGCTTCGGCTGGGTTATCGTGGATGATACGATCCGCGGCAAAGGTTACGGCGCGCAGATGCTCCGTGCAGGGCTTAAGTACGCATTCGAGATCCTCGGAGCTGCGTTGGTTACGCTCGGCGTGTTTGAAGGCAATGAGCGTGCGCACAGATGTTATCGGAGCGTGGGTTTCGTCGATCGTGAGACGAAACCCGGCGATCCGTGGAATGTAATTGAAATGGAGTTTCCCAAAGAGGAAGCGTAAAATCAGGAGGTACGGATATGGTATTGTTAGCGATCGATCTTCAGAGAGGCTTGCTTGTTGAAGATCTTTACAACTACGAAGGTTTTGTTGCGAACATGAAGAAGCTCCTTGCGGAGGCGAGAGAGCGCGGCGTGGAGGTCATCTACGTGCGGCACGACGCCGGTGAGGGAAGCGGAATGAGCGAGGGCGACTGGGATTTTGAGTTCTATGATGAGCTTGCTCCCCTGCCCGGCGAGAAAGTGTTCGTGAAGAAAGTGAACAGCTGCTTCAGTAACAAGGAGCTTTGCAAGTATCTCGAGGAGAAGGGCGAGGAGACGGTGATCATCGCCGGTCTTCAGACCAACTACTGCATAGACGCGTCCATCAAGTCCGCATTTGACCGCGACTACGGCGTGATCGTGCCCGAGGGCTGCAATTCCACATTTGACAACGACTACATGGACGGCGAGACCACAGTTCGTTACTACAACGAGGACATCTGGGAGAGTTTTGCGGATGTAGTCAGCATTGAAGAGGCATTTGAGGTAGAGGAATGAAAAAGGAGCACACAATAGTTGCGCTTCCGAAGGCGGAATGGAAAGGCACTCCGATCATGATGAGATACACCACGGAGGAGTACTTCGATGTGGAGATTTCGGAGTGCCCGGACGCTTTCGAGGCGAAGCTTGTAAAGAAGAAGTTTGACACTCCGGTGACACATTCGCCGGAGGAGTATGATTTTCCGGACAGTCTGTACCAGGATCACTGGGAGAAGGCCGAGGCCTACGGTATGTACACCGAGGAGAACGGAGAGCGGAAAATGCTCGCCTGCATCGAGGTGTGTCCCGAGGAGTGGAGCAACCGCCTGATGGTGACGGAGCTGTGGGTGGACGATTCCCTGCACAGACAGGGCGTCGGCACCGCGCTTATGAACAAGGCAAAGGAGGTAGCGAAGGCCCAGGGGCGCAGAGCAATCATCCTTGAGACCCAGTCCTGCAACGTGAGAGCCATCGCGTTTTACCGAAGCCAGGGCTTTCAGCTGCTTGGCTTTGATATCTGCTGCTACACAAATCGTGACATAAAAAGACATGAAGTCCGTATCAACCTCGTGTACTATATGGATGACCGTGACGGACGCTGGTAACAGCCCGGAAAGAACGGAGACACTATGATAACGACAAAACAATTTCAGATATTGACGGACATCAATCTGGTGTGGAAGCTGATGACGGAGGTCTATGATCACGAAGAGAGCAACGGACCTGCGGCACCTTTCTTTGAGTACGCAATCACGTCACCGTGGCACGATCGCGATTACGACCGGCTCAGTCGTTTCTGGATGGACGGCGATGTGCCGGTTGCGTTCGTGTTTTACGAGACATCCGCGGATGAGATTTATTTCGTGCTGCGCCCGGGTTACGAGGCGCTTGCAGACGAAATGGTCGGGTATGCGGAAAATGCGTTTCCGAAGTTTGAGGAGCCCACGGAGTTCGTAATCGGAAGCCGGCAGACGGCGCTGATTGATGCGGCGAAAAAGCGCGGATATCAGCTCGCGTACGAGGACTCGGATCTGTATTTTGATTTTCGGACCGGGACGCTTGATTATCCGCTTCCGGAGGGGTATCATTTTACGAATCCAGAGGACAATGACCCGCGGAAGGTCGCCAAGTGTCTGTGGGACGGCTTTAACAGGGCGGAGCACGGCGAATTCACGGACTGGGAGACGCCTGTGAAAAACGGCGGCATAAGCCCGCACGAGCTTTACCAGAACGTGCTCGGCGCAACCATCGCGCCCGCACCCCATGCAACTTACGAGTACACCACCGTCATTGCGGATGAGAACGACAATTACGTCTGCTTCTCCGGGATGTGGTGGGTGCCGGAAAATAAACTTGCCTACATGGAGCCTCTGTGTACAGTCCCGGAGCATCAGCACAAGGGACTGGCAGCGGCAGCGCTTGCGCACCACGAGAGGAACCTGCGTCCGCTGGGCGCCGAGGTTATGACCGGGGGCGGCAACGATTTCTATCGCAGAATCGGCTACAAGGGCGTCCATGTGTACGGGCACTACGTGGGACGGGGTTAGTGGTCCATTACCGGGCATCATCAAAAGAAATGAGGAGCGATATGGATTACCTGAAAGAAAACAGTAAAATATGGGATGACCGGTCCGCCAACGCGGACCGGTGGTCCGTCCCGGTTTCAAGCGAGGAAATCGCTCTCGCGAGGAAAGGCGAGTGGAGCATTGTACTGACGCCCTCAAAGCCGGTCCCGCGCGACTGGTTTCCGCAGAAGTTAGCCGGAAAAAATGTATTGTGCCTGGCGGGCGGAGGAGGTCAGCAGGGTCCGATTCTCGCCGCAGCCGGTGCAAACGTGACAGTATTCGACAACAGTAGAACGCAGCTAAATAAGGATGCTCAGGTTGCAGAGAGGGATGACCTTACGATTCACACGGTGCAGGGAAATATGCAGGATCTCTCCGCATTTTCCGACGGAAGCTTTGATGTTGTGGTCCATCCGTGGTCTAACGGTTACATCGACAACGTGCTTCCCGTGTGGCGGGAATGCGCCCGCATCCTGAAGCGGGGCGGAATTCTCATGGCGGGCTTCGGCAATCCGATTGAGAATATTTTCGACCCGGTGAAGCTGGAGCAGGGCGAGCTGACGGTTGCGTACAAGGTACCGTATGCGGATGTTGACCATCTGGACAACCCGGGGATCAAGCGCATCGCGGAAGCGGAGGGCTACATCTGGGGGCATACACTCGCGGACCAGATCGGCGGGCAGATTGCCGCCGGTTTTGCGATTGTCGGCTTCTACGAGGACCGCGGCGGAACCGCGCTTGACAATTACATCAGCGGAACGATTGCGACGAAGGCAGTGAAGCTGTAAGACAGGGAAGGAATCCATGGACGAGCATGCGGAGAAAAATCTGAAACGGTTCGAAGAGCTTGCGGAGCGGGCGCGGCGAAGCTGCGTCTACACCTACTCAAGCTTCCATTCCACGGAGACCGCGAGCCTGGCCTACCGGGTGGCGGGAGAAAACGAAGTCACCATGTGGGGCGGCACGGACAACTCCGAGCGCGTGGTGGTGCGGTTCGGGAATCCGAAGGAACTCGGGTACGAGGAGGATTTTCCGATTCGCATCATGTGCGTTAAGCCGAAGCAGGAGAAGTTCGCAGGCGACATGACGCACCGGGATTTTTTAGGGGCCGTTCTGAATCTCGGAATCGAGCGGGACGTGGTCGGAGATATTCTGATCGCGGAGCATACAGCATATCTTTTCGTGCTGGAGGAGCTGGCCGACTTTGTGTGCCTTGAGCTGGAGCGTGTGCGGCGCACAGCCGTAAAGTGCGAGCCGGTTAAGGAGATTCCGGCCGGGTTGCTCCCGAAGCTCGCGGCGGAGACGGTCACGGTGGCATCGCCGCGGCTGGACGCCGTTTTAGCGAAGTTGTATCATCTCTCGCGAGGGGACGCCAAGAGCCTGTTCGAGGCGGAGAAAGTGACTGTGAACGGAAGAATCTGCACAAACCCGGAGACCGTGTTGAAACCGGACAGTAAGGTCTCCATACGGGGATTCGGCCGGTTTGAGTACCGCGGCGAGGAGCATGCCACGAGAAAAGGAAAAACGGGCATAACCATCCGGCGGTACGTGTAAAAAGAATACGTCAGGGAGCGATGGAAACTATGACGATAAATGAAGTAATCAGCGGAATTGACATCACATGCGAAACCGGAGAGTATTATTTTTCGCCGAATCGTGTGGACAGCGGTACGCGTCTTATGTTAGAGACCGTGCCCGTTCGCGAGGGCGATAAGGTGCTTGACCTCGGGTGCGGCTATGGTGTCGTCGGGATCTATGCGGCAAAGCAGCTCGGCGGCGACCATGTCGTGATGTGCGATATCCTCGAGGACGCAGTGGCACTTGCCACGGACAATCTTACGCGCAACGGAATCACCGGCGCAAGAGTGCTGCAAAGCGACGGCCTGAAGGCTGTGGAGGACCGGGATTTTACGCTGATCTACTCAAATCCGCCCTATCACACGGACTTTTCCGTGGCAAAGGCGTTCATCGAGGACGGCTTTCGCAAACTTGCGGTGGGCGGCCGGATGGTCATGGTGACCAAGCGGCTTGACTGGTACAAAAACAAGCTGACGTCGGTCTTCGGCGGCGTGAAGGTGTTCGAGGCGGAGGACTATTTCATTTTCCTCAGTGAGAAGCGCGCGGCGCGCGTGGAAAAGCCGAAGAAGAACACGCAGACGATGTCGAAGAAACTGCAGCGCAAATACGGCAAAAAGTAATCGGAACAAGGAGCGGAAAATGGAACTCTGGGACGCTTATGACGGCGACTTTAACATCATACCGGGCGTGACGCTCGTGCGCGGCGAGGAGGCGACATTTGCCGACGGCGTGTACCACCTCGTGTGCGAGATCATCGTAAAGCACGCGGACGGCACGTACCTGATCATGCAGCGCGACCCGCGCAAAGCCTACGGCAGCATGTGGGAGGCTTCGGCAGGCGGTTCGGCGCTTCGCGGCGAGAGCCCGCTTGCGGGCGCAATCCGCGAGCTTCGGGAGGAGACCGGGATCACAGCGGACCGGATAACCGAGGTCGGCAGGGTTGTGAATCCGCCGACGCATTCGGTGTACGCGGAGTACCTGGCGGAGACGTCCTGCGACAAGGACAGCGTTGTCCTGCAGGAGGGCGAGACCGTTGCGTACCGCTGGATCGACCGCGAGACGCTGATGGCCATGAAGGGCGAACTTCTGACGCATCGCATGTGGCAGTTCGTGCCGGAGTTACAAGACTAAAAAGATTGTCAGGAGATTAAGACAGTGATTACGTTTCGTATTGCGAAGGTGGAGGACGCCTCGCGGATTCTTGAGATTTACGCCTATTACGTGGAAAATACAGCAGTCTCGTACGAGTACGATGTGCCGACCCTTGCGGAGTTTACGGAGCGCATCCGGAGCACGCTTGTGAAGTATCCGTACATTGTGGCGGAGGAGGACGGCCGGATCATCGGCTATATCTATGCTTCGCGTTTTGCGCAGAGAGCGGCTTACGGCTGGGCGGCAGGCACTTCCATCTACATCGACCGGGACTACCACAGACGAGGCATCGGGAAGCTTTTGTACGAGAAGCTTGAGGCGATCTTAAAGCTTCAAAATATCACCAACCTCTATGCCGGAGCTGCGGATCCGATGGAGGAGGAAGACCCGTACCTCACCAGAAACAGCGAGCATTTTCACGAGGCGATCGGCTACAAGCCGGTGGCGCGCTATCACGGCTGCGGCAGCAAATTCGGCCGGTGGTACAACCTCCTTTGGATGGAGAAGATCATCAACGAGCACAGCGTTCCGCCGAAGGAAGTGATTCCCTTTTCCGAGCTTGCGGAGGGTGCGGTGCAGGCGATCCTTAAGAGTTGATCGTCAGAACAGTATTATCCGGATTTTGATATGTGAGGAGCAGTATGGACAGGACGGAACGAGTGGAGCTGGCGGTGCTTTGTCTGATCAAGGACGGCGACCGCGTGTTGCTGCAAAACCGCGTGAAAAAGGACTGGCAGGGGTACACGCTGCCGGGCGGACACGTGGAGCGCGGAGAATCCTTTGTCGACGCGGTTGTGCGGGAGATGAAGGAGGAGACGGGGCTTACGATCGAGAAACCTAAGATGGTCGGGATCAAGCATTTTCCGATTGACGGCGGGCGTTACATCGTCCTGCTGTTCGAGGCGACGCAGTTCACGGGAGAAGTCGTGTCGTCCGAGGAGGGCGAGATGACGTGGATCGACCGTGCGGAGCTTGCGGATATTGCTGCGGTCGACGATCTGGCGGAGCTTCTCAAGGTATTTGATGATCCGGAGCTCACGGAGTTTCAGTACGTGGTGGAAGGCGACGAATGGCTGATCAATCTGAGATGATCGATCGCCGGAAAGGGTGAGAAAAGTAAAATGAAGAAGCCCAAAATGATCATTTTCGATTACGGCCAGACGATTATCGCGGAGGGCCCGTTTGTCGGATTGAACGGCACAGCGGCGGTGATGCAGTATGCCTCGCGGAATCGCTACAACCTGACGCCCGAGCAGGTTCAGGCGGAGGCGGTTGAAGTCATCCGGGAGATGAAGGGCCGGGATCAGAACACGAAAGGCGGCAAGTACGTGGAGATCCCGAATCATATGTTTACTTCGTATCTCTACGAGTCGCTGGGGATCACCATCGACCTGACTTCGGCAGAGATCGACCGCGTCTTCTGGGATGCGGCTTCGCCGGGAAGGCCGACGGAAGGCTTTCCGGAGTTTCTGCAGTTCCTGTGGAAACAGGGCATCCGCACGGCGGTTCTCAGCAATATTTCCTACGACGGAAATGTTGTTCGAGAGAGGATCAACCGGCTGCTCCCGGACAATCATTTTGAGTTTATCCTTCCAACCAGCGAGTATCTGTTCCGGAAGCCGAATCCCAGGATTTTCCGGTTAGCCCTCGAGAAGGCGGACCTGGTGCCGGAGGATGTCTGGTATATCGGAGACAACTACCGGTGGGACGTCGAGGGTTCGCGCGATGCGGGGATGTTCCCGGTCTGGTACAAGGGGGATGTCGATTATGAGCAGGACGACCACGACGATGTGCTGAAGGTCATGTCATGGGCGGAACTAAAGAAAATTATGGAGGACAGCTTTGCAATGAGCGAATTACAATATAAGACACTGCGGGAGATCCCGGAGCGCAAGGACGCTGCGGCGCAGTGGTTTCACGAAAAATGGGGCGTGCCTGAGGAGGCATATCTCGAGTGCATGGACGCGTATTTAAGCGGGGAGACCGAGTACGGCTGGTATGTCTGCCTGGACGGAGAGAAATTCGTCGCAGGCGTCGGCGTGATCGAGAACGATTTCCACGACCGCAAGGACCTGGCGCCCAACGTGTGCGCGGTTTATACGGACGAGGCCTATCGCAGACAGGGAATCTCGGGGAAACTCCTCACCATGGCGGTGGAGGACCTGCGGGCACACGGCATTTCGCCGGTGTATCTGTTGACGGACCACACGGGCTTCTACGAGCGCTACGGCTGGGAATTCCTGTGCATGGCGCAGGGCGATGGTGAGCCGGAGATGTCAAAAATTTATATTCACAGATAGAAAGGTGCGGACTGTGATTTACCATTTGGAAGACACTTCGAAGGTGCGCGACATCTTCGCCGGCTGGGAGGACACCTGCGTGTGGTCAGCTCAGCAGAAGGTGATGGGCGTGATCCTCGTGACCGACACGGAGGCGCCGAGATCGGCAATCGCGTACGTGGGGTGCTTTGCATTTTGCGCGGGCGAGCCTGACCGGGAGCTTTTGCTCGGGAAACCGGACGGTTTCTTTGTCATGGTTCCGGAAAATGAAGCCTGGTGCACTCTCATGGAGGAGTGCTTCCCAGACTGCAAGCGCGTCACCAGATATGCCATCCGGAAGGATACGAAGTTTGACCGGGCCGTTTTGGAGCAGTATCGTAACACGCTTCCGGACGGCTGTGAGCTCCGGCGAATCGACGGCGAGCTCTACGATCTGTGCCTCACGGATCCGGAGACGGCAAGCTTCGTCGCCTGCTTTGAGAGCAAGGAGCAGTTCCTTGAGCTCGGCCGCGGTTTTGTGATTCTCCGGGACGGCCGGATTGTCTCCGGAGCGTCCTCGTACTCGAGATACCTCGGGGGAATCGAGATTGAGGTGGACACCGTGAAGGAGGAGCGGCAGAAGGGTTTTGCGAGAGTCTGCTGCGCCGCGCTTATTTTGCAGTGCCTTTCGGAAGGGCTGTATCCGAGCTGGGATGCGCACAATCCGATCTCGGTGCATTTGGCGGAGACGCTCGGGTATGAGTTCAGTCATGAGTATCCGGCGTATGAGGTCGGCAGGGAGCATAGGACACATTAACAGGCGAACAGAGTTGCATGTTCTACAACAGTAGAACTATAGTGGAAAAAGGAATTGAGAATCGGGGTGAGAAAAATGAGGATCGGACTTGCATCCTATCGATGTGAGAACAAAAATACAGAATTCAATATCAATCAGATCGAGCGGGCGATGCGCGAGGCGCAGGGGAAGGTTGAGCTTTTATGCTTCGGCGAGGCCTTCCTGCAGGGCTTTGATTCGCTTTGCTGGGACTTTGAGATTGATAAGAATATCGCGGTTTCGAAGGAATCGGAGACGATGGAACGTCTTCGGAAAATGACCGTACAGTACGGCATGGCCATTCTTTTCGGCTATATCGAGCGGGACGGGGAACGGTTGTATTCCTCCTGCGCAGTGATCGCGGACGGAACGATCGTACATAACTACCGTCGGATTTCCCGGGGCTGGAAGGAGTTTACTCGGACCGATGAACATTACTGCGAGGGAACGGTGACGGGAGAATTTCGGCTGCAGGAACAGGACTTTATGGTTTCGCTCTGCGGCGATCTGTGGGATTTTCCGGAGCGGTTTCGGACCGGGCATACGCTGCTTTGGCCGGTATATGTGAATTATTCGAAGGAAGAATGGGAAGGCGGGGCGATTGAGGAATACGCAGCGCAGGCAGTGCTGGCTGCCGGAGAGACTTTGATGGTCAATCCGCTCGATAACGACCCGGTGAACCACGGCGGATCCTTTTGCTTTCGAAACGGAACAGTTGCGGCGAGGCTTCCCTTCGATACCGAGGGAGTGCTGATTGTCACGACGGAGTGATCGGACAGCGTATGAAACTGCTGAAGTTGCAGTCTGAACAATAAGAAGGAGATACGGAAAATGCAGGTGCGCAAGTACACAAAGAATGATCTTCCGGACATGATCCGAATCTGGAACGAGGTTGTTGAGGAGGGAGTTGCTTTCCCGCAGGAGGAGACGCTTGACGGGGAGAGCGGCGAAGCATTTTTCGCATCCCAGAGCTACACCGGCGTTGCAGAGGAGGACGGTAAAGTCTATGGATTGTATATCCTTCACCCGAACAACGTCGGCCGTTGCGGGCACATCTGCAACGCAAGCTATGCGGTGTCGTCGGAGGCGCGCGGGCGCCACATCGGCGAGATGCTGGTGAAGGATTGTCTGCGGACAGGCCGCGAACTCGGCTTCCGTGTGCTGCAGTTCAATGCAGTTGTGGAGAGCAATGTGCACGCAAGGCACCTGTACGAAAGGCTCGGCTTCGTGCAGCTCGGGACGATCCCGGGCGGCTTCCGCATGAAGGACGGCCACTACGAGAACATCTGCCCGTACTATCATGAACTGTAGGAGCGGCGTTTTTTAGCCCTGAAAAGGGCATTTTCGGAGGGACTATGCTTCGGATTGAGAAACTCGGCGAGAGCAATGTTGAACAATATCTTCGTTACCTGCACGAGGCGATGGCGCTGGAGCCGCAGATGATGACGGCGGAGGCGGTGGACGAGGAAGGCATCCGCGCGCGGGTGCGGGATGCATTTTACGAAAAGACAACGTCGCTGCTTGATATCGAAGGCGATGAGGTTGTCGGACGCATCGAATACCACTTCTACGGCTGCCTGCAGGACGGCTACCGGATGGCGTACGTAGACTGGGTCTACGTGCTTCCGAAGGCGCGTCACAAGGGCGTCGCGCAGGCGCTGTTTCGGAAAATGCAGGAGGATTGCGAGCGCAACGGGATTAACCAGTACTACCTGATCCGGGCGACAAATCCGGAGGCCGACCGGTTCTATCATGCGTTCGAGGGCGCGGAGCTGCAGGAAGTGCCGCTGTTGCGCAGGTACCTGAAGGATTAAACAAAAGACAAAAGAAAGATTGAGGATTTAGCTATGACAGTATATTATGATGACGGGAATCTTAAGATTCGCAGCATGACGGAGGCGGATGCGAAGATTCTGTTCGATACGTATAACTCGTACGGCTGGCATCCGCAGATGGAGACGTACGAAGGATATCTTCGGGAACAGGAGGCAGGCGAGCGCCTGGTGTTCATCCCGGAATATAAGGGCGAGGTCGTCGGTATCTGTACCCTGGTGCTCCATCCGACGGAGGGGCCGTTTGCAGGCAACGGCTGGCCGGAGATCGTGGATCTGTGCGTGTTCTTCCACATCCACAACGCCGGCATCGGCAACAAGCTTTTAGACGTTGCGGAAGCCGAGGCTGCGAAGATCACGGACCACGTGTTCCTTGCGGTTGGCGTGCACTCCGGCTACGGCCCGGCGCAGCGCATCTACGTAAAGCGCGGCTACGTGCCGGACGGCAGCGGCGTGTGGTATCAGGGAAAGCAGCTGGGGCAGTACGAGCCCTGTGTCAATGACGACGATCTGCTGCTGTTCCTGGCGAAGAAATTGCGATAAAGAGCGGGGAAAATACTTCATTTCCCGGGAAGGAGACAAAAAATGGAACTGTGGGATCTGTTTGACAGCGAGAGAAAGCCGCTCGGCCGCACCCACGTGCGCGGCGAGGAATTCGGCGAGGGCGAGTACTATGTTTGCGTCGAGACCTGGATCCGGAATTCGAAGGGTGAGTTTCTGATCCAGAAGCGGCACCCGGACAAGAAGGCCGGCAATTTGTGGGAGTTCGTGGGCGGAGGAACGCTCGCGGGCGAGACCACGCTGCAGTCGGCAGTCCGCGAGGTTGCGGAGGAGACCGGAATTGCGGCGAAAGCGCATGAGTTCACGTTCTTTGCCACATATCAGCGCAAGAACTTTTTCCAGGATCTGTATCTGTTGCGCCGGGACGTTGACATTAAGGACATTATACTTCGGCCCGACGAGGCTATCGATAAGCGCTGGGCGACGGAGGAGGATATACTTCAACTGATTGCAAACCAGGAGTTTGTGTACACCGTAGGACTTCGCTTTGAGAAATACCGGGATGAGGTGCGGCAGCTTCCGGAGACGCCTACATTTTACGATGTGAGCGACTTAAGGTCGGACGAGATTTTCCTCCGGCTGGCGCGTCTTTGTGAGGCATATCCGGAGAAGGACTGGGTGCCGGCATACCATTTTGACATCTGCCTTTCGGACGGAACAAAGATCGGAAAATGCGACCTGCGCATCGGGCACAATGACAAGCTCTATATCGGCGGCAACATCGGCTACGGGATTGACGAGCCGTACCGCGGGCATCACTATGCGGCGAAGGCGTGCGAGCTGTTGTTCCGTCAGGCGCGGAAACACGGCCTTACGTACGTGCTCATTACCTGCATTCCGACGAATGATGCGTCTGCGCGCACCTGCGAGCTGGCCGGCGGAACGTACCTGGAGACCGCGGATATCCCCGAGGATCACGACATGTACGAAAGAGGCGAACGGCAGGTGAAGGTGTACCGGATTGAACTCTAAAAAATGCCTGTGTCTCGGAAAAAATGACAAAAGTCTACAGGAGGAACGAGCGATGAAGTACGACTGGATTGACGAATATCTGATGGAGAAGACCGGTGTGACAAAGGATTTTCAGGAGGAATGGAACTGGATCCGTTACCATATCGGCGGAAAAATGTTTGCTGCCGTCTGCAACGATGATGACAACAATCCGTTCTACATCACGCTCAAGCTGGAACCGCTGGAGGGCGAATTTCTGCGCAGGGAATTCGAGGACATCATTCCCGGTTACTACATGAACAAGGTGCATTGGAACTCGGTGAAGGTGAGCGGAAGTGTTCCGGACGATGTGGTCAAGGACATGCTCGACCACGCGTATGATGTTGTGCTCGGCAGTTTCAGCAGGAAGAAACAAAAAGAAATCCTGGAGCAATACGAAGAAGCACGGTGAGACCGTGTGTCATGAACGGTTATAGTTATTCTCGGCCTATTTTTTTACGAAACAATCCGATAAGATGTCTCATGTAAGGACGGTCGCCTGTGTGGCTGTCCGGGAAACAAGTAGGAGGTAATACTCATGGCATACAGAAACGCAAGAGATATCTTTCCGGAGGGACTGCTTCGGCAGATTCAGAAGTACGTCTCGGGTGAGACAATCTACATTCCGGCCGGTGTGGAGAAGAAAGACTGGGGAGAGACCTCGGGATACCAGCAGTACATCCGCGAGAGGAACGCTGCGATCCGGGAGGCATTTCAGGGAGGAAAGACGATCGAGGCGCTGACGGAGGAGTATTCACTTTCTTACGATACGATCAAACGAATTGTTTACAGTAAGAAGGAGGTTACTATGCTGAAGTATAGTGCAACCCTGGATTCCGCAATGGAATACGGCAGGGAAGAGAAGATGGACGCGTGGGTTCATCTGTATTTGAACGAGGAGGGAAGAAACATTCCGTTCTCTGACGGTTTGAAGTTGTTCGACCGTTATTTTATCAGTCCGGCGCAGTTCCCAATCAGTCTGTTTCACCGCTGCGCAGGTCCCGAGGAGGACATGAAGTACCGCATCGACAAGGACTGGTGGGAGCACAAGATCGCGGAGCTTACGAAGGCCGTTCAGGCGGGCGCAGAGATGCCGCCGATGATCGTTCACTACGTGGACGGCGAGTTTGAGCTCAATGACGGAAATCATCGCCACAAGGTTTACGAGGATCTCGGAATCGAGACTGCCTGGGTCATCCTCTGGATCACCGAGGAGGCAGAGCTTACGGACTTCATGAGCAAGTACGGCGAGTATGTGAAAGATTGCACAATCATCCGCAGATGATCATCTTAAATCCCACGGACGAAGCCATCCGGGCGCGGCTTCGCGCCAGACCCGCAGAGCGCGGTTTTACGTCGGATGAGAAGATCGAACCGCATGTCGGCTACAACCAGTGGTTTCGCAGAAACCGCGGCAAATTCCCGCTGGTCATCGACAACACGAACCAGACGGTCGGGGAGACCGCGAAGATCATCGAGGAGTTTGTAAAGCGATTTGCGTAGAGCAAAGAGAAGAATTCTTTAAAAGGACATCGGAGATGCAGTTTCGGCATTTCCGATGTCCTCTTCGTTTGCAGAGAAAAAGATCATTCCCAGCGGACACACTGAACCGTGGGATCATCCATGAGTTGCAGGCGAACTTGCGGGACATCCATGCCGCAGGTTTGCATGTTTTCTTTCGCCGTGAGCAGATATGCGTCCGCATTTTCCGACGAAACTTCTTTGTCGCACGAAGCGATGTCCGACGGCTTGAGTTCGAATCCCAGGTCCGCCGCCACGCTTTCGAAGCTGCGCTGCTTTTCCAGAGCCTCCAGCACGCTGCGGAACTGGAAGTAGCCGTAGATCATCACCTGCATGATGTCATCCGTGTGCCAGATCCTCTCATAGAAGCCGGTGAAGGTCTCACCCTCCGGTACAGGGGACGGCATCTGCGCAAGAATCTCCTGCACCATCGACTTCAGTTCGGCGAGCCGCCGGGTCTCGCCCGCATACAGATAGTAGGCGACGGCGAACTCGTTTACGAACATCTCCTCCTGTACATCCGAAAAATGAAGGTCACTCTGGCTGACAAAGCAATGGCCCAGTTCATGGATAATGTTGTACCAGTGGAAGTACAGGTCAAACCGGCGCTGTACGTCCTCACCGAAAAGCTGGCGTTACCGGATCAGATTCCGAAGCATTTTCGCTTTGTTCTTGCGAAAAATGATGTAGCTGTTGATCACCGGCGTGCGGAAATCGAGAAGCCTTACTTCGCGGAGTTTGCCCTCGCGGATGTAGGCGTCCGCCATGTCCTGCGGGAGGAAGGTGTAGTTCTCGCAGCCGATCAGGTAGGGCATGATCTTCATGCAGTCGTCGATCTCCAGCTCAAACTGGTGAAAGCGCGGGAAGAGCTTTCGGATGTATTGGCCGACGTCCTGAAGAGCGAAGTTACACATGAGGTACGGCTCGTTGATGAGCTCCTGCTGTAAAATGCCGTCTTTGTGTTTTTCGTTGTGGATGTCCGTGACAAGCGTGAGCGCATCCTGCCGGAAAATCTCACAGGAGTAGCTGGCTTTGTTCAGCGGAAGATACGTGAAGACTACGTCCAGAAGATCGCTTTGAAGCTGCTCAATCAGATGGTTGGAAAGACCGATGGAAATCTTCAGCGAGTCCGTCGGGTGCTTCTGCCGGTAGTCCATAATCAGGGGCGCGAGATGGCCTTCGTAGATGGAGTCGGCGCTGCCGATGCGCAGGTGATTGTCGAAGCGCCGCGCGTTGGAAATCTCGGCGAGGGAGGTCTGCGTCAGCTCGATGACCTGTTCGGCGTAGAGGCGGAAGCGCTCGCCGTCGGGCGTAAGCTCCACGGTCTTGTTGGTGCGGTTGAAAAGCTTCAGCTTGAGTTCCCGCTCCAGCTCGTTGATGCGGTTGGTCACCGTCGACTGCGCGACAAACATCTGGTTCGCCGTGCGGGTGAAGCTTCTGGTCGATGCGAGAGTTAAGAAGGTGTTCAGGCTTTCGATGTCCATGGAGTCCTCCGTCGGTTTACTGCCAATGATTCGAAAATCGAATTACTACTATCACAATTATTCGCTTTACAAATTATAACACGTCTGCGTATACTTGTAAAAGATTTTTTAAAGGAGTATTGTAAATATGCGTGATATTTCTCTGAGTAACAAGACTTACAAGCTGGAGCAGGACCCGTATTCGTATCAACTGCAGGACGTGGAGAAGCCGGAGCTCTTCCGCGAGATGTTCCCGTACACCGAGACGCCGAAGATTGCATTTAACTATCGCCGCGTGCCGGAGCAGATGGTGGAGGACATCTTCATCACCGACACCACGTTCCGCGACGGACAGCAGTCGAGAGCGCCGTACACCACCGAGCAGATGGTGCATATTTACAAGCTTCTCAGTAAGCTGGGCGGGCCCAACGGAATGATCCGGCAGACGGAATTTTTCGTATATTCGGAGAAGGACCGGAAGGCGGTGGAGCGTTGCATGGAGCTCGGGCTTCCGTTCCCGGAGATCACCACGTGGATCCGTGCAAACAAGAAGGATTTTGAGCTTGTGAAGTCCATCGGCGTCAAGGAGACGGGAATCCTGGTGAGCTGCTCCGACTATCACATTTTCTCAAAGATGGGACTGACCCGCGCGCAGGCGCTCGACAAATATTTAGGCATCGTCTCGGACTGTATCGAGGCGGGGCTTCGCCCCAGATGCCATTTTGAGGACATCACCCGCGCCGACTTCTACGGCTTCGTGGTACCGTTCGCGAACAAGCTGATGGAGCTTTCGGCGCAGAGCGGCGTGCCGGTGAAGATCCGGGCCTGCGACACCATGGGCTACGGCGTCCCCTACCCGGGAGCGGCGCTTCCGCGAAGCGTGTCGGGCATCATTTACGGACTGCAGCACTACTCCGATGTGCCTTCGGAGATGATCGAGTGGCACGGCCACAACGATTTTTACAAGGGCGTCGTGAACGCGACGACCGCCTGGATGTACGGTGCCGCGGGCGTCAACTGTTCGCTCTTGGGCATCGGTGAGCGCACGGGCAACGTTCCGCTGGAGGCGATGGTCTTTGAGTACGCGTCGCTGCGCGGTCACCTGAACGGCATGAACACACAGGTGATCACGGAGATTGCGGAGTACATCCAGAATGAGACAAACTACGAGATTCCGCCGATGACGCCGTTCGTTGGCGCCAACTTCAACCTCACCCGCGCGGGCATCCACGCGGACGGCATGATGAAGAATCCGGAGATTTACAACATCTTCGACACGGGCGCACTTCTCAACCGCCCGCCGAAGGTCTCCATCTCGAGCACCTCAGGCGTTGCGGGCGTGGCGTTCTGGGTCAACGAGTACCGCAAGGTGCGCGGCGAGCAGCCTCTCGCGAAAAATGACCCCATCATCACGACCATCTACGACTGGGTGACCTCCGAGTACGACGGCGGCCGCATCACGGTCATCAGCGAGGAGGAGCTGACGGAGCGGTATCTGCGCCTGACGCAGTCGAGAGCGGCGCTGTTGTAGGAGGAAAGAGAATGAGGGAAAATGCAGATGTTTACCTGTTCGGGCAGGTGCTCGGGACGCATTCGTTTTTGCTGAAGGACGGCTTTTTGCAGCCGGACGAGTACGCGGAGATTGCGGAGCAGTATTTTCTGCCGGGCGGCGAGACCGGGACGGCGGCGACGGTGCTGGCGTCTTTAGGGGTGTCGGTCCGGATGGACGGCACGTGGATCGGAACGGAAGTGGGGCCGATGCTGCGGGCATTTTACGAGGATAAGAGCGTGGACCTTTCCGCGTTGAATTTTGATTACAATGACCCCGGCGTCATGGACTACGTCGTGATCGCAGGGCTGGTGCGCTCGCCGATGGGGCGGTTCCAGACGCTGTTTTCGAGCGGAAAGCGCTGGTGGAGCGTGCCGAAGGAGAGCGACATCGCGGGCTGTAAGGCCGTGGGAATCGACCCGTTCTTCGGCGATGATTCGCTTCTGGCGGCGCAGATCTGCGTGCGGCTCGGCATTCCGTACGTGACCATCGACTCGCGGCACGATTCGTACCTGCACAAGCACGCGGCGATCAACGTCGTCTCGAAAGAGTGCACGGGCAGCAGTTACGCGGGCATGGCGCCCGAGGCAATCATGGAGTTGATGCAGAGCGAGGCTGATGGCCTGACAATCTTAACGCAGGGCGGCGGGGAAATGCTCTACGGCAGACGCGGCGAGCCGATCCGCCGGATGAAGCCCTTCGATGTTACCGTGCGCAGCACTTTAGGCGCCGGCGACACCTTCAAGGCCGGCTGCGTTTATGCGGTGGGAAAGGACATGATGGACGAGGAGACGGTGCGCTTTGCAAGCGCCTGCTCGGCGGCGGCAATCTCCCGGTTCCCGCTGCCGTTAAAACCGCCCACTCTCGCGGAGGTGGAGAAGCTGATCGGGTGACCGGGAAGCATTTTTTTGTCACATCAGGGGTAGCAAAAGGGTATGGGCACAGCGGCTTTTATGGCAATTACTTCGGATGTCGTGTCGAGCATCCTGTGGGAGTACGGGATCGCAATCGGGACGGCTTTGTTCGTGTGGTTTGTGCTGCCGTACCTGATGCTGGGACTGCTGCGGCTGTTCGCCGGCGACGGGCTCGGCGCGGCGGTGATCACAGCCTACGGAAGCCGCATCATCGGCGGGATTCTTGCGGTGCTTGCCTTCGTCGTGAATCCGATCCGGATCGCGGTAAAGTATTGGAAGAATTTTACGACGAAGCCGCTGTTTTTCGGAATCCTGTGCCTTGTGCTGGTGCTTATGATCATCCCGGCGGTAGCGCTGTTTCTCTTCTCCAATGCAATCTCGAATTTCATTTTCCGACGCAAATACAACACCGGCGCGGGCGAGTACACGGTGGACCCGGCGAACTACAAGCGGCCGGCGGATTTTCAGAAGGAGCTCGACGAGCGCGGGCTCGCGTGGACGTGGGACGACCGCAAGCTTTTGAACAGCCTCCACGCCAAATACAACCCCGGCATGTCTTACTACGGCGTCACCCACGGCTATTACTACACGGAGTCGGTGATGATGGCGGTGACCGGAGACACCTTCATCGACGATTACAAGAAGGAAAATGCAATCCTCCCGGACGAGATGTTTGACCGCTCGCCGGCCTACATCTACAACTCGGTTCTGGTCGTGCCGCCGGAGGGCGGGAAGCTTCGCTACGCGGCGCTCGGGCGCTACGGAAAGCAGGACTCGATGAGCGGGAACAAGTTTCCGTTTTTCGACGATTTTTACATCGAGTGCAAGATCATGTACGTCGACGGCGACATCTACGCGGTCATTGGCGTGGACGAGTGCTTTGCGATCCACAAGGACAAGCGCTTTGCGGATCTTGAGCGACCGTTCTACGTGATCCTCTCGGAGAAGGATCACATCACCACTTACGTTGACGGCAAATACTACCCGCGCGGCGCCATCGAGCTGCTCCGGGGCGAGATCACGATGGTTCCCAACACGCGTGAGCGCAGCTGGGTCAAGCTGTACCCGGTCCGCCGCGTCGACCGTCTCGACGTCGACACCATCAACCAAGTCGCCGCCGAGATCCAGCAACAGTTGACGGAAGGAGCAAACTGATGGAACGAACCGTAACGCCGGAGGAGCGTCAGATCCTCTTAAACCACCCGGAGCTGGTCATGTTTGAGCCGTTCCGCGCGATGAAGATGCACCGGATGTCGCTCGGGCTGTCGCTCGTTCCGCCGGCCGTCGCAGCGGTCGCGGTGTTCGCCGTCGGGCTTGCATTTCCGGACTTTTTAAACCGCCGCCCGACGCTGTTTGCGGGACTCGCGGCGCTCCTGATCGTCGTCACTTCGGCGCTTGTGCCGGTGCTGTCGCTGGTGCTCAACGACCGAATGCTGCGCGAGGCGGAGAGGAAGCATTTTGCGGACCAGCTTCGGAAAATGTTGCCCGAAGAACTCACGTGCAACACCGCCGTCGTCGACTACATCGTGCGCGAGAAGGCGGAGGGCGCGATCATGATCGACGGGAGGCAGGAGCCGTTCGGGTACGCCTCATGCGTGAACATTTTCCGAATGGAGCCGGACGAGACGGTAGCATTTGTGACCGACAAACAGAACTTTTTCGCATTCGTAAAGAGGGATGCGGCAACAGAAGTGTTTTACAGGTGATACAAGAAGGCAAAAACTATGGTAACAGGAATCGCACATGCGGCATTTAACGTGAAGGACATGGAGACGACGATTGCATTTTACGAGGAGACGCTGGGCTTCAAGCGCGCGTTTGACATCCCGCGGCCGGAGAACGGGGAGCCGTGGATCGTGTACATGTACGGCGGCGGTGGGCAGTTCATCGAGCTGTTCTACGGCGCAACGAAGGAAAATCCTTACAAGGACGAGAAGAGCCCGCAGATGCAGTTTATCCGCGAGAATGGGCGAGTGCTATGATTAAGAGATTTGAACGAAGAGACGGCCGCTTTATCGAGAAGATTTACGGCCAGGAGCGCCTCGCGTACGCGATGTCGGACTCGTCGGATCTGTACGATCTGGTCGAGTGGGCGGAGCGCGGGGGCTATCCGGGGTCGACGGTTGCATTTTACGACTATGAGAGCGGGCGGGTGTACAAGCCCTTCCGCAAGACGAAAAATGTCATCTTCGCCCCGCCCGTGTTCGCCGACGGCTTTTACTACCTGCTCCGCGCGGACTACGGCAAAAAGCGCGTCGCGCTGCTGCGCTGGCGCCCGGACGAAAAGCCCGCGGAGGTCGCTTGCTTTGGCACTGACGAGGTGAAGCTTTACAACCTGCGGATCGTCGGCACGCCGGTGCACGTGATCAGCCAGGACGGCGAGACCGCGGAGTGCTACTACCCGGAGCCGTTTGCGCTGACGCTTACGCCGCGGCAGACCGTGGTGCTGATCGAGGACGGCAGAATCTACATCGAGGAGTGGGTCGAGGAAGGCTGGGACAGCGAGGCGGACTGCGCAACTCCCGACTACCGGTTCTATCACAAGGTGGTTGTCAAGGATTTTTCGGGACGAACGATCTCGACGGAGACCGGCGCGCTGAGCCAGGCTCCGGACGGCACCTGGTGGATTTCTTGAGAGACAAAAAAGATCAAAGGACGGTTTCGAAACCGTCCTTTTTGTGTCTTGCCACACATCGGGAATTGTGGTATACTAGTCGAAATTCACTTTTTTCGGAGGGGAGTATGGGAAAGGATATGACAGTGCCGTGCGACGAGGGGATCATCAACATCCGCGTCGGTGCCGTCATCCTGAAGGATGGCAAATTTTTGATGGTCGGAAGCGACCGGAACGACTATCTGTATTCGGTCGGGGGGAGACTCCAGTTCGGCGAGACCTCGGAGGAGGCCGTGGTCCGCGAAGTGTACGAGGAAACGGGCGTAAAGATGGAGGTCGACCGGCTCGGATTCGTGTCGGAAGTGTACTTCTACGGCGACGCGCCGACGAACCTCGGCAAGACGATTTATGAGGTGTCGTTTTACTACTACATGAAGGTGTCGGAGGATTTTGAGCCGGTCAGCGAGGATTTTCAGGAGGGCGAGAGCACGGAGCACCTTCGATGGGTGACGCCGGACGACGAGATTCGCATGTTCCCGACCTTCTTCAAGGACGAGCTTCGCCACCCGGAAAATGCAGTGAAATACTTCGTGCGCGACGACCGTTAACCAAGCCTCAAAGAACAGGGGGGACAAACAATGGAAAATGCAACTACTGACGAGCTGTACCTGGAGCTTCGCGATGAGGAGTGGCCGCTTGAGAGCATCACGCACGACCGTCGGATCGCGCGGGGCATCGTCCTCGATGACGACGGCAAATTCTACTTCGTGCGGGCAAACCGCGACGATCTGTTCGGCAAGGCGACGCACATCGAGACGCCCGGAGGCGGCGTCGAGGACGGCGAGGAGCTGATGACGGCCATCCGCCGCGAGCTGAGCGAGGAGCTCGGCATCGAGGTCGACGTCCTATGCAAAATCGGCGTTGTCAGCGATTATTACAATGTGATTCACCGCCACAATCTAAGCAACTACTACCTCTGCAAGATCACCTCGTTCGGCGAGCAGCACATGACGGAGGAGGAAATTCGCGATTTCCACCTCACGACCGAGAAGATGACCTTCGACGAGGCCGTCGCGGAGTACGAGCTGCGCCGCGAGACCGCAATCGGGCGGCTGATCGCAAACCGCGAGGTGCCGGTGCTTAAGAGGGCGAAGGAAATACTTGAAAACAGGGGGATTACGGTATGAAACGACTTGCGATTTACCTTCTTTCGACGGCGCTGTTTCTTGGCGCCATGTATCTGGTCGCGCTGATTCCGCCAACGTACGGCGAGACGGACGTTGTCAGGCTCGAGGTGGAAAATGCACCCGACAAATACTACGTTACCGTCCTGGAGAAAGAGGAATACCCCGCAGCGGAGAACAGCCCGAACCGGGTCGAGAAGTTCGACGATGATGTGGTGGTTGCATTTTTCGACGAGTATTCGTACGACGGCTGGACGCCGCGTACTACGACACTTCACATCGGCGTGCGCAAGAGAGATGTGGAGGCCGGCGATGACTACGGTCTGAGCTGGATTGTTACGCACGGGCCAATCCGCGTCGCGCTGGTCGACGAGCAGGGCGAAGTGCACCTCAGCAAGGAGCTGTCCGCAAAGGAGGACGTGATCCACGCAACGTACGATGTCGCGACCGGCGAGTTCACCGAGCAGCGCGGGTACTGGATCAGGAGCCGTTACGGAGATCTGATCATGTGCTTCATGCTGACCGTGGTGTCTACGCTTCTGGTGCTTTTGCTGTTCCGTTTACCGCTCTCGGGCTGGAATCTTTTGGTTGCCTGGATAGCAAATCTGGTGGCGTACATTCCTCTTTCGTACTGCGTGCGTCATCTTTTCATTGACAGAAACGGGGATTGGTATCATGCGGAGTGGTGGCTGATCGGCGAGGCCGTGGTGGCTGTGGCAGGAGTCTTTGCCGGAACGTTTCTTCTTAAGACCGAGGACGGCAAGCGTGCGCGGTACCGCGGCGCTTCCTGCTTCGTCGTCGCCGTGATCGCAGGAATCTTCGCGGCCACGATGCTGCCTGAGCTGGTATTCTGAGATAGACTGCAAAATGCAGTAATAGAATAATCAAAAGGGGGAGCAAAGCTATGGAGTTTCGGAAAGTTTTTGACACGATCCCGGAGCAGTTCGACCGCTACCGGCCGCGCTACAGCGCCGAACTGTTCGCGGATCTGATCGCTTACGCGGGCATCGGCCCGGACAAGACGGTGCTCGAACTCGGACCCGGCACGGGGCAGGCGACCGAGCCGATCCTCAATACCGGATGCGACTACCACGCGATCGAGCTGGGGGAGCATTTGTACGCGAAGATGAAGGAAAAATTCGGCGACAGGCTGAATTTTCATATCGTCAACGACGACTTTATCACCCACGATTTCGGGGAGCAGAAGTTTGACATGATCTACTCTGCGGCGACGATCCAGTGGATTCCCGAGGATGTCGCGTTCGGCAAGACGTTTGAGCTTCTTAAGCCGGGCGGAGTGCTCGCGATGATGCTCACGTCGTCGGATTACCGCTCCACCAACGAGGCGCTGTACGAGAAGATTCAGAAGGTCTACGCTGAGTACTACAAGCCCGAGACGGCCTATCCGCACAGGGGCTTCCGCTACACGAGCGCGCCGGAGTACGGCTACACCGAGGTCGAGCGGCGCGAGTTTGCGGGCGAGCGCGTGATGGACGCGGATACGTATGTTGCATTTTCCGGCACGCACTGCGACCACATCAACATCCCCGAGCCGTACCGCACGAAGTTTTTTACGGGGCTTCATGACGCGGTCGCGGAGGTGGGCAAGGTGGTCTTCAAGGACACGTACATTCTGTTCCTGACGAGGAAACCGCTGTAGGCCCGCTTACGACGGGAACGCAGAAAAGGAATCGAGGCAAATCATGGAAAAATTCTATTTTGAAGTGCCGGGCCTTGCACGGCGGGAGGATGCCTACGCGTATCTGGCTGAATTTGCCGAGTACGGTTCGAGGATAAACGGCGCCGGAGGGCTCAATCATTTTCCGGAGGATTATGAGGGGTGGCTTCGGATGACGGAGGCCCGCGCGCTGATGGAACCCAACGAGAAGAAGGTGCCTGCGCGGGAGTATTTCTTCGTGCGTGAGAGCGATCGGAAGATCGTCGGCATGATCAATATCCGGCTTGCGCTCAACGAGAGAATGCGAAACTACGGCGGGCATATCGGCTACAGCATCCGGCCCACCGAGCGCGGTAAGGGCTACAACAAGATCAATCTGTATCTGGGTCTTAAGGAATGCAACCGCTACGGCATTGAGACGGTGCTCATGGACGCCGACCTGGACAATCCGCCGTCGTGGAGGACGATGGAGTCCCTCGGGGGCGTGCGCGTGCGCGAGTATTTCGATGAAGCGAACGAGCAGACGATGGTGGTGGATTACAACATCGATACGAAGAAGGCGCTTGCGGAGCACGCAGCGCTTGAGGAGTATGCCGCCGGCTTCCGTCTGGAGACCGGGCGGCTGGTGCTTCGCGAGATGAATGAGGCGGATTTTGACGCGTATTTTGCGGTGCTCGGGGATCGCGAGAATATGAAGCACTATCCCTATACCTTTGACGAGGCGCGGGTGCGCGACTGGATTCGGCGAAACCGCGAGCGTTATCAACAGTACGGCTTCGGCCTCTGGGCGGTGTGCCTGAAAGAAACCGGCGAGATGATCGGCGACTGCGGCTTGACGCTTCAGAACATTGACGGCGAATGGCTGCCGGAGATCGGCTATCACATCCGCAGCGACATGCAGCGCAACGGCTACGCAAAGGAAGCGGCCACCGCGGTGCGCGACTGGGCGCTCCGGAGCACATCCTACCCGGCGCTTTACTCCTACTGCAAATACACCAACACTCCGTCCTTTAAGACCGCGGAGGCCGTCGGAATGACGTTCCTTCGCGAGTATCCGGACGAGGCCAACGGCATTACCCGCGTGTCTATCTTGCGCCGCGAGGAAGTCGTGCGCTGCACGGACCGCGCGTGGCTCCTCTCGGAGGAGGCTTACAAGCTCTACGCGCCTTGCATGTACGAGCCGACCTTCGAAAAATTCACCGCCGCGATGGAGCGGTATCTCGCTTCGGAGGCAAACGAAATCTACACTTACCGGGCAGGGAAGTATGCCGAGGGAATCCTTGTGCTCAACGTGCAGGGCAGCTGCGCAGAGATCGAAGGGATCGCAGTGGATCCGTCGTGCCGTTACTGCGGGATCGGTCGGAAAATGATCGCAAAAGCGTTCGAGTCCGGCCGGATCAAAAAGCTCCTCGCGGAGACCGATGAGGAAGGTATCGGGTTCTACCGAGGGTGCGGATTTGCCGACGAGGCAGAGGTGAAGCAGTACGAAAACGGCGAGGTGACGCGGTACCATTGCATGCTGGAAAACACCTTATAATACAGCGAACTACTACTGTAGAACAAAGAGACATAACAACGACTGAACACACTAAGAACAGGGGACAGGAGCATTGAAAATAGCTGTTATTTCGGACATCCACGGAAATTATCCGGCGTTGTCGAACGTGCTCGCGGATGCGGCCGCACAGGGGGCGGAGCGCTGCATTTTTGCGGGGGATTATTGCCTGAGCGGACCGTACATCAACGAGTGTATTGACGCGATCCGCGCAGACGCGGACGCAGTGGTCGTGCGAGGCAACGAGGAGGAATATCTGGAGAATCTGGTGGGAAAGGATCAGCGGGACTGGACCGACGGGCAGATGCAGATTTCCTACTTCAGCTTCCGCACCATTACGAAGGACAATCTTGACTATCTCCTGGCACTGCCGTACCGGGTTGACCTTGAAGTAAACGGCGTGCCGGTGCACATCTCGCATAAACAGACTGATTTTCCGGACAACCCGGAGGACGGCGTGTACATTTTCGGACATACGCACGTGCAGGGAAGCGCTCAGACCCGGGACGGGCGCCTTACCCGGATCAACCCGGGCTCCTGCGGACTGCCGCTGGACGGAAAGCCCGGGACGGTGCCGTACACCATGCTTGAGATCACGGAGGACGGCAGGGTCAGCATCGACGACCGGAGAGTCCCGTTCGATGTAAAAAACTACGCAAAGAACCTCACGAACACGAAGCAGTACGAGCAGGCGACGGTGTGGACGAAGGTCATTCAGAAGGAACTTGTCTCGGGGCAGGAGCATATGCAGCCGTTCCTGTTGAGCATGGCGGAGTACGCAGCCCGGATCGGCGACACCGGACGACCGTATACGGTGGAAACCTGGGAGGCCGGCTACGCATATTGGAACCGCACGATCCTGCCGTACCGCGCGATCATCGTGGATCTGGACCGGACGCTTTTACGGACCGATAAGAGCATATCGGATCATACCCGCAGGGTGCTTAGGGACTGGCAGGAGTCCGGGGCGACGGTGTTTATCGCCTCGGCGCGGCCGGAGCGGGCGATCACGGAGTACCGGGATGCCCTCGGTGTGACGTCGTATGTGACCCTGAACGGTGCGCGTACGATCACCCCGCAGGGGACGATGGAAAATGAGCTTTCCGGGGAGAGCGCCGTCGCAATCCTGACACAGCTTGGGGAGATTCCGGGGACGGTCATTTCCCTCGAGGCGGCGGACGGGCTTTACGCCAACGTGGACATCCCGATCTGGCAGCCAATCGTGACCGACCGGCTGGCGGATGTTGCGAACCGCGAGGGCATCTACAAGGTGATCGCAAGCCACCCGGACCTTACGCCGGAGGAGCTGGCGCTCGCTGTCGGTGAGGGGCCTGCGGATGTATATTACACGGTTGCTGACAAGAAACTTGTGCAGTTTATGAGCCGGACCGCCACGAAGTGGGGCGGCATCAAACAGATGCTTGCGGCAGCGGGAATTCCCGCGGAGCAGGCAATCTATTTCGGCGACGATCACGACGACATCGAGCCCATCGTGCAGTGCGGTCTCGGCATCGCGGTGGCAAATGCGCTGCCGCAGGTGAAAACGCGCGCGGACGACATCACGGACTCGAACGATGAGGACGGCGTTGCCGCATATTTGCGGAGGTTGGAAGACGGAGCATTTGCGCGGTAAGCTGCGCGACATTGCACTGATGATCGAATAATGAGAAAGGCATCCGGAAACATGTCTAAAGTATATTTTGTGCGGCACGGAGAGACCGTATGGAACGCCGAGAACAAGATTTGCGGGGCGACGGACAGCCCCCTGACGGAGCGCGGAAGAGCGCAGGCAGCGGAGACGGCAGCGAAGGTCGCAGAGCAGGGGATCAAAGCGGATCTCATCCTGTATTCGCCGCTTTCAAGAGCGAAGGACACGGCTCTTATCATCTCCGAGGCGACCGGAATTCCGACCCGGGAGGAGCCGCGGCTTTTTGAGCAGAACTTCGGCAAATACGAATCCACGCCGCGGGACGGTGCGGAGTTCCGTGAGTCCAAGAAGCAGTTTGCGTGCCGCTATGAGGGCGGTGAGTCGATGCTGCATCTGGCGCAGCGCGTATATAACCTCCTCGACGAGCTGGCAGCGCACCCGGACCACACGTTTCTTTTGGTGGCGCACAACGGTATCGCGCGGGTCGTCAACTCGTATTTCTACGAGATGACGAACGAGGAGTATGCGGCGTTCGGAATCCGCAACTGCGAGATTAAGGAGTACACCTTCGACAATTAAGAGACAGTTGCAAGGCAACTGATAATTGACAGCGGGGATGCTTTGCGGGTACAATATCCGTATCGAAAAAGAATTCGTGGGGGACACGAAAATGACAAAAAGAAGGATTATCTGCCGGGCGATCGCAATGCTTTGCTTTGCATTTGTCCTGTTGATTCTGGTCGGGGCGGCGAGCATCTTTCTGGACCCGAAATCGCACTTTGACATCCCGAACCTGGTGCGAAACCTGATCCTCATGTTCATCGCAGCCACGGTGGGCGTGGTGCTGTGGATCAGCACGACGCCTAAAAATCTTCGGGAGAAGCAGTTTTACGGGATGATGACCGGCGTGACGACCATCTACGCAATCGCGCTGCTGGCGATTTTGTTCGGAACATTCGACATGTATTACCGCCGCACGCTGGGCGCGACCTGGGCGTACAACCTGGTACCGTTTAGGACGATTGGAGAGTATCTCGGGGCGCTCAAAACCGGGGAGCTGGGGGGAATGATCATCATCGAAAACCTGCTCGGAAATCTGGTTTTGTTTGCACCGGTCGGCGCGATCGCGCCGTTCTATGCGCGGGAGCTTCGCAAGCTGCCGTGGTTTTTGCTCTGCCTGTTTGCGGGACTGATCCTGACGGAGGTGCTGCAGCGAGTGACTTCCCGCGGCTGCATGGACATCGACGATGTCATCCTCAACAGTATCGGAGCCATCATCGTATTCTTACTGGTCTGGAACAAGCGGGCCGTCAAACTGTGGAAGGACATCGGAATCATCAGCTAAAAGCGGAAAACGGAGGTGGACTGTGGAGAAGATCCGGATTGCATTTTTCGACGCAAAGGACTACGACCGGAATTCGTTCGTGAAGGCGAGCGAGGACCGCGAGTTCGAGATCAGCTATTTTGAGACGAGACTCACCGAAGCGACCGTCCGCCTCGCGGAGGGCCACGACGCGGTGTGCGTGTTCGTCAACGACGACATCAACCCCGCCGTCATCGACGCGCTCGTGGAGATGAACGTAAAGCTTGTTGCGCTTCGCTGCGCCGGCTACAACAACGTTGACGTCAAATACGCCTACAAAAAGATTCACATCGTGCGCGTTCCGGCCTACTCGCCGTACGCGGTGGCGGAGCACGCCATAGCACTGCTGCTCACGTCCATCCGGCGCATCCACAAGGCTTACATCCGCACGAAGGACTTTAATTTCAGCCTGAACGGCCTCACGGGCTTTGACCTGCACGGCAAGACCGTCGGCGTCGTCGGCACCGGCAAGATCGGCCGCATCTTCATCGACATTTGCCGCGGTTTCGGCATGAACGTCATCGCGTATGACAAATTCCCTGCCGAAGGCAGCGGGATCACATACGTCACCCTCGAGGAGCTGTGGGCGCAGAGCGACATCATCTCGTTCCATTGTCCGCTCACCGACGAGAATTACCACATGGTCGACGCAGACAGCATTCGGCAAATGAAGAAGGGCGTCGTCCTCATCAATACCTCCCGCGGCGCGTTGATCGACGCAGAGGCGCTCGTGGAGGGCATCAAGCAGCGCAAGGTCGGCGCGGCCTGCCTCGACGTGTACGAGGAGGAGTCCAACGTCTTCTTCCACGACTACTCGAACCACATCGTCGACGACGACACGCTGGCGCGCCTGATCTCGATGCCGAACGTCATCGTCACTTCGCACCAGGCCTTCCTCACGGAGGAGGCGCTCACCAACATCGCGGACACAACGCTTGCGAACGTCGCAGAATTTTTCGCGAAAGCGTACAGCAAGAACGAAGTCTGCTACAAATGTCCGGAGGTCGCAACCTGCAAGCAGCAGCACGAGACGAAGTGCTTCTAAGACGCGATTGCGCGGAAAATGAGGCCATCATAAAGCATGGTTCCGGGGCGTCGTTCTACATCGGTAGAACATAGTGAAATAAGCGTGTTACAGGGGAGAATAATTACAAAACAAAGGTGTAGAATCAGAACCTTATGAAACTGAAAAAACGAATATTGATCATCATGTTTGCGGCATTTGTCGCGCTCGCGGGCTGCGGCCGCGGCGACAAAAACAACAGCAAAGAGCCCGCGGCCACCGTGACACTCAGCTTCCCTGCCGACACCTACTTCACCGGCTGCGACTTCGAAAAGAACGAGATCTACTACCGCGAGGGCGTGGACGAAACGGGAGCACCGGATTTGATTATGTTTTATTATGAGAGTAAGGATTGAAAAAGATCAGCCCGCCGTAATGGCGGGCTGTTTTTTTGTGCTTGAATTCCGGAACGAAGCGTGCTATTCTAAAATCATAGAAGGCATTTAGGCTTAAATTCGAGACATTGTTTATATATGTTTGGCGCCGTTTATGCAAGTGAACTCCGGTAAACATCCACAAACAAAGAATTGAATTTACTCTAACATGTCCGGTAAGATGACGCACCCGGGATGCGTCTGTTTCTGCCGGCTTTCTTTATGCCTTCTAGAATAATTAACTAGGAGGTCATTTTTATGACAAACGAGAGATTTTTATTGATTCAGGACACGATCGGCTATCACTTTAAAACCATCGATTTGCTGGTACAGGCATTTACCAGAAAGTCGTATGCCGAAGAAAATGGAGGCAACGACAACGAAGTGCTTGAGTTCATCGGAGACAAGGTGCTTGACATTTGTGTCGTCAGATATCTAACCGATTCGTTCGGTTCGTTCTCAAACGAAAATAGTGTTGGATGGTCTCAAGGACGAGTAGAATTTCAAAGCGAATACGATGAAGGTAAACTCACACGAATGAAAGCGAATCTGGTGCAAAAGCGCACGCTATCTCACAGAATGGACTGCCTTGGATTTGCCGAGTTTCTTCGCATGGGACAAGGTGATATCGAAAGACACATGGAGCAGCAATCGTCCGTAAAAGAGGACCTTTTCGAGGCAATTCTCGGGGCGGTAGCACTGGATTCCAACTGGGACATGGAGAAAATGCAGAACGTCGTTGAGCAGATGCTTTGTCCCGAGACGGAGTTGGAGACCTGCGAAAATCGGGAAAACTATGTCAGCAAAGTGCAGGATTGGGCACTGAAAAAGCACGGCGTTTTGCCTCGGTATCAGACCGAACGATATAGTATGTCTTACATTTATTATCGAGCAAACTACATTTATGGCGAGAATAAGCGTATAATAAATTCACTTTGTCAACCGAAACGTTTATGTAAGCTCTTCCTGCCTAATATTGATGCTTGTTTCATTGATTCAGGTGAAAGTAACCGAGAAGCAATTCAAGGCGCGGCCAAGGCTGCATATGAGTATCTCGTGGAAAATGAATTGTTGTATAATATCCGCGACGAGATTGAGAACCCAAATCGTGAGGACTCAATCAGTCAATTAGAGATTCTTGCAAGAAAGAAATACATTCCAATGCCTACATATGGGTTCGAAGAGGATCACGACTGCGATGGAAATCCTATCTGGAAGTGTGAGTGCAGGTGCGAGGTAAAAAAGAAAGTGAAAACTACTAACGGACAATCGTCGGTGAAAAAAGATGCTAAGAAAAAGGCAGCTTATAAGATGCTAAAGTATGTGCTAAAAGAGTGTTAAGAATCGAGAGCCCTCCATACCAGATGATTGGTATGGAGGGCTCTTTGACATAGTATCAAGAGAACATTCCACTTAGGGATTGCATCTTTGGCATGGAGCATATCCCATTGTTATTATCCAACTGCGTGCAGCGCTTCGGTCCGCAAAACCGTGATCAGTAGCATATCTTGCATTTTCAGAATTCATTTGACCGATACTGCTACAGTTAGGCTTATGGAACCTGCCGGTATTAATATTGACTACATAGTACACATAGCAATCGTCTCCGCCATAATCCAATCGCCCGGTGAGTTGTCTCGGCTGAGGGGTAGGCGTAGCAGTTGGTTTAGGTGTCGGTTTACGAGTAGGCGTTGCGGTTGGTATTGGGGTAAGGGCAAGTGTTGTAGGAGTAGGTGAGATTTCCTTATCTGCGCCAGATGTAGGGGTGGGGGTAATGGTTGGTGAATCACTTGCGATGGGGATGTAGTCATATTTGTATGTATACACAGATGAAGATTGTCCAGATGAGTCAAACTCTTCTATGCGTATTATGTCTCCTTCCTCATCGAGGTTTATAACACTAGTATTGTTTAATATCCCGTTACGAGTTGTTTCGCGTATAAGCTTTCCGTCTTTAATGGAGTAGGTGGTGATGTTCTCGTACGTTATTTGATTGTTTGCATCGTAACCAACTAGTCTTGTTTGACGACCAAACTCATCATATTCCGTCAGTGAATGGGTAACATATGAATCGGATTTTCTTATGGTTGTAGAGCCAGTTTTGTTGTTGTTTTCATCAAATTCATAGTAATAGTCATAAAGTGAATCACTATCATATACAACGTTGCCACGATCGTCTAGTGTTCGTTTACTGTATGTGACGGTCTCTTCACCAGTACTCTTATCAGTCTTTTTTATCGTAACTTCTGCGTTAAGGCCATCATACAGATAGTCCGAAATAGTGATACTGCTTTTGTCTTCACTTTTGTAGTGGGACAGCCTTCCAAGAGAATCATAGAAGCATTCGCTAACACTGTCGCCATAATTGGATTTGACAGTTGACGTAGAGTGAATCATAACTCCTTGGTCATCATATTCGAACGAGTTCGTTGTCGTTGAAAACCATGAAACTGTTTCCACATATACCAACTTTTTTACGGTAGGAACCGGGGTAGGTGTGGGTGTGGGTGAGGGTGAAGGTGAAGGAGTTGGTGTTGGGGAGTCAGTGGGTTTTGGTGTGGGACTTGGTGATTCCGTCGGTGTAGGTGTAGCAGTAAATATAACTTCGGGTGTACTTTCGGGGGATGGTTCGACTATTGTGGTTGATTCCGGAGAGAGTTTATCTTGAGAACGGTTAGTATTTGCTTGAGTACATCCACATAATAAAAGGGCGAAGACAAGAATTAGACTTAAGAAGGTATGATTCTTGCTGCATTTTAAGAGTAAGCTAGGTTTCATTTATCCATATCCTTCATCTACGGTTGCGAATTATTAGAGCCAGTTTTATCAATAGACGACTCATTCTTGTTGATTTTTTCAATCTCTGTCATGTATCCAGCGGTTATAATACCTGCGGGAAGAGCAACAATTGCAATTCCAAAAACTGACGAAATCATCGTAATAACTCTGCCGATTGTAGATACAGGATAGATGTCACCGTAACCGACGGTAGTTAATGAAACCGTTGCCCAATACATGGCATCAAAAAAGCGACTAAATGAATCCGGTTCAACATTAAAGATGATAAGTGCAGAGACGAGAATGTAACCTCCTGCCAGAGCACAGACGGCAATAAGGGAATCTTTGGAGGAACGAAGAACATTTCCAATGATTTCAAAGCTCTTTGAATAACGCATCGCTTTGAATACTCGTAACACGCGCATAGCACGAATCATACGAAGGACTCGAAGCACTTTAAAACCACTGTTGACGACAGTTAACGAGGGCAGGATAGAAAGCAAATCGATAATTGCCATAGCAGAGAATGGATAACGAAGAAACGCAATCGCCTTGTCCTCAGGGAACTTGTAATCAGCGGTAAACCAGCGAAGCAAATAGTCGAGAATGAAAATCGAAACAGTGATTCGATCAATCATTAACAAAGTTGGAGAATCAACCTTAAATGCCAGAGGAACCAGACTAGCAATGATTACGATGATCATAAAGTAATCATAGAGAGCACTGGTGAAATCATGGTTCTCTGATTTTTCGATAACTTCAAAGATGCGTTTTCTGCTCATTGTTGTTTCCTTTGCCAGAAGCTAGTGGGATTGAGAAATGATGATTATGTTGGCTTCAGTATAGCAAAAAAGCTAGAGAGGAACAATTCTTGTGTGCGGTCTAGGCTAAAAGAGATGACTACCTAGTTTGAATGTAAAAAATCATGTCAAAGAAAGAAATTCTTGCCCTTTATATTGCTAGAAATCGTTGATTTCAATGCTTGAAGAGGTAGTCGAATTGTTGAGGTTTATGGTATCTATATTTAGTTTTTTGCTGTAATATTTTGGTATAAGAAACTATCATTACTTTTTTGAGGGTAAAACTGTGCGGGAACGTTCGTGCAAGACAATAGTTTAATGGAGGTAAAAAAGTTATGGTAGCTGGTGGTCATAATCTAAAAACATGTCAATTTTTGGACTGTTAAAAGGAGTCAAAAACCGCCGCCCTGACGGGCGGCGGAAAATCGGGGATGCACCATGCTAGTTGAGAAACACCAGTACTATTTGTAGGTAGGTGCTCCTCCTTCAAACTCAAAACTAAATTTGCTTGCAGGCAGAATCATGTGTGCCTGACTGAAACTGTTAATAAAGTCATCCGTTGTCCCATAGTGAAGGGGCTCCGTTGCCGATTTGATATTGTCATTTTTAGCGTAAAGAACATTCTTCAGAATTTCGCGACATGTGGATGCATCCTTTCCCCCAAACAACAAAGAAAGGGCTTCATCCGAATCGTAGAATATATGCAGATTTCTGCCAGAAGCGGTAGTCCTTCCGCGGGATTCAATAATTGCAATTGCAGAAAGTTTTCCATTGAGTCGTATAGCTGAAGCAACAATTAGGATATGCTTGTCGCGCCACAAAAGATCTCCGGGCTTTAATGTGTTGGCATTAATTCGGTTTATTTGCGCAGTCCCTTTGTTATCATCTGCATTTTGTTTTAAGGAGTAAGATGTCTCCTTTGCTTTCAACCCAATACAGTACGAGGCATATCCACTACAATCAGTACCGGCAGAGGGACCATAGGAAAAGAAGTCTTCTGAGCCTCGAAGGGTAGAAAATGATTTTGTTTTTGCAATCTCTATGAAAGCATCACGCGACATAACCGCGCTGTTATAGTGGAAATACTTTCCAAACTGCTGATATGCAAGTCCATAATACGTATGGTTGGCTTCGAAATTTCTAGCGCCTGATGCGATAGCTTTTTCTTTTTTCTCATAATACCCGAAAGCTTTGTTCGGTGTTGTCCAAGGAAAAACGGTAGCTGTTTTAGCTCGACTGATGACATAGCGAGCAGCAGAAGGATTGGAAGTATTAGATGCCCCGGAATAAAGACCGTCAAAAAAAGCAGTTAAGTAACTAACTCTTCCGTCCCAGTCGTCATTAGAGATCTTATTCTGTAAAGAGTCCTCCGTTGTCGCCTTGAAATCTATAGCGGTTCGACAGGAAGCTTGAGAAACAGTGATGTCTTTCTTCATGCTGCCATAGGTAATTGAGACAACTCCGGAACGACCGTCTATTACAGTTGTGTTAGGATCCACAACAATGGTAAAGCTATTTCCCTTTCTGTTTTTTACATGAAGCCACGACCAGTCCGACAATTCGATGGAGACGGTCCCGTAGCCTGTGCTGAGTGACACATCAAAACTACCGCCTCGGTTCGAATACGATTTGTTACCAGGAACACCGGTAATATAGTTGGCTTTCTGTGTTATCGTTATGGTGCGCACTACTTTGTTATATGTATCTAATTGGTAAGTAAAAGTGATTGTGCGGGACCGTGAGCTGCCTGTAGTGTTAGGGGATGCGACAAATTTAAAAGATGTATTGCCGCTGTTTGTCATTGTGAGCCAATCATTGGTATATTTTGTGAACGTGCAAGTACAGGGGTAATTTGTGGTAATTGGCTGAGTTAATCCGGACACAGGGACTGATACGGGCGAGGAAACAGTAAATGCTTTTTGTGTTATTTTTAATTCATAACGATAGGTCTTTCCGCCTACAGTTTGTTTCCAAACAACACTACCAGTTCGGTCAGATGTTCCGGTGTTTGCACCGGTTACTTTAACGATATAATTCGCGCCGCTTTTTGTTGCCGAAAGCCAACTCGGCGGCGTTTGCTCAAGTGATAATCCGTTTGTTCCTTGTGAAAAAGATACTTTGAATTCGTGTCCTTTTCTAGGATCAACAGTTTTTTTTGTGGGAGAGCCTAAGGGTGACAGAGAAACGGAAGTGGCGGCGTGAGTCACTTCTGTTAAGGCAGAGAGCATGCACAAAAGCATACTAAACAAAAGCGCAAAACTGGTAAGCTTGCGCAGGTACTTTGTTGTTTTTTTCATTTGTAAACCGTCCTTATTAATTAGTTTTTGCCAGATGTTGTCTGCATCACAGATTCTTCCGAGTGCATCCCCATGACAACACCGTAATAGGATTATATGGGAGATTGAACAAAAAATCAATTATTTTATGTGACATAAGGACTGTTTTTTCCTTGCTTTTAAGGTGAGGAGCGAGAGAACTACAGCGGTATTATATCAATATCTGGTTAAGTGACTTGCATAATCAGATATAATTGAATGATTTCTTTCTATGACTTTTGTTGGAAAACGAAAAGGGCTGCACAGCGATTACTGTGCAGCCCTTTTTGATTGGTGATGTTTGTTGCGTTTTGCTTTAGGACAAAGTCACTCCCCAACCTTCTTGTACAGCTTCATGTGGTTCTGGCCATCCGGGGTTTGCTCGACGTAGCAGCCGAAGGATTTGGATTTGCCCTCGTTTTTGGCGAGGAGGATGCCGAGGATGGTGTTGGAGAAGGCGATGGTGTTGTCGTATTTGTCGGCGGTGACGGCGAAGTCGAGGCAGTAGTGACCGGGGTCAAGCTGCTCGAATTCGGCGAGGAAGTCCTTGACGTTGGCCCAGCCGTGCTTCTCGTAGACGACGGTGTAGGCGGGGTCAAGGCGGAAGTCGTGCGGCTCCGCAGGGGCCGCGGGGGCCGGAACGGGCTCGCCGGAGGCGGCGCCGGCAACGGCGTCGGCGATGTCAGCGGGGCCGGGCATCATAGCGGCGATGTCGGCCGGGGTGGGCACGGAGGCAGCTGCCTCGTTGAGGCAAGCCTCGATGGAGCTGATGATGGCCTCGTACTGAGCGCGGTCGATGCCGAACTCGGCGGTGGCGTCGTATTTGCGGATGTCTCTCAAAATTCTGTCTCGAATTGCATAGATTTTCTCTTTCATGTTGTTCATATCGGTCAGGTATGACGCGCGGATGGCTTTGATTTCGCGTAGGTGTGCCTCGGCCTCGGCGATTTTCGCCTCGAACGCCATGGCGACCGCGATATCATCCTGCGTAAGCAGCTCCTTGATCTCCTCGATGGAGAAGCCCCCCTTCTGAAGATTGCGAATCTTCACGAACGCGAGCGCCTGCTCCTCGTCGTAGTACCGATACCCCGTCCAGGGATCCACGTTAACCGGTTTCAGCAGATCGATGCTGTCGTAGTATCGGAGCGTCTGCGGATTGCAGTCACAGAGCTTTGCAAATTCTTTGATCGTCATTTGCCTGACTCCTCCTTTCGAGGCCTTTATATCATTGCAGTTAACTGTAAGGTCAAGAGCTTTTTTGAAAAATTTTTCGAAAAATATCATACCACGCAAAATCTACCTGCGCAAACGGAAAATGAGGCTATTCCTCTTTGGTTTCCTGTATGGTATAATTTGGTATAATAAAAGTTGTTCATTTCCTCGTTGATGAACGAGAAAAAAATGATAAAGAGTGAATATTACGAGGATAAAGGATTGTTGCTTGATTTTCTACAAACGTAGAACAGTAGAGATTGTGATGCTTTGGGGAGGATGCTTATGTCAAATTTTATTGAGGAATTATTCGAGCTCGGACTGGATCTGGCGGAGATTGCGGTAGACAAGAGACACCAGGATGCGCAGGTTCCGCATAGCTTTACGGTGGAGCGGACGGCAGCTCCGGGACAGCGGAAATGCTGGTATTGTGCCAGATGCGGGATGAGAAATGAAGGCTTCACGTGCGTGGAATGCGGGGAGCGAAAGCCTTGATGCAGTATGGCAGAAAAACAGCTTGGTTGGCAAGCCTTGCATACGCACGATGAAGGGCGTATGCCCTTGCGTTGGGAAAGGAAGTAGTAAACCATGAAAAAACAACCTTACTGGATTCGGCGGACACATGTGTTCCGGAGTGATGAGTACGAGTGCTCGGTCTGCGGCGTACGGGTGAAACGGGCGACACGGTTTTGTCCGAGGTGCGGAACGGTCCTGAAGGGCGTGAAGAGCGATTTGGGATGGATCGACGAGATGGAAGCCGCGGATGCATTTTTCGGCGACTGAGGCCGTGGCTTTTGAGAGTGTAAGGTGAAGAAAATACTGGTATCGGAGGTACACCTGTGTACGGTGCTATTTTAGGTGACATTATCGGGTCGCCCTATGAGTTTGACCGCGGTTCGAAGACGAAGGATTTTCCGCTTTTTTGCGAGGAGTCGCATTACACGGATGACTCCGCGATGACGATTGCTGTTGCGATGGGCGTTTTTGCGGCCGGGTTGGATGCGGACGAGCAGAAAATGAAGGCGGAGATTGTGAACCATATGCGGCTGCTGGGCAATCGCTATGCGTTGAGCGAGTATGGTGTTCGCTTCTCCGGGTGGTTGAAGGCGGCGGATCCGAAGCCGTACGGCAGCTACGGAAACGGTTCGGCGATGCGCGTGTCCTCCATCGGGTGGATTTTTCCGACGTTGGAGCGCACCCGTGAGGTGGCGCGGTGGTCAGCGGAGGTGACGCACAATCATCCCGAGGGCGTGAAGGGAGCCGAGTCGATCGCGAGCATCATTTATCTTGCGCGCACCGGCCTTTGTAAGTCCAAGAAGCAGATTAAGGATTTTGTCGTGAAGGAATTCGGTTACGACCTGTCACGCACCTGCGATGAGATCCGGCCCTTCTACCATCATGTGGAGAGTTGTCAGGAGACGGTGCCGGAGGCAATCACGGCGTTTCTGGAGGGTGAGGATTTCGAGGATGTGGTGCGAACGGCGATTTCGCTGGGCGGTGACACAGACACGGTCGGCGCGATCGCGGGAAGCCTGGCGGAGGCATTTTACGGCATTCCGATGCCGCTTCTGCGGGAGTGCAAGGATCGTATCCCCGTGGAGTGGAAACCGGTCCTGTCCACGTTCATGGATGCGTGGCTCGGAGGAGCGAAGGTGTAGGAGCTCGACTTGGGAGAAGGAGAGTATAAACTAAGCTTTTTGGGGGCTGATATATGGGGTTCAGACGAAAAATAGCAACTGTGGGAAAATGGCTCGCGATGGTGGTCTGCATTTTCCTGCTTTCTGTTTTTCTCTGCGATGTAGTCACCGGCGGCGTTGCCCGGGCGGACATGGGGCCGAAGCCTTCCATCACGGTGAAGGTGGTGAACGGACCGCAGGAGTATTATATAGCGTTGCTGGCACATAGTGCGTTTACCGGTTCTCCGCGTGACAACGAAGAAATCGATAATGCGACTGTCTGGGGAATAATCAGATCATATCAAGTCGATGGCTGGCAAGTATTTTGGTCGCCTCTCGGAGATAACGTGCGGTTCACAAACAGGGGAGATAAGAAGGTAACAGTCACATTTCATTACATGGTTCCCGATCCGTTTCGAGTGCTTTTGGTAACGCCGGATGGGAAAACATATGTCAGCGACGAACTGGATCAGAAGGCATTCAATGCGTTATGTACGTACGACGTCTCGACAGGGGCGCTGGTGGAGGACCTCTCCAAATGGGAAGCCAAGCAGGCTGACAAGGGCTATAAAGTCATTGTCGGCTATGAATACATCGTAGCATGTCTTATCGTGACGCTGCTTGTTGAGTTTCTGGTGCTTCTGTTCTTTCGTATCCCGGGTTCAAAGCGCAATCTGCTTTGTTTCTTTGCGGCAAATGTGATCACGAACCTTTCGTATTCCGCCTACAGCGTTCTTACGTACCAGAAGCCCGAGTTCGTCCTGCGTTGCATAGTCTTTGAGATATTTATCGCTTTCTTCGAGGGCGGGGCGTACGCTGCTTTTATGCGCGATGCCGAGGGAAAACGCAACGGGCAGCTCCATTTTACGTACGGTGTTACTGCGAACATCATGAGTGCGATGTTCGGGCTCGGGCTCCTGTTTGCATACCAGTTGTTCGGAAAGTTCAAAGGGGTGTTCTGGTAGGACTTTTTCGACGTTCAAGTTGACATTTTTATTAGACTTTCAGGCTGATTTCGGTTATGATATTAGCGTGAAAGTCTTTTCTTTTTGACACTTCTTTTTTGACACTTTCGGGAGGGAACCGCTGTGGCACTTTATTACCGCTGCCCGCGCTGTCAGGCGCTGATGGACATTGATCCGGAGCAGAAGATTCACCAGTGCAGATACTGTGGCATGCTGTGCACCGAGGACGAGGCGCGGGCGAAGATTGAGGAGCTCGGGTCCGACGAAGACTGGATCCTGTATCGCTCGAACGAATACGGGACGGAGACTGCGGCTGCGACGCAGACGCAGGTTGACCGATCGGCGGAGCTCGAGGAGGAGCTGAAGCGGGATGCGGCAAATGCTGCGGAGGCCGAGGAGAAGGATGCAGAGGCCGAAGCGAAGGCCGAGGTGAAGAAGGCGGAGGAAGCCGGTTTCCGCAGACGTCTGGTTCTGGCGGCGATTCTTTCGCTGGTTTTGTTGATCGGTCTGCCGTTGTTTTTTGCGGTTCAGAGCAAGAAGAAGGCCGAGTCTCTCGTGGAGACTCTTGTGATGCGTACGCTGGACGGGGAGGTTGATCTCTCGTTCCCGGACGCGGTTTTAGCAAAATACAGCAAGATGGCGCTTGATCTTCCCGGCACGAAAGAGTTTGTCAGCCAGGAGTATTACCAGCCGGATGCGAGAAGGATTATAAATTTTACGTCGGTGGAGGCATTTTTCGACGATGTTGTGTTTGCGAATCCGTACTATTTCGGGGCGGTTTGCCGTGAGAAAAAGGTGACGCACGACACGAAAACCGGCGAGGAAACGAACGAATACAGCTATGAATTTTATTCGGCCGACAAGCGGAAGCGGACGGCGGATCCGGTTGATCGGTCGGCGGGTTCGGTTGGAATCGTCATGTACAGCGGCCCGAAGGTGGATGGTCGGGAGCTGTTCTTTAAGGATAATCATTATTTTTCGCTGGAGTTTAGCGATTTGTTCGCAATCATGGAAGAATACTGGATGAGCGTGGATGAGCTGGCCTTGTATGTGCGGCCGAACGAGCCGGACGCGCCGATGACGTACATCACGTTCCCGCGCGAGTCGCAAAGAAATTCCGCTTCGATCGATTACTACAAAGGCGTGTACTCCGTGCCGCACGAAGCCATGGTCGGCTTCTGGGATTTTGAGGGGCTGAAGTTTTTTTACAGCCGGCTGAGCGAGGATTGCTGCCGAATCTACGAGTCCACGCAGACGATTTATGTCCGGCTGCGCTGCGTCGGCAGCGGCGGCTTTTCCGACCGCGTCGCGAAGGTGGTTGCTCTCGAGGACCATGTGGAGGTCTCGATTGTTGACTCGGGCGTCGGTCGCGAGATGTTTACGAAGTAAGGTTGCATTTTTGTGAGGTAAATGCTGTGGCACTTTATTATCGCTGTCCGCGTTGTCAGGCGCTGATGAATATTGATTCGAAGAGAAAGTTTCAGGAGTGCAAATACTGCGGCACGCTGTGCACGGAGGACGAGGCGAAGGAGAAGATCGAAGAGCTTGGGTCCGACGAAGCGTGGGATTTGTACTACTCGAATGAATTTGGCGGTGTTTTTGAGGATCCGCAGCCAACTGCCGGATTGGCGCAGCTCTCCGGAGCTCCGCGCAATCTTGCCGCGAAGCGGATGGTCGGAATGGAAAAACAGGGTCAGAGGTCGGCGCAGAATGCGACGGAGACCGGTGAAGATAAGACCTCTCGGACTGCAACGCAGACCCGCGTGGACAAGTCCGCGCAGCTCGAGGCGGAGCTGCGGAAGGAAGTTGAGGAGGCGCTGGTAGAAGAGAAAAACGAGGGTGAAGAGAAGGAAGACTCTTTGACCAGGGTGCTTCGAGCGATTTTGGTGTTGATTGTCTTAGCGATTTATGTGTTTCTTTATTTCATCTCACACTTTTAGTATGTAAGTGCATTTTTCGAATATTGTTTTTGGAGGTATGACCGATGAAAGAATATATCAAAGGGGCGAACCCCTATATGCCGCTTTGGGAGCATGTGCCGGACGGCGAGCCCCGGGTGTTTGAGCATGACGGAGAGAAGCGCGTGTATGTGTACGGCTCGCACGACATCGAGCGAGAGCAGTACTGCGGGCGCAATTATGTGGTGTGGTCGGCGCCGGTCACGGACCTGACGGACTGGACGTACCACGGCGTGTCGTACGAGGCGATGTTTGAGGACTCGATTCTGTACGCGCCCGACGTTGTGAAGAAGGGCGACACCTATTATCTCTACGCGGCGGAGCGCAAGGGAAGCCTCGTGGTGGTTGCCTCCGCGAAGACTCCGTGGGGTCCGTTCACGAACCCCGTGCCGACGAAGCTCGGCTTCGACCCGGGCGTGCTTGTGGACGATGACGGCCGCGTGTACGCCTACTGGGGCGGTTGCGCCGCACCGTGTTACATCGCGGAGCTCGAGGACGACATGGCGACGATCAAGGAGGAGACCCTGGTGTCCAATCCTCTCGGCCATTCGACGTGCCCGTGGGATCCGGTGGATGACGGGCACATCTCGTTGATCGATGGATTTTTCGAGGCGTCGAGCCCGCGCAAGGTCCTCGGCAAATACGTCTTTCTCTACTCGAAGCGCTACGAGATCCCGCTCCCGGAATACGGCCTGCACGAGCCCTGCAACGGCTTTTTGTCCTACCGCATCAGCGACTCGCCCTTCGGACCGTTCCACGACGGCGGCGACATCAGTTTTAACGGCGGCGAGATCTTGAAGGACAGCCTCGGCCACGGTACGATGACGTATCGCTGGGGCAACAACCACGGCTCGATCATGGAGGTCAACGGAAAATGGTACATTTTCTACCACCGTCAGACCGGCGTGAACGAGTACTCGCGCCAGGCGATGCTGGAGCCCGTGGACGTGGCTCTCGGCAGCGACGGCCGTCTTTATATCGGCGATGTGACGTACCTGGACGGCGAACCGGTCTCCTCGAAGCCCGTTGAGATGACTTCCCAGGGGCCGCATGTGAACGGCCTTGACGCTTACAAATGGATCTCCGCCGGCTACGCATGCCACATTTTCGGCAGTTTCTTTGGCGCGTACATCCGCCCCGGTTATGAACAGCGGGATGACATCTCGACGCCTGTTGTGAACATCTCTGACGGCACGACCGTCGGCTTCCGCTACCTGCAGTTCGGTGCCAACACCCCGAAGACCGTGACCGTTGTCCTCGGAGAGGCGAAGCCGGTCCGCGTGAACGTCCGGCTGGATTCGCACCGCGGCAAGATCGTTGCCACGGCGGAGTTCGGCGCGGCGGCGGGAGGCGCATCTGTGGAGATGACGGTGCCCTTGACGGCGGGCGTCATCGGAAAGCACGCGGTGTACTTTGAGTTTGTCTCGGAGGACGCCGGTGAAGCCTACACCTTTGACCGATTTACGTTTGACTAATATGACCGGTGAATGATCCCCGGCCGGAACCCGAGAAAGGAAACTGTCCATGACTTCTGAGCTTATGTCCAACACGAATGCGATGCGGCTGGCCGATCTTGCGAAATTTTCGGAGATCGTGATCCAGTGCCACGACAATCCGGATGCCGACGCGCTGGCGAGCGGCTTTGCGCTGCGGTGGTATCTGGAGCGGATGGGGCGGCAGGCGCGGTTTGTGTACGGCGGAGAGCATGAGATTACCAAGAGCAACCTCGTGCTGATGAACGAAAACCTCGGCATCAACTGCGAGCATGTCACAAGTTTGGAGCCGCCGGAGCTTTTAATCACGGTGGACTGCCAGTACGGGGAGAGCAATGTGACTGCATTTTCCGCGGAAAATGTTGCCGTCATCGACCACCACCAGGTGTCTGCGGAGCTCCCCGCGCTCAGCGAGGTGCGGAGCAACTACGGCTCGTGCTCGACGGTTCTTTATGAGATGCTTCGCGCGGAGGGCGTGGACATCAACGAGGACCGCAACGTGGCGACGGCGCTCTATTACGGACTGATGACGGACACAGGGGATTTTACGGAGATTTCGCACCCCAGCGACCGCGACCTGCGGGATCTCGCGGGCTTCAACAAGGCGTTGATCACGTTGTTTCGCAACTCGAACCTCTCCATCGGCGAGCTGCGCATCGCAGGCGAGGCGCTGCAGCGGACGATCGTGGACGAGGCGCGGTGCTACGGCATCGTCGAGGCGGGCCCCTGCGATTCGAACATCTTAGGGATCATCAGCGACATGTTTTTAGAGGTGGACGGCGTCCACTCCTGCGTGGTATACAACACCCTGCCCTCCGGCGTAAAATTCTCCGTCCGCAGCTGCGTGAAGGAGGTCAAAGCCAGCGAGCTGGCGTCCTTCCTTGCGGAAAACTTAGGCGGAGGAGGAGGCCACCTTGTGAAGGCCGGCGGTTTCCTGAAGCGCGACCTTTTGGTGCGCGCGGGTGTCGACCTGACGAAGGAGTCGCTGAAGCGGTTCTTCACCGGGCGGATGAACGAGTATTTTGATACGTCGCAGATCATCACCGCAGGAGAGTACCGCGCGGACCTGGCGGAATTCCGCCGCTACCGGAAGAAGATGTTCCATGTGGGGTTTGTGCGTGTCTCCGATTTCGCCGAGCCCGGCCGCGACATCGCCATCCGCACCCTCGAGGGAGACGTGGACGTGACCGTCACGGAGGACGTTTACATTGTCCTGAACGTCAACGGCGAGATCTACCCGATCCACCGCGACAAATTCAACCGCTCCTACCGCGTCACCGACGAGCCCTACGTCTACCCCGGCGAGTACCCGCCGAATGTCATCAACAATGCCGACGGCGAGCGCCTGCCGTTACTGCCGTTTGCACACAGCTGCATTTCTATAGGCGGCGACGGCATTTACGCCCGTGAGATCACCGGACGCGTCAAGATATTCACGATGTGGGACCGCGACAAATACTACCTGGGCCGCCCCGGCGACTACCTGGCCGTGCGCGTTGACGACCCGACGGACGTTTACGTTATCGAGAAAAATATCTTTGCCAAGACATACGAAAAGGACGACAGATGACATTCTTGTGCGCTGATACCGAAGTCGTTCAAAGGAGATTTTACGCATGGAATATGATGCTTTCATAAGCTACCGGCATACGCCGCTTGACATGGAGTTTGCGAAGAAGGTTCACGCAGGGATGGAGACATTCCGCGTGCCGAAGGCGGTGCAGCAGAAGACAGGGAAAAATAAGATCCGCAGGGTGTTTCGCGATCAGGAGGAGCTGCCCATCGGCAGTGACTTAAACGACAACATTTCCGCGGCGCTGAAGGGTTCGGAATACCTGATCGTCATCTGTTCGCCGGAGACCCCCGGTTCATACTGGGTGGCAAAGGAGATCGAGACCTTTATTGCGATGCATGATCGAAGACACGTGCTGGCGGTGCTGGTGGACGGCGAGCCCGCCGACAGTTTTCCTCCACAGCTTCTGAACGACGAGAACGGCAATCCGGTGGAACCGCTGGCGGCGGACGTGCGCGGCGCCACGCCCGGGGAGCGGAACAAGCGCTTTAAGACCGAGCTTCTTCGCCTCGCAGCGCCGATCCTCGGCTGTAATTACGATGATCTGCGGCAGCGCCACCGCGAGCGCATTCTGAAGCGGAATGTGACGATCGCTGCGTTGATCGCGGGCGTTATTGCTGCGCTCGGCGTTTCCTTCGGTATCTACAACGCGAGGATGGCGGCGCGCATGCGGAAACTGGCGGACGAGAAGGCGCAGCTTGCGCAGGAGAAGACGGTTCTTGCGGACGACAAGACCCGCCTTGCCGACGAAAAATCCCAACTGGCTGAAGAGAAGACCCAGCTGGCAGAGGAGGTGCTCGCCGAGTATCGCCAGAAGCAGATGAATCAGTCCCGGTTTTACGCGGAGGAGGCGATGACGCTGCTGCGGACGGGCAACCGCGAGGACGCGGTGCTGGTGGCAGCTGCTGGACTTCCGGGCTCCGCCGATGACACACGGCCGGTGGTCGCTGAGGCACGGTTTGCTCTTGCCAGTGCGCTTCGCATGTACGATGTCGGAACTGAGCTCAAGTACGACCGCCTGCTCACACACGACCTGACACTCCGCGACATGACGCTTGACCATGACAAGCGTTACCTCACGACTGTCGACGACGCCGGAACGGTGTATGTCCGGGATTGTGAGAGCTGGAAAATGCTCGCCAAGATCTCACCCATCGATGCGAACAACTCGCGGGTTTCCGTGATCGGAGCCTTCGCGGATGACAATGGTGTGGTGATTGCGTCAGCAAAGGAGATTGTGCGGTACGCATTTTCCGGCGAGGAGATAAAGCGGGTTAGCCTGGAGCGCAGTATTACGCGGTGTGAATTTTACGACAAATACGATCTGGCGGTACTTCGGAGTTCCCGCGAGGTGTACTTTGTTTCGCTTTCGGATCTCTCGATTCGCGGGATGATTGAAAACGCGGAGGGTATGTATTACGGCTCAGCCTGCGCTTTCTCCCGCGACGGTCGTCTCTACGCGGTTTCCTGCATGGACGGGGATGGGGAGAAGCCGGCGAGCATTACCATCGTTGATCTTTCGGACTTACACACCCTTTCGGTTGACGCTGCGCGGCCGTATATCCTCGGCCTGACGATCACTGACAACGGCAATGTGATATCGGCAGCCGCCAACGACGATTTCTACGTGACCGGCGTGCAGTCGCTGACCCTCGAAGCCTTCGCGGCGGGCAGCGGAGAGAGTATTTTTCAGACGGTGATTCCGGCCGAGGTGCGCAACCTCGGGCGATTCTGCCTGCTGGTCGACTCGCAGTCCCATGGCGGTAAGACCAACATCGTGGTTGCGGTTGATTCGGATCTCTTTACCTACGATGCAGCCACCGGTGAGCCTGTGTCCCACGTCACGCTTCCGGAGATGGCGCTCACGCTGCATCTGAACACGGATTCGACCACGGCATTTGTCGGCTGCGAGAACGGCGACATTATCGCCGTCAACACTGTCGAAGGCTGGATATACTCGGGCAACACGATAAAAACCGACGCGGCCATGATCGACATGATGGTGTTAAACGGCGGCATTGTTGTGCGCATGACAAGAAGCAACGAGTTGCTGGTGATGACGTATCATACCGGAGCGGGCGTCAGCGAAGCGGGAGAGCTTCCGACGAGTGTGCGCGGAATCGGGGTTTCGCCGGACGGAAGTTACTACGTCGTCTGCGACATGAATGACAGTCGTTCCTTCTACATTCTGGATTCCGACGGAACGGTGCTGTACACGGTGAAAGAGGACAAATATCCGATCGTCACAGGATTTTTCGAAAATACATTTGTCATGGTCGAGTACGGCACCGTGCGTATGATCACTCCGAAGCAAGGGCAGAATCCGGATGTCCGGGAGCTGGCCTATGCAGACATGGGAGGCGCGGCGAGTTATCAGAAGGCCGCGCTCAGCGAGAACAGCCGTTATCTTGTCCTGTGGGGCTATAACGGTATTTCGGTATTCGATCTTGAGAAGCAAAGTCTCGTCTACGACGATCAAAAAGCAGCCTCGGTTGGCGCGGCTGCCATTGACAACGAAGGCCGCACCCTTGTTGTTTCCCGGTTCGGCGAACCGTTGTATGTCGTTTCCCTGAGTAACGGGGAGATCACGGAGTTCGAGGATGCGAAGCTCACGCAGACAAGAGATGTCTACGGCCTTGCGTATCTCGTGACGGATCCGTCCGGATCCCTTGCCGCCGTTGCCTGCGCGGACGGAAATGTCCGTATTCTGTCGCTCTCCTCGGGAAAGACGCTTCACACGTTCTCTATGCAGATTCATGCGGTCTGCTTCCTTGCGTTCACGCAGGACGGAAAGTATATCGTGTTGCAGGGAGATGATTACCGCGTGCAGTTCTACAGCCTTGAGGACGGCTCGTGCGTGAACAGCTTTGATGCCCCGCTCGCTGTCGCTTATATGGCGGAGAGCGCCGATGAGATTGCCTTCTGCGACAACTACACGGTGTCGCTGGCCTCCAAGCCGGATTTCGGGCGGCTCGCCTATGTGGAAAATGCATTTGCCTACAATACGGCGAAGCACTGCTTTATGGCCGCGGAAGGAAAGAAGCTCTGGTCGATCGCGCAGCCCGACCTGCAGACGCTCCGGGAAGAGGTGGAGATACAGTTCCCCGGCGCGAGCCTGAGCAATGAGAAGAAGGTAAAGTATAACGTGGAGTAAGAGACATGTTAATTCTTTGTTACGTCTCTTGACTTGCCTTACGAACATGCTTATAATCACAACGTTCTGGGAGATACGGGGGATTTGAACGGACGGTCTGTCGCAGGGCCGGTCCGAAACAGAAAGGAGCATCGCGCGTGGGGCGCGAGAACAGTTTTTATGCGAAAGAAGAATAGTTGTTTGTTGGGAAAAAAGGTCGGTTTATGTCTGCTGGCCTTTTTGTTGTGCCTTGGAATGTTCGTCGGATGCAAGAAGGACTCCAACGGCTCAACGGAAAACGAAACGGTAACCGCAACGCCGACGGCGACATCTGCGCCGACGGCAACACCGACACCGACGGTTGCCTTTGTGAAGACTACCTATGAGACGCACGGACGGGATGACATTTACCGCGTGCCGGTACCGGAGCTCATGAAGACGGATGAGCTTTACCTCATGAACACGATCTGCGAGGGAGACTATGTCTTACTGTGGTTCAACCCTGCGGCGGAGGATGATTTTACGCCGAAAAATGATTTCGTGTTGATGAATCCGTGCAAAAGCACCGAGCAGCAAAAGCTGACGGTCAGCTTCCTGATCACCGAGCCGACGCTTCTGCCGGACGGCACGGTAATCCTTCAGGACCGCGACACGTACAAGACTTACGTGTATGACAATACCCTTAAAGAAGTTGCAAGTTTCATGCCTCGCGGGGAAAATCCGTCCTCGCTTCTGGGCGTGTCCGAGGACGGGATTCTCTGGCATTCGGACAACACAAGCTGCAAGGTGCTCGGTACCGATCTGAAGGGACAGCCGGCGGGAGAGTACGGATTTGACAAAAAATACGAGGTGACGCGCTATCTCGGTTCCAACGAGGGTCGCAAGACGTTCCTGGCCATTGTGGCGGGCACCTACGAGTATGGTTTTATGGTTGTTGAGAAGGACGGTTCGGTGTCCTTACGCAACGAGACCGAGGGCGATCTCGGGGATGACTGGAAGACCGACAAGATCGCGCCGTACCATCTGATGGTGAACACCACAGCCGATGCGACGTGGTTCTTCCATGAGGCCGGATATCTGCGCAACTGCATTGCCTTCCCGAAATCTGCCGACAAGGAGCAGGTTGCACTTTTACATGGGACGAAGTTCGTCGGCAACGACTACATCTGGTTTGAGGACGGCTCCAGCACGATCGAGTACCGCGTGTACGACCTGGAAAAGCGTACGGTTTCCGAGACGCTTGTCGGCACCGAGATTAAGGACAGCATCTATGCGGCTGTAAAGGGTGTTGTCGGAGACTATGTTGTTTTGATCTCCTCGCCCGAGACGGGACCTTGCGACTTCCTGCTGTGGGATGCAAGCACGAAGACGACGCCGGTCACAGGCTTCTGTGATTTTACGAAGGATGATCCGGCGGCGGTGCTTACGACGCTTCTTGCGGAGGCGAAGGCTGCAAACATCGAGATTACGCCCGACCGCACGGAGGACGACGGTACGATCGCGTCCCTCGGCGATTTCATGACGCAGATGGATCTGGTCAACTCGTTCCTGCTTATTGCTAAGGAGAATCCGGAGTTTCTGAAGACGAAGTCCGGAGCGCCGATCCAGCCGGAAAATAAGCGCAACAACGACGGGGCGCACTACACCTTTAATCCGCATGTATTTTCCACGTTCTACACGAAGGAGCACGGAGAGGCACTGCGGGATGCATTTTTCGTGTATGTCGACGCAATCCGCGCCGGTGAGGACCGGTTCAAATGCGGAACAGAGGGCGCGGCGAACTGGAGCGGCGGCAGATTTGCCGCGATGTTCTACCCGCTGGGAGCCATTTACACCGATGTCAAATACATCGGTGACGGCTGGGCGAGTATCACATACAAGATTCCGAAGGAAGAGTTCCTTGCGAAGGTTCGCGACTTCGAGAGTATGATCGAGGACATTCTCAACGACGTGCTCGAGGAGGATTACTCCGACCTCGAGAAGACGCTCGCTCTGTACGAATTCCTGACGGAGTACGCTGTCTACGATTACGAGATGCTTGCGCACAACGAAGATACGGAGTGGCAGGAAAAGCAGTCATCCTACCGCGTTCTGATGGAGCAGCAGGGTATCTGCGGCGAGATCGCGATCCTGTATCAGTATCTTTCGCTGCAGTGCGGCGTTGACATGGATGAGGCTGTCGGCATGCCCGTTCAGGTGAACGACGACATGCACGCGTGGAATTATGTCTGCATCGACGGCGTCGGCTACCTGGTCGATGCCACCTGGGGATTGACCGCGAACCGCGCGCCGGATCTTCGATATTTCCTCTTCACAGACGAGCTCCGTGAGAAGCGCGACGGCTACCTGACGGAGTCTGTCGACGTCGGTTTCAACGGCCTGTACGGTGCCCGCAAGAAGTTCTCCTTCAACGCGAAGGACACCCGCTACGAAGCCCTCTGGGACGGCTACTTCGTCGCCTTCGACGAAACCGAGAACTGCATTTTCTACCGCGACAACAAGGGCGTGATGAAGCGCTTCGATTACGAGGAAAAATAATAACGCTCGATGAAGTGTTTGCGAGAGAGCCAGAAAATAGGGAAGGCATATGAAGAGAAAGATTACAATTATACTTTTATGTGCTGCACTGACGGCGCTTATCTCATGGGCAACAAGAGAAATCTATTTGAAACTTCATGCGGACAAAGATCCGGAGGTGATATCGGATCTTTGCTACGGAAAAAGCGGACAAAACGATTGCCTCGTGTATGTGAAAGAAAATGGAGAATACACTCCGTACATTGTGATCGACACAAAGAATTACGGTGACGATGCAGTTTTATTGCTTCGAAAGAACGTATACATGCAGGAGATGATGTACAGGGATGCCAACGTTTTCGGCACGGGAGGAGCATACTACAGCGGTAGTATAGTGGATGAATTCCTGGAAAGCGAGTTTTACGGGATGTTTTCCGAGGGAATGAAAAAGGTGATCCGGAATTCTCCCGTGAGAATACATACCCGAAAGTTTGTCGAAAAGAGAATGGAGGAAGGGAAGCCGTATCTGGAAACCATCTACCGCCATGTGTTTGTTTTGTCTGCAGCGGAACTGAATGGACCTTTGACCCGCAATGCAGATGAGGACGAAGGAGATGTGATTCCGGAGGCATTAGAATGTCCTGTTCTCCTTTACACATGGCTGCGCTCCGAGGCAATCGGAGGGGACGATACTCATGCATCACTATGGTTTAATACGTCCGTGGTCGGGAATCATATCCAGAATGGGGCGGAGCATTATGTGCGGCCGGTCATCACGGTCAATCGTAACGAACCGATTGAACTCAGGCAAATCGAGACCGAAGAGATCAACCGCGAGGTTTATGTTTTTGTGTCGGATCAGTAGGTTCGGTTATTGAACAGTTGCAAGACATAACAGTATGAGGTGAAGCCTCTGCAAAAGTCGTTTTTTTGCAGAGGCTTTTTTGCAAAAAATCGGGTGTTGAGGAAGACGTGCCGAATCCCCGAACCTCAGAATGGAAGATGTATTAGTTTTCTGCTTATTTTATTGACGTAATACGAAAAATATGTAATAATTTATTGAAATTATTTACCGAATATCGTGAGACGAACTGTTACCTGTGAATCAGGGTTACGAACTTCTGAAAGAGGCAAATCATGGTTTTGTGGGTGGTGGATTATCTTATCAATTTTCTCAGCTATTATATCGTGTACCGGTGGATCATCAATGTGCCATTCCGGAGAACGACGCTCTTCCATGCCGGCGTGGCGCTGGCGTCGTGCCCGTTGCTGGTTTTATTGTGCCAGCCGTTCATGTTCGGGTATGACAGGATCGTTATTTCCATCGTAGCGCTGCTGGTACTGTTGGTCCTTGTGAAGAACAGTCACATCAGGGTGCTGCTGACCTTCCCGATTGCATTTTTCGCAACCGGCGTTCTTGCGATTCTGGTCACGTACCTTTTCTCTCTGGTGACAGGAATTCCTTATCCCGTATATATCGACGCCAAATGGCGCGGGCTCGTGTCGGAAGCAGTGTTTCCGGCAGTGTTCTTCGTGTTCTTCCTGTGCTCCCGGAGAGTCCGCGAGGAGAGGGAGATGGTCATGTTCAGCGTGCCGCAGTACCTGATCGCCCTGTTGGGGTCCGTCTGCCTGTTCTTTATCATCGGTGTGTCGCAGGGAATGATGGAGGAAAAGACGGCGCTGTCCGATTGGACAAAACCGCTTTCGTTCTGCCTTGTAATCGTCGGAATCATGTTCGTCGCTCTTGTGCTGTGGCAGGCGAACATTGAGAAGAAGGCGCTTCGCTACAAGATTGAAAATGAGTATTACCAGCGGTGCCTAAAGCAGCAGGAGACGCATATCCGCGAGATTGTGGAAAATGATCAGAAGATCCGCCGCTTCCGGCACGACGTGAACGCGCACCTGACGGCGCTAGAGCAGTGCGTACAGACGAATGATATGACGCAGTTAAAGTCCTACGTGGAGCGCATGCGCGCGGAAACCCGCAAGCTGGAGGTTCGGAAGTTCACCGGAATCGGTGTTGTGGATGCCATCATCAGCGAGTGGTACGAAAAAGCACAGGCCGAAGGAATCACGTGGGAGTGGGACGGAGGTCTGCTCGGGCAGGTCGATGCGGAGCCCTTTGACCTCTGCGTTATCTTTTCAAATCTACTGAGCAATGCTGTGGAGGCTGCCGAGCAGGTCGTTTGCGGCGGCGAGAAGAGGATCAGCATCTCCTGCGGATCGTTCCGTGAACAAATCTGCATCCGCGTGACCAACACGTGCCGCAACAATCCGGAGGTGAAACGCCGGCACGGGACCACGAAGAGCGATCATGAGAACCACGGATTCGGTTTGTTGAACATAAAAAATACTGTTGCGAAAGCGAACGGTGAGTTCAAAATCAGTGAGGAACCGGGCATTTTTACCGCCGAAATCGTCCTCTAAACCCCAAAAAGGTGTCGTTCATCAAGAAAAAGTGTCGTTCATCCAAATGTTGTTGCATTTTCCTCAAAAGGTTTTCATAATGAAATCAAAAAGGGGGTGCCGCAAAATGACAACGAACGTGAACGACGATATCATTTTGATGGATTACGATTTTTGGGAGTGGCTTTGCAGAATATTGGGGATTCCGAACAACTAGGTTCGAAAGTTCGAAAAGCTACTGAATGAATTCACTTTGATAGTCCGGCAATACGCTTAAGCAACAGGGTCATATGGCAGAAATGCCTATGGCCCTTGGGGGTTTTTATCCGGAAAATAATCTCTGCACTCGGAGGAAATAATGATAATCATTGGCATTTGCGACGACGATGACGGCTACCGCGAGCAGATCAAGGCGCTTTGCAGAGCGTACTTTGACGCAGAGGAGCAGGAGTACGAATTCGTCGAGTTTGCAACCGGTGAGGAAGTGCTTGCCTATCAGGGCGGGAGAATTCATCTTCTGTTTCTGGACATCGAAATGCCCGGAATGGACGGGCTCAAGGTTTTGGCGGAGGTTCGAAGGAACGAGCGGTTCTGGCGGATCGTATTTGTGACGAGTCATAAGGAACTTCGCTGGGAGACCGTTGACTTAAAGACACTGGCGTTTTTGGAGAAACCGCTGGATCAGGCCGGTGTGGAGAGCTGTCTTAAGACTGTGATCCGCGAGAACCGGGAGAACATGGACATTGCCTACAGAACGCTGCAGGGGACCTGCTTCATCCGGCTGGACCGCGTCGTTTTTATCCAGGCCAGAGGCAATTACATCAATGTGTGCTCCGAGAGCGAGGAAATCCCGGGGTATGACAGCATAAAGACCATGGAGGGACAGACCCGGGGAACAACGCTGATCCGGGCCCACAAATCCTATCTGGTCAATCTTCAGTACGTAAAAAAAGTTTCCAAGGATTCCCTGACACTCACAAACGGCACCGTCGTGCCCATCGGAAGGACGTACTATCAGGGAGTGAAGGATGCCTATTTTGCGTTCGTAAAAAGCATCACTATCGACCGGAAAAAGGAAAAATAGTGTCGTTCATCAAGAAAAAGTGTCGTTCATCCAAAAGTGTTTGACTTCTCAAGGACAGCAAAAATATAATGGGGTTGCAGGGCGGGAGATGACGGAAAGCATCTTTCACCCGGGGCAAAACGGTTTTTGTTAACAAGTAACCATTTTTTGTTTTCAATTGCTGTGCGCAGGCGATTGGACAACCATTAAATTATTTACCTTGAGGAGGCAAAAACTATGTTTAACACGTTGAATGTTAAAGAGATGATGAATGTCAATGGCGGTTTCTACTATGTACCGAAGTACAGGGATGGCGAGTACAAGGGTCTTGTGCAGGTTGCTAACAATTGGGGCAACACCGGATACAAGTGCTATATCTTCAGCTACAGCCAGGGCAAATATGTAGCGAGCAGGAAGTACCCTTGGGAGTAATTCTTCCGAATACTGACATTCCAAAAACTGAATAAGTAGGGCGAAAGCGGGCTGAGCATGTTTTGGCATGATTTGGCCCGCTTTTGACACCGAGGGTATCTCTTCCCGGAATAAATGAAAACGGAGAGGGTAGGATGAGGTATTATTGTGTAAAGCAGCACGACATCACGGACTGTGGGGCGGCGTGTCTGGCGACCATCTGCAAGCAAAACGGATACAAGATCGGAATTACGAAGATCCGTGAGGCTGCAGGGACGGATCTGCAGGGCACCAACGCAATCGGCATGGTCAAGGCTGCGGAACAACTGGGCTTTAACGCGAAGACCGTGCGGGGCGATAAAGAGGATATTTTTACGGATTTTCCGCTTCCCTGCGTTGCGCATATCATTGTGAACGGAAATTTGATGCACTACGTCGTAGTACATAAGATCACCGGAAAAGAGATTGTGATTGCCGACCCCGCCAAAGGAATCGTGAAACTGAAGCCGGAAGAATTTTTCGGTGAGGCGGCCGACGAAAACGCGCCGCCTGCATACAAATGGACCGGCGTCCTGATCTTATTGACGAAAAATGAGACCTTCCGCAAAGGTGTTGAGACCAAGGGGCTGTTCCGCCGCTTCTTCCACTTGCTGCTGCCGCAGAAGAGCCTGGTTTTGCACATTTTCCTTGCGTCTTTGATCTATACACTGTTCGGAATCTTAGGAGCCTTTTATTTCAAGGCGTTGATCGATAAGGTGATGCCGTGCAGCCTGACGAAAATGCTGACGACCATTTCCGTCGGTATGATCTTACTGAGCCTGTTCCAGGTTGCGCTCGGCATGATCCGGTCGCACATGATGTTATACTTAAGCCAGAAGCTCGATATTTCGCTGCTTCTCGGGTACTACCGGCACGTTATGGATCTGCCGATGAACTTCTTCGGAACGAGAAGAGTCGGCGAGATCATCTCGCGTTTTACCGATGCCGGCAAGGTTCGCGACGCCATTTCGGGGGCAACGCTGACGATCATGATCGACACGTTGATGGCGGTTGCGGGCGCGATCATTCTGTGCACGCAGAATCCCAAGCTCTTCCTTGTGACGGTCGTCATGGTGGTTCTCTACGGCATCATCGTCATGGCCTTCCGCGAGCGATACCGCAAGCTGAATGAGCATGTGATGGAGGACAATGCGCTGCTTACGTCGTACATGGTGGAGTCGTTAAACGGTATCCAGACGGTGAAGGCGTACAACGCGGAGCGCAGAACGAAGCACGAGACAGAGACGAAGTTCGTAAAGCTTCTAAAGAGCATTTTCCGACTCTCCTGGGTGAGCAACCTTCAGGACGGACTGAAGACGACCGTGGAGCTGATCGGCGGCGTGGTCATCCTGTGGATCGGCGCGCTCAGCGTCATTCACGGTGAGATGACGGCCGGCGGCCTGATTACGTTCAATGCACTTTTGGTTTACTTCCTAAGCCCGATCAAGAATCTGATCGACCTGCAGCCGCAGATGCAGACCGCCGTGGTGGCAGCGGACCGTCTGGGAGAAATCCTGGATCTCGAGGCCGAGAAGACCGAGAGGGAGCTGCACAAGGTTGCACCCGCGGACTTAAAGGGCGACATTTCCATCCGCAATCTCGACTTCCGCTACGGCACGAGGCAGCTCGTTTTGGAGGACATTTCGATTGAAATCCCGAAGGGCAGCAATGTGGCATTTGTCGGCGAGAGCGGCTCGGGCAAGACGACGCTTTCGAAGCTGTTGCTGCACATGTATTCGCCTGAGAAGGGCGAGATCGTAATCGGCGACCGCTGTATCGAGGATGTTCAGATTGAGGCGCTTCGCGACCGGATTGCGTACATCCCGCAGGAGACGTTCCTCTTCAGCGGCAGCGTCTACGACAACCTTACACTCGGCATGGACGACGTGACGATGGACGATGTTGTCGCGGCGACCAAGATGGCGCAGGCGCACGACTTTATCAACGAGCTTCCGCTTCGCTACGAGACTTTCCTTGAGGAAAACGGTGCGAACCTCTCGGGCGGCCAGAGACAGCGCCTTGCGATTGCCCGGGCCATGCTCAAAAAGCCGGACATTCTCATCCTCGATGAGGCCACAAGCAATCTCGACTCCATCACGGAGCGGGCGCTGGATGCCACGATCCACGAGTACGCGAAGGATGTCACGACCATCTTCATCGCGCACCGCCTGAGCACCATCAAAAACTGCGACAAGATATTCGTCATGCATAAGGGCAGAATCGTCGAAGAGGGTACTCACAGAGAATTGATCGCATTAAACGGCAAATACGCCGAGCTGGTGAGACAGCAGTCCTTAGGCGAGTGCGGAACGGAGGTGACAACGGTATGAAGCCGATCATCATCGAAATGAAGGATCTTTCGGAAAGCACGGAAATCTACGAAAAGAAGCCGAATCCGGCGATCGTTGGGTTTATCTATATACTGCTCGGGATCATTGTGATCGCGGCCCTGTGGATGTCATTTTCCAAGATCGATGTTGTCACGGAGACCAACGGCGTCATCTGCTATACGGAGGACGTCACCGAGGTTATGTGCGATTACGACGGAAGGATCACCCGCTGCTGCGTCGCGGACGGGCAGTATGTGACCGAAGGAACCGTTTTGTTCGAGCTTAAGAAGACGAAAAAGGACAAGGACGAGAAGACCGACAAGACCGACAAAACCGAGGACCTTGCGGACGAGCCGCCGGTCATTCGCGCGAGCGAGAACGGATACTTCTATGCGACGTTCCTGGGAGAAACCGGCGCGGCAGTGACGTCGGAAAGCCGTGTCGGCTACATTTTCCCCAAGGAGCAGAAGACGTTCCAGGCCCAGATTATCGTGCTCGCCACCGACATCGAAAAAGTTCATGAAGGACAGAAGGTACAGCTTGAGGTGGATGCATTTCCCGCGTCCGAATACGGAACCATCACCGGCTATGTGCGCAAGATCATGGACGAAGCGCAGTACGGTGAGGAGAGCGGCATCTCGTATTTTCCGGTCTGGATTGAGTTCGACGCCACCGAGCTGGTCGGCAAGAACGACAAGATAACACCGCTGCGAAGCGGTCTTTCCTGCAGAGCAAAAATCGTGACAGAACAGCGCCGGGTGCTCCCGTATGTATGGGAGAGCATCCGCTGACGTTTTTTTACTTTACCCATGCCGCCGGCCGCAAAAAACGGTCGGCGGTATTTGTTTTATAGACGAGGCCTGTAAAATATGGTAAAATGGACGGAAAGAACGAGGGGAGTGAACGGAGCAGAATATGCGGGATATAATCATCAAAAACGTTAAAGATACGGGATATGAGAACAAAAATCTGAATCAGTTTTACAATCCGGACGGGGAACACAAACGGGCATACGAATTCTCGAAAAATGAGGTGTTCTCCCCGTACAGGAGCGGTGAGGGTCAGCTTACCGTGAATTTCTATACCCTGATGCCCGGGAAGAGCAACTATCCCTATCATCAGCATTTCGGAAAAGAGGAAGTCTTTTATATCATATCCGGCGAAGCGGTTCTGAAGACATCCCACGGAGACGTCACGGTGAAGGCGGGGGACGTCATTGTCGTCCCGCCGAATGAAAACGGCGGGCACATGCTGACCAACGTGTCGGATGCTCCTTTAGTGTATCTGGATGTGGACACATTTTCCGCTTCGGATGTCGTCCTTTATCCCGATTCCGGCAATGTGCGGTTCCTGGCAGGAGGATTGCAGAAGTCGTTCAAAATGGATTCCGAGGTGAACTATCTGGACGGGGAGTAACGGAAAGATTCTTAGGGAGAGTCACGGAAGTCCGAAAAGATTGGACAGGCTCGTTTCATTTTCAGGAGAAAACATACATGAACAATCTGAATGAAATATACAAAAGCGTTCTTGAAGCGGATCGTACCGCGGTCGTTATCTGCGATCTTGACCATACCATCATCTATATGAATCCGACAGCGATTCAGCGATATGTCAAATGGGGCGGGGCGGCGCTTCTGGGAAAGAACCTTCTCGATTGCCACAACGAGAAATCGCGGCAAATGATTGTCAAGGTGGTCGATTGGTTCCGAGCCGATGCCGCTCATAACATCATTTATACTTCCCATAACGAGAAAGAAAACAAAGATGTTTACATGGTTGCATTGCGCGATGATTCCGGTCAGTTGATCGGCTACTACGAAAAACATGAGTATCGAAGTCCGGAGACCATGAAGATGTACGATCTTTGAGCGTTTAGGGACCAAAAAGAAAAATGGGAAAACGGAGTCGATTCTGTAAAGGTGGAGTATTAGGATATGATCAATATCAGAAAAGCAGAGAGTAAAGACCTGGCGCGTATCGCGGAGATACTGGTCTTCAATTATCGCCTGTTCTTTTACCCGATATTTCAGTCGGATGAGTATTATTTTGATGAGCTTTCGGTCCCGGCACTCATGAAGAAATACGAGACCGAGCTTGACAGTCTGTATGTGTACGATGACGGCGTAGTCAAAGGATTTATCAAGATCGAAGGGACGTATATCGCGAGACTGTTCGTAGAACCGGTGCTTCAAAACGCCGCCATCGGTTCCCGGTTGCTGGAGTTTGCAGTGCAGGAACACCGGGCAGATCATCTCTGGGCGCTGGAGAAGAATGTAAAGGCAATCCGCTTCTATGCGAGGCACGGCTTTTTCGCCACCGGCGAGAAGAAGTTTGAGGATGGAACGAGCGAGTATCTTATACTTTTGAGAAGGCAGGAGGGAAAGGATTGATCATGGAACCGGAAATGATTAAGCGCTTTTTGGAAATCTACGCTCCCGGTGAGGAGTTGACAAAGCCGGACGAGACGCTGCTCCAGTTCGGTCGTCAGATGCTTCCGCCGGAGATTCTGTTTCTCTGGGAAAACTACGGCTTCGGGGACTACGGCAACGGCCTTCTCAAGGTCGTTGACCCGAGAGATTACATGGGCAGTCTGTACACATGGCTCGGCGGACAGGACTTCAACAAGATTCCGCTTTTTGTGACAGCTTTCGGCGACATTTTTTATTTCCGGAGACTGGATGAGACGGAAAATGACATCTCTCTTCTGAACATCCATTATAGCAGGATCGATGTGTGCACCTATTCGTATCGGGAGTTCTTCGAGGACTATATCATCGAAGAGGACATCAAGGAGGGCGTGCTCCGGGAGAGCCTGTACAATGAGGCTTTGGACACCCTCGGACCGCTGCGTCACAACGAAGTGTTCTTCTTCGTCCCGGCATTGGTGCTGGGCGGAGGAGAGAATATCAAGTACGTCAAAAAAGGTGATGCCAACGTGCACCAGCAGTTGTTGTTTGACTTGATGCATCAGTAACCGGCGGTATCTTTCAGACATTACGGAGCAGGTATTCATTGAACGGCTTGACATGGTGACACTTGCTTATTACAGAAAGAATCCTGAGATTTTGAAAAGCGCAGAAGATTTTTGTGAGTTGCAGCGAAAATGAAATAAACCAATCGATGTTTGCAGAAAGAAGAAATGAATATGAAAATAGAGATTTACCCTTTGGAAAAAATCCTGATCGACGGGATTGCTGTTTCTTTGGGAATGGAACAATCTGCTGTTGAGGCTGTGATCGGAGAGGGACAGTTGATAGGAAAACGGTATTATTACTACGACAGTGAGATGGCGATCGATTACGATGACAGCAAAAGAGTCGAATTCATCGAATTTTTAGGAGGCATTGACGGCTCATTGCGTCCTGAAATATATGGTGTTTCCGTGTTTGATGCTCATGCAGATGAGGTTACGAATCTGTTAGCGCATAAGAACAATGGTGAAGTTGTTGATACAGAGCAGGGGTATTCCTATGCCTTTCCCGATATCAGTGTAGGGATCTATCGAGAGATGCGGCCATCCGACGTGGCAGAAATGATAGAGGAAATGAAAGCCGATGGTATCGCGACAGAGAACAATGAGGATCTGGCAAACGATATGAGAAGGGCAATGCACTGGGCTACAATCGGAATAGGTGTTGCAGGTTATTATCGCTGACAGTGGAGTGGGTCATGGATGTGAGAGAGCTTTTTCAGGATGATTTTATATGCATTAAATCAGCGGAAACGGACGAGGAACTGTGCGGCAGGGGATATGTGCACTGTACGGCATGGCAGGAAGCTTACAGAGGTATCGTATGTGACAGATACCTTGATACAATGACCGTAGAGGCCACGACAGCGCGCGCCAGACGGTTCCCGGAAAATACTCTTGTCGCCAAGGACAAAGATAAGGTTGTAGGCTTTGCTGTATACGGTCCGTCGAGAGATGAGGATCTCCCGAATGCCGGAGAGGTTGAAGCAATTTATGTCCTTAAAGAGTATTACGGCCGTAAAGTTGGATATCGACTGATGAATGAAGCATTTTCCAGACTCGGCGAATTCGGTACAGTATTTTTGTGGGTGTTTGAGAAAAATGAGAGAGCTATTAGCTTTTATCACAAGTATGGTTTTGAATTTGACGGATGCAAAAAGGAATGGACTCTCGGCACACCGGTTACAATCGTCAGAATGGTAAAGAAAAGGGGGTAAACATCCCGTTTGTCGGGATGATGCAGCCACACTTCGGCGGGAATTGTGAGGAAAAGAGGGACGAGAAATGTTTGTCAGGTTGAAAAACGGCTTGTTATACGGCGTGTTTTCTAACGGGATTGATGATTTCTTGTTTACCCATGATGCGGAGAAGGCGGATTCCGGTTTCGAACGAGTCAGGGACAAATACAGAAAGAAAATCAAACCGGACAGTGCTGAAATCGAGGAATGCTTCGAGGTAATATTTAAGGTGAGATTTGATGTGGGAATTCCCGGGGTTACGGACATATGGGTTATTGACAGGGCAAGCGATATTTTACACGATAAGATGGTGTTGTGGAGTGGGAATATCGACGGCTGGGATTTTCATGAAAACGGTGTGAGTTCCAAAGAATTTGATTTCCGGGATGCCGAGGAACAATTTATGGAGAAGATAGTCTTCGCCGGTTCCGGAAAGGTACACCGCAAGCCTAAGATTATTAAGACGATGCTGACCAAGGAAGAGTTTAAAAAGGCGATCGTATTGTACGATGAGAGAAATGTTTAAGCCTAAAACACTTTGAAAACTACGGGATGGTGATTCTTCTTTGATTTTTGGCAGACGGCAACAGGAACGATAATGTTGGCAAGGAATATTTCAGTTAATTGTAAGAATCATAGATTGGATAAGCAACCGGAACATATAAAATGCTTAATGCAGCGCTAAAATAATAAACAGCTATCCCTAAAGGAGACCAGCATGATAAAACTCAGGAAAATACAATCAAGTAGAAAAAGATGGCTGTTGCTGGTTGGGGTACTTCTTATTGCGGCAATAATATGGATTGTGCTGGTTATTGTGATTTTCAAAGACGATTCTGAACCTTATCATGATATCAGTTACAATCTGGGGGAACTTGAAGACCTTTTCTTGAAAACGCCTACGAAAGCTAAGGCTGGTGAAGTTGTAGATGTACAGATTGCTGTTATATATGATGGCGGAATTCATTTATACCTTGATGGTCAGGAATTGCCTTTGAAGTACTATGATGGGGATTATCGAGCCTTTTCATTTGTTATGCCTGATAGAGATGTGAAGATAACAGCTAAACCTTACACAAAGGCGGAAATATGGGGAGGCGGGATTCATATCTTTCCGTTGACGCCATCTGAAGAAGGCGTTGCAGACTTTCTTGAAATGATGGAGTCCGGTGATAGAACGGGCAAAGGCTGGCACAACGTCTCGCCAAACGAGATGACAGACAAATATGGGTTCCGGGTTTTTAAGGATGATGATTATATGACTTACCTCGTTTTTGAGGGAAAGATATACCTGCTTGGGGAAAGTTTAGGTGGGCTTGGAACAACTGCATTTGCCGTCGCAGATTTGAATTGCGATGGTAGTGAAGAATTGTATTTTGCCTTTTCCTGGGGGTCGGGAATGCACCGGTCCCAAATCGGATATTTCGATTCAGCATCGCGAGAAGTTACCGTTTTCGATTACGCAAATTTTGATAATGATATGACTTTCGTAGCTGAAGCAGGTGTTTTGGAAGTTAGGAATGCCACATTTAAACAATTTCGATCAGCAGTCGACATGGATGTTATTCCACAAGAAGAGAGGGTTGGAATTATAACCTTTACCGATGACCGATTCGTGTTAGAAGTAGACCAGTAGTTTTGGATTTTGGGGTTTAGTACGTATAATGAAAGTATAGTGCAATAAGGGAACGGAAAATGAGGCACAATCGCTCACTGCGATAAAGCAGAGAAGGGGAAAAGCATATGGGACTGTTTGACGGATTCAAAAAAAAGAAAAACGATAAGGATGATCCGACGAAAAAAGGAAACACAGCGGAGAATATTGAAGATCCCGGATTCCAGGCTATTCTGGCGCAGCTTGCTAAAGCGTACCCGGATCAGGACGGCGAATTCTTCGGAACGATGGTTTCTTACCGCCTCGGCGGCAAGGATCCGCTGGATTATGTCGTTGTCTTCAAGAGTGAGGAGGGCATTCCGAACTGGCAATATGTGACCTGCGGATTCAGCGAGCTTTACACGAAAGAGGGCAAGAACGAGGAGCTCAGCGGGTTTGGCTTTGAACTGACGTTCCGGTTGGAGCGGAAGGAAGAGAAACCGCCGGTGTGGCCGATCAATTTTCTGCAGAATCTCGCAAGATATGTGTTTCAGACCGGCAATGTGTTTGAACCGAGCCAGCATATGGACATCAACGGACCGATTGCCCTGGAGGAAAATACAAAACTGGTCGCGTTGGGATTTGACAGGGATCCGTTGTTCGGGAGTATCAATACACCGAACGGGCGGGTTGACTTCATTCAGGTCATTGCGCTGACAATGGACGAGATGTATTCGATGATGCTGTGGGAGGGCTCTAAATTCCTCTCGCTGTATCGCCGCTATGATCCTTTTGGTATCGCCGTTTTGAGCAGGGAAAGCTTGCTTGACAAAGAGGATTTTAAGAAAGAGCTGAACGAGGGCATCGAGCGGGACGGTTCTTCCACCGGGGTGTTCTATGTGAACGACGTGAGCTTTGAAGTCGGCGAATACAAGGGAATGAAAATGGCGATTTTGACGATGGGAGCGGGAAGTGTTTCCAAGATCACTGCCATGGTGAAAGCCCGGCTTTCCAAGGGCAGAAAGCTCTATCTGCAGGATGAAAAGCTGGCTATCGCATTTGTCATGGCCGAAAAATGCGGCTTTGGAAAGGAGTCCGAGGACTTCGGTGTTATACAGTTAAATGAAAAAGCGCTGGAGGAATTTGTCGCAATCAAGCCCCATGTGGGCAAATATCCTCTTCGTTCCATGCCGCTGTTTATCAAAGTGGAGAAGACGGAAATCCGGGACAGTCAGGGCAACATCGTCAGTGTTAATTCATAGAAACGGGTAAATCCCGAATAAAGTGTTATAAACCTTGTTAGACAAAATAAAAGTAAAGTACAACAAGGTCTTTGTTATACTATAAATTTTTAAGGGGAGAAAACGATGATTATTGGCAATCCGTTTATGTTTGCGATTCTGGTAGAACGAGTTGCAGAGTGGAATGACTCGGAAGCAGAGGATAACGGTCATTTTGCTTTTTGTATTAAAGGGGAAGTTTTTCCCAAAGGTATTATTAACACTCCCTATATCATTGCTTTGAAGAATGCATTGAAAGCCTTGAAAAATGAGCCAAGGAAAGAAGTCCTTATGAACGAATGGATAAGGGAGGCGTATGAGACGGTATACCATCGTGTATTTCCAAACGAGGAGATAAGCAAGGATTGGAATTCGTTGTACTCTTTGTATGATGAACTGTCGGACGATCTGGCAGGTGAGTGTTTTTATATTTTTACTGTGAAGCGAGGTAACAAAACCGTCTTTATGGCAGTAGAGTATACGGTGAATATTGAAACACAATGTGATATTCTGGATGACATAGTGATAACTGCGGAACTAGATGAGGATGAGATTAATTTGATTGTACGTGAAATGGAAAAATTAATTTGTGAAGAAGAGCTCCGATTCCACGGAAAAGAATAATCGTTTTTCTTTTAGCTACACAAAATAAAAGCTTTATGCAATAACGATATCAGAAGAGAGAAAGACGAATATGGGATTTTTCAGAAAAAAGCAAAAAACAGAAGGTTTCCCATTTGAAGATCAGCCCAATACAGCATGCATTGTGTGCAGACACATTCTGAGCAAGGAGCGGCCGGTGCTGTACGTTTCGCATGATGTCGAGGATGGAATGTGGCAGTTTATGTGTGGAGGAGACCATTCATTCCCAGAAGATGCCGGCGTTATCGGTTTGTCTGAGATACTTGATCTGGACTCGACCGTTGTTGCTATAGCAAAACTTCCATGTGGATTTACGGCAGAAAGAGAATCCGAAAAAGCAGACTGGATTGTGAGAGAAGAATTAGGGTTAGGCAGATAGAGCACAAAATAAAAGTTAAGTGCAACAACGATTATATTTCAGATTAACAAAGCAGATTGAGGTATGGGGGAAAGCATGAGACTGTTGTTTGATATGGACTTAAAGGACTATGACGATTGTACACACACTTTTGTGCGTAATTCGGCCAGAAGCATTATCGTTCGTGATGGGAAACTTGCGATGATTCACAGTAAAGAATATGATTATTATAAGTTCCCCGGAGGCGGCATTGAGGGCACGGAAAATCCGATTGATGCGATGATTCGTGAAACGCGAGAAGAGGCTGGATTGGTCGTTCTGCCGGAATCCGTCCGGGAGTACGGATATGTCCATCGGATTCAAAGAAGCGATGGTGATAAAACAGAATGTTTTGTCCAGGATAACTATTATTATCTTTGCGATACGGACGGAACTCCGGTTTCTCAGCAATTGGATGAATACGAGGAAAAAGAATCCTACGAGCTGGAGTATGTCGATCCGGCTGCTGTCATTGTAAAAAACCGAAGTGTCGGAAAGAGTCCGTATAACACGATGATGTTTGAACGGGAGGCTAGAGTTGTTGAATTGCTCATTGCCGAAGGAGTATTACCGCATCGCTAGATGTTGGAGCACAAAAACAAAAGGAAAGACGACTATGAATATAGCGTTAAAACAATTATCGGTGGATATGGGAAAACCGGAATATGATATGCTGCAGGGGGAAAAATGGAACACAACTACATACAGGAAGCGCTGGCCTTTTACAATATCACCGCGTCGGAAATAGAATTGCTGAGACACAATGAAAATCTGACCTATCGCGTTGGAAACGAGTATTTGTTGCAGATTCATGAGCCGGTAGAAGGGTTCTCCACGGATTTTTTCTATGAAGGTGTTGATCGCATCGAGATATATAAGGCAGAACTTGCGTTTCAAGCGTACTTAAAGAAACAGGGTATGCAGATCCGTGAAGCGATTGAGAATTGCTACGGTGAACGCATTACAAAGTTACAGGATGGGACGTATGTCACGGCTTCGAAATGGCTCGAAGGCGAATCGTTGGACAAACTTGAATTGAATGATGCGGTTTGTTATCAGATCGGCGAGATGCTTGCACATTTGCATCAGAAAGCAAAGGGATTTCAGACATCACCGGTAAAGTTTTACGATAAGCATCATTGTGATTGTACGAAAAGACGAATTCAAGCGTTGGAAAACCATGGGCTAAGCGCTGAGTATTCTGCAATCATGCAACGCAGCTGTGATTGCGTCGGGGCAGTTTTGGAAAATGCTCGGGATGAATTTCAGATGATTCACGGAGATTTATCTGCGTCGAACATTTTGCAAACACCGGAAGGATTGGTGCCTATTGATTTTTCATTTTTCGGAATGGGACATCCGATGTACGATCTTGCTGTTCTGTTTGGGAATATCGGCGGATCATTGGTACGCAGACAACAAATGGCAGAAGGGTATCGGAATGCCGGCGGAACAATCCGCTACGATGTGTTGGATGCCTGCTTTATAATGACATTATTGGATTGCCTCGGAATTCATTATGAGCAGTGGAGTAAGCAAGAGTGGTTTGCGCCCAGAATGCAACGGTGGCATGAGGAAAACCTGAAGCCGTATGTGCAGGGAGAGCGTATATATGCGGATGATTTTTATCTGTTGCATGTGCAAAGTTGATATGCCTGATATTGCGGAAAATGAAAGTATTGTGAAATAAGAAAGAGTTCGGAGTATGAAGAAAACGTTTATTACAACCATGCCGGACCGACCCGTCGCTGTGCGCGGCGGGGGGCCGGAGAGTGGAAAATCTTCAGCGCACATGGAGGCATGAAAGAATACCGCCTGCGGGAGGAATAAAATTTGTGGAAAGGCGGGTGCTACTCGTGGAAAGTGAATTGTTGGGAAGCCGGATAAAGAGTTGTCACAAAGAAAAGGCGCTGCAGTTGTTTTCTGAGCATTTCCATTGCTCGCAGGCTGTGCTTGCCGCATTTTCCGAAGAGTGCGGGATAACGGAGGAACAGGCCTTGAAGCTCGGGGCATGCTTCGGCTCGGGAATGAGAAAAGGGGAAGTCTGCGGCGCCTGTACGGGAGCTCTGATGGTGTTGGGACTGCTGTACGGGCAGTCGGACAAAGAAGATTTAGAGAGCCGCATGCAGGCCAACAGAGTCAATGAAGCCATGATGGAACGCTTTTCCGAAAAATGCGGATCCTATATCTGCAATGAGCTGCTTGGGTGCGATGTCAGAACCGAACAGGGCATTCAGTACGCCAGAGACCATCATCTCTTTACGGAGTTGTGTCCCAAAATGGTAGCAGCCGCGGTCGATGTGCTTGAGGAAATTCTCGGTGAGGAGAAACAGAAAAATGCGCCATACCGATAGTATTCATTCGGGGCCCGGTCACGAAGAAAAACCTTGACGAGTCAGAGGCGCCAAATGAAAATAGGAAGAGCGGTAGACCGCAAAATGAAAGAATTATGTATATACTGCTTGGAACGGCGGTGTTTGTACTGGGACTTGTCTTGATGGTCAAGAGAAAAAGATATGTTCAACCGAGACATAAAGAATAAAGATGTGAATGAGGTATTCGATGGCTTCGTCGATGATTCACTACATAGTATCGCGCTTGATTGCCGATGAGATCGGTGTTAAGGATCTCAACATGTTTCTTGTTGGGGCAGTACTTGCTCCAGATACGGGCAATAAGGAAGACGGCAGCTACTGTAAACTGCATTGCACGGATATACGCAATGATGTCGCATTAAAGGGATTAAATTGGGCAGCGTTTGCCGGTGAGCACAAGGATGCTATGAGTAATGATTATTACAAGGGGTACTGTTGCCACATAATAATGGATGCATTGTGGTATCATGATGTAAGCGACAAGTATATCAGGCATCTCCCTGCGGAAATCAAGAATGAAAGAATTCGGGCTATGTACAGTGATTACTGGCGGCTTAATCATTTACTGATAAAGGAATATAAAGTCCCGAGAAATCAGGTCAGTGTTGTTGATATACCTGATGCCGGAATAGACAAAGAAAACTTATTGAGGATGGCGGATCGCTTTAAAAACCAATTGCAGGCGCCTGAATGTAACTTGGATGAGCTGGAAGTATTGACCTGGGATATTGTGACTGATTATGTGGAGAAGGCAAAGGAGCTCTGCCTGCAGGAAATGATGGCAGTAGCAGGTGGTTGCAATGGAATGAATCCGATGGACTTGTTTGTTACGACGCAAGATTAGCTTTATGTGATACTGCCGGATATGATATTATCGTTGGCTGCAGAGTAAGCCAATACTTGAGAAGAATTAACTTTCAGGATATTCGATGATAGGGATGGATTAGTGATGAATAACGATATTATGGCATTACCTGGTATTTATAATGAGGCAAAAAAGCAGTTAGCTTATGAGTTTAATTGTTCACCGGATGATTTTTCAAAAGATGAAAACACCATAACCACATCAATTCTTCACGAGAAAAGACGAAAGTTTTCAGAAGAGGCATTTTTCATTCAGATGGCAACGTTTGGTAAAGGAACTGTGATATCAGCAGACGAAACCATTCACTCTTGGCTTCAAGAATGGATTAAGGGAAAAAGTGGTATTTGGCTTTTCGAGCAGCACAATTTTTTTGAACTTGAAATGGAAATTCGAAAGTCGGGATATAAAATGTCTCTGACCCATCATATGTTTTTGCCAAGTCCAGAATTGATAAATATCGATACAGATCTAAAGATTAAATGGCTTGAGCAGGAAGAAATTAGGGAATATTACGGACGAGAAGAATTCTCAAATGCTATATGCGATCATTTTCGCGCTGATAGGCCGGATGTTTTGGCTGTTGTGGCACTTGATGAAAATAGAATAATGGGAATGGCGGGGTGTTCTGCAGATAGCCCGAAATTGTGGCAGATAGGTATTGATGTTAATCCTGAATATCGGGGAAGAGGCATTGCCAAAACGCTGGTAACACTTCTTAGGAATGAAGTGTTTAGGAGGGGAGCTATACCTTATTATGGGACCAGCCTTTCAAATCTGGCATCATGGAAAACTGCTTTATCGAGCGGATTTACCCCAGCATGGATAGAAGTTGAAAGCAGAAAAATTACAGAAAACGAATTTGCAAAATGATAATTCCCGAAAGAACGTTATATCGGAAGATAAAAAGCTGTAGGCCATTGTTACAGAAAATGAAAGTTATACGAAATATCAAGGTGATGGTTGAGGAGGTTTGGAGACAGTCATGAAGATAGGTATCATCTGTGCAAGCGAAAATGAGTTGGCACCTTTCTTTGATGTTTTTCAGGAACACTCTGTTGTAGAGAAAGCTATGCTTAAAATCCATATCGGCAAAATAGGAGCACATGATGTTGTGATGCTTTATTGCGGAGTGTGTAAAGTAAATGCTGCAATAGCTGCGCAGATTGTGATTGATGAGTTCAAGGTTGATGCAATCATCAATGCCGGTGTGGCAGGCGGGATGGATACCGGACTTAACATATTTGACACTGTCATATCAACGGAGGTGGCATATCACGATGTTGATGCGGGCATATTGACAGAATATCATCCCTGGATGAAATCTGTATTTTTCGCTGCTGACGAAAAACTTCTGAAAATAGCAAGGGATGTTGCAGAACGTATTCAAACCAAGGGAAAGGTCTTCTTCGGTCGAATGGTAACCGGAGAGGCTTTTATTTCGGATGGCAGCCGGCAGGAAATTATTGATGCGTTCAATCCTTTGTCGGTTGATATGGAGACCGGAAGCATTGCGCATGTCTGTTATGTGAATTCAGTACCGTTTATTGCAATCAGAAGTATTACCGATACCGCAGATCACAGTGGATCCGGGTTCTTTGAAATGAACTGCAAAGAAGCGTCCCGGATAGCAAAAGATTTCACGGTGGCAGTCATCGGAAGAGTGCAATGTCTTTCGGATTTGTCGGGGCGCTGATGGAGATTGACTGCGATGTTCCGAGAATAGATATTCTTGAATCAGGAGTAGTATGATTTTGGGGGAGGCAGGTATGTTAATGAGTGAACTGTTTCGTGAAGGCCTTATTGAAAACGACGCGGAGAAACTGTTAACGGTTCCGAAGAGCGATCTTCATAACCATTCTACCAAAGGCTGCAGACGGGACTGGCTCTCTGAACGGTTGAAGATTAAACTTCCGACTCCGCCGGAGCGGTTTGACGGGCTGATGGGAATGCAGGAGTGGTTTACGACATACATTAAGCCCTTCTGTTCCGGGAAAGAAGGGGGCGTTGTTCGCTGGGAGGGGGCATTTGCCGAAGCTAAGCGGAACAACATAAGGCGCCTTTCGATGAATTTCGGAGCGCAGGAAATCGACCTGTTCGGTGGAATGACTGAGTTTCGGAAGATGATCGAGGGCTTTCATTCAATGTATTGTCCTGAGACACTTTTTGAGCCGGAGCTGACATATGTCTCCTGTTGTGACGTGGAGGAAGCGACAGCCCGGATGGATGAGTATGTTTCCGACGGTTTTTTTCACTCCATTGATGTATGCGGAGGCGAAGATATAAAACCGATGGAAGCGTTCGTACCTCTTTACCGAAAAGCCGAGCAATACCGTTTGATTAAGCGGATGCATGTCGGTGAAAGCGGTTCCGCGGAAGACGTGCGGCGGGCAGTGGAGATTCTGGGCCTGCAGGAGGTTCATCACGGGATTCATGCAGCCGAATCGAACGAGGTGATGCGGTTTCTGGCTGACAACCGGATACAACTTAACGTTTGTCCGAGCAGCAACGTAAAACTCGGGTATGCAAGTAGCTTTAAGGACCATCCGATTAAAGTTCTTTACGAGAACGGTGTTAAGGTTACCATCAATACCGATGATCTTCTGATTTTCGACAGCTCGATTGAAAATGAATATCTGCTGTTGTATCGGGCGGGAGCCTTGACGGCAGATCAGCTGAACAAGATTCGGGAGAACGGATTGCGGGAATAATTCCGGGGGAACCGGTTAAGGAGAATATCAGAATGGGGCAGGACAGAAACTATATTAAAGAAATCCGAAGCAAAGTGGGACATGACAAGATTATACTCACATTTGCCGGAGGATGTATTTTCAATGACAAAGGAGAGGTACTTCTGCAGAGGCGCGGGGATACCAATTTGTGGGGATTCCCCGGAGGTGCGGTGGAGCTTGGAGAAACCCCGCAGATGGCGGCGATTCGGGAGATAAAAGAGGAAACAGGGCTTGATGTGGAAGTTGGCAGAGCAATCGGCGTATACTCAGATCTGGATATTACCTATGCAAGCGGCGACCGGGCGCAGAGCATTGTGATCGCGTTTGAGTTGAAGCCGATCGGGGGTGAGCTTTGTTGTGACTTCACAGAAACGATGGAGTTGAGATATTTCTCCGCAGAAGAAAAACCGAAGCTTTTTACTAAATCCCACGAAGATTTATGGAACGAAATCTTCCCGGAGAGTGGGCTTCAGAATAATGTCAGGGAACTCCAAGGCGCAAATATGGACATTGATCTTACCAGCGAAAACATTGGATGGAATCAGGTCAGTTGTCCGTGGAATGAGGCGGAAAATATAACCGTTCATAAATGTGCGGTCAAAAACATCTCCATTTGTAAATATTTTCGCGGCGTCAAGTATTTGGACAGCGTTCTCTGCAGTTATCCGCATGGAAATAAAGACGAATAAAAGAAAGGCAGTTTACGTTATGGCAAAAGCACTTTTGGTTTTGGACATGCAGGAGGTCACCGTCGGAAAGGATCATGCAAAGTTCTTTTCGTATCCGGGGGATATCCTTGCGAAAGTTAACTCCGTTATCGAACTGAATGAGTGCAATCTCATTGTTTACATTCGTAATCTGATGAAGAACAATTTCATCAACAAACTGGCACCGGTGAAATGCTTTGCCGGAACGCAGGAAGCCGAACTTGCAGAAGGCCTTTTGATGAAGTCGGAGTATATATTCGACAAATACAAAGGCGATGCATTTTCCGTTCCTGCCTTTGCAGCTTTCCTGAAGGAAAAGTCCGTAGATGAGGTGGAAATCATCGGTGTGGACGGCGGCGGATGCGTGTCGCTCACGGCACTCGGAGCATGCACAGCCGGGTATCGCGTCAGGTTGAACACGGCAGCAATCGGCACTATGTTCACGGCGAAACGAGATAAGTATTACGCCAAACTGAAGGCTCTTGGAGCGGAGATTGTTGGGGGCTTAGATATTCCTATGATTCCGGTATAGTGCGGTGTATCGGAAGATAAAATGCTACAGATACTTGTTACACAAAATAAAAGTATTGTTTAATATCGGAGGAACTAATGCAGGGCATAAGCAATATTGAAAAATTCATTGATAAGCAAAAAGTGAGCTTTATCGCGTCTGTCGATGACGGTGGATTTCCGAATGTAAAGGCGATGTTGAAACCAAGAAAACGCATTGGGTTGAAAGAGTTCTGGTTTTCCACAAATACATCGTCTATGAGGGTGAAACAGTTCATGGAAAATCCTAAAGCCTGCATATATTTTTATCACAAAGGATTGATTAAATACGTTGGGGTTATGTTAAACGGAACCATGGAAGTGCTGACAGATCAGGAGTCTAAAGACATGATCTGGAAGAGGGGTGACACTCTGTTTTATAAAGGCGGGGTTACAGATCCGGATTATTGTGTGCTCAAGTTTACGGCAGTGAAGGGCCGGTATTACTGTGATCTGAAAACGGAAAGCTTTGATGTATAAGAATGGTTGGTGTGCAAAAATAAAAGTAAAGTGTAACAACGGTATTACAAAAAGCAGTTCATAAAAGGTGAAACAGATGATGATATGGAAAGACTATAATCCCGATACAATGACTTTTGTTGAGAATTGGCTTGATGAGGATGCAGTCAGAATGACCGGCATGGATGAGGGGGTTCGCGATTTTTACGAATGTTGGGTCAATGATGGTGAAATGGCTCTCGGCCAAAACTATTGGTGCAAGGTTGTCAGTGATGGGGATACACCATTTGCAGTAGTTGCGTTATCCATATGTGAGGGGATCTTACACATCATGGAGATCTTAGTAAGTCCGGAACTGCGCGGGAAAGGCCTTGGGACGGCTCTTTTACGAGAACTATTTTCCAAAGGAGAAACAATCATCGGGCATAGGATAGAGAAAGCTACAGCTGTTATTTTCCCAAATAATCCAGCATCGCAAAAGGCGTTTGAAAAAGCGGGCTTTGTCTTTGATCATGCTAATGATGACGGGGATGTGTTGTATTTCATAAAAACAAAAGTTAAGTGCAACAATAGGATTGTGAATAAAATAGATGCGAGAGGAATGATACTATGACCGGGGAAGAATTTGTGAAACACTGTTATGACGAGAAAGAGTCCATTTTGAGGCAGTATTTCGCGGAAAGTTCGGAAAGTTCAGTGGGAGAGATACTATCGGAACTAATTCGTTCCGGTGCAGACAAGGAGCAATTACACAAACTGGTCGATACGGTTATGACTGATTCGTTTTATACCATCCTGCTGGGATTGGATGGTGCTGCTTCCCTTGGAGGCGAGCAAGTTACATACAAATTGTATGACGAAGAAGGGTCACTACTGAATGAATGCGGAGAACTTGAGGAAAGTGCTTACGAATTCTTTATTGGAGATGAGGAGTGAGTAGGATGAGGATAAGTCATTTCGGCGGAGTGGAAACGGCATCATCCCTGGAAGAACTCGAGCTTATTCTTTCCAAGAGATTTGGCAATGAGTCAAATGAGTTCTGGTTGTCCGAAGACGCAAAGGATTTTCCCTGTATGGCAATCCTGGTTAAAGGAACACTTGCAAGTGCAACCTTTTTCGATGACGAAAACGATATTGGATCCCAATCAGTAGGTGAGTACAATGACATGCAAGCGGGAACATTTAAGGTGTTTTATGCAAATACCCCCAAAGAGGAAATCGAAATACACAGCGAGACGGTTATTCCTTTAGAGGTCGCTGTAAAGGCTGCAGAAGAATTTTTCACGGAGCAGGAGAAGCCCGGGGGTATTAAATGGCAAAAAATGTGATGTGAAGCTGCAGTAAAGGGCGCCACAAGATCGGTTTGCAGGGTGGAAAAAGTCATGCACAAAAACAAAAGAATAACTAACAAATCGGAATTTAATGCTCTAAAGAAGGTGGGAAAATATGGATTTAATTGACAAATTAAGTAAAGCCAACGAGGAGAGTGAAATAGAGAAGATATCCGCGTATATTGCAGATGATGCCAGAAATAAAGTATTCTCTTTGGAACAAATAAAGGACATAATGGCTATATATAATAAATTTGATCTGCTTTCGATGAAGTATAAAACAAGAGAGCAGATATTATATACACTTGGTGAAATCGCAAATACTTATCAAATTAAAGGAATGTTTGATCTGAAACGATTACTTGAAATAAGAGATTTGATCGAGGATGATCTGAAGGAATATGTTGATGAAATTATATAAAGAAATAGAGTTATTCAAGAAATGGGCGAATAAGCATTATCCCGAGTGCGATGAAGAACACGATAACGGCGAGTGGGAATTTGGAGTTAACTCTCATTTTGATGAAATGGTCAGTGCGGCTAGAGAAGTTATTACTAATATTGATTTTGAAGATGCGGACGAAAATCTTATCGATGCCATGCTGTTTGTTGTAGCCAGGGATAATGAAAGCGAGATTCTTGCAGATGAATTGTTAAAACATGAGGGATGGTTTTCGCTTCTTGCAACGAGAAGCCTTGATTCAAAATACATAAATGCCCGGTGGCAGTTTGCAAAGCGTGTTGGGAAAGTTGATAGCTGTAAGAAACTGGTGTATGAATTTATAAAGTCGGATGATGAATATACATCCAGAATGGCGCTTCAAACCATGGCTGATATAAGCCCCGATAAGGCTGAAGAGAATGCCGTTTTATTCTGGAATCGTGGAAAATACGAAGAAGGTTCTTACGAGGATGAATACCAGAAAATCATGGTGTTGCACGTTCTTTATAGAATTAAATCGGAAAAGCTCGAAGAATACCTGGATAAAGCGATGCTGTCATCGTATGAACATTTGAAAAATAACGCGGAAGAAATCAGAAAGCTGTTATAATCTACAAATTCCGGATTTGAGGAGGTCGGTGATATGAAGTGTGAACTGTTAGCAGAATCAAATCTTGCGTTGCTGCTGGACTTTATTGATGATTTGAACACAAAATACGATGAGACTGTGCTGAAAGCATTTTTGGATGAAAAGAACGCATACGGTTATATTGCCGTAGACGACGAAAAAGCAATTGGATTTGCATACGGTTATGTTTTAAATGAACCCGATGGACGAAAGACTTATTATCTACACGCAATAGATATTATGGCCGGTTATCAGAATCTTGGTTACGGAACGGAATTGGTCAGATTTGTATATGCGCATTCAAAAAGCCTGGGCTGCCGCAAAATGTTTTTGATGACAAACACCGGCAACGTGTCTGCTTGCAGATGTTATGAAAAGGCGGGTGGAATAAGCGCTGCTGCTGACGTCGTCATGTATGAATACAAGAAATGATTCGCAATGTAGTATAATCAGCTCGAAAAATCGGGATTTAACGTTTTGAAGAAAGGAAACAGATATGAAATTAATAGATTGTACAGAGCCGGTATTATGCAGAGGTACTGTTTTTCGATTTAAAGGGAAGTACCCGTTCTGCGAAGAACATGTTGATTTTATGCTTTGCAATTATCCGCACCATGATGACGATTGCCTTCCCTTTGCTATATATTGTGTCTCAGGATATTGCGCCGGTCATATTGAATATGTACTTCCGCTTGAGGCACAGTATGAGAATTCAAGGAGCGTAAGCACGGAATGGGTTATAAAAAACTGGAACAGATGCATATACGCTGAATGCGCTGTCAGTGATGTGGAAGTTATTCTATAAACTTTTCATTTGTCGGGTTGACTGATGGAACATAAAATCGCAATTTTCCTGCCTAAGCTTTATGCTCTAACATAACAAACCCTTGTTACACAAAATACGAATATAGTGTAACAAGTATTAGGTCACATAATCTCAAATTCTATTTGCTACGGAAATAAAGCGGAGTCTGATGATAACAACAGGACAAGAGCGCAGTTGGAGGGAATATGGATAAAGTTGAAATCAATAGTTATGAAGATTTATTTAATGTTCTTGATAGGATAAACGAAAGCATTGACTGGAACACCTTTTATGAAAAAAGAGTAATGAAAGCGCCGTTTCTGGTGAACAATATGTTGCCGGATAAGATGATAACGGAATTCGTGAAGGAGCACAGTATCAGGGATGCCGTGGAATTCGGATGCGGAGAGGGCAGAAATGCAATCTTTCTGGCAAAAAGAGGGATTGAGGTAACTGCCATAGACTCTTCTGACATTGCAATCCGTAATGCGAAGGATAAAGCGGAAGATTTGAAGAATGTGAGGTTCATTTGCAGCGATTTTCTGGCGGTTGATTTTGCAGACCGAAAGTATGACCTTGTACTTGACAGCGGAATGTTTCATCATTTGGCACCGCACAGAAGATTGCAGTACAGAGAACTGCTTAAGGGAATTCTGAAAGAAAACGGATACTTTGTATTGCTGTGTTTTTCTGCTGATGAAGACGGAGCCGAGGAGCTTGATGATTTAGAGTTTTATACAAAAAGAAACACGGGGGTGGCATTTTCAGAACAAAGGCTAAGGGACTTCTTCGGCTCTGATTTTGAAATCATCAGTATTGAGAAACGCGGGCAGGAAATAACGGAAGAGTATATCGACATTCCGTTGTTGTATGGGTGTGTCATGAAACTGAGATAGAAGAACGTTAACCCGGGCACGCCGTTTTCTGAGGAGGGCACTGTGGAAGACATCAGCGATATAACTATTGCAGGCTTATGCCGGACTATCTGGACACCGGCGTCATGCCGAAGTCAAAGGAGGAGTTGGAGTACTCGGTCCCTGCCGATGCAAAGACAAAAGATGAGTTGATTTCTTCGATGAAACTGAAGACTGCAAAAGCCTCGGACAAGGTTAAACTGTATAATGTGCTCTGCATGAAGGGGCATCCCATGATGCATAAGTTTTTGAAAGACGAAGGCAGTCTGGAGCGAATTCGGAAGGCTGCATTTATCGATAACGGAACCGTGAAAAGGAAGTAATTCTAGCATAAAATGATTGAGCGCGGAGGATTTCCCTCCGGGAAAGGAGAGTTGTTATGCCGATGATCGACGCAAAATTCACCGTAGCGGTGGATGACACCAAGAAGGAGGAACTCAAGAGCGAGTTCGGAAGACTGATCGCAACGCTTCATAAGGGAGAGGCATATCTGATGGTCGGAATTCAGGACGGTTACGATCTCTGGTTCGGCGGAAAGAAGCTGGAGAAGGGTGCTTATGTGGAGGTATCTTTGCTCGGCAACGCCCCTTCGGAGGACTACACCAAGCTGACGGGACAGATTTGCGACATGCTCGCAGATAAGCTCGGTATTCCAGGCAACGCGGTTTACGTGACATACCATCCGCTTGCGGATTGGGGCTGGAACGGAACGAATTTCTGACGAAACCGGGGACCGTCAATGAGTCTCGTATTACCTGACACAGAGTGTAAACCCTTGTTTGGCGAAGGAGGGCGAAAATGTACGAAGGTATCGATTTTGAAAGACTGTTTGACACTCGCTCCGAGGCCGGGAAGCGATATGAACTCGGACCGTTCTACGAGAGTAGAATCAATGAAGTAGAGGCTTTTTTGGGATATAAACTCCCGCAGTCCTTTGTCGAGTTTTTGAAGATCCGCAACGGCGGGCTCCTGAGTGACGCATACTCGGAATGCTACCTGACCGCGGTGCTCGGACTCGGAGAAAACAAAGATACTTCCGGCAGTATTCAAAACGTCTTTGATGAGTGGAAAAATGATCTTCAGTGTCCCGACATCGGCATTCCGTTCGGTGAGACACAATCCGGCGGACATGACATGTACTATCTGGATTATTCCGTGACGGATGAGAACGGTGAGCCCAGAGTCGTGCTGGTCGATAACGAATGCGGCAATTCGGTGAGTTTTGTTGCGAACAATTTCCGGGAATTTATCGAAAAGGTGTATCGGCACGAGAATATCTCCGGAACGCCCATTGCTCTCGATGAGCGAGAAGCGGAGCGGGCGAGGATCGCGAAGGAGCTGGATGATATCAACGGGAATTGTTCTCTCTGCAGAGGAGGAATCTTCTTTGCCGTCATCGGACTTTTGCTCTGCCTGCTTTTTAAGAAATATGTCCTTGTTGTGGCCTGCGCTGTGATCGTGATACTTTTGATTCCGTTTGAGCGCAAATTCAGCAGGGAATATGACAGGGTTAAGAGCGAAATGCCTGATCCTGACGGGAAAGAATAGTGAATGGTTTACGGGGGACGAAAGCAAATGAACTATGATGAGCAAACAATCGTCGGATTGTTTGTCATTGACAATATAAAGGAGCTCCGCACAATCGAAACAAGCCACGGAGACGATGATTTTCGGGAGGCGAATCGCCGCGGCTCCGCTCATCTACCGGTGTGTCAAACCGCTGTGGTTCTGCCCTGTGGACGACTTAAAGAACGCCGGAACCGATAAGGCTGCCATTCAGAAGCAACTCGACGAGATGGAATACGCGCAGGTGCGGGAGATCGATTTTGCCGGCGCAATGCGGTGATCCGTCGTATCGGCTGAGATGAACAAGTATAACGACTTGATCCTTCGCTTTTCCGGGGGCGTTGTGCTGACTGTGTACCCGGAATATACCGATGACAACGAGTACTGGAGGATTGTTCCGATGTCGGGCAAATATGTGTGCAAGATTGCTTCCCTTGCGGAAGTAAACGAAAAATGGGACACGCTGATCAGGGAGCATCCCGATGATTCCAACTGGGCTGTGTGGAAGACAGACGTTATCGCAGAAATATCCGATGGAAAAGAGATACCGTACTACGGAATCCTTGACGGAGAGATCATCTGTGAAGCATACGCTGTCCCGAACTATACACCCGGGGAGGATGATAAGGGTCTTTGTGAGGAGGGCACCGCTTACCTCTCGGCGTTCCGTACGGTCAAGCAGTATCGCGGCAAAGGGTATTTTTCGCAGCTGATCCGTTTCATGCTGGAGGATCTTCGTCAGAAGGGCTTTGCGAGGGCAGTTCTCGGGGTGGAACCGGATGAGGTTCTCAACAAGCAGATGTATCTTCATTGGGGCTTTACCGAGAAACTGTACACGGGAACCTGCACCTACCCGGACGGAACAGTGATCGAAGTGGAATACTACGGGAAAAGCCTTGGCTGAAGCAGCAAGGAGAGGTATCCTTTATCATCGGAGGTGTTTTGGATGGGCAAAATGGTCAGTTACAACAATAACGAGATCTCTTATGACGGATGTCCCGGCTGCGCATATGCCGGGCATGCATTTCATCTGGACTGCGGGCTTGCCTATGAAAATGAGCATTTTACGCTTTCACAGGACTGGGAATTACCGATTCCCGGATTTTTGATCGTCGCGCCCAAACGGCACATCGAAATGTTAAGCGAGCTGACTGAGGAAGAGAGAAATGAGATGTTTTCCATTGCGGATAAAGCGGTCAGGATCTTGAGAGAAAACAATATCTGCGAGAGATTTGACTATATTTTCGAAGAAAAGGAAAACAGACATCTCCATGTGTGGATACTGCCCAGATATGATTGGATGGCAGAGTGCACGGATGATATTATCGCAGATCTGGGTGCAGTCTTTGACTATGCCTTATATAATTTCAAAAACGAGGAAAAATACAGGGAAATCGAAAGAGTAACCGGTATTGTCAAAAACGGTTTTGGGTCTTCGAAATGATAGCATTTGACAGCACGGAAACCTATGTAATCTTTACTTTGCCTTCGCAAAAATGTCACAAATCTTTACTTTAGCTGCCTGACGTGGTAGAATAAGTAAAGATTTCGGGAGGTGAGCCGGATATGATCTCTTATGAGGGGCTTGAAAAAGCACTGAAGAAAAAAGGCATTGGAAAGACAGAGCTATCGAAAAAACTCGGTCTTTCTACACGAACGATCGCTAAGATAGCCAAGGGCGAGAAACTTTCCCAAAGGAGCGTTCAGAAAATTGCCGATTATCTCGGTGAATCACCGAATGTGATCATGAGGGAGGTTTCCGATAACAGGATTCTCAGGATACTCCGTGAAGAAAAAGAAATCAAGCTGCCCGGCGGTCTCTATCATGAACTTCAGGTCAGGATGACATACAATTCGAACCATATCGAGGGAAGCAGGCTTTCGGAGGATCAGACAAGGCAGATCTTCGAAACAAATACACTTGATACGGGAGATGGAATTTTGGTTGATGATGTTCTGGAAACGGTTCATCATTTTCGGGCGATTGATTTTGTGATCGATGTCGCGGAGGATGAGCTTACCGAAGATATCATCAAGCATCTGCATTATATCTTAAAGCATGATACAAAGGATTCTGCTCTCGGGTGGTTTGCGGTAGGAGATTATAAGAAGCGTGCTAATGTTGTAGGCGGAAGAGAAACAACGAAACCGTCCGAGGTACATAAGCACATGAAGGCCTTGATCGATGAATACAATGCAAAGGAAAATGTAACGATTGAGGATATTATAGCGTTTCATGCGGAGTTCGAACATATCCACCCGTTCCAGGACGGAAACGGTCGTGTCGGAAGGCTTATTGCATTAAAGGAATGTCTTCATCACAATGTGATACCGTTTATTATCGAGGACGAAAAGAAGAATTATTATTACAGAGGACTCGCGGAATGGAGCGATGAGAAGGGGTGGCTTACAGAGACCTGCCTTGACGGTCAGGATATATTTATAAGGCTGCTTGATATGCTCGAAATAATGCATGAATAAGGGGAGTACGGCAGTTGCCCCTGCCATGAACGGAGCGCGCATGCAAAACATTGAAATACGACAAGCAGGAGTGTACTACGAGGAGCATGTTCCGGAAAAGGACGAAGTCTGTAAAAATGATGATGACTTGACGCTTTGTCTTGTCAAGGAATTACTGTGAGGCACGTTGGAATGGAAAACAAAGATCATATTTGCAAAGATGAAGAGGAAATGATCGATATTCGGGTCGCATCGAAAGATGATATTGAGAGTTTGATGAGCATTCGTTTGGAGATGCTTAAGGTCGTAAACAATCTGGCGGAAGATTACAAGTATTCTGCGGAAATGATAACGGAAAGCCGGGATTATTTTCTGAACGGAGATCATATAACCGTGCTTGCTGTGGACGGCGATGCGGTTATCGGCTGTGCAACAATGAGCTTTATCAGGATAATGCCGACGTTCGATCATCCTACGGGGAGGCGGGCGCATCTTATGAATGTCTATACAAGACGCAAATACCGTCGTCAGGGGATCGCTCGGAAAATGCTTGAACTGCTGATCGGGGAAACATGGAAACGCGGTGCTACGGAGATCAGTCTTGATGCGACCGCAGCGGGGAGACCGCTCTATGAGAGCATGGGGTTTACCGACTCCACGGAATGTATGGTTTTGACAAGGACCGATCGTTGATTCAGAATAAGAAAACGATGTCTAACGGAGGCTTTTATGAAACGGACAATAAGACTTGTTATTATGATCATGGGACTTGTGATGTTGCTGGCGGCATGCGGCTCAACGGGCACGAGGCTCGCAACACTCGCCGGAAGCGGGGAGTGGAAAGCCGGAAAGCGTTTTCCGGGAAGTGCCACCGAAGAGGATGTTCGGAAATGGATAGAGAGCTTACGGCAGTAACAGCTCAGACAAAGAATTGTGTTAAGCGGGGGAATTATGCTCAATCAGGAGAAGATACTTGGATGTGACTGGTGCAATATCCCGGAGGCCGAGTGCAGATATCAACTGGCGGAAAGCGACTGCTGGAGGCTGTTCCTTGCCGATGAGCAGGACTATGTCGGGCGATGTGTGCTGGTGCTGCGCAGGCACTGCGAAAGCATGTCCGCGCTCTCGGATGAGGAGTGGACGGATCTGCACCGCATGATCAAAATGACCGAAAAATGCGTGAAGACGGTCTTCGGTGCGGAACTGTGCAACTGGAGCTGCCTGATGAACCGCTTTTACAAGAGCGCTGATCCGAACCCGCATGTTCACGTTCATGTCCGGCCGAGGTATAAGAACCCTGTTGTGATCAACGGGCATGAATATGCGGATGCCGAATTCGGCCACCACTATTCGCTCCGGCGGGACAGCGTGATTCCCGAAGAGGATATGCAGGTCATTTTCCGGGAGATGAAACGGTGGATTGAGGAGAATGCGTACTGCAAATAAGCAAGCGGTATAAGGAGATAACGGAAAATGCAATTTAAAGAGGGCATGGGCTGGAAATGCTGTTATGATCCCGAGACGGGGCGCTATACCGCGCAGCTCGGCGGCGGTCCGAACTGTGATCTGTATGAGATAACAAAAGAAATCTACGACCATGTGGATGACCCCGGGGTGGAATGGCCGTCGAGGCTGATCTCCGAAGGACGTCATCTGTTTATGTCTGTCGACGACCGGTGCGGCCCGCCGTATACCGTTGTGTTTGACTCCGATTATGAAAAGATCTGCCCGTGGTCTACCGCGATCGTTTCCGGGAGAACCTGGGGTGATGATCTCACGGACGCCGCGGTCGAGATTTTCGCATCCGAGGCCAACAACAGAGAACAGCGCCGCAAGAAGAGAGCCGAGCGCGAGAAGAAACAGCAGTAAGATACAGCAGGAGTTTTTGGGCTGATGGTAAAAGTGCTATTCAAATGCAGAGGAACGCGGCAGAGTGCGGTCGGCGGGAAAGTTTTCATTTTCCTGCTGGGTGTTTTGTTGTGCTTTGCCTTGCTCACAGGTTGCAAGGGAGGGCAGGATAACGGCAATGATACTCCGACCGGCAGCGTTGTCGCGGCGACTTCGACACCGACTGCCACACCGGCTGTGACGGGGGGGCCTACGCCGACCCCGACGGCAACTCCGTTTCCGACATTGCCGATCGAGTTTGCGAGGAAGACATACGAGACTTACGAATGCGAGAATCTCTATCGCATTCCGATCGAGGGACTTGAGGATCAAAAGACGCTCAAAGACGTGAAATTTGCAGGAGAGTATGCACTGTTGCAGATTGCCCCGAAAAATGTCCCGGACGAGGCCGGTTCTGACGGGAAAAGTGAGAGCAGCGCAGGTACGGCCGGCAACAGTTTCCTGCTGATCCGGCCGGAAATAACGGCTGACCGGTATCTTCTGACGCCGGATTATGACGTTGCGGCGTTTACGGTGCTTTCAGACGGCACGGTGATCCTTGAGGATTCATCGACGAAGACGTTCCGTGTTTATGACAATACAATGACCGAAGTCCGCACCGTCACTGCGGTATCGCGGAGTGCCAAAACCATCGGCTTCGGGGAGGACGGAACCGCTTGGGCTGTGGATCTCAAACAGGCGAAAATTGTCGCAACCGGGCCGCAGGGGGAGGCGATCGGAGAATACCCCCACGCAAAGGGACAGGTGGTGACCGGATATATCGGAAACATCGGCGGACGCGAATGTTTCCTGACGACTTCGAGCACGGACAGCGCACTTGAGGGATATCTGTATATTGATACCGCCACGGGTGAACTGACGCAGCGAAGCGTGGACGATCCGGAGCTCGGCGATGAGTGGATCCGAAATCCCGCCATGCCAAACGGAGAGTGGGATTTTCAGTGGTCCAATGCCATGTGGTATCTGCATGCACCGGGATACTGCAGGGAAGGATTTGTCTTCCCGAAAAGCGCAGAGATGGAGGTGTTCTGCGTCCCCGCGAAAAACCAGATGTGCGCATGCGAACAACGTTGGGACGGAGATGATGTCATTGCACACACCTACCGGCTTTATGATATGGATCGGCGGACGGTCTCGGGTACACTCTGTGACGAGGATCTTACGGACTGCGCGAAACTTACCCCGAAGGGCATTGTCGGCAACAGCGTGCTGTTTTCGATTAAGCTCGAGTCCGGAGGCGAAGCCGTTCTTCTCTGGACGGCAGGGGCAGAAACGTCGCCGATCACGGGATTTTGCGACCTCGTGAAGGACGAACCCGCGACGGTGCTGGCGGAGCAGCTCGCAGAGATGAAGGAGCAGTACAATATCGTCATCACACCCGACCGGGCGCAGGATGGTGAGGAGGTCCCGCTCCGGAAGACTTTAGTGCAGATGGAGACGGCCGATGTATATCTGATCGCGGCGCGGAGGAATCCGGACGTGGTGACGAACACTGCCGGAACCGTAATCCAGCCGGAAAATATGCGCAACAACGACGGAGGACACTACACCTTCAACCCTCATGTGATGTCGCCGTTTCTGGCGAAGGAATATGCCGGGGCAACGGAAACATTTTTCGCATATATCGATGCGCTTCGTGCAGGCGAGGACAGCTTTTCGTGTCCGGACGAGGAGACGATGCAGCGGTGCGAGTACCAGCTTGCCCGCTATTGCGGCCTGGTTGCGCAGGAATATGCTTTCAGCGAGTATGAGGGGGACGGACGGGCAAAGGTCATTTACCGGGTCTCAAAGGAAGAGTATCAGAAGAAGGAAAAGGATTTTGAGGAGAGGATCTGTGCAATCCTGAATGACGTGCTCGAGGACGACTATACGGATCTGGAGAAGGCGCTGGCGCTCTATGAGTATATTACGGAGTATTGCCGATACGATGACGATAAACTGTTCAGCTCGATGAACGGGGAGAGGATCAGCCAGACGGGCTACCGTGTCCTGCTTGACGGGAAAGGTATGTGCTGGGAGATCGCAAGCCTGTACGCATATCTGCTGATGCAGAGCGGTGTCGACGCGGACGTGGTCACTTGTGTAGGTGAAGAGTTGTCCGTTGAAGGCCATGCGTGGGTGTATATGGAGCTTGACGGGCAGGGATATCTGATCGATCCCACATGGGGACTGACGGATTACCGACGGCCGTCCTTGACATATTTCCTCTTCACGGATGAATTGCGTGAGTCCCGCGACGGTTACCCGAAGAAGCTGGCGCAGGTTGCCGAGGCCGGTGCAGGCGTGAGCCGCACAAAGTACTCCTTCGATGCGGATGACTCGAGTTACAGTGAAATCTGGGACGGACGGTTCATCGGGTTTGATCATGATACGAAGAGTATATACTACGAAGACAGTTACGGTATCCTTCATCGGTTTGATTACGGACAATAAGCAGTGCTCTTTTTGTTGGGGAACATAACAATTCAGGAATAAAACTGTATGAAAAATGTGGGTATGTATTTTTCGAGCAGGGCGATGGCGGAGTATTTATGATCAAAACAATTTGAAGTTATTGTGCCCCCGGGTGGACCATTATGAGGCAATGCGTATGTCGCCCAAAAGACCAAAACTACTATACAGGAGTAAGTGAGTATGAAGATAGTTGTTTTAGCAGATCTTCACGGCAACATGGTTGCCACGGAGGCAATAGAGCAAGAACTGAATAAGATTCAACCGGATGATATCTGGTTCCTTGGCGATGCAGTTGGGAAAGGTCCTGAAAGCGACAAGACAATCGACTGGGTAAGGGAGCATTGTAATCATTGGATTGCGGGGAATTGGGACCGTATCCTGAGTGAAGTTCCGGAAAAGAATGCATTTTACATTAAGCAGATTGGACAGGAACGTCTGGATTGGTTGAATTCCCTTCCTCTTGAAGATGAATTGGAGATTGGCGGAATGAGGTTCCGCCTTGTCCACGGACGTGCGATAGATCCTTTGTATGTCAGTAGCGATCCGGTTGAGAAGTTCCGGGAAGGCCTCTGTTTTCATGATGGCAGACCGGATGCGAACGGCTTGATTTGTGCGGATGCGCATAGGCCTTTCGTAAGACCGTTGGAGGGCGGGTATGCGATTAACACGGGAAGTGTAGGAAACAACCTTGGTGTTCCGCGTGCACATGCCCTGCTGCTGGAGGGTGAACCTGGAAGCGGTTCAATCCGGATAACAATCCTCTCAGTACCCTATGATAACCGTATGGCGGCGGAGATTGCCGATTTCTATCCGGAACTTCCAAAGAAGGAAGCCTATCAGAACGAAGTGATGAAGGGTGTGTATTCTCGATAAGATATTATGGAAAAATGTAGGCAATTAACTTTGAATAGGGTGGAGACAAGATGAGATTGAGTGAATGGGCATTTACTGTTGATGACTCGGGAATTGAGCATAAAGTCACGGATATTCGCCTTTATTCTGATGACGATGAGAAGATTGAATTGGAGTTTAAGCCTGTCTTTATGCCTGAGAATGGTGAAATGAACTGGGAAGACTGGAATTGTTTTGACAGTATCAGAGTATATAAGACTGACTATGAGAAACTCTTGATCTCCTCTATCCAATCGGTGTTTCCGGTTGTCGATCCTGATCCAAATGGCTGGGGACTTCAGGAAGAACTGGATTTGACTTCTCCGAATTTCTTAGGAAAAGAAGATTGGAACAAAACTATAGATGTACTCTTAAATCGCAGTAAAACTGCCACTGATCAAGAGAAAGAGTTTTATGATTTATTCATTAAGTACCTAAGAAGCTTTTCGGAAGTCAGTGACTATTTCTGCATAGAAGGTAATCTGTAAATATTATGCTTGCGGGGACATTTTGGGAACAATGACGAGGGGAAAAATGAATTCAGCAGAGGCAAAACAAATCCTGAAGGATAATTTTGAATGCAAAGAAAACAGTCTGATTTATCTTCTTCATGAAAAGAATATGTTCTCAACAGAACAGTTTTGGAAATACTATGACAGCATTTCTGTATTGGCTGAAAATGATGAAGAAAAGTCGATGAATACTGCGATGCAAATTACTAAAAGCTATCAGGATATCCTTAAATATTTCATTTTCCATCTTGATTCTCATGACGGATATAAGATTGCAAACTTTCCTCAAAACTATTCTGATTACATGGATAGAATTGAATATGCCATATGGGCATATTTCAAAGGAGATGTAAAGTGGATAGATGAAGCCATGTTTGAGTTACAAAGATAGCCACGTAACTCGCAAGATACTTGAGCAAGAAACTTTCAGCTTTATAGACGATGACAAATCGTGATTTGTTGAGTTTTGGAATCCAATGAACCATGGAACCATAGCAAAGGAGCGCAAAATGCGAGAGCTGTTATCTGATAAATCTGTCATATTCTTTGACGTCGGGTATACAATCGATTATCCGGCTTCGGGAGACTGGGTGTTTACAAACCGATTCTATGAAAGTGCCGCAGACAAGATAAACCGATGTCCTGCAGAACAGATCCGCAAAGCAAAGGCGGCCGGATTGGTTTATTTGGCAAACAATCACTTGATTCGTGACGAAGAGGAGGAAACCGACCGGTTTTTTCATTATTACAGTATCATTTCCGAGGCGCTGCAACTGAAGTTGACAGAAGACGAGATCATGGAAATAGCCAGAGATCGAACATATAACATGGATAACTACGTCATTTACCCGGATGCCAGAAAGGTTATTCAAACGCTCAGCAAGACTCATCGTCTCGGAATCATATCAGATACGTGGCCGAGCATTGAGAATCAGCTGCGCACACTGGACGTGCTGCAATTCTTTTCCTTTGCCACATACAGTTTCTCGTTAGGCGTTTTCAAGCCAGACCGCCAAATGTATGTGGATGCACTGCAGAAATGCGGTCGCAGTGCGAAAGAAACGGTTTTTATTGATGATAGCCCGCAAAACCTGGAAGGGGCAGCTGAACTGGGTATCACACCGATCTTGATCGCTGCAAATCCGGCATCGGATGTCGAGACGCCGTACCGAAAGATCCGGTCCCTTTCCGAGTTGATTTGAGATTCTGACAAATTCAAGTTTGTCGGGATGAACGTTGGAACATAAAATCGTAATATAATTGAACAAGAGAATTTGAATTTTACGTACTAAAGAAGGATTAAAAAATTGGTAACAAAAAACGAATTAAAAAATCAACTTCTTAAGTTGGGAATTGAACCCGGTATGATTTTGGAAGTACATAGTTCTTTGAGCAGTTTTGGAGAACTTGACGGCGGTGCAATAACTGTAATCGATACTCTGAAGGAACTGGTCACGGTCGAGGGAAGCATTTTCATGCCGGCATTACGATTAAGCAGAGAATTAGAGCTTACGGAGGAAGATAGAGAACTGGGAATAACGGTTAAAATAAAAGTTCTTGACCGTGATGAAAAGAAGACCGCTATGGGAATTGTGGCAGATACTTTTCGGAGCCTGCCTGATACATATACCGGTACGGATGTTATCAGCACATCCGGCTGGGGGAAAGCCGGTAGCGAAGCAATTCGTGGTGGACTGAATTATGCGATTTATCATGGTGGGAAGGCATTAATGCTTGGCGTGGACATTTACAAATTGACGGCCATGCACTATATGGAAAATGATACGCCTGATGATATCCGTCAGATTTCTGCACCGGGTCCTGAGATAAACGAAAAATACCCGCCTGATGAATGGTTTATGGAGGCAGGACATCCTCCGGTGAAAGCATGGTACAAAATTCAGGATATAGCGTATTCGCGAGGCTTGATTAAGGAAACATATATAGGCTCTTGTAAAGTTATGTTTTTTGATATTTATGATGTTGTATCGATTTACAGAAATGAACTCGCGCGAGATCCTTATGGATTATGGGGAATAGTAAAAGGTTGAATACAGAAACATTAACTTTATAAAACTTGAGTAGCACAACGTGAGATGAAGTGACTCATACAAGAACAAAACTATAGTTTGCACTGATATATCAAAATAATATTTCGGTATAACGGTCAACAGGGGGACATATGGTTGACTTTTCAACGATTACGGCCTGTGGCGAATGCTGCGTAAGCTGTTCTAAAAAACTTGATGGTTCATGCCCGGGATGTATCGAGGCCGACGGACGCGTTCCAGAGTGGGCGGAATCGGGCAGATGTAAGATTCATGCGTGTGCAAGAAACCATGGGGTGCAGTTCTGCGGATTATGCGAACTGTTTCCCTGCGAGAAATTACCGAAGATGATTCCATGGAATGCCGATATTGTTAATCATTTATCGGCATTGCGGGATGAATATTGGAAACAGAAAAGCTGTGGGGAAGGACTGCAATGAACGAATTATGTAAGATAATCAAGGAGACGGTAAAACCGAATTTTCTGAATATCAGAACCTCAATTCAGACATATGACAGAGATGCCCTAATCTGCGGGGCGCCATGTTGGAGATGGGTTTACCATGCACTTCACTCAGCAGACAAATGGTTTATTAACCCTGCCGAATATGACGAGCCCGCGTTTCATGAGGAAGGCATGGATAATCCTGACAATGCTACATCGGTTGTCTTGTCAGATGAGCAACTGCTGGAATTTCTCGACTTCATAGAGCAGAAGACATATGATTATATTGATTCGCTAACGGATGAGATGCTGTACGAGTGCCCAGACGGGTGTGAGCGAACCAGAATGGAGTTGATTCTGCGTCAATTCCGACACATCTCATTTCACACAGGAATGCTTAACGGGCAGACAGCGTTGGCAACCGGGAAGTTTCCCATGTGGGTGTCGCAGGCAGACAAGTATGTTGATGACGGGATTCTGTTCGGAAGATATCGCAAGGGCCGGATAGAAAAATAGATTTCGGAATTACGAGCAGCTATAAGGGAGCGAACGGATGAATCGGATATTAAGTGATATTGTTTCTGTCATAAAGGATGAACTTTCAAAGAACCTGCCTGATGTAAAACAGTCAGATCTTGAGAACGACGGAGCCGTGTTTTACATGAATGGCAAAAACGGTACGGAATTCGACTGGTTTGTAAATGAACATTTGCCGTCATTTATGGTTTTTTATGACAACGAAGAGAAATTGGGTGCTGTTAAGGCAGATGTATATGACAGCGGCGATGTCATGCTGTATCTTTACGATGACGGGGGAAGACATTTGGTAAAAGAAATCCCGGTCGCTCTTGATATAAACGATGAGGATCTGCTCGCACTGGCGGTTGTTCTGAGAAATAATGCCGATGAGAAAAATATCTGGGACGCTGATGTTGCATCTATATCTACTGATTCTGATCCGGCGGAAGATGAAGTACAGACCTTTCTTGACCTCAGAAAATACTGCGAGCCCTCGATCAACAGAAAAAGACTCATGTCAAAGTATGCATATGTGTCCAAAAGGATAATTGAGGATGGCTGGAAAGTCGGGTATATGAGACGGAGTGATTCAGCCGGAGATGATGACAGTGGCTGGGAATTCTACAGCGGAAATGAAGACGATGAATATATGAACGATGACGGAAACTGCTTGTGTTATCCGGTACATGTGATTGTCAGTATAGATCCGGTTTTGATGAAGTACATTGAAACCCCGGCGGAAGTGAGTTTCGTACGAGTATCATCCGACGAGTTTGAGGAAGATCAAGGGCAGAAAATATACACGGAACAGTGGAAGAACCAGTGAGAATCCAAACGGGATGCCGGTTTATGTTTATGTGGCGATTAGTTTTGAATTAAGTGGACGATAACTTTATAAAACTTGAGTATGATAATACTGAGGTAAACGAATAGACCGGTTTCCTCAAACAAACAAAAAAGTCGATGATAAAAGTATTGTTTATATGTCACGATGATTTATAAAGGGAAAAAATTCGATAGGGGGATGGGTGAGAATGAAGAATGGTTCGCAGTATATTTTAATTGATCTGTACGGGGTGATAATAGAGGAAAGTAAGGGATACTTTATCCCATATACATATGAACACTTTGCCGAGTCTGAATATGAAAGAATTACAAAAGCTTTTCGCGAGGAAAAGATATTCAGTAAAGCACAGATAGGCGTACTTTCATCAAATGAGTTTCTGGAGTATCTCGGATACGATGATCCTTTTGCCGCCATGAAGGATTATCTTAGTAACTATCTTACCTTGGATGTGGGATTCGAAACTTTTGCTGAGAAAGTCGGCAGTGAGTATAAGCTTGTGCTGCTTTCCAACGACGTTTCCGAATGGAGCGAATATCTTACGGATATCCACGGTATTAACAAGTATTTTTACGAAAAG
>JAEEGK010000163.1_pt1 | contig 167034 bp, 110 predicted proteins | sample 8958771 | NCBI WGS metagenome assembly JAEEGK01 (sample SAMN16246547, study PRJNA631951) | gut metagenome | biome: gut microbiome; feature: rumen; material: SC-attached | host: Bos | place: Iran: Karaj | collected 2018-10 | reverse complement strand
TCGTGGACTCGCGCACGGGCATGCCCAGCCAGCCGTTCATCCTCGACATAGGCAAGACGGGGCACAACGTGGTGATGGACTTCCGTCAGGAGGGCTCTGCCGTGATAGGGACCTATTCGACAGGCTCTGACAGCAACGTGTTCGGCACGCAGGAGACATTCACCTACGACGGACTGACCATTACGGCCAAGGACACGAAGACCACCGATGCACAAGTGAACTACATCAGTCAAGGGAATGGCCTGCGCGTGGCACCGGGCGGCAGCGTGACCTTCACGGCCCCCGAGGGCTACGTCGTCATAGGCGTCTGGCCGCTGAACATATCGCAGAGACTGACCGTCGCAGAAACAGGCGCGACCTTCAACTACGACGGTTGGACGGGCAGTGCACAAAGTATCACGCTGACAAACCCGACCACCAGCATGCAGAACCTATATGGTATAGAGGTGCGCTATGCGAAGGCTCCGTTGCGCGGCGACGTGAACCGCGACGGCTTCATCACCATCGCCGACGTCACAGCCTTGGTCAACATCATCCTGGGCAAGGACAATGTGCAGCCGTATAAGTACGACCACGACGCCGCCGACGTGAACGAAGACGGCCCAATCACCATTGCTGACGTGACGGCGCTGGTGAATATCATACTGGGGAAGGGACATTAGAAGCTGCTTCGCAGCGGTGAGAGCGCCTTCGGCGCGGTTATGATAAAAGGGCGACGCTTTACACAGCGTCGCCCTTGATTTTTGACGTTAAGGTTAACTTCGTTATTTCGTTATCACGTAATTTCGAAATTATCTCGATTTTCGAGAATTATTACCTTCCTTTCTTATTTTCTAATTTTCTTATTTTCTAATCCTTTCTCTTATAGGTTGTGGGCCTTAGTGAAATCCTAACCGAAGAAGATGAGGGCGACGATGATGGCGGCGATTACCGAGGCGAGGTCGGCGGCGAGGCCGCAGGGCAGGGCATAGCGCGTGTTGCGGATACCTACCGAGCCGAAATAGACGGCGAGGATGTAGAAGGTGGTATCTGTGGAGCCCTGGAAGATGCAGGAGAGGCGGCCGGCGAAGGAGTCGGCACCGTAGGTCTGCATGCACTCGAGCATCAGGCCGCGTGCTCCGCTACCGCTGAGGGGTTTCATAAGTGCGGTGGGCAGCGCTTGTGTGATGTTGGCATTGCCGCCACAGGCTTCAACGATATATCCTATGCCGCTGAGCAGCCAGTCCATGGCACCCGAGGCACGGAACACACCGATGCCCACGAGGATGGCAATGAGATAGGGGATGATACTCACGGCGGTGCTGAAGCCGCCCTTGGCGCCCTCGATGAACGCATCATACACATTAATCTTCTTGCGCACGCCCGCGAGGATGAAAACGGTGATGATGCCCAGGAGGATGATATTGGCCAGGTTCACGGAGAAGGTGTCCATAGCCTCGCGGCTCAGCGCCTGCGCCGCCCATGCCATGCCTGCTACGATGAGGGCGAAGATGGTGAGGGTGATGATCACGGGGCGGTTCCAAAGGCTGATGCGCTGGATAGCTCCCGTGATGGCTACGCCGACAACCATGGAGATAAGGGTAGCCAGGAGGATAGGCACGAAGACATCGGTGGGCTGGGCGGCACCCAGCTGTGCGCGGTAGGCGAGGATGCTCACGGGCACTATGGTGAGGCCTGCGGTGTTCATCACCAGGAACATGATCATGGAGTTGGAAGCGGTGTCCTTCTTGGGGTTCAGTTCCTGAAGCCCTTCCATGGCCTTCAGACCGAGGGGCGTGGCGGCATTGTCGAGGCCTAGCATATTGGCGGAGAGGTTCATGAAGATATTGCCCACGACGGGGTGACCTTCGGGGATCTCGGGGAAGAGCCTGCGGAAGAGAGGCGAGAGCCAGCGTGCCAGCCGCTCCACCATGCCTCCGCGCTCGCCTATCTTCATAATGCCCATCCAGAGCGACAGCACGGCGGTGAGTCCGAGGGATATCTCGAAGCCTGTTTTTGCCGTATCCATCGTGGCGTTCATGATGGCGGGAAATACTTCGACGTCGCCGAAGAACACGAGTTTCACTACCGCTACAAGGGCGGCAATTAGGAAGAATGCAATCCAAATATAGTTGAGGGCCATTTTGCTTAGGAATGTGTTTCTGTAGAAGTTAAAGGGTTAGTAACTGTATTTTACCACCTCACGTCCGGTGCTGATGATGTAGACATCATGTTGTTTCAACGGTACAAACCGCTCGGGGCCATCATATTTCTTGCTGAAGACAAGCATGCCAGCCGAGTTGAACACACGGAGATGGTCGCCTTTCTCGAGCCCTCTGACGTTAACGCCGCCCTCAACAGGCTGCAACTTGATATGTATGTCCTTGGCACGATCTTCGCGCATGGCGCGGATGGCTGTCGGATTCTCGTGCGGCAGCAGCGCGACGTGATAGGCATTTTCGCTACCAAGGTAGTTTGCGACATGTGCGCGGGCAATATCGGCATCGGTGGGAGAGTCTCCACCAGAAGCATCATCGAACAGATGTGTGGTCAGGTACGCGTCGGTCTGCATCTTGATACCCGAGATCTGCACCGTAGCGTAAGCCTTGCGCACGCCGCCGTAGTTCTCGAAATCGGCAGCAGTAAGAGTGACTACAGCCTCATCAGCGAGAGGCACGATGACGGAGGGGTGCGGATAGAGGCCTACATTGATCTTGTTGTTTGACTTCAGACCGTAGAGCGAATGGTCGATGACCTCGACAACATAGTAGTTAGTTTCATCCTTCACGCCATGTCGCACGAGTTTCAATTCGATGTTTTCCATGTCTACATGGTCTGCCTGCTCATGCGCCTTAGTTTGCCGCAGGAAACTCTGGGCCTTGCGTTTTGGATGGCTCTTGGCGCGGAAAGCGTTGTTGTACTCAACCGACACCGAATGGGTAATATATCCATCGAAAGAGTCGTCGAGAGGATATTGCACGACGAAGGTACGTGTCTGCATAGGTGCGACGTAGGAATCGGGAATCTGGAATTCCAAGCCGTTGATGGTGGCTGTGACGGTGCGTATGCTGGAGGTGCCGGTGTTGCTCACCTGTACGGCTACGGGCAGGGTCGTACTACCCAGGAGCGCCAAGCTAGCATAGCCGATGTCGTAATCGAAGCTGTTGGTAAAGTAGCGCTCATTAGTCATGATGGCGGCCGCGCCCGACTCGAGGTCGGCCAGCGTATAGACCACCCTGACATGCGAGTCGTCCAACACACCATCGAAGTCCAGCATCATCAGCTCGTCGCGCTCGGCACCGAGGGTGAGAGGTGCCGTTATGAAAGGCGACGGCTGCAGACTGATGCGTGAAGCATTCAGCAGGTTGCGTGGCTGCTCGGTGTACGCCTCAGTGCCGTTCTCGTTGTGAGCATTGTTGCTCACCTCGGTCCAGAGTATGGCGAAGTCCGACTGGTTGCTTGCTGCGCGGTCGCAGATAATCTTCACGCGGTTCGGTGAACTGTAGTTAGCTCCGATGTCATTGCCCATCAGTCCGTCGGCATAGCCGTTCATCGAGAGGGTCTTTACATAGACGTCGCGTGTGGAATCGTTCTTCTCATACAGCAGCGCGATCACCGAATGCTGACCAACGCGGTTCATAAAGAAGTGCGTGGGTTTCAGCGTCTCGTTCTTTTGGAAGAGTTTCCTCTTGGCCACGTCCACCGAGGAATAGACAAAACGGCGAGTGTGGTGCACCGAATCAAGAGGATAGCTGTCCAGGTTAGTGCCCACAAGCACCGTGTCGTTGCGCATCATCAAGTCGTACTCGGAAGCCACGAGGTCTTTGTCGAGGTCGTGCAGGGCAATGGGATCTGACCAATCCTTACCGTCAAAGATGGAAAGCACCAGCTGCCCTACGAGTGCACTGCTATATACGGAATCGACATCGGTGTCGTCTGCATCGGTTTGAGCCACAATATTGCCGTGCTGCCAGATGCAGGCCGCCTTGCCATCGTCCTGGATGGTCACCACGGGTTTGGTGTCAACGTGCCCGTCGTCGGGAGCTATGGTATAACTCTTCCATGCCCCACCTTGTTTGCGCATCATGGCCATAATTTGAGTCCGTGCTGCCAGCTCGTTGGTCTTGCTGAGCGCCGATTCGGGGTCCAGTTCATCGGGATTGATACGTCGTCCAAGTTGCTCGTACACCACCACTTCATTTTCCCCTCGCTTCGAACGCATGTGGCGTGTGGCGTTAAGGCCCTTGTCAGACACTGCCGTGGCGGTGTTTGAACTCAGGTCCATCACCATTACACGATCGTCGTTATAGTCGGTCGGATTGGCCAGGTCGTTGTACACCACGTGGTCGTTGTCTAAGAAATGCGGATTGGCATCGCTCGCCACGTCGGCCACCAGCGTCTGCCCGTAGTCGTCAGCGTTCAGCGCCGGCAACTTTCGATAGCTGTCGCCGACGGTCTTTACGTTGCTCTTGTCCGTAAGCCAATAGGGGAATTTCTCGTGGAAAGGATTGTGACCATTGTCTGGCACAAAAAGTCGGGCACCAAGATACACACCTGCGCGTCCGGCCCACTGGAAACCGAAGGTGCGAAAGCTGGCATAGGCTTCCAGGCCCAACCCCGCCATCGTATATAGCCCTACGCACGAACGTCCGCTCTGGAAGGGCGTAGCATAACCTGCCATGATGCCTAACTTTCCGCCTCCGCGTACGCCCAGGTTAGCAGAGAATATGGGGTTGGACGGGAAACAGAGTTCCGCCCACAAGCCTGCCCGTACCTTGCCGGAGAGTGAGAAGAAGAATCCGAAGTTGTCCCATGACGACACATAGTCGGTGTTGAAGGTCTTCACGCCCAGGTCGGCCTGCACGTTAGCCTCAAACACGCCCCCGATGCCGAACATAGGAATTTTCTTGAGGAGTTCTGCCACAGGTCCGCTGCTCCAATACTTGTCGAGCAGGCTCGGCGAAGCCAGGCACAGACCGTAGCCTATCGTTCCCGACAGCTCTTCAAGCATCAGTGCCTCGGAGGGCTTTTCCGACAAAAACAGTTTACCCAGGTCGATGCTGAACTTCAACCTGCCACTGCCGAAGGGCCCCATTCCGATATTGTTGTAATCGATACTGCATATATCATCCATCTCCTGCGCGAACCAATTGTCGAACTTTCGCACATCGCCTACATTATTATACTTTACATTGTCGCTCGAGAGCTTATACCAGTTGTGACCCGAATAGGGACTGTCGTCGATGAAATCCTGAGCCTCATGGCGCATCTCAGTGATAGCAGCCCCCTCTTCATCCGAATCCTGACGCCGGTACGTAAGCGTAGTTGTCGATGTGAGCTTCTGCTTCTTCATGTCAAACACCACCGAGTTCTTTATCTTGAAGTAAGGACCCAGGTTCAGCTTGAACGTCACCGGGAAGTTGAACGTGCACCCCTGCTCGCCGTACGCATCCACCACCTTCTCCTCGTCGGTACTATTCAACATCTCATTCTTCGTGAAGTCCTCACCGGCCTTCTTCACCGCCGAACGGTCGATACTCAGATTGCGCAGGTAAGGGAACTTTTCGTATGTGTTGCCGTTGCTCTCCAAGCGCAGTTCACACAAGGTGTTGAGAGGAATCATACCCACCAAGTTGAACTTGGCATAGTAGTAGTCGCGCGTGAAGCCCGGGTGATTCTTCGCATAGATACTTGTAATCTCCGGGTACTTAGCCTCATATTCCTCCTTAGAGTAAACGTTCTTTCCTATCAGCCTGACATCGTATGTGTCCTCATCGTTGACACTTGAATAGGCAAGTTCAAGATAGCTAAGGCGCTGCACGGCGGCGCCGTTGGTCAGCAGCTTAGGCCACGTGTTGCCGGCATCCTCCAAATAAGTTATGGTGTCGGCCTGCACATTGGCCGAGAGGTCGTAGTCCAGTATGTCGCAGACGCTATAGTCCCTGCCGCCATGTACCTCAACCGTCTTTGTGTCGTTGAGCGAGAACAGGTGTTGGCTGCTCACGCCTATCTTGCCGTCCTCTTTCGTGTCAGTAAACAGCGTGACATTGTCAGAGCAACGCTCAAGGTCTACCACGCCCTCGCTGTCGGCTGCTCCGGCATAACGGTATACGACAGGGTAGTAGCCATTGGCAAGAATCTCGATATAGGCGGGATTGCCGAAAGTCAAGATCTGATGCACTTTCTTCTTGCGGTCGTAGCCGAGATATTTCACCTCCTTGACGCCTGTGCTGTTGCCATATTCATCCACGGGGTCCACGTTCAGCGTGGCTCGGCTTATGACTCCGCCCGTCTCATTGAACAATCCGAGATAGAGCGTGTCGTAGCGCTCATACAATCCAGAGCCAATCCAGTTGAAATTGACGAGCTCACGGTTCTCGTGCTTATCGAGGACGAACCGTGTAGAGAGCACCGTACGCTCGAAGTTGGGGTCAAGTGTCACGCCGGTGTGCAGACGTGTTTTGTCAAGGCGCAGCTTGTGTTTTCCGCTCATCAGCATCACGTCCACAAGGTTGTGGTCTTCGGGGACGTAGAAGCTTTGGAAAGCAGAATCCCGCAGGGCGAGTTGATGGCTGTCTACGTGGTATTCGCCCTTTGAGTCGGTATATCCTATGCGGTACTGAAGGCCGTAGCTCTCTTTCTCTACCTGCCGTTTCGAATCCAACTGGAATGTGTATAGGTTGCGATCGTCCCAGTCGGCAACATAGTATCTGAAAGCAATGGCGTTCTGTTCGTCGCCTGTCTTCCATACGCGGATGCTGATGGGGTTGTCCTGACGCATCACGTTGAGATAGAAATAGCGGCTCACCGTTATCGACTTGGGGCGCCCGATAGTGTCCTCCACTTCTACTTGATAGCTGCGGGCGCCGTTAGTGCCATCGTCAATGCGGAAACAGAGCAGACAGTGGTCGCGCATGCGCCAGAACTGGCGTTGCTGGGCTCTGTATTTCACATCTTCCGACGCAAACATCTGCTTGACCTGGTCTACTTCCACTACGTTGCCTGCCAGCTCCTTGTTCTTTACCTCGCGCCAGTTGAGGCCCGATTCAATCTCCTCTATAGAGCCAAGATTCATAACGTCGGTGACGTTGTTGGCAAAATATAGTTTGAAATCCTGTGCCGGCAGCAGCGTTGCCACTGTCAGCATGATTGTTAATAGAAAAGTCTTTCTCATTATGCCTGACGTTTTGTTGCTCATTAATGTGTATCGGTCTCACTCCAATCTTCATCCCAAACGTATCGTCCTTGCCCTTTCGTCAACGACTCATACGTTTCATCGTTAGGGTCGAAAGGCAACTCCTCCGTTGATGATGAGAGCGGCCCCGACGGCAGAATATTCGTGCAATGATTAGTCGGGATTATGTATTCTTTCTTGTTCATGTCTCGAGGGCGTAATTACTTTATTGCCACTTTCTTTCCGTTGACGATGTAGACTCCTTTGGGGAGTGAGGGCACAGAGTTGACAGAGGACACAGAGAGGCGACGTCCGTCGATAGTATAGACGGTCGGCAGCTGTTGCTGTCGAGTGCCGATGACCTCGGCAATATCGGTGGTGAGGTCACGTCCTATCTTCACCATCAGCGATGTCGGACCTTCGATGATGTTGTTACGAGTCAGGTAGGCGCGATAAGGCGGTATCTCCTCGCCATTGTATTTGTAGAAGCCCACCTGGCCATTGCGGTTGCGGCCCAGGGTGAGCATGCTGCCCTCGACGGCCGTTTCTTGATTCACGGGCACGCCAAACTGATCATCTTGCCCTATGAAGCTGCCTATGAACCGGTTGTTGTACATCTCTATACTCGGCAGTGTCGTCGGGTACTTGTAGAGCAGATAGATGCCGGGCTCCTCGGCCTTGATGGCTACAGGTGTAGAGCGAGGCACCTTTCGGCCTATGCTGTTCAGTTCAACGATGTTGTTTTCCAGATCCGGCTCTGATGCTATATATGCCGTCAGCCCTTCAGGCAGTTCTGTGTCAAAGTCGATGTAGAGCGTTGCCCACAGTGCGGAAGTGACATTGAGGGGATAGTAGATGTCCAGTCGGTCGTTGTCAGCATAGAGTTCCCAGTCATTATCACTGCTATAGTCTCCAAACAGTTTGGATTTGAACGAGCCATCGTTCACGTAGATGTGCATCTGCGGCTCCTCGGCGTCGTCGTCATCGTCTTCATGGATGATGGCATCAGAACTGTACCATTCTGGATTCTCGGGCTCGCTAAGCACTGCCATATTGCCCTCTGGCAGGCAGTTGTCGATATAGATATTGTTGAGAGCGGGCACGCGGAAGAAAGCCTTTGAACCAATCACCGATAACGGTGCGCTCAGCGTGGCGCTCTCCTCGCCGCGTCCGGGAGGATAAGCCATCAGCATGACCTTCGTGTCATCGATGTCGTCGGTTTGATAGAGTGCGCCGTCGATGCTAAGGAGTCGTGGGTTGCTGTTGTTTACACGAATGTCTCTGATGGCAGAGTTGTAGAAGGACTCGCCGTTGGCTGTGGCGAAGGTGTATGGCAGCGTCACTTCTGTCAGACTGGCACATCCCCTGAAGGCGTTGGTCCCGATGGTGGTCAGCACATTGGGCAACTCCAACTCGCTGAGAGCGCCAAGGCCGGAGAGCATTCCTTCATTCAGCTGGGTGATGCCGGCAAAGTAGCGCATCTCCGTGAAACTCTGGGCGGCTGATGCATTTTCGTTACGGTTGAAGGTGCCGAACTTGGCAGCATCGGCCGTGAACGCTTCGCGGAGGGTGATGAGGCCATCGCTGTTGTCGTCGAACGCAGCGAGACATGCGGCCTTGGTATTGTTGTCCTTGAACTGGATTCCGGCCTTGTCGGCCTGCACGTCGACGGCTATGATGTGCTTAGCCCTTGTACACTGGCTCTGCTGGCTGGCCGTCTGTGCAACAAGATGTTCGGTGTTGTCAATGGTACGTCCGTTAGGTGCGCCGGCCCCGCATTCGTTGATTACGTCGATGTAGGTGTCTCCGTTCCTGGCGCTCCACACCACATTTTCCGTGGGGAGGTCGAAGATCTGGGTGACACGGCCCGCGCGGTCGCCGTCGGCAAAGAAGACTGGCACGGAGAGCAGGTCGCCGTAGGTCGTGCCGACGAACTGCCGCAGCATTGGGTAGCGGTTCTCCTCAGTGTGCCACGCCTGATTGTCGGCCAAGATATTGCCGCCTGTCATTTCCTTGGTATTCTTGGATCCTGCAGAGGTGTCATAGGCGGACATCATTTGCCTGTCGAACCAGCAGTAGGAGATATCCCAGTCGTGCGTGATGCCGTAGGTCTGGTTGTAGTCCTCGATCTTGCAGGTGCTGACGCAGCGTACAATCGTTTCGGGCGTAGCGCCTACGATGCCGGCGCCAATGTAGTTTTCCGGGTCGCCTGGCCAGCCGATGTGCACGGCTGCAAAGCAGTCGGCAATGCTTGTGCTGTCGGGATCGGCACGGCCGCAGATGCCGCCGGCATAGCCATTGCTAAACACTATGCCGTTTGTCACGCATCGCGAGATGGAGCCATGCTTCAGCAGTTCGCCGCAGATGATTCCCGCGCTGATACCCCATCCTGTGCCGGCCGACTTGACGTAGGCATCCACAACGGCCAGGTCTTCGATGGTGCCGCTTACGTGGAGGAACAGCCCTCGGGCAGCGCCCTCTTCCGACACCGACTTCAGTCCATAGATAGTCTTCCCGTTGCCGTGCAGAATGGCTCTCCAATCGTAATGCACCCATTCGCGGGCATCCTCGCGCGGCTGTTCGTCGTCGTTAAGCAGGTGCGTATTAATAAAAAGGTCGTTGGCAAGGATGAAATGGGCGCCCTCCTTGTTGAATGTGCTACTATAGGCCACGTAGGCAAGCTCTTCTGCCGTGTGAATGACGTAGGGCTCTTTGGCGGTGCCCTTTCCGGGGAATGAGGTGAAGCGCTGGAAGCCACCGTAAGGTGTGCCGTAGGTGATGTCGAGGTGCACCTTGCGCTGCACGCCGCGGCAGTTGACGATGACCACCGCCTCGCCGGGGTCGAGCAGCTTCACCTGGTTGCCATTCACTTTCAAGCATGTTGGCGCCGGGGTCATCAGTTGGAAGGTAGCCAGTTCTTCGCCCGTGGTCTTGTTCACAAACTTATCCACGAGGAAATCTATAGTTACGTCGAAGGCGTTGAAATAGGTCTGGTAGTCGTTGGTGATGATGAACGGCGCACAGGCCACTTTCATGTTGGCTGTGTAGAAAGGCTCGCGGTTGTTCAGATTCTGATATATTTGGCCCATCCATGCGTCCTGATAGTAGGCATAGACGCCATCCTTCGGCGTGGGCGAGTCGAAGGTATAAGCCAGGCCATAATCGCCGGTGCTCCACTTGTCGCTGCTCCAGCCCATGCCGTTGAGCTGCAGGTTGCACATCTGCCGGTCGTATTGGAAGTAGCCGAAATTGTCGGGGGCATCGTCGTTCTCCACATAGCCGACGGCTATACCATACTTGCTTTCAGAGGATTCGGGCTTGGTCATGGTGCCGGCAAAGGTGGTGAACGTAGAGCTGTTGGACATGTACAGGACGTAATAATTGCTGGAGTACCATCTTTTGTGAAAGCTCAGATGTCCGAACAGACCGCCTGCATAGGTGGCTTTCTTGGCATCGACAAACGAACTGCAGAAACACTGCATGATGCCGCTACTCGAATCGTCGGTCATATTCTCGTAGAATCCAATCAAGCCGCCCATCGTATGCCCGCCAGAGAGCGACACCGACGTGGTGCACCAGCTGAGTTTCTGCAAACCTACGGCGTAGGCAGTGATGCCGCCCATCACGACGTTTGAGCCATCGCCGCTTACAGCAATATCGCCCGAGGCGGTACAGGCCAGCAGCTCGGTCGTTGCGTTGTATAGGCCGTAGCAAGAGCCTGTGACACCGCCTGCCGAAGCCTGTCTGTCTGTCGTGTTCCTCACAGTCATATCCACCACGGCATGGCAGTCGCTTATCACATTGTCGGCATACACATAGCCGAACACGCCGCCAGCGCTCAGCGGCCCAGTAGCTCGTATGGACGTCTTGGCCAAGGAACTTGTCAGTTCGGTGAAATAATCCACCGTGCCCATCAGTCCGCCTACAGAAGTTTCTGCATCAGAAGAAGTAGCAATGATTGTAGAACCCTCAACCGTGCAGCGACGCACCGTTCCTGATGCATCTTCGAACGAGCCGAACAGCCCGCAGAGCACACCAGCATGAAACTTGCTGTCTGTACGGATGTCTATTGTCGCATTCTTGATAACCAGCCCTTCCACCGTGCCTTGCAACACACCGAACAGTCCGAAGTTATTCGTCGTGCCTGTGCCGGTGGCGCGAATGGTCATGCCGGAGATGACGTAAGGGTTGCCTTCGTCGTCAGTGCCGTTGGTGAGGGTGCCTTTGAAGGGGTATTCTTCATCGAGGCCGATGGGCACCCAGACGGTCTCTGTGCCTTGCGTCTTCAGGTTAATGTCGGCTGCAATCACGAAATACTTGCCATCAAACGTTTCGCCGTTCATCACCGCTCGGGCCAGGTAGGCCAGCGTGCCGGCAGACTTGATTTGCCAGGGATTGCTCGCAGAGCCATCGCCGAAGTTGCCGCCACCAAAACCGTCTTCGTTCACCATGCCGTCATCGAGCCACGTCGGTCCGACAAAGCCATCGATGGCAAGAGCCTGATGCGACGTGCAGGCTAAGACTATCAGAATTAAAATTTTGAAAAAAGACTTCATAAATGTAGTCGCGTTTCGATAATAATATCAGTTATTCTAAGATATCGCGACAAAAGTACAAATAAATTGTCATTAATCATTCGTCATTCATCACTTTTTTGTATTTTTGTACCCAAACGAGGGTCACTTCGACGAAAGAAGTACTATAAAAAGCAAAGAAAAACGGTAAACGAGTATCTTAAACGCTAAACGATATACAATTATGTTAACTCAAATTTCCACATGGTTCTCGGGGCTCAACCCCACGATGCAAGTGTTCTGGGCTTGCGCTATCGCTGCTACGATAGTCTTCATCATTCAGAACCTGCTGATGCTTCTGGGCATCGGCGATATGGACTCTGACGTGGATGCCGACGTAGGGACCGATTTCGATGTACATTCGGACTTCGACGTGCATTCGGACTTCGATACCACCGGCGCCGATGCCGACACCGACCTGTCCACCGGTCACAGCGGTCACGAAGGCACGCTGGGTTCGGCCGGCATCTTCTCGCTGTTCACACTGAGAAACTTCATCAACTTCTTCCTCGGCTTCGGATGGGGTGGCGTGAGCTTCGCTCCTGTCATCCACAACAAAGGCCTGCTCATCTTCGTTGCCTTCCTCTGCGGTCTGGTCTTCGTGGCTGTGTTCGTGCTTATGTTCCGCGCCATCATGCGCCTGGAAACCAATGGCGCGTTCCGGATCACCGAATGTGTAGGGCAGACGGCCAGCGTGTACCTGCGCATCCCTGCTAACCGCGAAGGTGCCGGCAAGGTGCAAGTGAGCATCAACGGTTCGGTGCACGAACTGAATGCTTTCACCGACGGCGACTTCCTGCCCACCGGCTCACGGGTGCGGATAGTAAGTGTTATTGATGCCGGCAGCTTGCTGGTGGAGAAGATATAACCTTAACGTTGACCTTGACCTTATTTTCTTATTTTCTCAATCTCTTAATTTCTTATTCTCTTAATCTCTTATTCTCAAAATATGCTTATATTTTCTATCCTTGCTGTTGTAGTAGTAATTGCCGCTTGGTGGCAGCACATTCGCAATCGCCGGCATTACAAATGAATAAACCTTAACCTTAACCTTAACGTTGACCTTAACTATTAACTCTTAACTCTTAATTCTTAACTCTTAATTCTTAACTCATAACTCTTAACTAAATAATTATGGAACTCTATTTTATCGTAGCTTTGGCCGTAGTGGCCTTCTTCCTCGTAGTGGCGCTCATCAACCGCTGGCGCCGTTGTCCGTCGGACAAGATTCTCGTTATCTATGGCTCCTCAGGAGTGAAAGGGTCGGCTAAGTGTGTGCACGGTGGCGGTGCCTTCGTATGGCCTATCGTGCAGGACTATGCCTACATGAGCCTCACGCCTATCTCCATCGATGCCAACCTCACCAATGCCCTGTCGCGCCAGAACATCCGTGTGGACGTGCCCTGCCGCTTCACCGTAGGTATCAGCACCGAACCTGATTATATGCAAGCCGCTGCCGAGCGTCTGCTGGGTCAGACACCTCAGCAGATCCAGGAGCTGGCACGGGATATCCTCTTCGGTCAGTTGCGTCTGGTGATTGCCACCATGAGCATTGAGGAACTGAACAGCGACCGCGACAAATTCCTCGAAGCCATCTCCACCAACGTGGAAGTGGAACTGAAGAAGATAGGTCTGCGCCTGATCAACGTGAACGTAACCGATATCAAGGACGAGAGCGGATATATCGAGGCTCTCGGTCGTGAGGCTGCTGCCAAGGCCATCAATGAGGCTAAGGTGCGTGTGGCCGAGCAGGATAAGATTGGTGAAATCGGTAAGGCAGAAGCCGTAAGAGAAACACGTGTACGTACTGCTGAGGCTAATGCCCAGGCCGTGAAGGGTGAGAATGAGGCGAAGGTTGAGATTGCCAACTCGGAAGCCTTCCGTCGTGAGAAGGAAGCTGAGGCCGCCCGTATCGCCAACGCTGCCGAGAAGGTGCAGCAGGCTAAGGCCCTCGAGGAGGCTTACGCTGCTGAGCAGCTCGCCGAGACAGCACGTGCTGAGCGCGAACGTGCCACCGAAACAGCTAACGTCATCGTGCAACAGCAGATTGAGAAGCAGCGCCTGATCATTGCCGCCGAGGCTGAGGCTGAGCAGAAGCGCGCCATAGCACGAGGTGAGGCCGACGCCGTGTTCGCTAAGATGGAGGCTGAGGCTAAGGGTCTGTATGAGATCCTGACACGTCAGGCTCAAGGTTACGACAAGATGGTACAGGCTGCCGGCGGCGATGCCACAGCTGCTTATTCACTCCTCTTGTTGGAGAAACTGCCCGAACTCGTGAAGACACAGGTCGAGGCCATCAAGGGTATCAATATCGACAAGGTTACCGTTTGGGACAGCGGCAATGGCGGCGCCGACGGCAAGAGCTCCACAGCAGGTTTCGTCAGCGGTCTGATGAAGAGCATCCCTCCCCTCAACGACCTCTTCGAACAAGCCGGTCTCAACTTGCCTGAGTACCTAGCCAAGAAGAAGGCTGAGCGCGACGCCGAAGCCGACGAGGTGGCCGAGGACGGCAAATAAGGAAACTCTATATTATGACAGAGGCTGTGTCACCGACACAGCCTCTTTTTGTTTGCGACATTTTTTAGGCAATGATATAGCAGATGACCTGCAAACCCCGTAGGGGTGGTCAGAGCTTAGGCAGGGTGTGGAGCGAAGCGGAACCCCTGTTTTTAGAGCATAGTATTATAGAGTGCCGTAGGTACGACGGAATTATTGATCTTGTTCCTGCGTACCTACGGCACTCTATATACCTCCTGACATGATACAGGGGTTCCGTTCGCTTCGCTCACTTCTCCTCCGTCGCCAGAGGAGTTCTGGCTCCCCTCATCGGGCACGGATGACCAAAGGGCAATCCTCTAAAGGCCCTCTTCGCCACCTGCCTAAATTCCAATGCCCCTCTGGGGCTTATTCCCCTTTCAATAGGTCAACTCCTATATCATTGCCTTTTTTAATCTAAGAAATCGAAGAAGCTGTCAATAATAATTTCTGCGCTTTCAGCGAGAGATTAAACAACCCTACCTAAGGACTTTCCGGGCTGAACTTTGCGTCCGAAGAATTCGCTTAATTGGTAAAATTCGTTGTTCTGAAGAAAAAAATGAGTGGAAATGAAAAAAAAATCTATTCTTTAGGCTCTAATCTCTAATCTTTTATTACCTTTGCACCCGCAAATCAGCGCAAGCGCTATGCCCAGATGGCGGAATCGGTAGACGCGCTGGTCTCAAACACCAGTGGGGCAACCCGTGCCGGTTCGACCCCGGCTCTGGGTACTTGCGAAGAAGCGAAGAGGCTGTGTCACGCGACACAGCCTCTTCTTATTTGACATCTTCGTTCGGTCATGGAAAGGCTAAGGGCATTACTTTCCCAGTATGATATTCACCAATGCCGTGACGTCGGCGATGGTGATGCTGCTGTCGCCGTTGACATCGGCTGCCGCTTGGTTGTACTGCCCTGCGGTGTCCTTGCCGAGGATGATGTTGACGAGGGCTGTGACGTCGGCAATCGTGATGCTGTCGTCGTCGTTGACGTCGCCCAGGGTGACACTGGCCTTAAAGGTGAGGTAGCCGGGGTTGCTGCTGCCGCCGTCTATGCGGGCATAGGTCATGTCGGTGGGGTTGGAGGTGTTGAACGCCGTGCCGGCACCGCCCACGAGTGAGGTGCAGCCAGTGAACATACCGGCTGAACGTGTCACGGCAGCCATGCTCCATTTGTTGCTAGCGAATATGGTGGTAAGTTGATTGCAGTTCATGAACATATCATCCGTATTCGTTACCAAGGCAGTGTTGAAGTTGCTCAGGTCAAGAGTTTCCAGACCTCTGCAATTCTGAAACATTTTTTGCATGTTTTTCACTTTGTTGGTGTTGAAGTGGCTCACATCGAGTGCAGTCAGCGAGGTGCAAGTGCAGAACAAACCATACATACTCGTCACGTTGTTTGTTTTGAAATGGCTGACATCGAGGGAGGTCAGGTTGCGGCAGCCCCAAAACATGGCTGCCATGGACGTCACGTTTTCGGTGTTGAGGTATTCGATGCCTGTTATGTCTGTCAGGTTGTTCATCTGGTAGAACCAATGATACGTCGAAATGGGGCGGACATCTGCAAATGCAGGGGTGAACACAACGTGTAAGACTTCAGCATTGAAGGAATCCCAACCGGGGCTGGTAGAGCCGGAGCTGCCTCCAGTGTTGAGCACGTTGTATGTATTCGTGCGTCGGCTACGCTTGGTGTCGAAGTAGAATGTGAGGGTGTTGTCGTCTGCTGTGTAGCAGGCATAAGCCGTGCGCTGTGAATAATCGGAGAGGTAGCCGGGGTTGCTGCTGCCGCCGTCGATGTGGGCATAGGCTACATCGTTGTGTGATTCATCGTAAGTAGTGCCGGCACCGCCCACGAGTGCTGTGCAGCCAGAGAACATGATGTCTGATACTGTTACGGCATCGGTCTTCCAGCCTGAGCCTACGTATATGCTCTCCAATCGGCTACAATCTGTGAACATATACATCATGTCGGTGACATTGGCGGTGTTGAAACTGCTCAAGTCGAGATCGATGAGGCCGGTACATCCTCCGAACATAGAACGCAAGGTGGTTACATTGGATGTGTTGAAGTTGCTCAGGTCGATGTCGGTGAGGCTTGTGCAGTCGCTGAACATGTATTGCATGTTGCTGACATTATCGAAGGTGAAGTTGCTCAAGTCTATAGTGGTAAGAGCTGTACAACCATCGAACAATGCAGACATGGTGGCGACATTGGCGGTGTTGAAATGACTCAGGTCGAGGGTGGTTAAGCTTGTGCAGCCGCTAAACATGGCTTCCATATTAATAACCTGTGACGTGTTGAGGCCGCTCAGGTTGAGGGTGGTTAGGCTTTCACAATTGCAGAACATGAATCCCATGAGGGTGACGTTTGAGGTGTCGAAATGGCTAAGGTCAAGGGATGTGAGACTGCTGCAGCCGAAGAATAAGGAAGACATATTCGTCACTTTGGAAGTGTTGAAGTGGCTCAGGTCGAGTCTGGTTAGAGCACAGCAACCTGTAAACATCAACCCCATGTCGGTGACTTCGGCAGTGTTGAGATAGTCCAACCCCCAGATGTTGGCGAGGTTTATGCATCCGTCGAACCAGCGGTAGGTGCTTGTTGGGCGGGCGTTGGCAAATGCCGGAGTGAAAAACACATTTGTGATGAGGGTTTGGTAACTGTCGTACCATCCTGGCTTGTCTGAGCCGGTATTGAGCACGTCGTATGTGTTATCGCGTTGGCTGCGAAGGCCGTCGTAATAGAATGTGAGGGCTTTGTCGTCTGCTGTGTAGCAGGCGTAAGGCTCGGGACCGGCTCCTGCTGTGAGGTAGCCTGGATTGCTGCTGCCGCCGTCGGTGTGGGCATAGGCCTTGTCGGTGTGTGAGCTGTTGTAAGGAGTGCCGCTGCCGCCGACGAGGCTGCTGCAGTTGGAGAACATGTAAGTTGAATTGGTCACGGCATCCGTGTTCCAATCGGGACCTACGATGATGGTGGCTAGATTGCGGCAGTCTTTGAACATGGAGCTCATCTCAGTGACACTTGCGGTGTTCCAACCACTCAGGTCGAGGCTGGTGAGAGAAGAGCACGAGTTGAACATATTGGTCATTTTGGTGACACTGGCAGTGTTGAATGTAGCCAGGCTGATGCTACTGAGCCTGGAGCAGTTAGAGAACATCCCCGTCATGTTTGTCACGTTGGCGGTGTTCCAATTGCCGAGGTCAAGTTCGGTCAGAGATAGACAGCTGTTGAACAAATCAGTCATGTTTGTCACGTTGGCGGTGTTCCATCCGCTACCGAACATGAGCGTTGACAAATTCGTGCAATCGCAGAACATCGCAGTCATCTTGGTTAGGCTGGAGGTGTTGAAGCTACTCAGATTGAGCCTATCGAGAGCAGAGCATCCGTAGAACATATACATCATGTTTGTGACATTGGCGGTGTTGAAGCTACTCAGGTCGAGCCAGTGGAGAGCAGAGCATACTTGGAACATCCCGCTCATGTCTGTGACATTGTCGGTGTTGAAACTACTCAGGTTGAGGCTGGTGAGAGCCGAGCAGCCTTCGAACATGCAGCTCATATCTGTGACGCTTGTCGTGCCGAAGTTTCTTAGGTTGATATTGGTCAGGCTTTCACAAAAATCAAACATTAGGCTCATATCGGTGACCTCGTCGTTGCTCCAGTTGCCGAGGTTGATGGAGGTGAGCTCGCTGCAACATAAGAACATCTCCCCCATATTGGTGACCTTGGCGGTGTTCCAACCGCTCAGGTCGAGGGTTTTGAATCCCGAACCGGCAAACATACCTGACATATCGGTGACGTTGCCGGTGTTCCATCCGCTACCAAACGTTAGTTGAAACAAACCTGAGCACCCTGAAAACATCTCGCTCATATCGGTGACATTGGCAGTGTTGAAAGTGCTCAAGTCAAGGGTCCACACCCCGCAGTTGGAAAACATGCCACTCATATTGGTGACGCTGCCGGTGTTGAGGTTGTCCCAGCCAGTGATGGTTCTCAGACCTGACAGCTCGGAGAACCATTCGTGGGTTGTGGTGGGGCTGTAGCCGGCAAACGAGGCATCAAATATCGCCGTTTGGATTAAGGTTTCGTCGAAGTCATTAGCCCAACCCTTAGTCCAATCCGGTGTGTGGTTGCCCGTATTCATCGAAAAGGTGAGTGAACCGCGCGTGCTGCGTAGGTTGTCGTAGTAGAACGTAATAGTGCGGCTTCCGGTGTTGACGGCAACATAAGCTTCGGCAGCCCACATCTTGACTGTGCCCATCGACAGCAGAGCCAGTAGCAAGGTTAGTATTCTCTGTTTCATATACGTGTAGTTTTTATTCTATTTATTCCGAGTTGATTAGCAGTAAGTTAACGCGGTGTAAAGAAAGTAAAATTCTGCAATACATCAAAACAAACAGAAAAATATTCCGTTTTTCACCACACTTTATTGATTTCATCATAACAAACCTTTACAAAAGATGTACGCGAGCGCATGTGTACACGTGCTAAGTGTTAAGGAGTGCCCCTGCCTTATGCACAAGAAAAAGGCTGTGTCATTGTGACACAGCCTTTTAAGTGATTTTGGCCCCTGAGTAAATCTCAAGTAACCTGCTTAATACTCGTCCTCGTTGAAGAGGAAGTCTTCCTTGGTGGGGTAGTCGGGCCAGACATCCTCGATGGTTTCGTAGATGTCGCCCTCGTCCTCTATCTCCTGCAGGTTCTCGATCACCTCAAGTGGCGCGCCGCTACGGACGGCGTAATCGATAAGTTCCTCCTTGGTTGCGGGCCAAGGAGCGTCTTCGAGCTTTGATGCTAATTCAAGTGTCCAGTACATATTGTGTTTAGTTTAGAGTTTAAAGTTTAGAGTTTATAGATAAATGAGTTATTGACCTTTCTTAGAGGGCGTTTTATGCTGTTGGTTTAACGCCTTTTTCTGAAATCGGGCGCGAAGATAAGATAATATTATGAATTAGCATTCTTTTCTTACGATTTTTTTTCACGTGGACGCCAAAAATATTCTTCTTGGCCCTCTGAGTGATTTGTTTTCTTGGCTAAAGCGAAGAAATAGTCGCTTAAACGGTTCACATAACGAAGCAATGTCTCATCGACATCGGCTTCCTCGGCAACACGGTAGATGGCACGTTCGGCACGGCGACATACGGTGCGGCAGACATGGGCTATAGCTGCGGCACGAGTACCGCCCGGCAGAATGAAGCCGCGCCAGCCCGGCAGCCCCTCCTCGGCGGCATCAATGGCATGTTCCAGTTGTGCTACGTCGTCGTCTTCTATGTAACGTCCCGGACGGATGTCGCGTTCACTGGTATCGGTGGCAAGTACGGAGCCTATGGAGAAGAGGAGGCTCTGCACGCCCGAGAGCAGTTCGGCTATCGAAAGCGATGTATCTTGAGATGTGGCAGGCATTGACGCCACATCGTTGGGGAGGTCGGAGAGTAACAGACCTATGAAAGAGTTCAGTTCGTCGATGGTGCCGTAGGCTTCGAGTCGCACGTGCGTCTTGGGCACGCGCTGTCCGCCTACGAGGCTTGTCATTCCGGTGTCGCCGGTTCGGGTGTAGAGAGGCATGGAGAATTAAGAGTTAAGAGTTAAGAGTTAAGAATTAAGAATGAAGAGTTAAGAGTTAAGAATGAAGAATGGGGAATTAAGAATGAAGAATGGAGAATGAAGAATGAAGAGTTAAGTTGAGGGTTAGAAATTGACGATATAGTGTTGTTTGGTTCGAGAGTGGTCGAAGAGGAGGATGCCGTAGTCGTAGAGGTCGAAGGTGATGCCGGTATGGCTATCGGCCTGCAAGGCCCGCCACAAGTTGCGGTTGCCGCGGTTGCGGTGGATCCCCTCGATAATCATGGCTCCTTCGGGTGGCATAGCCGAAGCCAGTCTGGGAGCCTGAGCGATGTTGTCGGCATTCACCATCACCAAAGCGGCATCGCCGTCGTTCACTTCTACCGCTTTGGGAACTGCGGCAGTTATGTAACGCCGCTCGAGCGGCAGCTGGCCTATGAGGCGGAAGGATGCCGGCTGCATGGCATTGGCCACTCGAAACAGCATCCTACGGCAGTGCATAGGGTAGGTGAGGATGTGGCGCTGCAGCCAGGGATGCAAATGCGACAGGTGTTCGTAGGCATAGTATGGCCACGGCTCGTTGACAACTCCACGAATGAAGTTGTAGGCGAAGGGTGAGTGCACGCCGTAGCCTCGGCGCTTTCTCACACGTGCTAACCATACCCAAGGACGGCGAAAGAGACGCATTTTTCTTAATTTTCGCCACAAAGGTAGCAATATTTTGCAAACGCTAACGTTATTATTAAAGAATTTATTCAACTTTTCAACTTTTCCACATGAGAACACTTACACAAAATGAAGTACATCAGCTGGAAGCCCAAGGTTGCTCGTGCGACGAGTGGCACAGAGTGCTCATCACAGATGAGGCCAGCCTGAAATACATCCGCGGCACACGATTCTCGGGCGACATAAGCATAGGTAGTTTCGTGAAGAGCTTTGAGATGCCGGGCGGTATACACAAGCACACCGGTATCTTCCATGCCACACTGCACAACGTGACGGTAGGCAACGACTGCTGCATCGAGAATATCAAGAACTATATCGCCAACTACGATATCGGCAACGACTGTTTCATAGAGAACGTTGACATCATACTATGTGACGGTCCTACAAGCTTCGGCAATGGAGTGGAAGTGGCCGTGCTCAACGAGACTGGCGGGCGCGAGGTGACTATTCACGACGGCTTGACGGCCCAGGAAGCATACATCGAGACATTCTACCGCCACCGCCCGCAGCTGATAGCACGCCTCAAGGAGTTTGCTGCCCGGCGCACCGCAGAACGTACCAGCACGCGGGGCACCATAGGTGAACATGTCACCATCGTGGATACCGGATACATTAAAAACACCTACGTGGGCGCGCACGCGAAAGTCGAAGGAGCCGGCCGCCTCAAGAACGGCACGCTCAACAGTCGCGCCGAGGCGCCCATTCATGTGGGTTACGGCGTTATAGCAGATGACTTCATCATTCAGGACGGCTCCGCTATTGAGGACTGCACCACACTGACGCGCGTCTATGTAGGTCAGGCCTGCTCGCTCGGCCATGGCTATTCGGCGTCCGACTCGCTCTTCTTCTGCAACTGTCAGGAAGAGAACGGCGAGGCTTGCGCCGTGTTTGCAGGACCCTTCACGGTGACGCATCACAAGTCCACGCTTCTCATAGCCGGACATTTCTCGTTCATGAACGCCGGCAGCGGTTCCAACCAGAGCAACCACATGTACAAGCTGGGGCCTATACACCAAGGTGCCATGGAGCGTGGAGCCAAGACCAGTTCCGATTCCTATATCCTGTGGCCTGCCCGTATCGGAGCTTTTTCGCTTGTGATGGGGCGCCACACCAGTCATGCCGACACCTCAGACATGCCCTTCTCGTATCTTATTGAGAAGAATGGCGAGACATACCTTGCACCAGCCGTCAACCTGCGTTCGGTAGGCACGATACGCGATGCGCAGAAATGGCCTAAGCGCGACCGCCGTTATGCCGACGGGCGCATGGACCAGGTGAATTTCAACCTGCTCTCGCCCTATACCATCGATAAGATGGTGCGCGGTCTGCGCGTGCTCGAGGATATGGAACGCCTGAGCGGTCCCACCAGCGATGTCTACGCCTACCAGAGCGCCAAGATTACTAATAGTTCGCTCCACCGTGGGCAAAGCCTGTATCGTCTGGCCATAGAGAAGTTCCTCGGTAACTCGCTTATCTCGCACCTCGAGCGCACCGACTGCTCGTCGGCACAAAGCCTGCTGCACGAATTGCGGCCTCGTCGCACTGAAGGTCGTGGCACCTGGCTGGACATGGCCGGCCTCATAGCCCCCAAAGAACTCGTGGATAACATGCTCGACGAGATAGAGGACGGGCGCATCACCGGCATCGACGACCTTAATGATGCTCTGCGCCAGCTACACATTAATTATTATAAGTATGAATGGACGTGGGCCTACCAAACGATGCTCGACTATTATGGCCTCGATGCAGAGACTGTAAGCATATCTGACCTGACACGCATAGTGCGCCAGTGGAAGGAGAGCGTTGTGGAGCTTGATCGCATGCTCTATGCCGATGCCCGCAAGGAGTTCTCGCTGTCGGCACATACCGGTTTTGGCTTCGACGGAACCAGCCAGCATACCGTGGAACGCGACTTCGAGCAGGTGCGCGGAGATTTCGACACTAACCCCTTTGTTACAGCCACCCTCGAGCATATAGAACGCAAGTCGGCACTTGGCGACAGAATCATAGATATGTTAGAAAGGCTTAATTGTTAAATAAGGTTTGATAAAATGTAATTTTTACACTCATTACCCGTAAAAATCGCGCTCTTTAATGTTTTTTAACAACCACAAGGCACATGCTTTGTGGTTTTTTTGTATTTTTGCATTTACAAATCACGAAATGTGTCCATGCAAAAGCGTTTGTATGCGGATTTTAGTACAATTTTATTATTAATAACCTATTTTATTAACTAACTAAAACAAATCACAACTATGAAGAGAATTTACCTTCTTTTTTGCATGTTGTTGGGCCTGTTCGGATTGACGAACGCCTCCGCGCAGGTCAGTGATTACATGGCAGATGACAACTGGCCTCTCATTCTGAGTATCGACCAGTTCAGCAGCCCGAATATGGATACTGGCGAGGGCAACTGGGAATCCCTGCTCAACATCTTGCAGTTCCATAGTCAAGAGGGAGATGCGTGGGTAGCTCCTCACCCTGGCAATGACTTCTGGCACTCAAACTGGCACAACGGTAATCAGACTCCTGATACCCATTATATCCAGGTAGAGATGCTTACTATGGAAGAATGGAACGATGCTGCGCTCGAAACAGAGTTGCCGGATTATGCCGGTACTCTTGATGAAATGACGGAGTATCCGACAAAGATCCTGTTCGTGTTCACTCGTCGTGGGGCTGATAACGACCACACAATCAAGTGGATTGTTCGCGGTACCAATGACCCCGATGCCGAAAAGGACGCTTGCGAGGTTCTGGCAACCATTGATACTCCTCTTGGCAGCAATACCGAAACGCTGACTTCTGATGCCTTCGATCATAAGGGCTACAGATATCTCCGTTTCTATTCGGCAGAACAAAAGGGCTCAAATTATGGCTCTCGCGGTTACTTCCACCTCTCCCGCTTCCAGCTCTTCCCCGCTGTCGAGAAGGGAGAAGCCGATGCTGCAACAGAGATGCTGAACTATGCATTTGACAAATATTCTGCTGAACAAGCCAATTACGAGCTTTGCTTAGGCGATGCTCCCGGTCTGTACAACGAAGATCTGTACAAAGCATTCGAAGAAGCTGTTGATGGTCTTCTCGACGAAGGTGTTGCTCTTACCAGAGAAGCTGCTCAGGCTTTGATTGATGACTGCGAGGCCAAGTTCCAGGCTCTGAAAGATTCCCGCAATATGGAGTACTCCATCGAGAGCGGCTACTACTTCGTCAAGGCTGCTATGTCCTATAACGACGGATTAGATAAGTACTTGATGGGTGGTATCAACTCAAACAACGTTCTCCGTGGCGAATGGAGCGACTATGAGTACTATGAGGATGCCGGCAAGCCCGAGGAAGGTAAGGCACGTATGCTCTGGAAGGTTGACGCCAAGGGCGACGGTACCTACGACTTCGTGAATATGTTCAAGAACGCCCGCTTCAGGACTGTTGCTGCTACCAACTCAGAAGTTCCCATGTATCGTGGTGAATCTGATACTTTGATGGTTATCGAACCTGTGTTCACCGACGAAGATAACGTCACTTGGGTGAATATCCGCATGAACAAGGCTACCAACTCTGACGGCACTCCCGTTGAAGATTTCGGAAACAGACATCTCCATCAGGGCGGCCACAACAACGGCAGTGGTGCCAGAAGCGTCATCATGGGTTGGTATGGAACATTCAATTCGGCACAGGCTTCTGCAGGCGCATCAGAATGGATTTTCGAGCCCGTTGACGATGCCGAGGCACAGCAGATTATCGACGACTGGTCTGAGCTGAACGATATGGACTCCAAGATCCGCGAGATTCGTCAGATGATTCGCGAGGGTAAGGACAGCCTCACAGTAGCTATCGATACTAAGACTGTAGGCATCATCACTGAAGGCAGTCAGTTCAGCAGCCCCTTCAGCCAGAATGACCTTGGTGGCGGTGACGGTGGCAATATCGTAGATGGTGTACTCATCGATGGTAACGGCAGCACTTACTGGCACAGCGTTTGGAACAATAGCTCAGGCAAGGAGACTCCAGATGATGCTCACTACTTCCAGGTAGAACTTGCAGAGCCTCTCACTCAGGATGTTTACATCAAGTTCAAGCGTCGTGACACCAACAACAACCAGATTACCGATTGGATTATCTGTGGTACCAACGACGGCGATCCTTCAATCGTTCAGGCCGACTGCGAGGAGCTCTTCACATGGAATACTCCTTGGAACTCTGGCAACCAGACTGAAAGCTTCAAGTCGGAGCCCTTCGACACTAAGGGTTACAAGTTCATCCGCTTCTACAATGGTGGCAACAACGCAGGTTCTGCTTTCTTCCACCTCTCAGAGATTCAGCTCTGCTATGATGTTGAAAATACAACGTCGCAGTATGTAGCTTTGGGCGCTACCGCTACCAAGCTTGAAGAGATGATTGAGCAGCTCGACCCGATGGAGGACGAGGAATACACCATTGATGACTACAACGCTATGAAGGCAGCTTACGATGCATTTATGGCTAAGTTCGTAGATCCTAATCCTCTTCGCAACGCTATAGCAGCCAATGAGAATGCAACTACAGAGGTTGTCGTAGGTACCGATCCTGGTTTCTGGCCGGCTAACAGCTCAGCTTCTCAGCTCGACGCTACTGTCGAGTCAGCTAAGGCTTACGATGCAGCCGGTGCTTACACCGATGCCCAGAGCCAGAAGTTCATTGCCGACATGACAACCTTCAAGGCCAATATCCCCGAGGAGGCTAATAAGGTTCAGGAAGGCAAGTGGTACCGCATCCGCTACGGTAAGGAAGCAGAGTACGATCAGTACAAGTGGTCGAAGGAAGGCAACGGAGTCGAGAATAGAATTGTTGACGAAGAAGTCATTGGCATGTACAACGAAGAAATCTATGGTAAGTATGTAACTGTTGCTCATGACGAAGATGTAGTAATCGACACCGATGCCGATGGTAACGATGTCATGGGTCACCGCGTACTGCCTATGTCTAAGGAAGATGTCACCCTTGAAACCTATGTCTATGGTGATGCCCTTGAAGACATTGAAGATAAGGATTTGGCTCTCTGGCGCTTCATCAACGTTGGCGACAGCGCATACATAATCCAGAACAAGGCTACCGGTCTGTTCATGCGTCAGGACGGCAACATGCGTGTTAGCGTCCAGCCCACCCTGTTCAACCAGCTCATCGCTGGCTATGGTCAGAATGCATTCATAGCTAAGAGATTTGAAAGTGGTGATACTTGGTCACCCCTGCACTTTGCCCGTAACTACAATATCCTGACCTTGTGGGGTTCACTTGGCAGCGACGGTGTTTGGGCAGGTATGGGCGGCAAGGATGGTCGTCGTGCTTGCTTCTTCGTAGAGGAAGTTGAGGATGTAGCTTCTGACTTCGCCTTCGGCGACTTCAAGATCAGCTTTACTCCTGGCGACATCTACGGCCGTTGCTATCCTGTTCCTGTAACAGTTAAGGATGCCAACCAAGGTACAGTTTGGACCGTTAACAGCATGGAGCGCACCGCCGGTGACGAGGAAACTCCCGAACTGGTTAAGCTCGACCTTGCTAAGATTACCGAGCCTACTATCCCTGCAGGCCGCCCGTTCCTCTATATTGTCGACGGCGATATGCCTGAGGCTGGTGAAGAGTATGAACCCGCTATCTGCGACTTCAGCTTCACACTCGACCTCGTTAATGTTCCTAAGACCGACAGCTTCTTGAAGGGTGCTTTCGACAGCAAGACCATCAACCAGAAGTGGATCGGCGTAGGCTCTGGCCACGATGAGGAAGCTCTCCAGTTCAAGTCCAGCGGCAGTTCGACAGGTGTTAACCGCACTTACATCCTGGATACTGATCCGGCAGCTGAGCCCTTCGCCTTCAATGCAGAACTCGAGTTCAACTTCGACGAAACCCTCGAGGACGGCATTAAGGAAGCCATCAAGACTGTTAGCCGCATTGGCAATATCTACACTCTCGATGGTCGTCTCGTAGGCCGTGGCAACATCAACAGCATCACGCAGAAGGGTGTTTACATCGTCAATGGCATTAAGGTTACCATTAAGTAATTGAAGTAAACACAAGTCAACATCACAATTGCCGCGCTCCTCATTGCCGAGGGGCGCGGCTTTTTAGTTAATAATCCGTAAAAAATGTTTTATGAACCCATTATCGTTTGCAATTAAGGATATTTATATCCTATCTTTGCAGCGAAAACTTTTATTCTTTTTATTAACCAAAACCAAACTGTATGAAGAAATTTTACTTGTTTTTCATTATGTTACTCTCTTTCGTAGGAGTAACAAACGTGCAGGCTCAGGACGAAGAGTATCGTGTTGAGATCAGCAAGAACACTGGCAGTTGGACTGCTTCAGGTAGCCCGGCCTATGCCAACGAGTACGAGACAAAGGACAAGACACACGGTGTACGTATCAAGTGCGCCAACAACAACATGACCTTCTACGATGGTACATGGTTGTCGCTGTATACTGCCGTGGCCGGCAACGGACAAAGCTACGAGTACAATGTTACGTCAATCTCTTCTAATTACTATATTTCCAAAGTAGAGTTTGACTTCACCCCTGGAAAGCATCCGAATTTCCCCATCGGAAGCGTATCGGTTGCTATAGGTGATGCTTTTGCCCAGGCAGCAGAAGGTAGCACAGAGTCTTTTGTCTTCGAAAATGAGGATGACAACAGCCTCACGAAGCTGACAATGATCATAAGTACAGTGGAAAGTGGCAGTCATGCTTTTGCAAACACTTCAAACTTCTACGTCACCTTGAAACCACGTCCCTCAATGGATGTGGCTTGGGATGAACTCATCGCGATCATGGATGCTCATGATTTCTCTGAGGATGAATTCCCCACTGACGGCTCTGCCGGTTCTTATGGTGAGGCTGAGAAGGAAGCTTTCTTTGCCGCACTTGCTGCCGCTCATGCCCTTGAGGAGCTTGGTGACGAGGTAACAGAAGAGATGCTCAAAGAGCATGGTCAGGCTATCCTCGACACTTACGCAGCCCTTATTGATTCCAAGGTGGCCTACGTTGTCGAAGACGGCTACTACCGTTTCCGCACTGGTATGCAGTACAGCGATGGTACAACCAAATATCTGCTGAGCTACACTCTCGACCAGACCAAGAATGCCTATTGGGGCACTCCCGTTGATGCAGAGGATGCTCTCGGAGCTATTTGGAAGGTGACACGTAGTGGCAAGGATTATGATATCGTCAGCATGATGTCGAATGCCCGCTTTGCCTCCATTCCCACCAGTGGTGCTGCAACCCTTACGACTGAGCCCGGAACTCTGATGGCTATCGATGCTGCCGGCACCGATGGCGTAGAATTCTTTGTTAACCTTCGCCTTACTACTGATGAAGTAGGCAGCTATCATTATGTTCACCAGAATGGCCATGGTGGCGGCGCTAACTCATCAGGTAATATTGTTGGTTGGAGCGTCACCATCCAAGGCACATCACCCAAGGCATCAGAATGGGTTCTCGAACCTGTCAGCGAAGAGGAACTGGCTCAGGCTCAGGCCGAGTATGCCGAGTTCAAGGCTCATCAGGACCTCGTAAACGCTTACAATGCCCTTTACAAGACTGCTTCCCTTGAGCTTGTCAAGGCTCAGGACGGTTGTGAGGGCGACGGCGTCATCACCAGCAGCGAACAGTTCAGCTCACCATCGTCTGACGCTGACGAAGGTCAGGACTTCGGAGCACTCATCGACCAGAATCCTGCCACATACTGGCACAGCGACTGGCATGCAGGTAATGTGCCCAATCACAGCCACTATTTGCAAGTCGACCTCACAAATGATTCCTATGCTCTCTTGCGTATGACTATCACGCGTCGTGCTGCAGCCAATGACCATGTCACTAAATGGGGCGTCTTCGGCTGTAATAATCCCGACGCTGCCGACGGAGAATGGGTAGAGTTGGCAAGCCTCTCAACACCCTACGGAAACAATACTGAGACCATTTCAGGCCTTGTCTTCGACTGCAAGGGCTATCAATACTTGCGTTTCTACATCGACGGCACATCCTCAAATCGTGGCTACGGTCACTTCAGCGAGTTCCAGCTTTATGCTGTTGCTAACTTCGACGGCACCTTCTTCGGTGAAGCAGGTGAGGTGGCAACAAATCTGGCTTCAGTCCTCGAAGAACAGAAGGACATCACCTCTTCAGACGTCACTCAAGAGAACCTTGATGCTCTGCAGGCCGCCTACGATGCATTCAAGGCAGTCTATGTAGATCCCGCAGAACTCCGCGCAGCTTTGGCTGAGGCAGAAGCTTTCGCCGAAGGCATTGTAACAGGCACTAACCCAGGTCAGTGGAGCGATGCAGCTGCTGCTGATGCCCTCAAGAGCACAATTGCCGATGCCAAGGCTTACGATGAGGCTGGTGTATACACTCCCTCCAAGTCGACAAACTTCATCAACACCCTCGCTTCGCAGATGGACGAGATCAAGGGCAAGGCCAATACCATCAAGGCAGACACCTGGTATCGTATCCGCTTCGACTCGGAAGCTAACTTCGAGAAGTATGGTTGGGATAAGGTTGCCGGTGAGGCTGTAGTTAGCGAAGAGGATGAGAGTGTTCAGGATGAAGCCCTTTGGGACAAGTATGTTGTAGCAGCTAAGGCTGAGGCCAACGAAGGCGTCCGCTCCGTAGTTCCCATCTATGCTGACGAGGCACGCCTGAACAACAATCTCTTTGTTGATGATGATGCAGACATCGAGGAGAAGGCTCTCTCTGAGTTCCGTTTCATTGCTGTTGGCGACACAGCCTTCATGCTGCAGAACCGTGGCACAGGCCTCTTCGTGAAGGCAGCCGGTGGCACAGGCGGCATGACACTGAGCCTGCAGCCCTCGCTCTTCAATGTCACACCTCTTGGCTACGGCCAGAACCTCATCGCTGCCAAGGATCTTCATGGAGCCAAGCAGAACTATATGCATATCCAGCGTTCCTACAATCAGGTGGTAACCTACGATGCCTTCACTCCCGGCAGCCGTAGCGGTCTGCTCCTCGAAGAGGTTGGCGATGCAAGCGGTTACACCGAGCCCGGCTTCCAGATGGATGTTAAGGCAGGTGCCCTCTATGCAATGTGCTATCCCGTTGACATCACCGTTGAGGAAGGCAATGGCAAGCTCTACAGCGTAGAGAAGGTAGAAGGAACTCACATCACCTTCACTGAAATCGACAAGGCCGTGGCTGGTCAGCCGTTCGTATATGTCTTTGGTGAAGTAGAGGCCTTCGACGAAGAAAGCACCGACGACGTCGTTACCTTGCACCATGGCTACGATTTGGCCATTGAGCCTCTTGTAGGCAGCAACTTCGCCGGAACCTATGTTCAGAAAGAGCTGGGCGCAGGCTACATGGTTACTGGCGGCGCACTCCGCGCTACCCTTGGCATCTACCACAACAATGAAGCTCTCAACAAGTTCTTCATGACAGAGGACTTCATCACCAATTCTGTCAATGCCAACGGTGCTTATATCATTCCTTCAGATCCTGATGCTACCGGAGAAATCACCTTCGACTTCGACGGCACTGAGGATGGTATTGTTGAAGTTGTCAAGAACATCAGCCGCACTGGCAATATCTACAGCATCGACGGCCGCCTCGTTGGCCGTGGCAACATCAACAGCCTGAGTGGTATGAACAAGGGTGTCTACATCATCAACGGCACAAAGGTCGTAGTGAAGTAAGAACCTTAGAAACTCAAAGTGATATTCAAGAGGCTGTGTCACATTCCGTGGCACAGCCTCTTATTTTATATGTACAGACGTATGAGCATTCACGTCCGTATGTATGAGCTTTCATGTCCGTATGTCCGAGCATTCACGTCCGTATGTGTAGGTCTTTATGTCCGGACATCAAAAAAAGTACGTCTTTTAAGATTTTTAAGTCTTAAATGCTTGTCAAGTCCGAATTTACCCGTATCTTTGCCACGCCAATTATGGCGTGAGATGAGAGAGCATTATTTAAAACTAACTAAAACAACTTCATACACATGAAAAGATTCTACTTCTTCTTTATGGCCTGCCTGATGATGGCAGGAACAATTGTCGCCCAGACAATCCCAACAGGTCTGGTGCGTATCAAGAACCGTCGTACTTCAACGGCCTACCTCACCACTAACACCCCTGGCTCGGCCATCGCAACGAACAAGGTAAACTCCGGCCTCAGCCAGATTTGGATTATAGATACCAAAGGCGACGGCTATATTGTTCGTAGCGCCAATACGGGTGAATACCTCAGTTCGGAGTGGTCTACGCCAATTGCCGGCAGCTCCATTCTCTACATTCAGGTAAGTCCCAACGCCACAGGATTCTACAATATCTCGTCGAAAAGCGATTTCAGCGGACAGAGCTGTATGAACAAGACTAATACCGGCACAGGTATCACCAAGTGGAGCTATGCCGGCGACTCGGGCAGCGACTGGGCTATCGAGGCTGCCTCCGACATAGATGAAGACGAGGTGAAGCAGAATATAGCAGCCAAGACCGGTTTCGTAGACAAGCTGGAGGAAGGCAAATACTATCGCATTATCTCGTACTATGGCCGTGGAATGATCGACACTGACGGCGTAGGAGGCGATATGAAAACCGATAACATCGATGCCAACAACATCGCTCAGTACTGGACGCTTGAGAAGGATGGCGCCAAGTGGAAAATCCGCAACCTGCTCACGCAGCGCTATCTGACGCGTCAGACAACGACCAGCGCTCCCTTCCACACCACGAAGGCTGAGAACGTGCAGCAGTTCAACCTCGACGTCAGCTTCAATATCACAGCCCAAAGCAGCAAGTGGGAATCCCTCTGGACGATATACTTCCCCGGCGACAGCAAAGGTCTGCACGATGCCGAGAGCCAAAGCCATCACGTAGTGCTGTGGAGCACGGCAGCCGCAGCCAGTGTATGGTCGATTCAGCAGGCCGAAGTGTCGCAGGAAGCCATTGACGCTGCTCGCGCAAGACTCGATGAATACGAACAGACCGTGGGTAAGTTTGATGAAATAGTAAGCAAGAAAGCTGCTTTGCAGGCTGCTCTCAACAAACTCTTCGATGACAAGGCTTGCACTACGCTCAAGGAGGAGATTGCAGCGTTGAGCGATGCTGACCTTGCTGCCAACGAGGATTTCGCTACGCTTACTGATGACATGAAAGCCATGGTGCTGAAGATAAAGAACAACACCTGGCAGCAGTTCACCAATTCGTCCACAGGCTACAGTGCCGACTACGAGCGTTTCTTCCGCATAGCTCCCTACCATGTCTACAGCCACGACTCGGAGATGGCTAATGGCTCGAACTTCACTATGAGCAATGCCTTCGGACGTCTCTCCGGTCCAACCGGCATCGTTGCCAACAAGGGCGACATCATCTACATTTATGTCAGCGCAAATCCCAAGAGCACGGCAGAGTTGTATGTAGAGGCTGTAAGCACCGAAGGCGTGCCGGGCAACAATCCCACTGGCGCTCTGACGGCACTTAAGTCAGGCCTCAACCTGTTGCAGTTCAGTGAACAACGTCTGCTTTATGTGCTTTACCGTATCAAGGAAGGCACCACTGGAACAGGCCGCATGCTGTCGAACCATAATGATCTGACAGTGCATATCGAGGGCGGACAGCTCAATGGCTACTGGGATGCTACACGTGGCATGACCAATGAGGACTGGGCTCTGTTGCAGAAAGAATTGCTTAAAGCTACCAACTACCTCAACCTGAAGACAAACCATTTGGTATTCCAGATGGATCGTGACCTGGTGAAGGCTGCCGAGCCGAAGGAGATGGAAGGCTTGATGCGTATTTGGGACAAGATAGTAGAGAATGAGGACCGCTATATGGGTGTTGAGGACTTCAAGGGACGCTTCAACAACATTTGGAACGCCTATAGCGGAGCCAGCTCTTATATGCACTCCACAACCCGTGGCACATGGTACACCGAGAGCACTATCTCCACTATCATGAACTACAAGAATATGTCGACCAGTGCCGGCAACCTGTGGGGCCCGAGCCACGAGATAGGCCACAACCACCAGGGCAGCATCAATGTCATAGGCACAACGGAGAGTTCAAACAACCTGTTCTCGAACATCAACACCTTTGAGTCGGGCATTCAGAACTCGCGCCGCTACTATCCTCACCAGAACTTCGAATACATGGCGTCGAATACACCTTGGTTGGAGCGTAACATCTGGATGACCACAGGTATGTTCTTCCAGCTCTACCTCTACTTCCATGTTCAAGGTCATGATCCCGAGTTCTATCCCAACCTCTTCCGTCAGATGCGTAAGAAGCCCATCAACAAGTGGAGCGGTCCCGGCAACGGCGGCCCAACCTCCTATGGAAAGGACGACTATCTGCACCTGGCCAAGATGATTTGCGACGTGGCCAAGGCCGACCTCTCCGAGTTCTTCGAAGCATACGGTATGTTCATCCCCGTAAATATGCTTCACGTCAGCGACTATTCCAACTACGACGTCACCACCACACAGGCTCATATCGACGCTGCAAAGAAATACATGCAGAAGTACGAGAAGAAACTCGGTAACATTATGTTTATCGACGACCGTATCATCAAGAAAAAGGCCGATGCCGACAATATCTTCGGCTGTGTGCCTGCTTCTGACGGATATAAGCGTGCCAACGATGAATATCCTTTCCTCATGAGTTCATCAACGGCCGCATATGTTGGCGGTGACTACGAGTCGTTCACCGATGATGCTGAGCCTGTTACCGACGACTGGTACAAGCTCTCAAACGGTGGCAAGACGATTACCTTCCAAGGCACCAAGAACTATGCCGGTCATAAGTTCTACGACAAGGACGGCAACCTCATCTGGGCTACTAACAAACGCTCAACGGCACTGCCGAAGGTAGTCACAGACCTCGGTATAGAGAACGTCGTCATCATGACAGCCAATTACGACATGAGCGATACCCTTTGCACCGATACAAAGCCTGAGCCCGATGCAATCAACGGGCTCGAGGCCGGCGACCGCGTCAATAATCATGAGGTGTTTGATATCACAGGCCGCCGTGTCAATCATGTCAACAGAGGTATATACATCGTCAATGGCAAGAAGGTAGTGGTGAAATAACCGCCAAAGTACCTTCAGCTGAACATAAAAGCCGCATCCAGGAACCGATGGATGCGGCTTTTTTTGCTTTTTTCTTCTTATTATTTTGTGCTTAACGCAAGTTCTATTACTTTTGCAGTCAAAAGCAGAACGGATATGAAAAAATTCTCTTCTTTTATTTCGCATTATCGAACCATAGCCTACGCCTTGTTTTTCGTGCTGGCATGGATATGGGCAACCTGGTGGATGGGCGACCTATACCGTATGGCTTATGAAAACTCGTTCCTTGCGGCAGACCGGACATTAATGCACTTCCTATGGCAGGAGTCTTTCGGCACAATGTGGATAGCAGGTCGTGCGTTGCTGTTGCTCTACCGCTGGCCATTGATTGGAGGGCTTGCGGTGGCTGTGCTGCTGACTGCTGCTGTATGGTTGATAGGCTATTGCTTCCGTCTGCGTCCCCGTTGGCGTTGGTTAGGCTTGCTGCCCGTAAGTGCCTGGATGACGTGGGTAGCCTGGCTGGGTCTTAACCTCTTTTTCCAGCATGAGCCCGGTCGCACACTTGGAGTGCTGCTTCTTGGCGTATTGGTGTGTGCTGTTGATGCCTTCGTCATCTGGACCTTCAAGAGCCGTTCGTCGCACCATCAGCACCTCGAGGCCGCTCCTGTCACTCTTAGTACTTGGTTGCTGACGCTCGTCATGATAGTACTGTGTTTCGGGGCGCCTACGCTTGTGACATCGCTTCGTCATCCTTATGCACGCCCCGTCACGCACATGCAAGTGCAGCTGCTACATGAGGACTGGGTTGGCATGAGCGAGACAGCACACAAACATGCAGCCCTGTCATACCGCCCTTTGGCTGCGTATTACGTCGTGGCTCTCATCCACACTGGCCACATCACCGACGAGCTGTTTGATATCCGCCTCGACTACGATTCGCTATATGTGGTCAACTGGACAGGTCAGCCCGACGTGGGTACAAATTATTACATAGTCGACTGCAACTATGCAGCAGGACTGTTCCGTGCGGCTGAGCATAAAGCCATAGAGCAGATGACTATGGACGGCCCATCGCTCTTCACGCTGAAGCACCTCACGCGTCTGGCTCTGCTTGACAGCAATTGGGCTTTGGCCCGCAAATATCTGCAGATATTATCCAAGGCACCTTTCGAAGGAGCTTTCATTGAGCGCTATTCCGCAATGCTCGACAGTCCGGATCGCGTAGCTGCCGATCCTGAGTTTGCGCTCTTGCGGCAGACGGAACCTGCGATGGATAGTTTCGAGAGTTACTATGAAGCGCCAGTGTTCTTAGGCTACAACTGCGCACTGTTGGCAGGTCGATCCAAGACAGCCCTGATGCACAGCCTCTTGTCAAACCTCTACTCAAAGCGTATGCCCGCCTTCCTTGAGCGATGTCAGCCGCTCGTAGGTACAATGCCGCCTCGATACATTGCCGAGGGACTGGTGACACAGGTGAAGAAATACCCGGAGGTGTTGCAGGCTTTCCCGCAACTGAATATGACAGCGCAACTGTTCTCGGGCTTCCTTCGTGACGTATCTACCGAACTCAAGGACCGTCCCACCTATGCCCGTGAACTCTTCGACCGTTACCACGGCTACTATCCCTACTACTATTTCTTCGGCAACCTCAAGGCTACACGCAAGCGCACTACCAACGAACATGGCGGCTCAAATGCAGGCGTGAACTGATTGAATGGAATAAGAAAGATAATAGTTAACAATCAGTAAATGAGAATTCTAATGTCCATACGTCACACTTTATTCCATCGCATTCAAGCTTTTTGCGATGTGTTATTGTCTGTTGCATTATTTGCCTCGATTATTATTTCTGTTCATGGCCTCACAGCTTGTAGCTCGCGTCCCTCGTCTGTGCCGGCATCGTTCAGCGAATCATCGGATACAGCTCGCATTTTCCCCGACTACCGCGATGTTGTAATCCCTCCAAATATAGCTCCGATGAACTTCATGGTTCGCGACTCCCTGGCCTCGGAGTTCGTTGTCACGATAGCGGATATTGTCTGCGGTGCCACTTCCGACGGCAAGATAGACATAGACGCCAATGCTTGGCGCCAATTGCTTGAGAAGTCGAAGGGTAACACGCTTCAGGTAGACGTCTACGCTCATCGTGACCAAGGCTGGATACACATGAAACCTTTCGTGATGACTGTGGCCGAGGAGCCCATCGACTCGTTCCTCAGCTACCGTCTGATAGAGCCGGGTTATGAGCTCTATCGCCAGTTGGGACTTTACCAGCGCAACCTCACGGATTTCACAGAAACGCCTATCTACGAGAACAACCGCACGTTTGACAATGTGGATAACCACTGCGTCAACTGCCACAACTATCAGAACTACTCCACCGACCATATGCTCTTCCACGTTCGTGCAGGCCACGGAGGCACCATTATCGTCGATGGCAACGAGGCACATAAGATAACTATCAAGCACGACAGCATTATCTCGGCAGGTGTCTACCCCTCATGGCATCCGACGCAGAATCTAATAGCTTTCTCCACGAACTACACGGGGCAGGTGTTCCATATGCTGCACACAGAGAAGATTGAGGTGCTCGACCTGGGCTCGGACCTCTTGCTCTACGATGTTGAGCGCAATGCCGTGAAGCATATAGTGCATACTAAGGATGCCCTTGAGACCTTTCCCTGCTGGACGCCCGACGGCACACGCCTGTATTACTGTTCGGCACGCAGAACCGAGATACCCAAGGACAGCACTTATATGATTGACTTCATAGCCAAGTACGACAGTATCTTATACGATATCTATTCCATCCCCTTCGATTCCAAGACGCGCTCCTTCGGCGAGCCTCGCCTTGAAGTGGACGCCAGCAGTCAAGGCCATAGCACTAGTGTGCCGCGCATTAGTCCCGACGGACGTTATATGCTCTATACTCAAGGCGACTACGGGCAGTTCCATATCTGGCATAAAAGCGCCGACTTGTGGGTGAAGAAGATTCAGGAAGACGGTTCAGAGAATACTGAAGAACAGTCGGCATATCCTCTTACCGCAGCCAACAGTGCTGAGGCTGACAGCTACCATACCTGGTCGTCCAACGGCCGTTGGATAGTGTTTGCCAGTCGCCGGCTTGATGCTGCATACTCACGTGCCTTTATAGCTTATTTCGATAAAAATGGTCAGGCTCGCAAAGCTTTCCTGATGCCGCAGCGCGATCCGGAGCTCAATACCTTCCTCCTGAAGAGCTACAATGTGCCGGAGTTAACGAAGAATTCTGTTAAGGTTAGTATTGAAAAGCTCAATCACGTGGTCTATAACACTGAACCTGAGCTTGCTACCTACGAGGAATAAAGCAAGGAATACGAATCAATGAAAGATAAAGGCAATAAAAACAAGCAGAAGCAGAAACAACCTTCAGAGCCACCGAAGGCACAACAGCGGCGACAGTTCATCACCAATACAGGCTGTGAACAGGTGGGTGTCTTGCTATTTTTCATATTAGCATGGCTATGGGCCTCTTGGTGGATGGGCGATGTCATGCGCATAGCCTACGAGCGTTCGTTCTTTGCAGCAGATGCTACGCTGATGCACTGGCTTGCTCAGAAATCGTTCGGCTGGCTCTGGATCATCGGACGTGCCCTGTTGACGTTGTACCATTGGCCCGTCGTGGGCGGTTTGTTAGTGGCTGTGCTGCTGACATTAGGCTCATGGTTCACAGGTTATTGCTTGCGTCTTCCGTCAAAGTTTTGTTGGCTTAAGTATTTTCCTGCTGCAGCCTGGATGCTTTGGACGGCCGACGTTGGCCTGAACCTTTACTATATGCGCGAGCCAGGCCGCATCCTCGGCGTCCCTTTCCTTGTTGTAGTTATTCTCGGGGCATGGGCAATACTCAGTAAGGTGCTTTCACGTCGTCATTCTCTCTCTGCAGAGCGGGAGAACAAGCTTTCGTGGATAAGCATTATAGGTCAGGCTGTTATCATTCCGCTTTGCTTTGCAATGCCAATGCTTCACCTGCAGCGCACTCACCGATATATGCGCCCTCTGACGCATATGCAGGTACAGTTGTTGCACAACGACTACGAAGGCATGAACCGCACAGCCCACGAGCATCCAGATTTGTGCAACCGTCATGTGGCAGGTTATTATGCCATCGCTTTGGCCAGGACAGGTAAGCTTGCCGAGCAGCTCTTTGATATCCGGCTGGAGTTCGACACCATACGTGCTTACGGCTATGATGGTCTTCCCAATCAGTGCCTGAAATATCACATCGTAGACTGCAATTACCATGCCGGCCTTTACCGCGCTGCTCGCCACTATGTAATGGAGGCACTGACTGTTGACGGGCCGTCGCTCTACGCTCTCAAATACCTGGCCAAGATAGCTTTGCTTGATAGTGACCTTGTTCTCGCCCGCAAGTATTTCGGCATCATTCGCAAAGCCCCGTTCGAAGGTGAGTTCATTCGCAAGTACGAGCCTATGGCCGCGCATCCCGAGCTCGTACAGGCTGACCCCGAATTTGCAGCCGTGCTCAAGGCTGCCCCGTACCGTCATAGCTTCGAGCAGTTTTTCCTGAAGCCTGGTTTCTTGGGATATTACTCCAGTCTTAAGGATTTCAAGACCAAAGAGGCTCTGGAGTGGAGCACGGTGGCCTGCCTATATGGTAAGCGTATGCCAGACTTCTTGCAACGATGCTCGCAGTTCCAGGATTCGGCACTGCCTAAATCTATCGCCGAAGGCCTCGCACTCCAAGCCGTCAAACAACCTGAACTGCTTCAAATATTTCCTCAGTTGGAGCTTGTCGTTAATCGGCTTGATTTCTTCTTGAATGATGCCTCACCTTACACGCAGGACAAGGAGCGTGGCGCAGTAGAACTCTTCGAGCGTTACAAAGGTTTCTATCCGTACTATTATTACTTCGGCAACATCAACAATACCCATAAACCTTCTGAGGAAGAATTAGGGCACAACAATGCCGGAGTGAACTAAGTCAGGGATTAAGAAATAAGGATTTAAAGATTGGAGAGATGGATAAAGCTTTATTATATCTTCGGTGTACAGTTCTCATTGCCGCTGTTGCAATGCTTGTGTGTTGCTCATCGCGCCCGTCGTCGCTCCCTTCTGCGTTCACAGAAGTGTCTGACTCGGCAGCAATCTATCCCGACTACCGCGATGTAACTATTCCGCCAAACATCGCGCCAATGAATTTCATGGTAATCGACACGGTGGCTGATGCCTTCGTAGCCGACCTTGGAGGTGTCATTTGCGGGGCAAGCGCCGACGGCAAGATAGATATAGATTCCACTGAATGGCGCAGCCTGTTGCAGGAGCAACGAGGAAAGAGCTTCAACGTCAGCGTCTACGCCCACAGGCCACAAGGCTGGGTTCGGCATCCTGCCTTTGCCATCTATGTTGCCAATGAGAACATTGACTCTTACGTTACCTATCGTCTCATAGAACCGGGCTACGAACTTTACATGCAGCTTGGCATTTACCAGCGTAATCTTACAAACTTCGATGTAGCAACAGTTTACGAGAACCATCGCGACATCAGTCCCGGCGAAAGCCATTGCATCAACTGCCATAAGTTCCAGGCTAATAATGCAGAACGCATGTATTTACATGTCCGTGAGAATCACAAAGGCACAGTAGTCACCAATGGCACCGAGGCTCATAAGATTCTCATCAAGCACGACAGCATCATTGCCTCGGGCGCTTATGGCAACTGGAACCCGAAACTGCCGATAGTGGCCTATAGCACTAATAAGACGGCACAGGTGTTCCACTACAACTTCAATGAGAAGATTGAGGTTTTTGACGGAGAATCGGACTTACTGCTTTATGATGCCGACCGCAATGAGGTGAGCCATATCATACGTACACCTGACCACTTCGAGACCTTCCCCTGTTGGTCGGCCGACGGTACACGCCTTTATTACTGCGATGCTCGCCTGCCTAAGTTTGAGGCTCAAATCTTCGAGGCCGGTCTTGTAGCTCGTTACGACAGTCTCTTCTACGATATTTGGTCGATGCCATTCGACACTGTCACCTATTCCTTCGGCCCACCTCAACTCGAGGTTGATGCCAGCAGTATGAACCTCAGTGCCAGCGAACCCATCGCCAGTCCCGACGGACGCTTCTTGCTTTACTCGCTCGCTCGCTGCGGGCAGTTCCATCTCTATCATCGTGATGCTGATTTGTGGCTGAAAGACTTGCAAGAGGGGACCTGTTATCCGCTCGCTGAAACCAACTCTAAGGAAGGTGATAGCTACTCTTCATGGTCGTCAAACAGTCGCTGGATAGTCTTCAGCTCCCGCCGAGAAGACAACGACTACACACGTTCTTATATAGCCTACATCGACGCCAACGGCCAAGGCCATAAAGCCTTCCTCCTGCCCCAGCGCGATCCAGAATACAACCTATTGCTTCTCAAGAGTTTCAATGTACCAGAGCTGTCGCGCAACGCTATACCGCTAGGCCAGGAGCAGATGAGCCACGTAATTCTCTTTACCGACGCCGAACTAGCGACATATAAAGGTCATGTGGCAAGGAGCAATAGTGGCAATCCCTAAGCATATATTGTAAAGCATCATAGCCCTGCAGTATCCACGACTGCAGGGCTTTTTCATTGTGAGCGGTTGAGAAAAAAGGAAAAACAGATTAAAAAGCCTTAAAGTTAAGTGCAAAAGCGCACAAGTTCGCAGATAATTCGTAACTTTGCGCCCACAATATTTTATACTTAAACAAGTAACATGGCATTGAAAGCTGGAATCGTGGGGCTGCCCAATGTGGGCAAATCCACTCTTTTTAACTGCCTCTCGAGCGCCAAGGCACAGGCAGCGAACTTCCCCTTCTGCACCATCGACGCTCAGATGGGTCAGATTACCGTGCCCGATGAGCGCCTGAACCGTTTGGCAGAGCTGGTGCATCCTGGCCGCATAGTCCCCGCAACATGTGAGATAGTAGATATTGCCGGCCTCGTGAAAGGGGCTTCCAAGGGCGAAGGCCTCGGCAACCAGTTCTTAGGCAATATACGCGAATGCGACGCAATAATCCATGTGCTGCGCTGTTTCGACGACCCAAATATCGTGCATGTTGACGGCTCCGTGGATCCGGTTCGCGACAAGGAAATTATCGACACTGAGCTACAGCTCAAAGACCTCGAGACGGTTGAGAGCCGCATTCAGCGTGTAGAGAAGCAGGCTCGCGTAGGTGGCGACAAGCAGGCAAAGATTGAATTGTCTGTACTTGAGGCTTACCGCGCCGCTTTGGTTGAGGGCCGCAGTGCCCGCACCGTGCAGTTTGATACCGATGATGAGGTCGCTGCCGCCAAGAACCTCTTCTTGCTCACGACAAAGCCCGTGCTCTACGTATGCAATGTCGATGACGCATCGGCCGCCAAGGGTAACGCCTACGTGGAAGCTGTCCGCCAGGCCATTGCCGGCGAGCAGGCCGCATTGCTCATCATAAGCGCACAGACCGAGGCTGACATTGCAGAGTTGGAGAGCTATGAGGAGAAGCAGATGTTCCTTGAGGACATGGGTCTCAGCGAGAGCGGTTGCGACAGACTGATCAAAGCCATCTATTCGTTGCTCGGTTTGCAGACGTTTATCACTGCCGGACCTATGGAGGTGAAGGCTTGGACGTTCCGTCGTGGGTGGAAAGCTCCCCAGTGTGCCGGTGTCATTCATACTGATTTCGAGAAAGGTTTCATCCGCGCCGAGGTCATCAAGTACGACGACTACATCCAATACGGCTCAGAAGCTGCCGTACGCGAAGCTGGCAAGATGGGCGTCGAGGGTAAGGATTATGTCGTTCAAGACGGCGACATCATGCATTTCAGATTTAATGTTTGAGGCCCTTCCCCTGCCCTCCCTGTGAGGGAGGGAGTAATTACCAATAGCTATAATTATGAATAAGAAACTTTCCCTTTTACTGTTCTTCCTCATTACAACAGTGCCTCTTTTGGCGCAGGTGACCACTCCCTCCCTCATAGGGAGGGCGGGGGGAGGGTCCGCTCTTCTTTACATAACCTGGAACCCCGATGTTGTGGCTTTCACCATAGGTTCTTTCGGCGTTCGTTGGTACTCCCTGTGCTGGTGCGTAGGCCTGTTGCTGACCTATCTCCTCGAGGCGAAGTTGTTCAAGGAACAGAAGATACCTGATGAGAAGTTCGAGCCGTTGTTCATCTATTCCTTCCTTGGAATACTCATAGGTGCGCGCCTCGGCCACTGCCTCTTCTATGAGCCCGAGTATTTTCTCTCGTCGCCAACTCATATGTTGGAGATGATAATACCGGCAAAGATGAGGGCCGACGGCTCATGGCACTTCACTGGCTACACCGGTCTGGCCTCGCACGGCGGCACATTAATGTTTATTGTAGCCCTATGGCTCTACAGCCGCCGCACAAAAGTGCCTTTGCTGACGGTCCTCGACAACATTGCTATCGTCACGCCTATCTGTGCTTGTGCCATTCGCATGGGCAACCTGATGAACTCCGAGATTATCGGCAAACCCACCGATCTGCCTTGGGCATTCATCTTTGAGCAGGTAGACCAGTTGCCCCGCCACCCGGGACAGCTCTACGAGGCATTGGCCTATTTCCTGTTCTTCTTCGTGGGCTGGTGGTTCTACCGCCGCCGTCCCGAGCGCGTAGGTACGGGCTTCTTCTTCGGCCTTTGCATCCTGCTCATCTTCACCTTCCGCTTCTTCATTGAATATACCAAGGAGGTACAGGTGTCGTTTGAGAACGGAATGCTCTTCAATATGGGCCAGCTCCTGTCAGTGCCCTTCATTCTGCTCGGCGCTTACTGGGTATGGCGCGGAAGCAGGAACCAAGTGAAAAGTGCATAAAGAAACATGAAGAGTAAGATATTCCTGGCCATATTATCACTTGTCGCCGTTCTGACGCCAATGCATGCGCAGACGGTCAAGGAGGACTTGCTTCAGAACACGTCGTTCGGGGGCTACGTCATCAGCCAGGCTAAGGCTACGACCAACGACGAAGCTCGTGTGAAAGCTGACTTCGGCATCCGCCTTGTGCGCCTGTATTTTGACTCTAAGATAGGCGACTTTGCCATGAAACTGCAATTTCAGGCCAATGGTAACACCAGCGGAGTCAATGGTCCGCGCATCGTGGATGCCTGGGCCGAATGGCAACACTGGAGGGAGCTGCGCGTGAAAGCCGGGCAGTTCAAGCGCCCGTTCACTTTCGAAAATCCTATGCACCCTTGGCTCTTAGGCCATGGCAGCTATTTTCAGTTGACCGACCGTCTGGCCGGTTTCAATGATCCCACAGGCGAGCACGCCTCCAACGGCCGCGACGTGGGTATACAGCTTCAGGGCGATCTCTTCCCCTCGAGCCGCGACGGCCACCGATGGCTCCATTACCAGGGCGGTGTATTCACGGGCCAAGGCATCAATTTCGTTGATAAAAACACCCGCAAGGACCTCATAGGAGGTCTCTGGGTAGCGCCCGTAAAGGAGCTGCAGATAGGCGTCTTCGGTTGGACCGGCAACCGTGTTGTCAACGACAGCCTGACGCTTGAGCGCCGTCGCTACAGCGTAGGTGTGAACTACTCTGCCGATTGGATAGCCCGCGCCGAGTTCGCAGTAGACAATGCCTCGGGCGGAGCTGATGCTTTCTACGCCATAGTGGGCACACCGTCGTGGCACCGCTCACGCCTTTTCCTGCATTACGACCTCTATCGAGAGGGTAAGAGCAAGGACATGGCTCATGCCATCTACGGCATCAGCGCTCAGCATTCGCTTCACCCAAACCTCATGTTCCAAGCCAACTACGGCTTCAACGTCGACCGAAATAACGCCGAAAAGAATTATCACAATGTAGACCTCCAACTCTACTGGCGATTCTGATAGAAAACAAGCCCAGCCTAACAAGCCGATAAGGTCAACCTAATTTGCCTTTTAGGTTAGCTTAACTTGGCTATAAGGCCGGCCTTATAAATCTGAAGGCCGAATGTGCTGCAAAGCATGACCAGTCATGTAAGCCAACACATACGGTCATACAGACCGACACATACGGTCATGCAGGCCGACACATACGGTCATACAGGCCGACACATACGGACGTGTTTTGGACAACGTCAAAAAGTAAATAGTAATTCGTCAAAACGTAAATATCAATCATGCCAAGCCGCAACACGCAAATAGGCACTCAGGTGCAGACACAGACTCAGAACCTCTCGCCACTACAACTGCTGGTGAGGCAACTGGCTGAATTGCCTGTTGAGGCACTATATGAACGCGTTGACCAGGAACTGAAAGAGAACATCGCTCTTGAGCGCGACGACAGCGAGCACGACGACTACGGCAGCGATGCTAACGCGGCAGCGGATATGAGCAGCAGCGAAGATGGCGACAACACTTACGACAGCGCCAAAGACTACAGTTCGCCCGACGATGTGCCCGACAACCTCAACCCTACGGGCCGTCGCGATGCGATGGAAACAGTAGTGGGGGAGACCTTGTCGTTCTACGACCAACTGGAAGAACAGATAGGTTTCATACACCTCAACGACCACGAAAAGGAGGTGTTGCGCTACCTCATAGGCTCTCTCGACGATGATGGCTTGCTCCGTGTATCGCTCACTCAGATTCAGGACGAACTTGAGGTCTATCATAACATAGCCACCTCCCAGGCTGAATTGGAGCACCTGCTGGACGTGTTACAGCATTTTGAGCCAGCTGGCGTGGGAGCTCGCTCGTTGCAAGAGTGCCTGTTGCTGCAGGTGCGCCACGCTCCCGACAGCCAGTCGCCCATCAAACAAAAGCTGGAACGGTTGCTTAGCAAGCAGTTCGACAATCTCATGCTCAACCGATGGGACCGCATAGCTCGCAGCCTCAAGCTCAGTGATTCTGATGTGGCACGGCTACAACATGAGGTGCGGCGCCTCAATCCACGGCCCGGCAGCTCGATGGGCGAGGCCCTGGGACGCAACTTGCAGCAGATAACGCCCGATTTCATCGTAGATGTAGACCCTTATGGTCACCTCACTATGACTCTCAACAATGGGCGTATACCGCCGCTACGCGTGAGCCAGGACGATATAGATTTCCTCAATTCCTACCAGGGGCGGGACCTTAAGGACCTTTCACGCAGTGAGCGCGACGGCATAGTCTATATGCGTGAACGTGTAGACAAAGCCCAAGGATTCATCGAGGCCATTCGCCAGCGTCAGGACACCCTCACGCTGACGATGCAGACCATCATGAAAATGCAGCAGCCATTCTTCGAAACCGGCGATGAAACCGTTCTTCGTCCTATGACGCTCGAGGACGTGGCCACACAAACGGGCCTGCATCTTTCTACGGTCTCGCGTGTGAGCAATTCGAAATGGGTGCAGACGCCGTTTGGCATATATCCTCTGCGATGGTTCTTCACCTCGGCCGCCAAACTCGATGGCGATGAGGTAAGCATACGAAATATCAAGGCTGCACTCGAGGAGATAGTGGAAGCCGAGGACCATCGGCACCCCCTAACCGACGATGCTCTGGCAATAGCGCTGCAGCAACGCGGTTTCGACGTCGCCCGCAGAACGGTTGCAAAGTACCGCGTAGACATGGGCATTCCCATTGCCCGCCTGAGAAGAAGCGAAAAATAAATTATATCAAATGGCAGAAAACGCCAACATATCCACCGCTACAGACAGCCGCAGTCAACGACACAGCCGCCCCACTCCGATGCGCTACCTGCTCATGGGAGCCAGGTTGTTGTCGAGTGTGTTCCGTCCTGAATTCTTTCCTTTGTTAGGGTTTGTAGTGCTGTTCTGGTTCACATACATGAGCTTGCTGCCCTGGAGCCTGAAAGGCATAATCCTGCTGCTGGTCTTGTGCGGCACGATTCTTTTTCCTCGCCTCACCATACGCTTCTGGCGCCAGTCGCGAGGTTGGGAGCGTCACAGACTGCGTCTGCGTGAGAACCGCTTCATGCCTTATCTCACCTACTTGCTTTACTACGTTTTCACGCTCCATGTGCTCAACCGTTTCCACCTGCCTCATTACATGTCGGGCATACTTATTGCTTCGCTGCTAATCCAAGGCTCGTGCCTGCTTATCAACACGAAGTGGAAGATATCGATGCATGCTGCGGGAGCAGGAGGTGTAGTGGGAGCCTTGCTGGCCTACAGTGTGCTTTTTTATTTCAACCCACTATGGTGGCTCAGCCTCAGTATCCTGCTCGTAGGCCTTGTAGGTTCCAGCCGTATGCTCCTGCGTCAACATAACCTCTGGCAAGTGCTTGCAGGCTCGTTGCTTGGCATAGTCTGTGCCTTCGTAGGTATCATTTTCTTCTGATTTCAGCCAAAGCATCACTTTTTTCACAAAAAGAGCGGCGCATTTGCAACTTTATTCGTATCTTTGCGCCCGATTTCTAATGTGGATAGATTTGGGCTGCTTGCAACCACAGTAAAAAATGCTAAAAGGACAACCGTAAGGTTGGTGCATTTGTACCCAATGAAATCCCATTCATAATTTATTATCAACACCTAAAATCAATTAAGAATGGGTTACTTATTTACCTCAGAATCCGTTTCTGAAGGCCATCCAGACAAGGTGGCCGATCAAATCAGCGATGCTGTACTAGACAATCTGCTGGCCTATGACCCGCAGTCGAAAGTGGCGTGCGAGACACTTGTCACTACAGGACAGGTTGTGCTCGCAGGCGAAGTCAAGAGCGAGGCCTATGTCGATCTGCCCGAGATAGCGCGGCAGACTATCCGACGTATAGGCTACACCAAGGGCGAGTACATGTTCGAGGCCAATTCGTGCGGAGTGTTCTCGGCCATTCACGAGCAGAGCCCCGACATCAACCGCGGCGTAGAACGCGCAGAACCGATGAGTCAGGGAGCCGGCGACCAGGGCATGATGTTCGGTTATGCCACAAATGAAACCGAGAACTACATGCCTCTTGCACTTGACTTGGCACATCGCATACTGCGTGTGCTTGCCGAAATCAGGCGCGAAGGCGTGGAGATGACCTATCTGCGCCCTGATGCAAAGAGCCAAGTGACAATAGAATATGGCGACGACGGACGGCCGAAGCGCGTGGATACAATTGTCGTGTCAACGCAGCACGACGACTTCATGCAGCCGCTCGACGGCAACCAGGAACTTGCTGACCGGCAGATGCTCGACCAGATACGCCGCGACGTGAAGCAAGTGCTTATGCCACGCGTCATAGCCAGCATAAATAATGCCGACGTCAGGGCTCTCTTCGACGACCATATCACTTATCACGTGAACCCCACGGGCAAGTTCGTCATTGGCGGACCGCACGGCGACACCGGCCTCACAGGGCGCAAGATAATCGTCGATACCTATGGCGGAAAAGGTGCTCACGGCGGTGGAGCCTTCTCGGGTAAAGACCCTTCCAAGGTCGACCGCTCGGCGGCTTACGCTGCTCGTCATATTGCAAAGAACATGGTGGCAGCAGGTGTGGCCGATGAAATGCTGGTACAGCTTTCATATGCCATAGGTGTGGCCGAACCGGTGAGCATTTTCGTTGACACCTATGGCAAGAGTCACGTAGATATGAGCGACGGCGAGATAGCCCGCAAGATTAGGGCGCTCTTTGATCTCCGTCCCCGAGCCATTGAGGACCGCCTGAAACTAAGAGCTCCCATCTACGAGGAAACGGCTGCCTACGGCCATATGGGCCGACAGCCCCAGCGTATCATAAAGACCTTCCACAACCACTACGGGCAGGACGTAAGTCTTGAAGTGGAGCTCTTTACATGGGAGAAACTCGATTACGTGGACCGCATTAAAGAAGCTTTCAAACTATGAATATAGCTGTTTATTGCGCTTCAAGCACAAAGATACATGAGGACTTCTTTGCCGCAGCTCGAGCCTTGGGCCATGGCCTGGGCAGTCGTGGTATTGGCATCGTCAACGGGGCTGGAAATATGGGCCTTATGGCGGCCTCGGCCGATGCCTGTCTTGCTGCCGGTGGCGAAGTGACCGGTGTCATCCCAAGCTTTATGATAGAGCAGGGTTGGCACCATCAGGGCCTCACACATCTTATAGAAACGCGCGACATGCACGAGCGAAAGGAAACCATAGCGCGCCTTTCTGATGGCTGCATTGCGCTGCCTGGCGGCTGCGGTACGCTTGAGGAGCTGATGGAAGTGATAACCTGGAAGCAGCTTGGTCTCTATCTGAAGCCCATCGTCATCTTGAATACTCGCAACTATTACGCGCCGCTCCTGGAACAACTACAACGAGGCATAGACGAGCATTTCATGGGACCGCGCCACGCCGATATCTGGCAGGTTGCTACTACGCCTGAGGAAGCTATCAACCTCGTGCTTACAACGCCGCTTTGGGATGCCAGCGTGCGCAAGTTCGCAGCTATATAAGAAATCGTAATGCAGCAGGACACACTGACGGTACATACAGAGCCTGTGGCACATGACACCGTGCAAGCTACGGTGCAGACCACGACAAACGCAGCCGCACAGCCAGACACGACTGTGCGCCAGCCTGTGCGTACCGTTTCGCTGCCAATAGATTCCACCTCGGTTGTCGAGGAACCGGAAGCTGATACAACAGCCGTTGTGCCCGATAGCCTGCCTCTGCTGTATTTGGGCAACGAACATATCGACAGCCTTCTTGCTGCAGACAGTATGCTTTTCCGCGGCAACGCCGGCTACAGCGGCAGTGGGGCAGGCATGCAGGCTCAGCCTTTGCCGCCAGCCCTGTTTCGCAACGACGGTGTGAGCATAGCGTTGCTGAGCTGTTTCCTGCTGACCCTCCTTTATCTTGCGAGCTCTCGCCGCCGGCTGAGTGAACGGATAAAAACATTCTTCCGACCAAAGCAAAGCACCACAACGTCAAGCATAGCGGAGCCGGAAACCTACGAGTGGGTGCACCTGCTACTGGGCTGCCAGCTCAGCATCATAGGTGCCCTGCTCTTTTACTCCTATGCCCGCGAGCGACTGTCGGTGGACCTGATCAACCTCACGCCTTTAACTCTGTTAGGCATTTACACCGCAGTTTTCATGACTATGCTCATCGTGAAGCAGCGACTGTATCACTTCGTGCATGCCATCTTCTTCACCACTGCCGAGCGACGACGTTGGTATGAGTCATATTCGCTCCTTTTCATCATCGAAAGCCTCGTGCTTTTCCCGTTGGCTTTGCTGTCGGTATACTTTGATTTAGCCCCCGAAAAAGTGTCAATAAGCCTTGCAATTTTGTTACTTTTTGTCAAAATTCTGCTGTTTTTCAAGAGTTTTAGCGTGTTTTTTGGCAAATTAAAAGGCTGTTTGCATTTAATTTTGTACTTTTGTGCCCTCGAAGCGATACCTCTGCTCATCGCAGTGGGTATCCTCATAGAGTTAACACGATTGTTTATAACCATTTTCTGACCTCCTCAGGGTACGTAGCTTCAGTCACGAACACAACCCGCTCTGCCAGGATAAAAGACAAGAAGAACGATGATCAAGAAGATATTGGTGTCACAACCACAACCCTCTTCCGAAAAGTCGCCCTACTACGACATCGCCTCACGCCACGGCGTGGAATTCGTATTTCACCCATTCATAAAGGTGGAAAGCGTCACGGCAAAAGAATTTCGTGAGCAACACATTTCCCTGAACGATTGCACTGCAGTGATCTTTACGTCGCGTCACGCCATTGATCACTTCTTCTCTCTCGCCAAGGAACTGCGATTCAACGTCCCCGAGACGATGAAATATTTCTGCATCACCGAGCAGGTGGCTTTGTACATACAGAAGTATGTGCAGTACCGCAAGCGCAAGGTATTCTTCGGTGCTACCGGTAAGATTGCCGACCTCATGCCCACTATCGTCAAGCACAAGACCGAGCGTTATTTTGTGCCTCAGAGTGATGTACACAACAATGAGTTGCACGACTTGCTCGAATCGAAGAAGCTGCAGCACGTTGAGGGCGTGATGTATCGCACTGTGCCCAACGACATGGACAAGAACGCGCCCTTTGACTACGATCTCCTCGTCTTCTTCAGCCCAAGTGGGGTGCAGAGTCTGTTGAAGAACTTCCCCGACTTCAAGCAGGGAGAGATAGCTATAGCCACTTTCGGACCTACAACAGCCAAGGCCGTCAAGGACGCTGGTCTGCGCCTTGACCTCGAGGCTCCTACTCCTCAATATCCAAGCATCACAGCAGCACTTAATGCCTACATCTCTGAGGTCAACAAGAAAAAATAACTTCACAAAAAGCGGGCGCCTCTGCAGCCGCAAGGCTATAGAAGCGCTCTTCGCGGGCGGAAACAGGTCATTCACGGCCTTTCCGCTCCGTGTTGTTTATAGACTTGTTGAAGAGGAAGCGGTGCTGCCTCTTGCAGAAGAAAGGGCTTCACTTTCCAACGAAAGCAGCGACTTAGTGTGCCAGGTGCTTGTTTCCGTGTCGAAGCGTCATTTCAAACACGCCGTGGACCGCAACCGGGCCAAGCGTCAGGTGCGTGAGGCATGGCGCCTGAACAAGGACATTCTCATTTGCGCTGCTGAAGGCCCGAAGCCCGTAGCCCGCACTCTGCACATCGCTTTCCTATGGCTTGCCGACGAGCTGCAGGAGTCTGAACTCATTCAACGCAAGATGAGAAACCTACTCCATCGCATAGCAGAGGAGATAAACGCGGGAGACTTAAACAACCGCTCCTAATACTGAGTCAAAGTTATGCTCCGCCGTCTGCTTATCCTACCCATACGTTTCTATCAGCGATGCATAAGTCCGCTGACGCCTCCTGCCTGCCGGTTCACGCCGACATGCTCGCAGTATGCCATTGAGGCTATAGAGAAACACGGAGCATTGAAAGGCATATATCTTGCCATTCGCCGCATTTTGCGTTGCCACCCTTGGGGCGGCCACGGCTACGACCCTGTTCCCGAAGAGTTCCACTTTTAGAATTCTGCTGTTAAGAAGCGGTTCAATATCAAAAAACGCCCATTTCATCGATGGATTTCCTTAATATCCACACTCATCATGAGCTCCCTGAAGGCGAAACTACTGTCTTGTCGGTGGGCTTACATCCTTGGCATCTGACTGAAGATTGGATGGAAAAGATGCCAGAGATAGAGCAGATGCTAATGAAGGGAGATTCCTTCGTGGGTGAATGTGGCCTCGACCGGGTTTGCGAAACTCCCTACGAACGTCAGGTAGCCGCTTTTGCTGAGCAGATAACTTTGAGCGAACGTCTGCATCGGCCTCTTATCCTACATTGTGTTCGAGCCTTGGACGATGTGCTAAGATTGAAGCGCGCAGCGAGTCAGATCTGGGTGTTCCACGGCTTCCGTGGCAAGCCTCAGCAACTTCGTCAACTGCTCGATCATGGTTTTTATGTCAGTTTCGGTTTCCGTTATAATGAGGAGAGCCTGATGCTTTGTCCTATCGACCGCCTTTTCTTGGAAACGGACGACGCGCCACGCTCTATAGTACCTTTGTACGAGAGCGTAGCGCGTCTGCGTAAAATCTCTGTTGTAGAATTGCAGGAACAGCTGTGGGCGAACCTTCGTAACGTGATGAACCGTGCTGAGCGTTAAACGCTAATAGCCTACAGCTGCTGCATATCGTTGAGGTGGCGATAGTAGCCTCCGAGCTCTATGAGCTGTTCGTGAGTACCGCGTTCTACGATGCGCCCTTCGTGAAGCACGTATATCTCGTCGGCATTCTTGATTGTTGAGAGGCGATGGGCAATGGCTATGGTCGTGCGGCTCTTCATCAAACGCTCCAAAGCTTCCTGAACAAGACGCTCGCTCTCGGTGTCGAGGGCGCTGGTTGCCTCGTCGAGAATGAGGATGGGCGGGTTTTTGAGTATCGCACGTGCAATGCTTATGCGCTGACGTTGCCCGCCGCTAAGGCGGCAGCCGCGGTCGCCGACATAGGTGTCGTAACCGTTTTCGCTCTGCATGATGAATTCGTGGGCATTGGCAATCTTGGCAGCCTCAATCACTTGTTCCATCGTAGCGTTCTCCACGCCAAAGGCTATGTTGTTGAAGAACGTATCGTTGAAGAGGATAGCCTCTTGATTCACGTTGCCGATGAGTGAGCGAAGGTCGTGGATGCGCAAGTCCTTGACGTTGATGCCGTCGATAAGAATCTCGCCGCTGCTGACATCGTGGTAGCGCGGGATAAGGTCAACAAGCGTCGACTTGCCAGAGCCGGACTGCCCTACGAGTGCAATCGTCTTGCCTTTCGGCACGATGAGATCCACGCCGTGGATGACTTCGAGCGGGTTATTGCTATAGGAAAAATGCACTTTGCGGAACTCTATGCTCTCGTGTAATCCGTTTATCTCGACGGGTTGTGCGGGTTCCTTTATGGGATTCTCGGTGTTCAGAATCTTGTCGATACGCTCCATTGATGCCAAACCCTTGGGAATCTGGTAGCTTGTCTTGGAGAGGTCCTTCAAAGGACTGATGACGCTGTAAAGGATGACCATGTAGAAAATGAACGTCGGAGCATCAATAGGCGAGTTCTCGCGGAAGATGAGCGTGCCGCCGAACCACAACACGAGCACTATGATACACGTGCCCAGAAATTCACTTACGGGGTGAGCTGAGGCTTGACGTATGGCCACGCGGCTTGATGCGTCGCGGTATTCATTGTTGACATGGCTGAAGCGGGCGAGCATCTTGTCTTCGGCTATGAAGGCTTTGATGATGCGCAAGCCGCCCAGCATCTCATCGAGTTGCGACATTGTCTCGCTCCATTTCGACTGCGCAAACAAGCTCTTGGCTTTAAGCTTGCGGCCTATAGCGCCCATCACCCACACGAGTCCAGGTATCACAAGCACCGTGAACAACGTCAACTGCCACGATACGAAGATGAGCGTGCAGAAGTAGAAGATGATGAGGATAGGGTCTTTTATCAACATATTCAGCGACGAGGTAATACTCGTTTCTACTTCTGCGACATCGCCGCTCATGCGTGCTATGATGTCACCGCGCCGCTCATCACTGACGAAGGCAAGTGGCAGATGCAGCACCTTGTCGTAGACCATAATACGAATGTCACGCACGATGCCTGTGCGCAGTGGCACCATCACAGCCGAAGCAAAGAAATAGCTGGCCGTCTTGAAGAAAGTGGTTACGCAAAGGAATATGCCGATGATGAGCAATGTAGTCTGATGACCGAATCGCCCTATTAATTCACTGGTATAATAATAGAGGTTGTTGATGGCGATGTCCTTGATGCCGTCGAGCTGCCAGGGTTGGAAAGAGTAGGACGATGTGTCCATGCCGAAGAGCATATGCAGCATAGGCAGCACGCTCATGAACGAGAACACGTTGAGCACAGCCGACATCAAGTTGGCCACTGCAGCGCCTATCATATAGCCTTTGTAAGGCAGGGCGAAGCGCCTCAACACTTTAATAAACTCTTTCATTATATCTTCAGTTTTTTCAACTTTCAGCCTGACATAGGGCCTGCCGTTTTACTTCCTTCCGAAGTCTGCAGGTATCTCGCCCCAATTATCGGTGTCCCATTTGTAAAGAGGGTAGGGTATGCCATTCTGCTGCAACCATAGTTCAGCCCGGTGTACGAGGTCAAGCAGTGGCTGATTCTCAGGTGTAGGTGCCAACGTAGTCTTGGCCTTACGTTTGTTTACCCAGATGATGGCTGTGCGGCTGTCGGAGTATACGGGCATGGACAGTCCTTGTTGCTTCATCAGTGCCATGGCGTGAACGATAGCCAGAAACTCGCCTATATTATTCGTCCCGTGCACGGGGCCGAAGTGGAAGATTTCTTTCCCCGACGGCAGATGTATGCCACGATACTCCATAGGCCCTGGATTGCCGGAGCAGGCGGCATCAACGCAGAGGGCCTGAGAGGGAGACCCGCCTCCCGAGGACTCTCCCCCCGCCCTCCCTGTTAGGGAGGGAGCAGTTACTTGTGCTATTGGGTTATCAGCCTTATCAGCCATAATCTGTTTATAATGATTCTTATCTTGGAGGTAATCGCCCCCTCCCTAACAGGGAGGGTTGGGGGGAGAGTCCGTTACATCCTCTCCGGCACCTCGATACCCAGCAGTCCCAGACCGGTCTTGATGACCTTGGCCACAGCTTCGCTGAGGGCGAGGCGCATGGCGCGTTTCTGCTCATCGGGCTCCTTCAGGATCTGGAAGTCGTGGTAGAAGCCATTGAACTCCTTAGCCAAATCATAGCAGTAGTTGGCTATGACGCTGACATTGTAGTCGCTCCCAGCCTGGGCTACCGATGCTCCGAAAGCTGCCAGACGCTGTATGAGTGCAATTTCCTTCTCACTTAGCGAACATTGGCAGTCGCCCATCGCCCATTGTCCGTTTGCCTTGCGAAGAATGCTACGGATGCGGGCATAGGTATATTGTATGAACGGGCCTGTATTACCGTTGAAGTCAATACTTTCCTCGGGGTTGAAGAGCATGTTCTTGCGGGCATCCACTTTCAGAATGAAGTATTTCAGAGCGCCCATGCCCACGATACGGGCTATCTCGGCAGCTTCTGCCTCGCTGATGCCCTCGAGCTTGTTGACCTTGTCCTCGCTCATCGTGCCGGCATCCTCTATCATCTTGGCTATAAGGTCGTCGGCATCCACAACAGTGCCTTCGCGCGACTTCATCTTACCGTTGGGCAGTTCCACCATGCCATAGGAGAAGTGCACGAGGTCCCGACCCCACTTGAAGCCCAGCTTGTCCAGCAGGATACTCAGCACCTGGAAGTGGTAGTTCTGCTCGTTGCCCACCACATAGATCATCTTGTCGATGGGGAAATCCTCATAGCGCAGCTTGGCGGTGCCGATGTCCTGAGTCATATACACGCTGGTGCCGTCGGCACGCAGCAGCAGTTTCTCGTCCAGACCTTCGTCGGTGAGGTCTGCCCACACGGAGCCGTCGTCGCGACGATAGAAGAGACCCTTCTTCAGACCTTCCATAACCTTGTCCTTGCCTTCGAGGTAAGTCTGGCTTTCGTAGTAGATCTTGTCGAAGCCTACGCCGAGGGCGCGGTACGTCTCGTCGAAGCCGGCATACACCCACGCGTTCATCTTCTGCCATAGCTTGCGCACTTCGGGGTCGTTGTGCTCCCATTTCACAAGCATTGCGCGAGCCTCCTGCATCAGCGGACTCTCCTTCTCGGCGCGTTCCTTGGCAGCCTCCTCGTCCATGCCCTCGGCCATGAACTTGTCGGTGAGTTCTCTCAGCTCGGCACGGTAGTGCTTGTCGAAAGCCACGTAGTAGTCGCCGATCAGGTGGTCGCCCTTCTTGCCCGTGGACTCGGGCGTCTCGCCGTTGCCCCACTTCAGCCATGCCAGCATCGACTTGCAGATGTGTATGCCGCGGTCGTTCACGATGTTTGTCTTCACCACCCTGTTGCCGTTGGCCTCCATCACCTTAGCCAGCGCCCAACCGAGGAGGTTGTTGCGCACATGCCCTAGGTGCAGCGGCTTGTTAGTGTTAGGCGACGAGTACTCGATCATCACCAGCGGCGACTCGTCTGTCACAGGCGTTAGGCCCCACTGCCCGTCGTGTTGTATCTCTGCCAGCAGGTTGAGCCAGCAGGCATCGGCAATGACCATGTTCAGGAAACCCTTAATCACGTTAAAGCGTGCCACCACGTCGGGCAGGTTCCCGACGAGGTGCTGCCCTATCTCCTGAGCGGTAGCTTCAGGAGCCTTGCGACTCATTCTGAGGAATGGGAATACCACCAGCGTGAGATGCCCCTCGAATTCCTTCTTCGTGGCGCTCAGCTGCACCATCGTTTCGGGCACTTCCTGCCCGTATAGCTCCTTCACGGCAGCCACCACTCCGGCTGTCAATTGCGCTTCTATCTGCATAATAAACGTACGAATTATTATTAAAATGGTGTGCAAAGGTACGTCATCCTTTTAACATTCCCAAAAAATCAACGCGTTATTTGCATTTATTGCATAATTACAATAGTTTGAGACGGGTGGTTTACATATAACCTCACGACCTTATGACCTGACACAATAAAAGAGAGGGTTGAGGCTGTTTTTTTGTATAAACGTTTGTCAGCAAGCAGATAATATGTACCTTTACGCCGAAAATAAAACCATAAGCAAATCAACAGAGATGACTGACAACTTGAACATACAAGATTATTTGAACTGCGCCGACCATTTTGCAGCCAATGCAGGTTGTAGGATTACCGAGGTTGATGCGAAACATGCCGTAGCCGTGATGACAGTTACCGACGCACATCTCAACGGAGGGCATGTGTGCCAGGGTGGAGCTTTGTTCACACTTGCAGATCTTGCTATTGCAGCACTCATGAACTATGCTGGACAGCTAACCTTTGGCATTGCAAACAGTATAATGTTTGTTTCCAGTGCCAAAGAGGGCGATGAGCTTCGCGCAGAAGCCATGCAAGTGGCCAATCATCACAAGATACCTTCCGTGGAGGTGCGTGTTACCAATCAGGACGGCATGCTCATCTGTCATGTAACAGGCATGGGCTATCGCAAGGCTACCACCATTAACGCGGCCACTTGATGTTGTCTTTCAAAGCCTTTGCGTGTCTAAAAGTCCCCATTTCATCGAATGAACGACCCCCGCTGCCAGCCTTTTACACTGACTACGGGGGCCTTCACACAATGAAATCGAAAAAAGAGAAGCTATTTTCCGAGTATGATGTTTACTAGTGCTGTGACGTCAGCTATGGTAATGGTTGAATCATCGTTGACATCGGCAGCGTTGTGGTTATATTGTCCTTCAGCGTCCTTGCCTAGAATGATGTTGACGAGGGCCGTGACGTCGGCTATGGTGATGGATCCATCATTATTGACATCGCCTATGAGTACAGAGGGACCGAGATAGGTGAGGCGGAAATTGTCAAGCACCATCCAATCGCCATCGTTCCGCTTTTCGGTCTTGGAGGCTCCTATGGTCATTGTACCATCTGCCCCTACAACTATATCTTCAATGGTCAGCCAATATAGCCCATTCTGAAAGTAGAGGCATGCATCGTCGATACCATCTGGCATATAACCTGCGCTTGAGCTGCGTCCTATGCCGGGAGCCTTGTCGGCTCCGATTGAGACATTCGGGATGAGCAAACTCTTTGTGTTTGCATAAAGGGTTGCCAACTGAAGTGTTTCGCCGCCATCGATGATAGTTTGTGCTTGGGTGTTGAAATTCCCATCTCGATAGAATGCTTGCACCTTCAGTTGATAGATGCCGGCTGGTAGGCCTCTGACGGTCTGTTCTACGGAAGCTGAATCCTGATTGTAGGACTCGACCGCGAAGTCGGGATGATTGCTTCCACGTCCCCATATGCTGGCATTAGTCATTTTCCATGCGCTGACATCCTCACGCTGGCTGAAGTTAGGCGATTGTATGAGGTGGGAGGCATCTTGCGGAGCGTCCTTGGTGGCGGTTGCCAAAAGAGCATCGCGTTCAGCCTTCGTTACCAATTTCCATTGGTTGGTAGGACCGGTTGGTGTGACGCAGTTGGTGATGACATTGTTGTAGGTCCCACCTTGGAAGCCAAGTAGGTTGGTTTCGTTGTTGCTACGGACTATGTTATACTTGCCTTCGCCTTGGGAAATAAACTTCCAGGCGTCTGTGGTCCAAGTGTCGCAATAACCTTCATAATTCAGGTATTCTTTGGGATTCCCGTTGTCATCGCCATTGTTCAGATGAGTGTTCAACTTGTATTCACCTTCTGTACCTGTTGCTTCAAGCGAAACGAGAACACCAGGGAAACCAAGAGCGGCATGAGCTCCCCAGTCGGCACCTCCGCATAAGAAACGGCCAGAGCCTACATTAAATAAATAATAGTCGCCGGCAGCGGGGGCATTTCCTGTGAAGACATCCGGGTGAGTCTCTGCATTTGCTACGCGACGGGCAAGGCGCAGGGTAGCTAATGCATTGTTAACTTCAGCGGCGGTTGTCCCATTGATAATGACATTGTTGGCTTCGGCTACGTCAATGCCATCAGCCTGTGCAAGAGGTATGGTAGCGCTGAGAATGGTTATGTCAACAGCCTCTGCATTTGCAAGGGCTGTATTCAGGGCTTCAGTTTTAGCTGTTAATACTTCAGTATCAGTGGATTGGCGCACGGCGATGGCTTCGGCAAGGGCTGTGGTGAGAGCGTTCTGCAGGATTGTAGTGGTGTTGCCGCTGAAGGCTTGCGCATTGGTGATGGCTTGCTCGAGGGCTTGTGTGAACAGACTGATGTCAGGTGCTCCGAGATAGGCGAGTCGGACATTGTCGAAACAGATCCAGTCGGCTCCATTTTTGTTGTCGAGCTTTAAACCGATAGAAAGATTTCCGTCGGTTACGATAGCTCTTATGGGCTCGTTCTCATAATAACCTTCGCGGAAGGCAATGGATGCCTTTCCTTTGCTATTGGGATAGCTGTAGGTGGTACCGTTGATGTCCACGCTATAGTCTGCATATTCAGAAGGCAGCGATGCCGATAGCTGAGGCAGAAGATAGGCTTCGGTACTATTGATATAGTATTTGGCGCGTTGTACATTGTTGCCAGCCCGCATCTGTTCAATGAGATAGTCGCTGTTGTTGTTAATGCTAAGGCGGTAGTAGCCTTGTACTCGTAGCTCATAAACACCATTCTTCAGGTCGGTAAACGACTGATGTATGTCGAAGTTGGCATTCCACACTTCAGCGCAGTTGTTGGAGGCATCGGCATCGTGACACCAACCATTTCCAGGGCGCCAATTGGAGTTATCGGCATTCTTCCAAGAGTTCTGCTCGCCATCGTATCGGTCGAAGCCTTGGTTCTCGATGAGGTAGGTTACGTCTACGGGATTGGTAGCAGATGCAACAGTAAGGTCCTCACGTACGTTCCTAGGTATGAACTGCCACTGAGCACTTTTGTTTGTAGGCAATGAACCAGCTTCCAAGCGTGTCTGTCCATCCTTTGCCTGCAAGTAATTGTCGCCGTTCTTCAGGGTGTATATTTTCTTGGCTTCGTCTATGCATTCTAATGTCCATGCTGTGGGAGTGTTGTCGACATAAACAGTCTCACCATTGCCATCTGCTATGAAAATCCCCTTGCCTGTTCCATTCACATTAGTAACAAGTGTTAGAGTGCCGTCGCCTGCATTGTTTACAGCTATCGGCATGCCGGCTTTGTCAAAACCGCCACGAGTGGCATAGTTGTTGCTACGGGTGATATACATGTCACGCTCAACATTGTACACGTAATACTGCCCCGTGGCAGGCACACTTGGCGATGAAGTGGATATTTTGCTATTCTGCTCGATAATCTTGTTGCAGAGGTTGGCTCCATTATAGCTGCTGGAACCTGCAAAGTCCATCAGAATCATGCCCGTAGGGCCTGGGTTGGCAGTGATGGTGTTTAGGGCGAGAGTGTTGCAAGTGTTAGCGTTGCCTGTTATATCGTCAGAGATGCCAGGGATAAGTCCAGGCACATAGCCTGACGTGTGATTAATAAATATACGACTGGTGCTGTTGTTGGTACGGGCTCCAGTCAAAAGAGTTGTAATGGCTGAAGATTTCGCATCGGTATCTTTTACTTCATAATAATCCTGAAGGGCAAATGTAACGCCGTTTGCAGATGCTTCAACTGATGGTGTTGAATGTCCCCATCCGTTGATTGTATAACCGTCAGCATAGTAGTCGCGACTAAGGATAATGACTTTTCCGCGGACATCACCCAAACGCAGATTAGGATTGAGTGGTATGACGTAATTGGAAAAATTATTCATGATAGCCCCCACGCGGCTCTTCCAATTGTCTGTGCTGCCTCCATCATTCTCATTGCGCATTATAATGATGGCAAAATCGCTGGGATAGGCAGAGAGCTTGCTGGTGATGGTGCTTAGGGCAGTTGTAAGAGTGATGCCCGTTGACAGTATACCATGATAAATGGGACATCCTTCGGCATCTGTCGGTCGTAAATCAAAGACACGGACGCCAGCGTCCCATAGTCCTGCAATATCCTTGTCCTGACACTTGCCGGCAATAGATAGGCCTTTTGTTGCTGCATTATGTGCCCCAGGTATTGATAGTTGTGATATAAAGATATTGTCATTTAGGCCATTCATCCATTGCTCGTTCTGAGCTATGGCACTTCCTGCGCAGTAGATAATGCAAAGGATTAGGAAAAGGATTCTTTTCACTTGCTTTTATATTAGCTTTAAAAGGATTGAGATTTAGTGTTAAAGGTAAGAGATTATCTTACCATTATCTTGTGCCCTCCTACGATATATAGGCCGCGACGAAAAGGGGGCTGGGCAGGAGAGCCTGCAAGATTGAAGGCTTGGCATGCTGACAGACTGACCAGTTGGCGAGCCGATGGGGTGGCAGGCAGACAGCCGATGCCGTCGGGCTGGCTCAAGCGGTGGAGCCATACCGCCAGCATAGCGTATTCCGAAGCGAAGGCGAGCTGGTGGAAACCCTTGGTGACGTCGCCATTGTCCCAACCCTTAAGCAAGTGTATGGGCAGCAGATCATCGCGGCGGAAGTTGTCCCACGCATAGTTGAGGTTGTCGAGGAACGAGTTGAGGGCATCTGTGGCGTAGGTGTTGGCATCATTGTAGGGGTGAGCGTCGACGTACGCGCGCATCAGTACGTCGTCGAACCATGTGTTGAAGCCGCTGGTGGCTTCAGGGTCTGTGGGCCACTGGCGGAAGACCTGTCCGTTGACACGTGTTCGACTGGTGAACTGCATGACAGCTGCACGGCAAAGGCTATTGATGTCGGTCTTGAACGTCTCTTCGCCCGTGACGCGGAAGAGCTCGGCAGCTCCGGCAAGCATGGTGCCTGTGTTGTAGGTGTAGGCTGTGCCGCTGGGGCCGTTGATGTCCACGTGGTCGCGGTATTCGATACGTCCTACCTTTATGTGCTGAATCTCTCCCTTCACGGCGCCGCACATATCCCAGTAGACGCCGGTGTTGCGGTTGAGCAGTTTCTCTTTCTGCCAGTCGTAGACCTTGCGTGCCATCTCTAGATAGACTTCCGAGTGGCGGCGCATGGTGCTTGCGCGTGTGCCGTCGGCGTTGACGTAGTAGTAGCGCAGGTCCTCCTCCTCGTCGTCGGCACGGTAGATGTCGGCCAGCCACACCAAGGGCTGTATGATGGGACCGTTTGAGCAAGAGTGCTTGCTATTGTATCCGGGTCCCCAACTGATGCCTCCGTATTCCTTGCCGCGGGCATCGAGGCAGCAGTCCCAGCCGTCGATGCAGTAGTTGGCCAGTTTCTCGGCTTCCTTGAGGTAAGCGGCATAGCCAGTGAGGCGATAGGCACGCACGAGCTCGCGGCAAATCCACATCTGATCGTCGTAGACATTCTCGATACCGGTGACGGTGGCTGTGCCTTTGGAGCCGCCGCGATGAACTCCGTACACGGTCCAGCCGCGTCGTGAAGCGTAGGAACTGAGGGTGTATGTACCGGCGTAGTATGCGAGGTTGTCGTAGAGCTGACGCAGACGCGCCACGAAGCGGTCGTGAGTGTCGGCATACAGCTGGGGCGCCTCATCTCTTAACGCTTCAAGAGCTTCGAGCACGGAGCAGTGCGCCTCAAGAGCCGCGGTGTAGGGCCATACGTCTGCTGTGCCATTGCCTTGGTGACTGGCGGTGTTGTAGGTGTCGTACATTCGCAAGTTGGTGGCAGAACCTGTGAAGGACGTTGCCATGGTGGCATCGGTGATGGCAATGGCACGGCGGAGAGCCTCAACAGGTTGGGCAGAGACGGACCCTCCCTCCGCCCTCCATTGTAAGAAGGGAGCGGTTACCGGAACTATGGTTAGGGCTATGGTTAATAACAGCGTTCTTGTTTTCATATCTTTGATTTTCTATTCTTGTTAGGTAACTGCTCCCTCCCCAGGGAGGGCGGGGGGAGGGTCCGTCCTTGGTGGAGGGTCCGCCTCTTCTATTTTTCCTTGCTGAAGCTGTAAGGGGCGTCGGCATCGGCTGTGCCACGAGACAGGTTGGGCTTTTGTCCCAAATCGAAATGAATGGTACCGCCATTCAAGAGGTCTCCGTGGCGTAGGTAGTTGTGGGTGTAGGTTTGGCCATTGAAGGTCATGCGCTGGATGTAGGGCGCTGCTTCGAGGGGTGAGCCATCGGATGCGGAGCCTTCAATGGTAAGTGTTTTGCCGGCAGGAAGTGTGACTGTGGCACGACGGAAATAAGGAGTGCCGAGGGCGTATTCGCCTGAACCGGGGCAGACTGGGTAGAAACCGAGGGCGGAGAAGACATACCAAGCTGAGGTCTGGCCGTTGTCCTCGTCGCCGCAATAGCCGTCGGGCAGAGGGGTGTAGAAACGATCCATCACCTCGCGTACTCGCTGCTGCGCCTTCCATGGCTGACCGGCCCAGTCGTAGAGGTAGATCATGTGTTGGATGGGTTGATTGCCGTGGGCATAATTGCCCATGCCCATAATCTGCATTTCGCGGATTTCGTGGATGACACCGCCGTAGTAGCTCTCGTCGAAGAGAGGCGGAACGTTGAACACGGAGTCAAGCATACCGATGAAGACCTCCTTGCCGCCCATAAGGCGGATGAGTCCTTCGGGGTCGTGGAACACCGACCATGTGTAGTGCCAAGCATTGCCCTCGGTGAAGGCATCGCCCCACTTCAGTGGTGAGAACGGGCTCTGGAATGTGCCGTCGTCATTGCGGCCACGCATGAGTTTTGACTCGTTGTCGAACACCTTGGTGTAGTTCATGGCATGAGCACGGAAAGGCTTCAGTTCCTTTTCTTTTTTGCCAAGCTTACGGCCGAGCTGGTAGATGCACCAGTCGTCGTAAGCGTATTCTAAAGTGCGGGCCACGCTCTCGTTGATGCCTACGTTGTAGGGCACATAGCCCAGCTTATTGTAGTATTCAAAGCCCAAACGTCCTGTTGACGGCACCTTAGGATGAACGGCGTTGGCGCCATGAACCACGGCTTGCCAAAGAGCCTCGATGTCGTAGTTGGCCCCACCTCCGGACGTTGAAAGTTGAGAGAGCTTCAGGTAGGCGTCGGCGACGACGGATGCAGAGTTGTTGCCGACCATGCAGCCCCGATGTCCCGGACTGGCCCATTCAGGCAGGAAGCCGTTTTCCTTGTAACAGTTGACAAGGCCCTCCTGCATCTGGACGTTCATCTCAGGATAGACGAGGTTCAAGAGGGGAAACAGGCAACGGAAGGTATCCCAAAAGCCTGTGTCGGTGAAATAGTAGCCAGGGCAGACTTTGCCCGTATGTGGGCTGTAGTGAATTGGCTGACCGGCAGCATCGTATTCGAAGAACGAGCGCGGGAAGAGCACAGAGCGATACAGGCAACTGTAGAAAGTGCGGAGGTGGTCGATGTTATCGTCCTCGATACGGATGCGCCCAAGCACTTCGTCCCAGCGTTGACGGCCGGCAGCACAGACCTCGTCGAAGGAACGGCCAGCCAGTTCCTGAAGGTTTCGTTCGGCTTGCTCGTAGCTGATGAATGACGAAGCGATGCGCAAGGTCACTTGCTCACCGCGTTGCAGTGAGGGAAAACCTACAACACCGATCACGTGGTTGTCGGCCATCATCTCTATGTCGTCCAAGAGCTTTCCGCCGCCGCGCTTGTCGCCATAAATGGCCGAAAAGGTGATGGGATGCGAGAACTCGATAACGAAGTAGTTCTTGAAGCCTTCTGGCACGCCACCGCTGTTCTTGGTGGTGTAACCCATCACGCGACGCTTGCTCTCATCAATCTGCAGGCATGAACCTCCGTCGAAGGGATCTATGACGACGCGAGCCTCAGAGGTTTCGGGGTAGGTTAGCCGCATAATGGCAGCCCGCTCGGTGGGGGCAAGTTCGGCAGTGACGTCCCAGTCGGCCAAGTAGACCTTATAATAATAAGGTGTGGCAACCTCGGCCTTATGGCTGAACCACGATGCACGGTCGTCCTCACGGAAGACGGTGCGCGTGGTGGGCATAATTGAGAACTGTCCGTAGTCGTTAATCCATGGCGACGGTTGGTGTGTTTGCTTGATTCCTCGCAGTTTGTCCTCGGTATAAACATATGCCCATCCGTCACCCATACGTCCCGTTTGGGGAGTCCAGAAATTCATGCCCCATGGCAGGGCGATGGCGGGATAGGTGTTGCCGGTGGATAGGGAATGCTTTGACATCGTGCCCACGAGGGTGGAGACGTAGGAAGAGGGAGACTCTCCCCCCGCCCTCCCTGTCAGGGAGGGAGCGGTTACCTTTGCTGAGAGAGAAGATGGGGAAGACCCATCCCCCGCCCTCCCTGTTAGGGAGGGAGCAGTTACCTGCGCTATTGTGAGGGCTATTGTCAATATAAGCTTGGATTTTGTTCTCATTGCATAAATTGTTTGCTGTTCTTGTTTGGTAATTGCTCCCTCCCTAGGGAGGGCGGGGGAAGGGTCCTCTTTTTTACCACTGAATAGCCTGATCCTCGTTCGGGATCTGGGTGTTCAGCTGGCGCTCGAGTGTGAGGATACCCTTGACAACATAGTCCATAGGATAGTTGTCAACGGAAGTGTAGTCGGTGTAGTTGTACTCAATACCGCTTATGATGACATAGCGGTGCAGGAGCCACGGCTGCACTTCGTCTGCCTGTTCGTAGATACGATACGAGGCTTTTCCAGTGTTGACGAAACCATTCTTCTCGGCGTTGTCCGACGACAATTCCACGCTTCCGATGTTGGGATTACTCTCATCTGGGACGAAGCGGAAATAAACCTTGTAGTTCTGGCGGTCAACGCGTGTCTCGTCGATGTTGCCGGCATAGAAGAAGATAGTGTTTTCGTCAACAACATAACCGCGTGCCGTTTCCATACCTGTAGCGTTGGTGGGGTCGTCGGCATTGGTTATGGTGAGTGTTGTAGCCGAGTAGTTGCCTGAATAGTCGTTGTAAGGATATACGCGCAGCATAGCTTTAGCGTAGTTCTTACGAGGATGGGGCTGATAGCTCTCGTCCTTCAGGATTTCTATGGGAAGCACCCATTTGTCCTTCAGGTCAATGCCGTTGAAGTCAAACTGCACCTTGAGCAGGCCTATGTTCTGCCCAGCCGGGATATTAAGCGTGGCGGGGTACGAGGCATAGTCGCTCATGTCCTTGTAGTATAGGTCTACGATGTCAGAGCGGTATGACGGCGAGCCGAAGCGCTCGAAATTGAGGATGCTGAGAGTATCGCTGTGTCCGAACTTGATAACGAGGTCACGGTCGTTGTTGGTAGTACCACTTACGATGACCGGCAGCTCGTAGTGCGAGAGGCCCGTACGGCCGTACAGCGGCTGACCATTGTCGTCGTGACGTGTGAAGGGAACGTATACGGCGGTGACACCATTGTCGTTCAAGGGTGCCTTGAAGCTTATGTAGTGCTCATACTGTTCCTCCTTCCACTCGTCGTTGCAAGCAGCGAGGAAGGGGACAATCAGTAAGAACAGCATACCAAAGGCCCCCTCTCCGCTCCACCTCAAGGGGGAGAGTATATACCTTAGTATATTGTTTGAATTTGTATTCATATTTTTTATATTATCTAAATGAAAACCGTTCTTGTCAGTGACCACCCCATCCCTCACAGTGAGGGTGAGGGGTGGATCGCTTTTTAGTCATTGTACTGCCATCCTGGGTTCTGTACAAGGTTCTTGTTGCGCTTGAGGTCGGTGTGCGAGATGGGCCAGAAGTACATCTTATCATTGAAGTTGGCAGAGAGATTGTAGACGGGGATAACCTGCATGAACTCGTCACGCTTGGCTTGGGTCTGGAAGACGTTGAGGCCATAGACGCGCTTGTTCTCCTCGACAGGAGCATCCATCCAGCGTCGCAGATCGAAGTAGCGTTTGCCTTCGCCCATGAACTCAATCATCCGCTCACGTTTGATCTTGGCGCGCAGGAGGTCGGCAGAGGCATAGACGTCGGATGTGTAGTCGTGCAGTCCGGCGCGGATGCGAATGGGCTGAATGCCTTTCTTCATCTCGTCGATATCGCGGCTGATAGTCATATCCTCGCCTTTCCAACTCTTGACGGTGTAGCTCTTGGTGAGTTCGTTGAGGCATTCTGCATACATAAGCAGAATGTCGGCATAGCGAATTGCAGGCTCAAACTTCTCGCGGAGGTGTGAATAATCGTGCTGAGCATCGCGATAGTCATCAGGATGATAGAACTTCTTGATACCGATACCTGTACGGAGGTATGAGAAAGCGTTGATATATCCATTACCACCCGAACGATAATAGAACACCTGAGCATTGCGCTGTGATGAGGTCGGGTTGCGAAGCTGCTCCCAGTAGCTGCCGCTGAAGGCTACGCTGGCATAGAAGCGCGGCTCGCGACGGACATATTGCAGAGAGACATTCATACCGGGGAACATACGTAGGTTCTGTGATATTTCGGGATAGGTGCCGCTCGTGATATCGGAACGGGTTGTCCATCCGGTAGCACGCTCCTCGTTGTTACCCATATCATTGCCGTCGACACCGTCCTGACGCCATTCACGGTACATACCGGGAACGTCGCTACCGTCGCGCATATAATATGTGTCACACATCTTCTGGGTCAGACCATGGGTGTTCCAACCGTTAAGGGAAACGGGCATGGAGTGAGCTACCATAGCACCGAGGCCATTGTCGTTGTCGCCCATATTCATGTTTGAACCGCGAGTGAAGATGAGCTCTGGGTTATCCACAGCACTTGCTGTGCCGTTGAACAGGTTACGATAGGAGAGATAGGGGTCTATGTCCTTCCAGCCGTTAGGCCAGTTGGCCTCCGAGAATACGGGGTCGTAGTCAGGTTCCACGGTCAGGGGAGCGCCGTCGGCCTCTACGGTGTTGATACCGGCATGGTATAGTTCGTAACCACCAAGATCCATTACATCCTTACATGCAGCAGCAGCTTTTGCCCATTTAGCCTCGTCGTAGTCGAGTGAAAGCAGAGGTGTGCCGTCGAAGTTGTGAAGGTTCTTGGCAATGTCGTCGGTGATGTTTGCGGGGTGATGTCCGTTCTTCAACTGACCATTAGCCAGAGGACTGGCGGCGTATGTCAGAGCGATGGCACGGGTAGCCAGGCAGGCACCACGCGTGGGACGTGCTATGTTAGCTTCATCGCGTTTGTTGGTCCAGCGAGGTGAAATCTCGTTGGCAGCTTTCACCATCTCTTCTGCGATGTAGTTGGCACACTCTTCGTAGGTTGAACGCGGAGTAGCCAGCTCATCGTATTCGAGGGTGTAGTCGGCACCTTCATCGGGCATGATGGGTATAGGACCGAACTTGCGCAGGAGCAACCAATAATAGTATGCGCGCACGAAACGGGCCTGACCTTTCTTGTCGAGGCGGTCCTCGGTGCTGAGGTCTGTGTTCATGTCGATGTTCTTGATGAAGATGCTGGCCTGGTAGATGCCTTGGTAGCTACGTACCCAGGCGTCTTGGCCTACAGCCTCGGTGTATCCGCCTTCGCGGAACGTGTTGTAGGATGTGAAACCGCGGTCCTTGGCGTCGCCATAGGCGTAGTCGCGGTCGCCGTAGTAGATGTCATCGGCGAAGCAGAAGGGATTCCATGCGGAGTTCTCGCCGCCGGTGCCGCCCTTGGAGCAGACTTCGAAGTTGCTGCCCGTGAGGAACGAGAAGGCGTGAGCAAGCCACTGGTCGACCTGTTCGCGGTCGGTGAAGACACTCTCGAGCGTCTTGCGGTCGCCGAAATATTTGTCGGAGTCGAGATCGGCACAAGCTACCAAGAATCCAGCCGAGCAGATTATCGACAACGCATATATAGCAATATTCTTTTTCATAATCTTACACCTTAATATTAGATATTAACTTGCAAACCGGCTGTGACGGCCTTGGTGATAGGATAGTCCTCGCCGCGGGGCTGCAGTGATTCGGGATCCCATGTGCTGAACTTCTTGTGGAGGAAGAACAGGTTGGTGGCAGCCAGATATACGCGGATATTAGAGAAGTGAATCTGGTTAACAATGCGTTTAGGCAGAGTGTAACCGATATCAACGTTCTTCAGGCGCAGATAGCGACCATCGCGCAGCCAGAAGGTGCTGTTTCGGTCGTTGTTGCTGTTGCCGCCGTAGCTGAGACGTGGGTAATCGGCGTTAGGATCTTCGTTGGCGGGGATGCCAAGCTTGAGAGCTGTTTCGCTGTCAACCCAACGGTTATTGAGCACGCCCTTGAAGATGTTACCCCACTGACTCTCGCTGAAGGCATAGACGCACTTACCGTAGGTCATGAAGGTGCTCTTGCCGGCGCCCTGGAGGTGTACGTTGAAGTCGAAGCCTTTCCAAGTCACGGTGAAACCTAAACCATAGATGAGGCTGGGACGGTCGGTGGCACCGATAGCGCAGACGTCGCCGTTGTTGACAACACCGTCACCATTTACATCCTTGTACTTGATATCACCAGGCTGTACGGTACCGAACTCCTGCGTCGGGCTGTTGCGGATATCGTCGTAGTCTTTGAACAGGCCTTCGGCGATAAGGCCGCGAACCTGACTTACGCGGTAGCCGTACTGGTTCTGGTAGGGATATACGTTGTTTTCTTCATCGTACTCATCGATCTTGTTCTTGCTGTAGGTGATGTTACCACGAACGGTGAGGCCTACATTTCCGAACTTATCATTGTAGCTGAAGTTACCGTCGAAACCGCGTGAGCTTACAGCACCCACGTTGGCCTTCGGATAGTTCCAACCGCCGTCATCCCAATGCTCAAGACCGACGGTCGTCGGCAGGAAGCGGCGTTCCTGGAAGATACCAGTACGTTTTTCATCGAAGTAGTCCATGGTCAGTGAGAAGCGGTTGTCGAACAATACGAGGTCGATACCGAAGTCATTCTTCGTAGCGACTTCCCATGTGACGTATTCCGAAGCCACCTGACGGTAGCGGATACTACCATAGCTGTTGGTGCCGTTCTGTCCCCAAATGTATCCGCTGCCGGAGTTCTCCAGTGTGTAGAGATAGGGGAAACGGTTGCTGCCGGTGGCATCAGAACCTACGCGACCGTTGGAGAAACGGAGCTTGAACATGTCAAGCCATTTGACGTTGTTCTTCACCCAAGGCTCTTCGCCTACGTTCCAAGCTACTGACCAAGCGGGGAAGAAGCCCCAGCGGTGGCCGTCGGCAAAGTTCTCAGAGCCGTTGTAACCGAAGTTGAAGTCGACGAAGTAGCGCGATGCGAAGTTATATGTGAATTGAGCAGCTAAGCCCTTGTTCTTACGTGATACGGAGTTCTTGATATCCGTGCCCAGATTCTGCGTTGAGATGTTCTGATCTTCGGTGAATTTCACGTTAGCGGCAAAGTTGTGGTAATCCCAGAACTGACGGTCCCAGTGGAGCAACAGGTCGAGGAACTCGCGGCGAGAACCGCTGTTGGCGCTTGACTGTGTCATGTCCTGAACCGACTGCACTTGCTGGAAGTCAAGCTGTCCGGTCTCAGTATTACGAGAGCGAGCTGCGTAGAGGGCGGGCAGGCGGTGGTGCTGGATACTATTATTATTATATGTGTCGTAACCGAAGCGGCCGGTGAACTTCAGACCCTTGGTGATGAACTTCAGGTCCTGCTCCAAAGTGATGTTTGTCTGGATATTGTTCTGCCACTCGGTGTTGTAACCAGTCTGTGTGGAGCTTACCCACGGGTTGATGTAGTTCTCATCGAGTTTGTAAGTTTCCACGCCGTTCTCGGTTGTAGTGTTGAACACGCCCTTAGCGGGGAACAGGCCATTGCTGTAAAGCACAGGTGTGTACAGAGGGTTGTAACCGAACATCTGGCCCCAAACTCTATCGTCGCCGATACCCGGGGAGTTACGTTTGTTCAGGTTGCCGCTGATACCGAACTTCAGCACGGTGGTCTTTGTTACGTCTACATCAACGTTCATACGATAGTTCCAACGGTCGTAATTGGCGTTGGTGTCGTAGCGCTCACGCAAGGTCTTATCAGTCTTGTACATACCCTGATCCTGTGTGTAGGCCATGGATACGTAGTAACGGGCTGTTTCGCCACCACCACTGATATTGAGGTTGGCGCGATAGCTCATAGCACCATCTTTCAAGAGGAGGTCCTGCCAGTCGACGTTCGGGTAGAGGTCAGGGTCAAGGCCGTAGCGGATGATGTCGAGCTCGACGGGCTGATAGAGCACGCCGAGGTTACGTGTTACGCGTGCTTCGTTCAGGTACTTGGCGTAGTCAAAACCGCTTACGAACTCAGGCGTTATGGTACGTGTGTTGTACGATGTCTCGAACTTGGCATTGATGTCGACCTTACCAGCCTTACCGTGCTTGGTGGTGATGAGCACAACGCCGTTAGCGCCTTTCGAACCGTAGATAGCGGTTGCGGAGGCATCTTTCAGCACAGAGAACGATTCGATATCTTCGATATTGATGTCGTCGATGTTCTCACGCTCGAAGCCGTCGACCAGGATATAAGCTGAGTTGCTCGCACCGAAGGTGGAGATACCGCGAATCCAGAACTCAGAGGTGTTCTTACCGGGCTGTCCAGACTTTTGGAAGGCGAGCACACCGGCCACGTTACCGGCGAGGGTGTTGGTGATGTTTGAAGTGTTGAAGTGCTTCAGCTCTTCCATCTTAACGTTTGTCACGGCACCCGTCAGCGTCAGTTTCTTCTGGGCTTGCATACCAGTGACCACAACTTCGTCCATGGCGCTTACCTTGGCTTCGGACAAGGTTACGTTGACGGTCTTCTGGTCTTTGATGAACACTTCCTGGCTCTGGAATCCCATGTACGAGAATACCAGCGTCTTGTATTGTTCCATCTTGATGGTGTACTCACCATTGATATTGGTGATAGTACCCAGTCCCTTGGCATCTTTCACTGTGACGTTGACGCCGGGGAGAGGCCCTGTATCGTCGCTGACGACACCCGTGATTGTTACTTCCTGCTGCGCCATGGCATTGAATGCGGTGGCAAGTAGCAGCATAAGTGTTGCAATATATTTTTTCATAGTAGTCAGTCGTTACGGTTCTACGTTGGTTTCATCTTTCGGCTCGGTGGCTTCAAGATTCTCTTCCATAGTAATAGTGCGTATACAGAAATTGCTCGTATCCAGTATGTAGAAGATGAGCGTGTTCTGTCCGGTGATAGCGTCGCGGTGGACATCATTAACGAGGCCCGTGGGACGATGGAATCGGGCGAAATCGCGCAACTCACCGTTCTCGTTACCGAAGGTTTCACCATCAGCATGAGTAGCGGCGCTGCCACCTGCGTAGGTCTTTACAATGCCCTCGGGGGTGAGCAGACGGATAGCGTCGTTGCGGCTGTCGCAGAAATAGAAGTCGTAGATATCGTCGTTGCCGGCTGCTTCATACTCTTCGTTCTTCACGAAGGTGCCTTGGTAAGGTCTGCGCAGACGTGCGCTCTTACCTACGCCGTCGGCAAAGCCCTCAGCGCTCATATCACCAGCGATGACGTAAGGAGCCGAGAATTTCTTAGTCTTCTCATCGTAGTCGGTACGCAGGATGTAGTTGCGGTTGATGACGACGATGTAAGCGAACTTACCTGACGGATGGATGTCGATTTGGAACTCCCAGTAGGTGTCCTGTACGGTGAACAGAATTTCAAAGGCACCTGTGCCGGAGCTGCTGCCCGAAGCGGCATCGTAGCGGTTGTTGTTCACGTAGGGATCCCATACCAGACGGTTACCATTCTCGTCGGGGATAAGTGTATCCCAGTATTTCTCCATGTCCAGACGAATCACTTCACCCTTCTGGTAGCTGGTGAAGTAGAGTTCGCCGTTGATGGGGTGCAGGCTGGCGCCGTTGCACTGGCGATAGTTGGCCAGCTGGCGTACCTGTGAATTACGGCTGAAGTTACCGTCGGCATCGCGGTCAACGATGTATACAGAGTGTGCACGGTAGTTGGTATCGTCGTTATCGGCTGAGATGATGAGGTGCTCGCGCCAGCGTTTCTGCTCGGGTGTGGCAGTGTCGATCCACCCTTCGGGTGCACGGCCAACGATTACGCTGTCCTTGAGTTCTTCATCCCATCTCTTCTCAAACGAGCCGTCGGCATTGTAGGCGAAGGGGTCTACGGCGAAGTCGATGGTACGCAGACGCTCGTTCGAGAACATTGACAGCGGCAGGATGGTCTGCACAGTCTTGTTCTTCAGGTCGAGCAGCTGGATGCCGTGAGCCACGGTGCCGAAGTGAGGCTCCTGGTCGTAGACGATGAAGAGGTGGTCGTGGTTGTAGGGCGAGAACTGCATCACACCGTCGTTCTTGAAACCGCTCACACCTTCGATGTCATCGGCATAAGAACCGTCGGCCCAGACGCAGTCGGCCTCGCGCTCGTAGAACTTACCGCACAGACGACCTACGACCATCTTGCGCTCGTAGGTGAATGCGTTAGTGGCTTTGCCCGTCTTACCGCCTACTGTGACGGCAACGGAACCTTTCAATGTCGTGCCCTCGATCTGGTCGTAGGCAGCGCTGGGAACATAGGCATAGAGAGCCTCGCTACGCACGCTCACCACTGCGGCTTTCTTGCCGCCGATGGTCACGCTCACTTGCGAGGTGTCATTGCCGAAGTTTGAGCCTTTGATGCAAATCTGCTGGCCCACACTCCCCGATGTGGGAGTGAACTCAGTAATCGTCACAGGCTTCGACGGGTCGAAGGGTGCCGACGACTGTACGCCATAATAGTCCTCGACCGTGGTCGATGACTCACACCCGAAGGTAGTGAAGCCTGCGATCACGGCTGTTATGAGGGCTAATGACGAGAATGTTGTTTTCTTCAGTTTCATTCTCATTGTTTATAAGGTTTATATTTTAGTGATTTATAGTCTTTTGTGTGGTTTATCCTCCCTGACGGGAGGGGCACAGTGGCTTTTTAATCCCTAATCTCTAATCTCTAATCTTTAATCCCGAGCCCCCTCTCCTTCACTCGGGGAGGGGGTAGGGGCTTTTATTATTTCTCTTTATCAACCAGCACACGCATCCAGTGACCTGCGATCACCGAGCGGGCCTTGAAACCAACCATCAGGCCGGTCTTGGTGTCGTACCAGTCGCTGGTAGGTACACGCGAGCCGGTTTCGTTCATGTAGTCGTAGAGGGGAGCCACGAACTTCAGGAAGTCTGCTTTATCCTTAGCCATACCGGCAGTCCACATCACCCAGTCACTCTTGGTGTAGTCCTTGCGGCAGTCGAGGGGCAGACCGTAGCGGTTCTGCTTCGTCAGGTAGTATTGCACGTCGCGTTCCATAGCATCGTTGGGGAAGAGGTTCGTCTTCCACAGCTTGTCCCAAATCATGTTGTACTTCTGGCTCCAGGTGTCTTCGCGGTCGAAGGCCAGACGGTAGTGGTCGCCCTCCAGGGCATCCTTCTCCCACTGCACGGCCATCTCCTTGGCGCGAGCCATGTACTTGTCTGCTGTGGCTTTGTCGCCCTTGATACGTGCCATCTCAGCATAGCCTGCTACTCCCATGATGGCCTTGATGCTCAGGTTGCAGTTGTGTGCCCAGTGGCCTGCGAAGTCGTCGGTGCAGAGCTGGTTGGAGGGGTCCTGACCATTCTCAGAGAGGTAGTCGGCCCAAGTAGTGATAACATCCCAGTACTTATCCACATACTTCGTATTGCCATCGATGCGGCAGAGCTGAGCAGCCAGAGTCAGCATGTTGCCGGCCTCCTCCAAGGGCATATCGCCGCCATAGACTTGACCATTGGCGATGGGGTAGGTGCCCAGGTCGTGAGCAGCGAAGGGCTTTGTCCAACGTCCGCTGAGGCTATAGTCGAAGATAGAGGTCATCTGAGCTTTCTGCAGTTCGGGGTTGTACACGAGGAACAGAGGCGACTCTGGATAAGTGAGGTCCACGGTGTTCACGCAACCGTTGCTGTTGTTCTCCTTCGAGAAGAAGAGCAAATTGCCGTCTTCGTCTTCAAACAGCTTGTGAGCAGCTATCACGTGGCGGTACGATGCCGAGAGAATCTCTGCATATTTCTTGTCGCCGGCAGCCACAGCATCGTCGTAGATACGCTTGTCGAAGCTGCGGCAGCGCTTCATGATGCCGTCGTATTCCTTGTCCAAACGCTTGAACATGTCGAAGATGGTCACCTTGCCCTCGTGGGCCCAGTAACCTTTGTAGCGCTTGTACATATATTCTATGTCTTGCACCTCGTCGTAACCGATCATCATGTAGCTGGCAGCTTTCTCGACCTTGCCCAGGTCGCGTGTGAACACGAGTTTGTCGGCTTCTGCCAGGCTAACCTCACCGTTGATGGCAGGAATGTAGAGATAACCCCAGTCGATGCAGATGTGGTCGCCCTTCTTGGCCAGAATAGGCTGGTCCACTGTGCCGCTCTTGGCATATTGTATGCCGTCCTTGGTGATGAGTTCCGAGCAAGTGGGCTGCGATGCCTTGTTCAGCACCAACTCACGTGCTGCCGTGAGGCTGAACTTCACATCGTGCTTCTGGCCGTCGGTTGAACGTACCTGATAAGAGATGTAGTTGATGGGTGCTGACAGTAAATCGTAGTCGTCCATGAGCATGGGTGCTGTGAACACTACATTGAGCTCCACAGGCCCGCACGCGAAAGTATAATATGTGTTTGTGGCCAAAACATCTACGCTCTTCTGCTCGGCAGTCACCACGTTTGCCTTCTCGCTTATGTTCTTGAAGAGTCCGAAGTCGGTGTAAGCACCGCCAGTGGTATTGTGGCAGTGAGCAGCGATAACGTTGTCGCCTTCTTTGAGCAGCGCTTTCAGGTCACCCTCGAGGTGCAGCTGTACGCCGTCTACCCATGTCTCGCCTGTGTCGGCAACCTTCGTGCCGTTTAGGTAGATTTCGAATACATCGTCGTGGGAGTACACCAGCCACAGGTCCTCTTTAAGATCATCGGCGGTGAGGGCTACGTTGCGACGAACATACAAGTCGCTGTTCAGGTCGCTCCAGTGTGTGCGCACAAAATCCAGGCCGTCGGAGCCCCAAGCGGCACGACCGCGCTGCCAACCCTGCGGTTGGAACTCGGGGCGCTGCCAACCCTCGCGCTGCACGGCACGTGTGTAGTCGGCTTCCCAAGCCTGTTCGTCGGCCATGGGGGCAATGCTCTTGAGTGTGAAACGCTCGGAGCCCATCCAGCGGTAAACCGTACCGTCGACGGTGAGCAAGCCTTCGAGCGGCTTCTCGTCGTTGGTCCAGTGGCGGGTAATGCCGTCGGTCAACTTGTCGTAAGGCGACCAGATGGAGAAATACGGGTCAGAAACTACCAGGGGCACTGATGGAGTACGGAGCTCAGTTGCCTGGTAAGGTTTGAAGATGTCGTCAGATGGCGTACCACCAGCCTGACTCGAACAACTACCGCAGAGCATCGCTACGGCCAGTGTCAAAGATGTTAAAAAATCTGCTCTTTTCATATAAAAAACAATTGTTGTTAACATAAATCCACCGCAAAGATATACCTTAAATTAAAAAAACCTAAAGAAAAACTCTTCAAAACACGCAAAAAAATGTTCATCATGCTATTTTTGTATCCCGCGCCACTTTTCTTGAGCTAAAAATGTTCCTTTTTGAAAAACTATTGCTACCTTTGCCACCATCAAACTATTCTAGATTCACGATGATTAACTCATTTGACTATCTTTTCTCAACCAAAATATCCGCCCCTAATTCATCCCTCATCCTTCGTCGTGGGATTATAGGACTCCTTCTCTTTTCTCTTTTATTAGTCCTCTTGTCTTGCCGCCCCGACGCCCCTACAACCGTGATGCCCCGGATGCTCTTCGAATACGGCAGCTATCCCCATGCCGCTTTCTACAACGGCACCTATTATTTCACTAGCCAGTCGCCCAACGATGACATTCGCCTTGCTGCCACCGTAGACCTTGCACGTCTGCCGCAAGCAGAGGAACACATTATATTTAATGCTGACAGCCTCGGCCTCTTTCACGCCTGGGCTCCCGAAATATTCCGCATCGAAGGGAAGTGGTATGTCTATTTCGAGGCCGACAATGGCAATACCGACAACCATCAGCTCTATGTCATCCAATGCCAGGGCGATGATCCGCTCCACGATGAATGGGTGCTACGCGACACACTCCATACCAACACTGAGTGGAACTACGGCATACACCCCAACGTGCTCGAAGTGGGCGGGCAACTCTATCTCTTCTGGTCCGGGTGGCCAAAGCGACGTGTGGAGCATGAGACGCAATGTATCTATGTGGCACGTATGAGTAACCCTTGGACAGTATCCTCTGAGCGAGTGCTCCTCTCGCGCCCCGAACATGAATGGGAGCGCCAGTGGATCAACCCCGACGGCAGCCGATCAGCCTATCCCATCTATGTCAACGAGAATCCTGAGGCTTACCTCTCGCCCGACGGCCGCACCGTCTGCGTTTGTTATTCCGCGAGCGGCATCTGGACTCGCTACCACATCCTTGGTATGCTCACAGCCCCTGCCACCTCCGACCTCCTCGATCCCGCCAGTTGGACCAAGTCCGTAGAGCCCATCCTTGTCGACGATAACCTTTACGGAGCATCTAATATCTGCATCATACCCTCCGCCAACCCCGATTCCACCTACCTCCTCTTCGACGCCCTTTGGGAGCGCGATGGTCAAGAACGCCGCAGCATTTTCCTTAAGACCATCTCATGGGGCCCCGATGGCCGCCCCGTTTTCAAGTAAAGTAATCCGCAAAAAAAAATTTTGTTTGAAATAGACTACAGACTACAGCCGAATGTGCTCAATTCTTGATAGAGTATAGACTTTTAGGCAAAACCCTTTAGGCTTTGTGGCAATTGTCTAAAGGGTTTTGGGGAATTATCCCAAAACTTCTGGCTCATTATCTATAGGCTTATATACAAACAAAGCCGGCTTTATCGGGCGATAAATACGGTCTTGTTTTTAAATACGACTGGTTGAATGTGTCTATGCGTGCAGTAGCATAATGACATACAAACGGTCAAATCAACTTATCATTGCTGAAGCATCAGTCAATCATTCATGAATCATCAAGCAATCATTCCAGAACCATTTCCGAATAACCTTAAACTTTCTTCTTTAAAATTTCGCGTGAGCGCGACACCACTTCCTGTAGTCTGTAGTCAGTTTCAAACAAAAATTTTTTTTAACGCTCGCCGCCCTCCATCCATTGGACAGAAGGCGGCGTTCTTTTATACTCTATCTCATGGTAGAGGTTTATTTGCTTAAAATGATATTCACGAGGGCAGTAACGTCTGCGACGGTAATCTGGCCGTCGTGGTTCATGTCGGTGGCTTTGAGGTCTAAGTCTTTGTCGGTGTCCTTGCCGAGAATGATGTTGACAAGTGCCGTGACATCAGCGATGGTGATGTTGCCGTCGTGGTTGACATCGCCCATAAGCATGGGCTTTGGCAGCGGTGTTTGGAAACCAATCTCGCTGATATAACTGCGATAAGTGCCAGCTTCCACTTTGTAGACTTTAGAGGCATCGAGGTTGGTAGCCGACAGCACGAATGAACCAGAAGTGGCTGAGTTGCTCTCGTTGGCAACAGCAGAGGATGATGCGGTGACGGTGCCGTCGTCGCCGACGCTGCATTCGTAAATCTTAAGGGTGGCGGGATACTTGCTGGTGGAGCGGCTCTGTCCTAATCCCATGAGTTTCACGGCTGTGACGCTGGTGACGTAGAAGGTGACGGTCTCCTGCGTGGTGTTGTTCTTGTAGTTGTAGCCCATCACGCGTGGTGCTCCGTTGCCACTTGAACCGGTGAAGTAAGGTCCGCTGCCCAGGAGTATGTCGCTGCTGCTCCACGATGTGCCATAGTATTTGTTGTTGTTGCTGTTGACGTTGGTGTCAATCCACTTTTGAGGGTGACCGCCGTTGAATGTGGAACTGCCTACGGCATAGCGCGCCCCGACGAAAGCTCCGTACACGGGCAGGGTGAGCCAAGCCACTTGGTCCTCATCGTAGGTGGTATATTTATATAATGTCTTAACGAACGTGGTGTTCCAGCCAGCCTCGTCGATGGTGGCATATTTGGCTATGTTGAGATAGGCGTCGCTCGCTGTGCCGCCGTCGTTGGCGGTTGCTGTGAGGGCTATGGGCACAGACTCAGCCCCCTCGCTGGTTATGGTGAGGATAGCGTTGAAAGTGCCTTCGGCAGACGAGTTGAAGGTCACGATGACTTCTGCGCCATCACCATTTACGTCATCAGGAGAGAGTGTGGCGGGACTGACGCTGAACACATGGTTGGCATCTGCCATAGTGAGGGTGACGTCGCTGCTTATGAAGCGGCCGCTTATGGTGAAAGTCTGGCTGTTGTCGGTATTGAGCTGTGCGCTGAAGTCCAGAGCTTGCTTATCGGGTATGATAGTGGGTGTAGCTGCTTCGGCGGTGGCGTTGAGAGCGATGTCTACGGACTCAGCTCCTTCGCTCGTCAAGGTTATGGTGCCGCTGTAGCTGCCTGCTTCCTGCGGGCTGAAAGTCACGGTAAGCTCGGTGCCGTTGGCAGCCTGGGCAACAGTGATGCTCTCTTGGCTGACGCTGAACACGCCGTTGTCGTCGCTGAGGCTTATGTTAATGTCGGAGTCGAGGAGCATGCCACGTACGCTGACCTTAGCCTCGGACGTGAGGGTGGCATAGGTGTTGAATGCCAGCGATGTCGGCTGCACCCTGATGGTGGGTTCTGCTGATGTGCCGAGGATATACTGCAGGCCTCTTACGGCGTTAATCTTGCCGTTGGGGCCGAAGGTCTTGGCTCCATGAGCGCCAGGGGCGGTGCCGTCGGTCCATGCGTCGGTGTCCGCAGTGGCAGCTATCACCTCCTTGATGTAGTCAGGGGTAGGTGTCTTGCCTGCCTCGATGCATGCCTGCAACCATTGAGCTATGATGCCGCTGGCGCAGGGCGTTGCCATTGATGTGCCTTCCATGGCGCCGTAGGCATTAGTGGTGTTGTTCACCACCAGGTCGCCGATGAAGTCGTCGCCCCAGTAGCTATAGTCGGCGTCAACGGCCTTGGTGTGGTAGTGATTGATGCCTGCTACGATACGTGCACCAGGCGCATTGATAGTGGGCAGGGCGGTGCCGAGAGGACCGCTGCCTGCAGCTTGGTACGACGAGAAGGAGGCATGGTCGCCTATATTGGGGTAGTCCTCGCTCCAGTCATGCACGGTGCCGGCATAGTCGGTGATGGTGTTCTTGGTGACGTAAGCTCCCACGGTGATGACCTTCTCGTAGCACGCATTGTCGCTCACCGAGCAGTCGTCGCTGCCCTGCACCAGATTGTAGCTGCCTGCTGCGGTGCTACTCAACTGCAGGTCGTTGCCGAACCAGTCAACACCATAGGTCTCCCACATGTCGATGACGGTGGACGTATTGGTCGTGGGATATACGGATACGCACAGGGCGTATTTGCTATCGTAGATGTCGCCGGAGTCTTTGGAGTAGCTGCGCGATATCATCACGGGCGTATGTATGGTCCAATAGTACTTGCTGTTGGATGTGCTGCGGCTTATGCGTATCTTGCCGGCGTCGCCGTAGGGGTTGGAATAATCTGATGTGGAGTAGAAATACTGGCCCAGACCCGACTGGGTGGTGATGCCGATGGTGGTGCCCGAGGTGTATTCCTGGGTGGAATAGACGATGTCGCCCGTGCTGGTGTCCACGACGTGGAATTTAAGGGCGGTGGCTACATTCTTGGTGCGGGCATAGGCATTAATGGTCGATGCATAGAGCTGCACATTGCCCGTGGCATCAGCCCAGGAGCGCTGCAGGTTGGCCATCATGGGCCTGCTCTTCGATGATGATCCGCCGGCATAGCAGCCACCGCCGTTCGAGGTGCCTGCGATGTTCTTGAAATAGTCGTAGCGCATGGCATCGTTCGACGAAGCATAGACGATGATATGGTTGTTGCCTGCACATTGGTTTACGATGCTGGCTAAGGAGCCCGTGCCGTCGTGCGGTCCGTCCTGAGAACCGAGACTGAGACTTATCACACACGGCTTGCCCACTTGGTCGGCATAGTTGCAGATGTTCTGGATGGCTGTGCCTATAGAGGTTGTGTAGAGCGAGCTGAGGCCTGCTATCACGAGGTCGGCCTCAGGGGCCATGCCGCCGTATGTGGCGTTGGCGTGGTCGTCGGTAACGGTGACGTTGTTGCCGTTGACTATGACGCTGCTACCGCCAGCTGTGCTGGAGGTGTGTGTGCCGTGGTCCTCAAGGTTGGTGTCGTAGGTCAGCTTAGCTATGTCGGTGGCTGTGGAGTAGGTGGTAAGGCTGGTGCTTGTGCTGCCCGAGAGCTTGTAGGCCCTGACGATACGGCTCTTGCCGCTCTTGTCTTTGAAGGCAATATGTTGAAAGTCTACGCCCGTGTCCACGATGCCCAGGACTACGCCCTTGCCTGTGTATTGCTTGGTGAGTCCTAAGGCCTGTGCCATGGCGCTGTTGACTATGGCATCGCCCGCCTGTGTGGCTTGGCGCTGCCTGTCGTTGGACACCTTCAGCACTTCCGCCACCTCAATCTTCGTAACGTTGTCGAGGGCTGCCACCTCTTCAATCTTATCCACGGGGATGAGGGCTGCCACCAGTTTGTCGAACTTGCTCTGGACGACTGCTCCGAGCGCCTTGATAGCGGCGAAGTTGTTGTCGCTTAAGCCGATGAAGGCCGAAATCATCTCCTTGCTGTCCACCAGCTCCACCTCGGCGATAGGTCGTGTGGCTTGTGTCCTCATCTTGGCTAGGTCGCTGGCACCCACAGGTAGCATTGGCACCATGGTGCGACTCACTTTCGTCTTGCTGTTGGGTAATTGAACGTCGCCCCTGCGTTCGCTGAGGAACATCTGTGTGCTGTTTGAGTATTTGGATTCATACTGTGCCCATCCCCCCAATGCAAAACCAAGGAGGATGATCATTAAGAACAGTCGTCTCATAGGTGTTGTGGTTGTTATTCTGAAATTTGGTAAATGATTATTGTCGTTTCCGTTTTGTGTGAGCCCACGGCAGGACTTGGGTTAAAAAAAGTGCACAAAAGTAATGGAAAGTCTTTAGTCTGCGAAGAAAAAGGCGAAAAAAATAACGAATCGTAAGTAAAATGGGGTGAAAAGTTTGTGCATACAATATAAATTGCCGTACTTTGCAGTGCAATTTTACAGAACACAAAACGAAAACTACTATACTAATGAAAACAAAAAGGTTTCTCTTTGCATTGTTGATGCTTGTCTCTGTAGCCAAGGCTGGTGCTCAAGGTTTCGTCGTTCACCATGCCGACGGCACCATGTCCATCTTCCCTTCGGCTCAGGTTGACTCCATCACTATGGTGACGTCGGAGTACAGCTGTGTGCTCGGCACTTGGTATCTGGGCTTCTGGAAGAACGGCGACAGCGTGATTAAGTTCGACGGCACAGAATATATGGCCTTCGCCGGCGAGAAGCTCGTATGGGGAGGCAAGGGCGGCACGCCGGACGTCTACACTCTGAAGTTCGGCTCTACAGGCAAGACGTTTGTTGCGCGCCATGTCTCCAAGAACGAGACATTGCGCTGGACTATCTTCAAGCAGACCCCTAAACTGCTGGTGCTCCGCGACGGAGAGGCATACCGCTATTTCTATCCCACCAAGGAGCAGGCCGATAAAGCCATCATGGAGAAAGACCCGCCTGCCCACGCCGAAACGGCTAACATCAACAGAATCCTTAGCTTTGCCGGTGGAAAAACCAAGTCAAGCATCACGCCTATGGGCAAGCATTTCGAGAACCGCCACGTCACTACCGACGATGACCGCGCATGGCTTCTCAACCCCGCCAACGAGCCCGATATGGTGGCTGGTCTCACGCGCTGGGTCACTAAGTCTGTCAAGCTGTATCCATACACCGACCCCGTGCCGGCCGACGTCAACCAGCATGCCATCGGTGACTGCTGCGCTATGGCGGTGTTCGCTTCGCTGGCATATCTCTATCCCGATTTCATCAAGAGCATCATCACCGACAACGGTAACCGCACCTATACTGTAGAGATGTACGACCCGCAAGGGCAGCCGGTGGACGTGTGCGTGTCCAATAAGATTCTTTGCGACAACAGCGCCAACATAGGTCAGGTAACCGGTAAGAACAACGCCGTCACATGGGCAACCATCATGGAGAAAGCTCTTATGAAATGGGAGCAGATCTACCAGTGCAACGGCATCGAAGGCATAGGTACCGAACATGCAGCGCCGCCCTTCACCGGCAACGGAGAGAGCTTCTCTTTCTCGCCCAACTCCCTTTACACCTCCGAACTCAAGCTGGCCATTGAGCATTGCTTGGGTGAGGGCATGATTACCGTAGGCGGCTTCAACGTTCCCGACCTCCTTTGCGGCACGCTCAAGACCGTCACCGGTCACGCCTTCACCTTTATGCTAGCCGACGACGACAGCGCTATCTTCAATATGCGTAACCCCTGGGGCAATGGCGACCAGCACGAGGACGGACAGCTGCGCATCCCCGATGAGCGCGTAATAGTGCAGACCATCGATGCCCGTATCGTCAACCCCGGTGCCGCAGCACCATACCTGCGTGCCGACCTTAAGCCCTACACTCCGCCTCATTATGTGAAACTTAGCACTGACCTTGGCGTGTCGGAACGCTTGTTGCGCCGCCATATCACACACCCTAATTCTACAGAACTATGGTAAAACGACTTTTATCCATCACATGCCTTCTCTGCAGCATGCTGGCTGCAGAGGCACAGCAGACACTGAATATACACACCACTACGAATGGCGTGGTCAGTTTCGCCTTCGCATCGAAGCCTAAGGTCACGTTCTCTGAATCAGAGGTGCTGAAGGTAACCAGCGAGACGATGACCGTGGAGTTTCCCTATGCTGAGGTCGTCAAGCTCGATTTCTCTGATGTGCCTACTAAGGTTGAGAGCCTCACCGTGCGCGAGCACACCGACGGTGTCTATATTTACGACCTCACAGGCAAGCTCCTACGTCATACGCCTGCCAAGGACGGCGCTGCCACCGTCAACCTCTCTGATCTTCCTCCCGGTATTTACGTCGTCAAGGACGGACAGCGGAGCTACAAGGTACGTAAGCAGTAGCGCCTCATAATTGGTTTCTTTGTTATGGACAACCGGGGCTTCAAGAACGTAAAATCAAAGAAAAGAGCCTGCGTTATGTGGCGCAGGCTCTTTTGTATATAATGGTCTGTATAAACAAGCCTTGTTTAATAGACATGCTCGGCCTTCTCGATTTCCTCCTTGGTGATTTTCTTGGCATCAATGGCGCGCCAAGCGTAAACGATGTAGGCCAGCACGAAAGGAACGAGGAGTGAGACGTAGAACATGGTGCGGAGGGTGAACTCGCTGCTGCACGAGTTCTGCATCGTGAGCGACGACTGCAGGTCGGCGGTAGAAGGGTAGTAAGCCGTGTTGTTCCAAGCCGAACAGAGCAGCAGTGCGAGCACAGTCAGCACAGTGCCTATGCCTGCGGGCCAAATGCCGCCGATATAATTCTTTGAGATGATGGTTTTGCCGATACCATAGAGCACGAGCACCACGCCTATTAATAACAGAACGGCCAAGTACCACATATCCAGCAGGTTGTGCAGGTATTTAAGCGGCTCCATGAAGATGACGCCAGTGGCTGGGTCGTAGGCAAAGCCATCCTTAAGCAGCAAGTGAACGAGGTATGCTACGAAAAGGATTACGAAAGGCACAGCGGCACCGAGGAGACGCACACTGCCGCGCGAACGGATGTCCTCATCGTCGACATTGTTCATCACATAAAGGATGCCCAACGTGCGAGCAAGGAAAACCACGGCAAAGCCGAAGACGAGCACCCAAGGGTTGAGCAGGGCATCAAGACCATGCGAGGCATTAGCCCAATGACTGATGACTGGAGTGAGAGATGCGCCGTTGATGAGGTTCTCCTTTTCTACAATGAAGTTGCTGCCTTCAAAAAAAGTAGCTACGGCGCCGCCGAGGAGCAACGGGCCAAGTATGCCGTTTAAGGTGAGGCAGAACTGGAATGTCTTGGGACCGAGGAAATTACCAATCTTGTTTTGGAACTCGTAGCTCACCGCCTGTACCACGAAAGTGAAGAGGATTATCATCCAGAGCCAGTAGGCTCCGCCGAACGAGGTGCTGTAGAATAGCGGATACGAAGCAAAGAATGCGCCGCCGAAGGTGACGAGCGTGGTGAACGTGAACTCCCACTTGCGTCCAGTGGAGTTGTAGACGAGACGTCGCCCTTCCTGAGTATAGCCGAGGCTGCCGGCTACGGAATTAGCTCCCTGCACGAAGAGCAGAAACACGAGTATGGCACCGAGCAGAGCTACCACGAAGCACCAATAGTGCTGAAGAAAGGAATATGACATATTAAGTGAAAAGTGAATGAGTGAAAAGTGATAAATAAAAGTTACCTTCCATTAGGTCAATGATTTAGGATAATGCAGTCTTGATGTAAACTACTCTCCCTCTTGAGAAGTAACAGGGAAGGGTTCTCCCTTTTTAATCTGCTTGAGCATGATGCTTATCTCTACGGCAAGCATGGTGGTGAACAGTATGAGGAAAAGCCAGAAGGTGGTGGCGACGGCGCTGGAACTGATGTCTGACACCGAAGCGTTCACGGGCAGCATATCCTGAATGGTCCACGGCTGACGTCCGAATTCAGCCACAAGCCAGCCGCTTTCGGAGCAGATATATGCGCAGGGTAGCAGAATGATGGATAGCCAAAGGAGCCATTTCATTGATGCAACCTCCTTCTTGCGCCACTGAAGGAAAATGAGGAAAGCGAAATAGAGGATAAATAACGTGCCCAAACCTACCATTATGCGGAACGCCCAGAAGTTGATGGGAATGAAAGGCACCAACTCTGCCTCGTCCTTGATGAAACCGTAACCGAGGTACTGGATATTATCTTTCAGTATGGCCAGTTGCTGCTCTTTACGCTCTTTGAAATTCAAGTCGGGAGCCTCGCCGGCGAGAAATGCTTTCTCATCAGCTGCATCGCGACGATAGTTCTGTAGGGCTGCTATAGCCAGCAGTCCACGAGTCATCTTTTCGCGGGCCGAGAGTTCTACCGTGCCGTCCTCGCGCGTGTAACCTTTTAATATGTCGTTCACGCCAGGCACGAAACCATGCAACGAACGGGTGGCAAGGATGCTGAGGCCGTTTGGGATAGCGATGCGCAGGGGCGCTTCCTCCTCTTCGGCATAGTTGGGTTGCTTGAAGGGATTAACCCATGCCAGGGCCGTGAGGCTTTGGTCTGTGCCTCCGTTGTAAAGGGCTTCCATAGCGGCGAGTTTCATGGGCTGCACCTCAGCCACTTTATATGCACTCTCATCGCCGGTGATAGCAGCACCGATAGAGGCGATGAGGCCTACGATGGCACCTATGCGCAAGCTCTTCAGTGCCAGTTCGCGCTCGGCTTCGCGTTTCTTCAACAGATACCAGGCAGAAACGGCTGCCACGAAGACGGCGCCGATAATCCACGATGAGATGACGGTGTGACAGAACTTGTCGATGGCAAAGGGCGATAGGGCGACATCGAAGAAGGATGTCATCTCGTTGCGCATGGTGTCGGGGTTGAATTCACAACCCACGGGATATTGCATCCATGAGTTTGCAACCAGTATCCACCATGCCGAGATGGTGGCGCCTATCCACGTCAGCCACGTTGAAGCCAGGTGAAAGCCCTTTGACACCTTGTCCCAACCAAAGTACATCACAGCTACGAAGGTCGACTCCATGAAGAACGCCACTATACCCTCGACGGCAAGTGGAGCACCGAAGATGTCGCCGACGAACCAAGAGTAGTTGGACCAGTTGGTGCCGAACTCAAACTCAAGGATGATGCCAGTGGCTATGCCCATGGCGAAGTTGATGCCGAAAAGACGTTGCCAGAACTGTGTCGTGCGGCGCCAGAACTCGCTGCCCGTGCGGTAGTACTTGGTTTCCATGATGGACATGATGAGACCAAGGCCCAAGGTTAGCGGAACGAAGAGCCAATGGTAGATGGCGGTGAGGGCAAACTGTGCCCGTGCCCAGTCCACAGCATTCAGCAACTCTCCTCCCTGCTCGGGAAGCGAGGCTTGTAGCAGACTGATAATAGAAGTGATTGTTACCATATTATCAACTTATTAAACATACGTATCCTTTAATTAATGCTATGGGATAATTTCCTCATTAAGTCCAGCCGAAGGCTCCTCCTTCTTTGAAAGAGAAGGGGTTAAGGGATGAGTCTTCTCAGCCCTCTTTCCCAACTCCGTAGCTACGAATTCCGCTTCGTGCCCTTTACTGGCCTTTTGTTTCAAGAAGTTAGGGAAGAAGAATACCTTGAGGATGGCAAACATGATGAAGAGCTTTATGCCGATAATCAGCCACAGCGTCCGCCCAAGTGTCATTGAGCGGAAACCATCGTAATAGAACTGAAATACACGGCGTAGCGGGTTCATCGCAATCGTCTTTAACTCTTATCGAATAAAGCGAGTCTCTCTCGTTTAACGGAGAACTGGGAGCGAGGCTTTTAATCCTCTGCTAATGCGAAATCGAGCTGCTTCTTGTCGAGGTTGGCACGGGCCACCACGATACGTATTGGGTCGCCAAGCGTATATCGGCGATGGCGGCGACGGCCGAGCAGTTGGTAGTTGCGTTCGTCGAAGTCGTAATAGTCGTCGTCGAGATCGCGCAGCGGTACCATACCTTCACACTTCGATTCGTTGAGCTCGACGTAGATACCGAACTCGTTGATGCCCGAGATTATGCCGTCGAACTCCTGGCCTATCTTGTCGGCCATGAATTCCACCTGTTTGTATTTAATACTGGCTCGCTCGGCCAAAGCTGCCGTCTGTTCCATGTCGGAGCTCTGTTCACACAGCGCTTCGTACTTCTCTGGATTTGCCGAACGTCCGCCATCGGCATAACGAGTGAGCAGGCGGTGCACCATTAAGTCGGGATAACGACGTATGGGAGAAGTGAAATGTGTGTAGTAGTCGAAGGCCAAACCGTAGTGACCTATGTTTATGGTGGAGTATTTGGCCTTCATCATGGCACGCAGGGCCACCATTTCCACGAGATTTTGCTCTTTCTGTCCGTGCACGTCGTGCAGCAGTTTGTTCAGGTTGCGGCTTATCTCCTGTTTGCTACCGGTTGTCTTGAGCTTACGCCCGAACTTGGAAACGAACTGCGACAGGTTCATCAATTTGTCGGGGTCGGGCTGCTCGTGAATACGGTAGGGCAGCACCTTGGCTTTCTTACCTTTAGGCACACGTCCCACGCTCTCGGCCACGGTGCGGTTTGCCAGCAACATAAACTCTTCGATGAGTTTGTTGGCATCCTTGGCTACCTTATAATAAGTGCCGATAGGATGTCCCTTCTCATCAATGTCAAAGCGAACCTCTGGGCGGTCAAAGTCCACGGCACCGGCTGCGAAACGCCTCTCGCGCAGTATCTTGGCCAGGCGGTTCAGCGTGATAAGCTCGGTGGCGAAATCCTCGGTGGGCCGCAGGCTCTTGGCTTTGTCGCCGTCGAACTCAGCACCAGGTTGGGGTGCATGGTCGCCAGGTGCGTGGTAGTCCTCGGGACTGGCTTCGCCGCGTGCTTCCAATAGCGCCTGCACTTCTTCGTAGGTAAAGCGGCGGTCGCTACGTGTCACGGTGTGAGCCAAATGCCATTTCTTCACTTCCGCCTTCTCGTTCATTTCGAAGATGACGCTGTAAGTAAGCTTCTCTTCGTCGGGGCGGAGTGAACATATCTCATTGCAGAGACGTTCGGGTAGCATGGGAATGGTGCGGTCAACGAGGTAGACGGAGGTAGCGCGTTTCACGGCCTCCTTGTCGATGATGGAGCCCTCGGTAACGTAGTGACTGACATCGGCGATGTGAACTCCAATCTCGTAAAGTCCCTCTTTCAAGGTCTTAAAGCTCAGTGCATCATCAAAATCTTTGGCATCACGCGGGTCAATGGTAAATGTCACGCGGTCGCGGTAGTCCTCGCGGGCTGCGTAGTCGGCAGCGGTGATGGTGGCATCGAGGTGCCGTGCAGCATCTTCGGCGGCCTTGGGATAAGTGTAGGGTAGCCCGAACTCGGCCAGGATGGCATGCATCTCCGTTTCGTTCTCGCCAGCTTTGCCCAACACCTCCACGATGCGTCCGATAGGGTTCTTTGAGCCTTCGGGCCATTCCACAATCTTGGCTATAACCTTGTCGCCCGACTTGCCGCCTTTGAGCTGGCTTTTAGGGATGAAGATGTCGTTGGAGAGAGTACGGTCCTCGGTGAGTACGAAGGCAAAGTCGCGGCTTATGGAGAGTTTGCCTACGAACTGCTTGTCGGCACGTTGAAGGATATTCGTCACCTGTGCTTCGCGAACATGGCCACGACGACGTGCCAGCATCTGAATGCGCACGCGGTCGCCGTCCATGGCATGCATTGAATTACGCTCGGCAACGAGGATTGGCTCGCCGCCATCGTCGGGCAGGAAGGTGTTCTTGCCGTTAGGCTTACGTTGGAAGACGCCCTCCATCACTGATGTCTTGTCGGCCAGAGTGTAGCGCATCTGGGCTTGTTCCACAATAACATCGTCCATCAACAGATCGTCGAGCACATCCATGCACAGCAGTTTGGCGGGATGTGTTTTCAGGTGAAGTTCGCGGAAGATAGTCTTGATATCGACCAATTGGCCTGCATGAGTCTGAAAAAGAGCTACCACCTCCTCCGTCAAGCGGGCCTTGTTCATACGCGGCGAGGCTTGCTTATGTGATTTACTCATACTAAGAATGCTTTATGTTTTTGTTGTTAAGGATGTTTGTTCGAGGGCAAAGATATAAAAAGATTTAAGATTAAGGGTTAAAGACAATATTTTTTTCCCCATCCCTACATTTTTCTTAGTATTTGGCTCTAAAAAATGAATAAAAGGTAAGGTTGTGAGGTTTTAAGGTTGTTAGGTGTTTAGGTTTTAAGGTACCTTGCCGCATCATTAAACAAGTACTGGCTTATAGTCTAATTAGGTTAACCTTAAAGCTCAATTAGGTTGGCCTTAAAGCCCGTGTAGTTGAACCTAATAGCCAAATCAGCCAGACCTTGTAATGATCATGTTAGCTCATACATACGGTCACATTCGCAAACACGACCGGTCGTATTGCCAATTACGACCGTTTATATCGCCTTGCACGAACGGTCATGTAGTTTGTTCGGTCGCGACTGAACAAACGATGTCATTAGCCAAGGATCTCTAATCCTCAACCTCCCCTGTCCTTAACCTTTAATCAATTTGTAGATTCTCCTGATAATCTTGCCGAGCCAGGTGTAACGGATGCCCCAATCGGTTAGGGCTGCCTTCATCTGTGCTTCAATGCTTGGATTTATGGCAGGCTCTTGTGCAGTGACTTCAATAGGTCCGTCGTAGGGCAAACGATCGTATTCGTAGTGCTGAATCAATCGAGTAATCCATCGGGGCAGGTGGCCATAGTGAGTGCCGCCGTCAAGACCTATGTTGCGAACCAATGTGCGTGAAGGGTAGAGGCAGAGGCCGCCGGCCTTGCGGATTGCTAAACCCCAGCAAATGTCCCATGGTATTGGACGACGGTTTAGGTCTTTGAGACAAGGAAAGACACCATCGTATTCTATCGCTGTCAGCACCTCTGCAGGCACTCCCTCTAACGCCTCTTCACGCGACTGGAAATGCAAAAAATGCCCATTCCATCGGTCGCGCCATGTGCCCCAACCCCAGCCGGACATGAAGGGAGTGAAATACAGACCCCCTCCAAGCTTCCCCACTGGGGGGGAAGAAGAGGCGGTCTCCTGTATCCTTGTAAACCCTCCTACATGCATTACCCGTTGATCATCCTTGTAGATACGAAAGGCATCGTTCATGAATTGCAGGAAATGGGGCGACGTGACGATGTCGTCCTCAAGGACGATGATGGTGTCGTGCTGCTCAAAGACTTGATTGATGCCTTCAATGATGTTGCGCTCGAGGTAGTAGTTCACAGGGCGCTCCACGATGGTTATACTATTTAATGTTCGTGCGCGCGCGACCTCAGTCTCAACCTCGTGCAGCAGAGTCCGCACCTCGCGTACGGCTTGCCACGATGCCTCGTCCTTGCCACCGTCGGAGAAAACGTATAGCTCGGTCTCGGAAGCCAGGGTGTTGGCCATAAGTGCTTGCAATGTCTTTCGAGTGTTATCGGCTCGGTTATAAACGAATAATGCTACGGGAGATGCCATATAGATGTTCGTTTTGCGTATTCTTGCTGCAAAGATACTTTTTTTTTGCATTGCTTGATAATAAATGAGGCATAAAATGGAATAAATCGTAAAACGTAAAACGTGAAATCGCAAAATATGTATATCTTTGCCGTCGCAAAACTTGATAAACAGCCCCGCTTGAGGGTAAATAATAAAGATTGTATGGATTTCCTGACACTAACTAAGAATAGGTATAGCTGTCGCAGTTACAGTGCAGAAAAGGTGGAGAAGGAGAAGGTGGACTACATCATGGAATGTGTTCGCATGGCACCATCCGCCGTCAATCGCCAGCCTTGGCGCTTCCGTATCATTGTCGAAGAGGAGCAGCGGCATAAGCTGTGCCAGTGCTACAATCGTGAATGGTTTGCCTCGGCTCCGATGTATGTCATCGCCTCCATCCTCCACGATGAGGAATGGGTTCGTGCCGATGGCAAACATCATGGCGACATTGATATAGCCATTGCCGTGGAGCATCTCTGCCTGGCAGCAACCGAGCAAGGTTTAGGTACTTGCTGGGTGTGCAACTTCGATGCCTCTATGTGCCATTCGCTTTTTAACCTTGATACTAATGAGGAGGCGGCCGTGCTCATTCCTGTTGGCTACGCCGCCGACGAGGTTAGGGAGAAGAACCGTAAGGCTGCAGATGATATAGAGCAGTGGTTGTAATCTTCTCATTAAATATATGTTATTGAAGTCGTTGATTAGAACTAAACATTTTCAAGACATGGAACAGCAAGAGTCATTACGTATTACACCAAAGTGGATAACATCGTTGCAGAAGGACGAGGTGTTTGTCTTCGGCAGCAACATAAACGGCATGCATGGAGGCGGTGCGGCACGTGTGGCAATGGATAAGTTCGGCGCCATTTGGGGACAGGGCGAAGGTCTTCAAGGGCAGTCGTATGCTATCCCAACAATGGAGGGCCTGGCCAATATCCCTCCTGCTGTAGAACGCTTCATCGCTTTTGCCAAGGATCATCCGGAACTGAAGTTCTTCGTCACGCCTATCGGCTGTGGCATAGCTGGTTATACTGAGGATGAGATAGCACCGCTTTTCAAGGAGGCTACCAAACTCGACAATGTTTTTCTGCCGGCAGGCTTTTGGCAGATACTGGGGCAATAGATAATCAACGACTTATGAAACGCTTATTGATACTGCTTGCATGGCTGGCGGGCTCCTCTGCGGCCATAGCTCAAGGCTTGCCGCGTGTCTATAACGAGGACATCAATCCCATGGCGCAAATCGACAGTGCACTCGTCAAAGCCAAGGGCGAAGCCAAGTTCGTGGTGTGTCAGGTGGGCGGCAACTGGTGTCCGTGGTGCCTGCGCTTCGCCGATTTTATCAGTAAGGACAGCACCATCAGCCAAGTGATAGCCGACAACTTCGTGTACATTCATGTGAACTATAACCCACGACGTCCTTCTGAGAGTGCGGCAATGGTTCAACTGACGGCCGATATGATGCAACGTCTTGGCAATCCTGCCCGTTTCGGATTTCCCGTGTTCGTAGTGCTCGACGCTGCTGGTAAGGTTCTGCATACTCAAGATTCCAGTTTCCTCGAGGAAGGCGATGGCTACAACAAGGACAAGGTACTCCGTTTCTTCAAGGCTTGGACGCCAAGTGCAGTGGCTGGTAAGCAATAATTTGTAACTAATGAAATTGTAAAATTGTAGAATCGTAAAATGGAATATATGTCACAGGAGGGCTACGACAAGCTCGTAGAAGAACTCCGTTATTTGGAACAGGTGGAACTGCCGCGCGTGAAGGATGCAATCTCCGAAGCACGCGACAAGGGTGATTTGAGCGAGAACTTCGAGTACCACGCCGCTAAGCGTGAGCAGGCACGGCTGTTGGGCCGTATCCGTTTCAAGCAGCGTGTCTTGGAGTTTGCCCGTGTGATTGATATGTCGCGTCTCAACAGCGATGGTGTGGGTTTGCTAAGTCGCGTGGAGATGACCAATCTGGCCAATAACGCCAAGATGACTTATACAATAGCCAGCCCACACGAGGCCAACCTGCGCGAGGGCAAGATTTCTATCAAATCACCCATCGGGCAGGCGCTGCTCAACAAGCACGTAGGAGATGTGGTTGAGGTCAGCGTGCCTGCCGGCGTGATGAAGCTTCGCATAGAGAATATCACAGTGGAGGGATGAGCGGAATGTCCGCCATTCGTCCGTGTGTATTACCATTACAGGAAAAGGCTCCGCATTGGCGGAGCCTTTTGATATATGTCTTTGCTTGGTTACAACAATTTATTCTCTTCCGAACAGCCATTTCTTTAAGAAGGGGCTGACGCGAAGGACATGGCTGGTTAGGATTGAGAAGGCTGTGACGAGCAGCGCCACGGCCATGGCAGCGGTGCCCTCGAGAATGAAGTTCTCAGGATGAGCCTTGAACCACACGCCTACATCCGGGAGCTTCGGGATGAAGAAATAATGGATAAGGTAGATGTCGAGTGTGCGGACACCAATATATTGGAGCGTATAGCCTATTCGTGTTTCCTTAGTGAACCAAGAACTATAGTTGCGGAAGAAAGCCACGATAATCATTACCAACGAATACATTGCCAATGTGCGCGGCAGGTTGGCCCACTGCATGCGTAGGTGGTGCCACTTCAGGTAGTCGCCCGTGCCGATGAAGGCAATGGCAATGAGAAGGGGAAAGAACCATTTGCTGTCGAACAACTTCTGAACCTGTGCCCAATAACGATGTACAAGGTTGCCAAGCAGAAAGAAATGGAAGAACCGAGCCAACTCAGTGATACTCGTCACTTTCCAGAACTCGCCCTTGTACCAAGTGAACCATTTAGGCATGTAAAGCGTGGCATAAGCGAAGAGGGAGATGAGCCAGAGGATGATGAGAAGAGTGGCCTCACCACCTATCCCTCTCGTGAGGGGAGTAGATACCTTTGAGGGGGCTGGCTGTTCACTAAGTGACAAGTCTTGAGAGTTTATACTCTCATCTCCTTTTGGAGAGGGTACAGGAGTAAGGCTTTTCCCTACCCAACACACCGCATAGTACACCAAGAACATCTCCAATAGCACCATGGTGAACCAATAGCCGCCTTTCGTAGGGCTAGACCAAGCATATTCCATACGTTCCCAAAAGTGCTTGGCGGTGAGTGCTACATAGGCAGTCATGAAGACCACTGTAGGCACTATCTGCACGCGCAGCTTCTTAGCGATGAGCTGACTGGTGTCGCGCATATTCCATGAGAACGAGGCTTTGTAGGCGAGGAAGCCACTGATGAAGAAGAACAATGGCATACGGAATAGCAAGCACACCGACATGAACATGGAGTACTTGGTATTGGTGTCGAAGCCGAAGCCATAGATGTGATTCGTCACAACCATGAACATCGTGAAGCCGCGCAGAGCGTCGAGCCATTCGAGGCGTTGCTTTTGCATTTCTGTATGTTTTTTTAGTTCTTGAAGTGTCAAGCGTCCCTTTGGGCCGAACGGACAAGTTGTACAGTTGTCAAGTTGACAAGTTGTTACCTGTCTATTCGTCAACTTGTCTACTTTTTAAACGTTATGGCAGATGTGTGAGTCTGTATTTTGTCTATGTCTGGAAGGTGCTGCCAGTCACCATAGAGGCGACGCAGGTAGGCCTCAGGATTACGTGGCGCCATGAAATGATGCCCCTCAAATATGATATTCGATAGAGGAAAGAGTTCCTCGGGGTCGCGCACGCTCTCGAAAGGTATTCCGGGCGAGTAGTGAAGAAGGCGTGATGAGGACAAGCCCGAAAGCGCTCGCAGCACGGGAAAGATGTAGCGCTGATTGAAACGATAAATGGCGCTGGTGCGAAGCACCTGCTGCTGCCGGTTGTACTCAGGGTTCTTCATAACCTTATAGACGCGGCCAAAGGTGCGATTAGAAATCCAATGGAGAGAGGAGGGCATCGATTCGAAAGGGAAGAGGTCGAGGTAGATGCCGCGCAGGTCAAAGATGCTGTCGTAGCCAGTTTGCTCGGTGAGCACCGTCCGGCGGTCGCGCAGCTTAGCATAGATAAAGAAATAGCCGGGATCGGTCTCGTGAGTCTGAAGGGCATAGTCAGTAGAAGCGGTCTCCTGCTGCAAGACGTTGATAAGCTTTAAATAATCCTCGCGACGGAACTCGATGTCTACATCATCATCCCAGGGGATGAAGCCCCCGTGACGCATGGCCCCGAGCAACGTACCCGAACCAAGCCAATAAGGGATGCGGTGGCGACGGCAGACGCTATCGAGCCACACCATCATCTCCAGCATACGTTGTTGTTGGCGACGCAAGAGCGAACCTTCAGGCGCAAAACGCTCGCGTAGCGCCGAATTCTCTGAGGTTGAGATTGTCATCTTCTTTGTTTATTAGTCAACGAATAGACGCGTAAACAAGTATTTGTTGTTTACTTGACAAGTCACTCGTCAACTTGTCAATTCGTCAATTTTCCAACTCTTAATTATTGAATTTGGGTGCAAAGGTAAACATTTCCCACGTAAAACAGCCACAAAGTGGAATAAATTGTAAATTGTCAATCTTTAAATCCCAAAAAATATATACCTTTGCACCCGTAATCATCATCAACCGAGCATTCCCTATGCAAGCGATTATCTTGGCTGCCGGTATGGGTCGCCGATTGGGCGAACTCACCCGCACACAGACAAAATGCATGATTGAGGTAGGCGGCACACGACTCATCGACCGCCTGCTCACCCAACTGTCATCGCTGGCGCTCTCCCGTATCGTCATCGTCGTGGGTTATCAAGCCGATGGGCTCCAACAGCATATTGCTGAGCAGTTTCCTAATCTCAACATCGAATACGTAGTCAACGAAGTCTACGACCGAACCAATAATATCTATTCTCTAGCATTAGCCAAGCAGCAACTCATTGAGGATGACACGCTCCTAATCGAGAGCGACTTGATACTGGACGAACGCCTTTTCCCCTTGCTACTGGACAACGAATGGCCTAACGTGGCCCTCGTAGCCAAGTATGAGTCGTGGATGGACGGCACTATGGTACGCTTGGACGACGACGGCAGCATCACTAGCTTTGTCCCCAAGAGTTCGTTCCGCTACGAGGAATGCAAGCAGTATTACAAGACGGTGAACATCTACAAGTTCAGCCGTGAATTCCTGCGCGCTAAGTATATACCGTTCCTCGAGGTCTACGTGAAGACGATGGGCCAGAACGAGTACTACGAGCAGGTGCTGCGCGTGCTGACCTTTCTGGATCGTACCGAACTGAAGGCCTTGCCTATCGACGACTTGAAGTGGTACGAAATTGACGATATTCAGGACCTGGACATCGCCGAGACGCTCTTCGCCGAAGGCGAAGACCTATGGCGCAGCTATTCACGCCGGTTCGGAGGCTTCTGGCGTTTCCCCGGTATGCTGGACTTCAACTATCTGGTGAACCCTTATTTTCCGTCGGTACGGATGAAGCAGGAGCTGCTCTCGAACTTCGATACCCTGCTGACGCAGTATCCCTCAGGCATGCTAGTGAACTCGCTGCTGGCGGGCAAGTACTTCGGCATATCACAGGACTATGTTGTGCCAGGTAACGGCGCTGCCGAACTTATTAAAGTGGTAATGGAGCGCATACCCGGACGTCTGGGCGTCGTCTACCCCACCTTTGAGGAATATCCCAACCGCAAGCACCCCAAGGATCTGGTCATCTACCGCCCCGACAACGCTGACTTCGCCTACACGGCCGACGACCTGATGGCGTTCTTCGAGGACAAGGAACTGTCGATGCTGTTGCTCATCAATCCCGACAACCCGAGTGGCAACTATATCCCTCGAGCCGACGTGCTGCGATTGGCCACGTGGACAGAACAGCAAGGCATACGCCTGTTGGTGGACGAGTCGTTCGTGGACTTCGCCTCCTGCTATCCAGAGGGGACGCTATTTAGCGACGAGATCTTGGAATCGCATCCCACGATGATGGTCATGAAGAGCATCTCCAAGAGCTACGGAGTTCCCGGCCTGAGACTTGGCGTGCTTGCCACGGCCAACAGGGAACTCATCAAGGCCATTCGCCGTGAGGTAAGCATCTGGAACATCAACTCGTTCGGCGAGTACTATATGCAAATCTACGGCAAGTACGACGGCGACTATCGCCGTGCCTGCCAGTTGTTCCTGGAGGAACGCGCACGTTTCCATCGCGGACTGCGCACGATTCCGTTCCTTCGCGTCATCCCGTCTGAGGCCAACTACTTCCTCTGCGAGGTGACCGAACGCTTCACCTCGTCGGAACTGGCCATCATGCTCATCAAGCGCGAGAACATCCTCATCAAGGACTGCGGCTACAAGAAGGCCTTCGCCGGCAAGAACTATGTTCGCATCGCCGTGCGCGACACCGAGGATAACGACCGACTGCTGAAAGCTCTCAGAGAATTATGCTGAAGCTGGTGATTTGTGGAGGAGGCAACTTGGCCACTGTCTGTGCAGGGTTCCTCGCAGCTCAGGAAGGGGTGTCGGTGAGTGTACTCACACGCCATCCCGAAGGTTGGAGCATGGAACCTGTGGTGACGGCTCCGGGCGGGGCTTGTTTTAAAGGTCGTCTGAAAGCGGTAACCCACGAGCCGAAGGACATTATCCCACAGGCTGACGTCGTACTGCTTTGCCTGCCTGCATTTGCCATAGAAAGAGTCTTGATGCAGCTGCGGGCCGTCCTGTCTCCGTTGACTGCAGTAGGGTGTATTGTTGCCAACACTGGTTTTTTCTTTGCTGCCCACTCTTTGTTGCCTGCTTCGCAACCACTGTTTGGCTTTCAACGGGTTCCATTCATTGCCCGAACGAAAGTTTATGGACACGAAGCGCAATTGTGCGGCTACAAACCTCGGCTGCGTGTAGCAATAGAGAACGCCGCAGATGCTGATGCGCTCAGGATGCTGCTGGAAAAGCTTTTCCACACTCCGATACAGCTGCTCAACAATTTCTACGAAGCCAGCCTTAGCAACAGCAACCCCATTCTGCACACAGGTCGGCTCTACTCGATGTGGAAGAACTGGCAGGGCGAGGCTTATCCGAGGCCCATCCTATTCTATGATGAATGGACGGTCGAGGCTTCCGTGATGATTCTGCGGATGGATGGTGAGTTCATGGCGCTCACTCACCGTCTGGGGATTACGGAAGATGCAATACCTTCATTGCTTACATACTATGAATCAACGGATGCGGAATCGCTAACTCGCAAGATTCAAAGCATTGAGGCTTTTCATGGCATCGTGGCACCCATGAGAGAGACGCCACAAGGTTGGGTTCCAGATTTCGGAAGCCGTTATTTCACGGAGGATTTTCCCTTTGGCCTACGAATGATTCGTGATATGCTCAAATGCGAAGACATCAATGCCCCATTCATAGAACAGGCCTATCAATGGGGCATGAGTCGTGCTGAGCGTTGAGGCCTACAGATCCTCTTGGAACAGCGGGTCTTCGGGCATTACCATCGTGGGCTTCTGCTCGAACTCCTTCATGAGGGTGGCAGGAACGTATTCCTTATCTACGACCAGACGGAACATATATTCGCGGAACCAACGGGCGGACATGATGATGTAGCCGTTGGCGCCGGAGGCTGTGCCCCATGAGTTCTCGACCTTCCATTTCAAAGGCTTGCCATCGGCATCGAGGTCAACTGCGGTGAGCGTCATGGCATGCGTGGAGCCGCTGTCGAAGGTGGCGATGCGGTCGGCCTTGTTCATCGGGAAGCTGGTGCCCATGAGCGAGGCGTAGTCGAAGTTCTCGGTGTCGGCATAGCCGCGCTTGCGGTCGAGGAACTTGCCTACGTCATAGCTGCTGTAGAGCTTGCGACCGGCCTTCAGCTGGGCAATGGCCAACTGTTCGATGTCCTCCATCGGCAGGTTCAGGTACTTCCAGTTCGTGCCGTCGTAGGTGTGGCGGTCCCATTCCACCTCATAGGTCTTGTGGTATTCGCGGCGAGGGTCATTCATGACCATGATGAAGGAGCCTTCGAGCTGACGGCCACCGGTAATCTCGGCGTAGAACGACTGCGGCGTGTAGCGCTTGGCCTCGGTGCGCGTCTTGCCGTTCTTGTCGCGGAAGGCGTAGGTGAACTCCTTGATGGGCTCGCCCAGCGTCAGCACCAACATACGATAGACTTCGCTGAGCATCTCCGTCTTACGCTTGGCTATGGCATCTGCTTTCTTCTTATCGGTCACCATGCGACGCAGCTCGAGACCGAACTCGCGCAGCTTCGAAGTGATGAGCGCCCGCATCTTCGACGTGTTCTCGGCGGAGAAGGTCTCGGGGAACACTTCCGCAGGAACAAGACCGTACTTAGGAGCCAGGTCGGCAAGACCGCAGTAGGTGCCACCGTCACCAATGGGATGCTGGAAGAAGAAGCGTGCACGCTCGCTCTCCATCGGTTCCTTGGCTGTGTCGATGACACCCTGCAACATCAGGTTAGCCTTCTCCAATTGATCGTAGAAGAAAAGGTAATCCTGCGAGAACTCCACGGTAAGCGAGTCGTTGTGCTGGCGCGAGAAATCGGCACGCAGGACGTTCATAGCTGAGAACATCCAGCAGCGACCGCTTGACTTCTGGTCGGTGATGCTTTGCTTGGGTGTCTCCACACTGAACTGTGTGTCGATGGCGCCTGCATTGGCACGGTTCTTCGCCAGGTCGTCAATGGCGTTCGTGGCGATGGCGTTCGTCAATGCACGGTAAGCCGCATTACCCGTGTTGTTAGGCTGTGCCTTTTCGATGGTCGTGAGCATCTGCTGCGAGATGCCGCCGCCCGCCATCTTCTGGGCAGTGGCACTGGCTGTAGTCAGGATAAGTCCTAACAAAATAAGATTTCTTGTCTTCATTGTCGGTTCGTTTTATATAGATGTGATAGTCGTTTTGTGTAGATGAAATAGTAGTTTTGAACAGTTGAGTTATTCGTTTTATGCAGATGGGTCGTTAGATTCCCTTACTTGTTTTGTTTGCTTGATCATGATGCAGCAATTGCTTGATGATGATGAAGCAATTGCTTGATGATGATGAAGCAATTGTTTTTGCTGGTCATATTTGGCACAAATTATGGCAAAGGAGGTCCACGGAACCAGTGCCGTCGCGCTGAAGAATCGTTATCGGGACGTCGCCTAAGCAGGCGGCAATGGGCGAGAAAGTGGAGCCGGCAGAGCCGAAGATGTGGCGTGTGCGGCTGAGGGCATACATCTCCACGAGGGCATCGCGAATGCCATCAGTCGATTCGCGAGTGGCTTTGGCGTCGGACATGATGACACGCTTGCCATAACGCTTGCGCATGGCAGCCTTCGTGGCTTCGTCATCGGTGGCGAGATAGATGGAAGACCCACCCCCCGCCCTCCCTGTGAGGGAGGGAGCGGAATGTACTGAGCAGGCATCCGCTTTGCCTTTATCAAAGGTACTTGCTCCCTCCCTCACAGGGTGCGAGGAAGGCGGAATTATTAAGTGTTCCGGCTGGACTGGCTTGAGGGGTGGCTTTTCAAGTTCTTTGTCAATCGCCTCGAAGAAGAGTTCTATGGGGCTTTCGTCGATGGCTTGCTGATGGTCTGTGCGACGGATGTGAATGCCTAAGGTGTTGGGCGTGAAGTCAGCCGTGCGCTCATCGATGAGGCGCTGTACCTCTTCGTTCGGCTGGAAGAGGGTGCGCAGGTCGTCGCTTGTCCACGGACAGAAGTCGCGATAAGCCGTCATAAGCGTGCCGCCCTGATGGAACCAGGCCTCATAGTCGAAACCATCCTTATTCAGATACCATATTTGTGGTGCATAGATGATATGGCGATAGCAGAGGCGCTGGAGCAGACGCGGCGCGTGAAGGTTCTTAAGCGTAGGACGGGAAAAAAGGAAGCTGGAGGTGTCGCGGAGAGAAAAAGAAGCCTCAGCAGACCCAGCAGACCCTCCCCCCGAAGAGCCATTGGTAACCGCTCCCTCCCTTATAGTGAGGGCGGGGGGTGGGTCTGCTGGCGCTTTGAACAATTCGTCAAACCTGCATTGCATTCCCCATTGCTTTGTCCAAAGGACGCGAAAGGGGAATGGTGTGCCGTGGGCAGCGAGCTGCTTGGCCATCGCATAAGCGGCGGCTGCTACACGCATGCGGTTGCCTAAGCCACCTTCGAGTATGATTGTATTCATTTGACGATAACGATAACGAAAACGATAACTATAACGAAAGCATTATTTTATTCTTCATTCTTCACTCTGTCGTCAGATAGCCGATGTGTTTATTGCCTTTCTTCAGCAACTGACGGAGGTGAGATTTGAGAGAGGTTGTGGTAACTTGCTTGACGAAAGTGACGTCGTTGGCATCGATGACGATGTCGCCCAACTCGCGCGTCAAGTCGTAGTAGCGACTGCCGTAGTTGGTGTCGTTCACGTGCTTCTCACGCTCCTTGACATAGCTATCGATGAGGGCTTGGGTGATGAGATTGCCGTCGGCCATCTCGTGGACGAGGCGGTCAACATCGGCGGCTATGCGCTCACGCTGCGTCGGGTTGCAGGCAAACGATATGACGCAAGCCATTCGGTTCAGCGGCAACTGCTTGTCATCCACGCTGCAATTCACCGTATAGACATCGCTGTGCTCAATGCGCAACTTTTCGAGCAGCAGGGTGCAGAGCACGCTTTGCAGTACTTGATTGTGGGCGTGAGTTTCCTGTGAGAAGTGGTAGCCATTCTCCCACGTGTAGAACATCGCGCTCATGCAATAGGGCGTGGCATTCGTGATATGTTCCACGGCTATGGTGTCGGTGGTGCGGAAATGGTCGGAAGGCCAGACAGCGCGCTTCACGGGCTGGGGCTTTGACGGCAGCGCACCTATGTACTTGAGTACCAATGGCATGACGCTGTCGGTGGGGAACTGCCCCTTGACGATGAGGGTGGAGCCGTTGAAGTTCGAGAAGTAGTCCTTCACCAATCGTCGGAAGCCCTTGACGGACAGCGCCTTGACATCCTCCACGGAGGGTATAGCATTTCGCTTGCTTTGTACGTAAGGGAGGCTCTGCAGTTTGAGCTGTGCCTTCATAAGAGGCTCGTTAAATGCCACGGCAGTTGAGCGCAATTCAGTAATCTTCTCGTCGGCCTCCACGCTGTCCACCTCAGTCGTGGTCAGCGAAGCGTACATCATCTTCAGATAACATTCTAAATATTTCCAGAACGTGGCGCTGTTATTAGAAGAATAGGTGCCAATGTCTATCCTGTCGTAGTAAGGATCGAACTCCACGTCATTGCCTCCTCGGTCGATTTGAAACTTCCTTCGTCCGTTGAAGAGCAAGCTCTGATAGTGAAAGTCTTCGTCGGGCAGCGAAGCGTAGCCCAATGGCCGCCCAAACTTCAAGTCAATACTGTAAGGAATGCTGTCTTTTGGAAGGGATTTCCATAGCAGCACCTTCACGCCATTGGACAAGCGCAACTCGGTGATGCTGTCGTTGCGCATAGTGGTCTTGGTGATGGTGGCGGGTGTGAGGTCGAAATTGAGGGAATCCACTTGGAGTCGCTCTAACTTCTGCCCTTTCTTGACGTCCATCGCGGCCAGTTCCTCGTCAGTCATGGACTTGACGCGACGAATGATCTCATTGACTTCTTCCTCCGTAGGCAGGGTGGCGCTCGCCGGAAACATCTCAGCGACAAGCATGTTACGTCCTGTTGTTAATTCACAAAATGTCTCTAAGAGCTGCTCCTTGGTGATGGTGTTTTTAATGTGGTTCTTGCAAGTGTTCTCGCTTTTGAAGTCATTGATGACGGTGCCGAAGAAGAAGTTGTTGTAGCATTTGTCGGTCCATTCCGTGCTTCTGTGACTGCCGAAATCGCTTCCTGCGGTGTCGGACAGCAGGATGGCTGTGGAGTCGGCGTTGTAAGCACCTACATACCAGTTGCCGGGCTTCCGTTCGTAGTCCTTGAAACCGAAGCGGCGGGTGTGCTCAAGGGCTTTGAGGAGCGTCTCGAGAGTCTGTTTCCAATTGTCGGCGTTCGAGCTCATCTCGAGGACGATGTTTTTGCTGTCTTTGATGTCGCCCAACGGAAGGAACGAGGCCGAACCGTTGATGATTCCCTTGCCTTTGAGAGCTTCGAGCTTGTCCTTCATCAGGTCTTTCAGCTTGTCTTTGACCAAGTCCTTGCGCAGGGTGCCAATCAGGTGGTCGGTCAGCAGGTCCGGCACTCGGACGATGATGGAGCTACTGTGGCTCGATAGCCGCTGGTCTTGATAGAAACGGATGCGCGGTTGGTCGGCATCTGGTATTGTGGGCTGCGCTGGCACAAGGTTCTTGCCGCGCTTCAGCGAGCCGAACAGTTTCTGAATCTTCTCGACCATCGCATCAGGGTCGAAGTCGCCCATCACCACGATGGCTTGATTCTGTGGCTGATACCATCGCTTGTAGAAGTTGCGCACTACTTTTGGCGGACAGTTCCGGATGACCTCCATGTCACCGATGGACAGGCGTTGGGTGTATATGGAATTATTCAGGAGGTCGGCTATCAATTGCTGCCCGAAGGACACGGTATTCTTCAGTCGCCATTCCTCGACGATGATGCTGCGCTCGCTCTCGATGGCGCTGTCTGCCATCGTGGCCGCACACGCCCAGTCGTACATCAGCAACAGGCAAGAGTCCAGTTGTGCCACGTCGCCACAGGGGATGCCATTGAGCAGGTAGCGCACCGAATTGCAACCCGTGAAGGCATTGCTGTCGTGGCCGAAGGGGATGCCATTGCGGCGCATGAAGTTCATGACTTCCTGTTCCGGGAAGTGCTTGGTGCCGCGGAACAGCACGTGTTCCACGAAGTGAGCTACGCCCCGCTCGTCGTCCTTCTCGAGCACAGAACCAGCCTTGACAAACAGGCTGAAATCGGCTCTCTCCTTTGGATCCGTGCAGCGCCGCACGTAATAAGTAAGGCCATTCTTCAGCACACCCTTGCGCACCGAAGTATCGGCTGGTATTTCCTGACGGTCGATGACATCCAAGTGTGCCATCAGCAGCGAGTCATCCTGCTCTTGGGCGAAAGTTGAAACGCTGAATAGGGTAAGGAGTAGCGTGAAGAACAGTTTCATGTTTGGCCTAATGATAAACCTTATTCATAGTGTCTGATACGGACGTCGATGCCTTCGAGTTGGGCTGGGACGCTGCTCACGTCGGTCTGACCATAGTGATAGGGGAAGAGCACTTTAGGCTTCACTGTCTTGGCGGCCTTGACGAGTTGTTCCGTGGTCATCGTGTAAGGTTGATTACAGGGCATGAAGGCGATATCAATGTCCTTGATGGTAGTCATCTCGGGAATGTCCTCGGTGTCGCCTGCGATGTAGATGCGCAGGCCGTCGATGGTGAGGATATAACCGTTGTCGCGTCCTTTGGGATGGAACTGCTGTCGGCCTTCCGTCGTGTTGTAAGCGGGCACGGCCTCAACGGTGATGTCATCAGCGAGCTGCAGCTTATCGCCATTGACAATAGCTTTACCCTTGCCGAACATCTCGGCGCAGCGCTTGTTCATGACGAGCTGCGTCGTCTCGGCTGACAACTGCGTGAGAGCACCCTTGTCGAAATGGTCGCCGTGCTCGTGTGTCACGAAGATATAGTCGGCCTTCGGCATTGCCGTGTAGTCGATGGTTCGTTGTCCCAGTTTAGTCACGGGGTCAACCATGATCTCGCGTCCGTCATATTCGATACGAATGCTTGCATGAACGAGCGCATGGAACTTCACGGCCTTGCCGCTCTTGGTCTTGAACACATCGACTTCATAGGTATCAGTGGTCACAGACTTCTGGGCCTCTTTCCATGCCATGATTCCCCCCTTGAGGTTCACGCACTTGTAGCCCTCAGCCGCAAGTCGTCCTGCTGCGCTGGCAGAGCGACGGCCGCTGCGGCAATAGATGGCAATGGACTTATTTGGAGACAGCATAGCCTTTGCTTTCTCAATGAAATCGTCCTGCGCTTGATCGATGTGAATAGCCCCTTCGATATGACCTTCCTTGAACTCATCGGCCGAGCGGACATCGAGCAGAACGACATCAGGTTGTTCAATCAATGCTGAGAACTCTTTCACATCGACATTCTCGTAATTCTGTTGGCCGCAGGCAGAACCGAGTCCCAAGGCAGCCAGTAGGCAGGTAATAATCTTTTTCATTGTTCTATGAGTTTTATTTGTGTATGTCTGGACTGAACTTATTTATTCCTCTTGAATATGTATTCGATGCTTTCGTGGAGAATCTTGGCACGTGCTATCCATAGGCTGCCGACGTAGAGGACGACGGCGATGAGGATGCGAAGGAACATGCGAAGCCAAGAAATGGGAAGCGACTGGGTGGCAAAGTAGGCTGCAGCCATTACGGCGAAGGCGAAAACGAAGAAGGGTATGATGTCCTTGAAAGCGTGCCACCAGCGGAGTCCTATGAGACGGCGGGCGCAGGCTTGCCACACAAAAAGCCAGGCGATATTAAGGGTGATGTAGTAGATGACCATCTCCGTCAGGTTATACCCCCAAGCATGTAAAACGATGATGCCTCCCCATACGAGGGCGCAGTTGAGCAGGCCGATAACCATATTTATTGTGGAACGCCCGCGCGAGATGACAAGGTTGGAGTAGAGCGTTACTATTGGCGAAAAGGCTCCGTAGAAGCAGAGCATAGACAGCAGCAGAGCACTCTCATGCCATTTCTCGCCAACCAACAGCACGATGAAGTCCTCTGCTATCAATGCGAGGCCCAACAAGCATGGAAACGAGACGAAGCACGTAAAGCGAAGGAGTTTGCGGAAAGCAGGGACGATAAAGGACTCTCCCTTAGCCGCCTCCCTCAGCACAGGCTGTGCTACACCCTGAATCATACCGCCCATGGTAGCAATGGCCATATCGTCCCACTTGCGGGCATTGGAGTAAATGCCTGCGATGTGACCGCCAGGATAGAAACGGTTAAGAAGCACACCGAAGGCATTGTTGTTGAACTGGAAGGCGAGACTATTGACGAGGAGCTTCGAAGAAAAACCGAACATTTGCCACGCGGGGCGGAGGGTGGCGAAAAGAGCAGACTCTCCCCCTGCCCTCCCTGTTAGGGAGGGAGCGGCCACCTTTGAGGGCTGTAATCTTTCATCCTTTTTATTACATTCTGCTCCCTCCCTAACAGGGATGGCGGGGTTAGAGCCCGTATCCTGCTTTGCAGGCCATGATGGTCTCCAAGGGGAGAAATACCATGCGAAGGCGGTGACCGAGCCTACATAGACAAGGCTTTGAGCTGCCAGTCCCCAGTAAGCGAGTCCTGCATATGCCAAGCACACACCGACAATGCCCGAGATGGTGATGGAAGCCATCTGCATGATGCTCGTCTGTTTGACCATGAGATGACCGAAGAGGTAAGCACGCTGGGCGGTGCCGAAGCACGATAAGACGAAGCCGAGGAAGGCGAAACGACCTAAAGGACAGAGTATCGGCTCATGGTAGAAATCGGCAATGAACGGAGCCGCGAAGAAGAGTATAATGTAGAGCACAAGCCCAACAATCACGTTGAACCAAAAGACGGCGTTATACTCTTCGTGCGTAGGCTCTTGCTTATTGGCCAGCGCAGCGGTGAAGCCGCTCTCCTGAAGCACACTTGCGATATTGGAGAAGATGACCAGCGCCGCCATCTTGCCGTAGTCCTCTGGATCGAGGATGTTGAGTAGCCACAAGCCAAAGACTGCCCCCAGCAACTGAACCATGCCATTGCTGAAGCCTCCCCAGATGAGGCCTTGGGCGGTCTTGCGTTTCAGAGACAGACCAAAACCCCCTCCCCGCTCCCCCTCAAGGGGGAGGGTGGTATGTTTTTGAGAGGGAGACGTCTTTTTCACAAGGGGGATTGTGTTGGCTTTATAATCTATTCTTGAAAGTATCTGCTCCCTACCTAATAAGGGAAGGCGGGAAGGAGATTCTGGGTGCTGTTGGATTAGAGGGTCTTTATAGCAAACTCCATCCTTCTCAACACCTCCTCCTTGCCGAGGAAGGCGGCGAGGCCATACATGTCGGGGCCTTGGCCTTCGCCTACAAGGCAGACGCGCCAGGCGTTCCAAGGCTTGATACCTGTTTGCTCGACCCACGGATCCACGACAGTTTTCTGACCTTCAACGCTGAAATCGTCGATCGTGGCGAGGACGTCGTGCAGCTGTTGCATCTCGTTGGCTGTCTCAGGTTTCCAATTCTTCTTGATGAACTTATCCTCGGGATTGAATGACGTTGGTGCCACGAAGAAGAAGCGGCATAGGGGCCACAGGTCGCTGACGAACGAGATGTTGCGCTTCTTCGTGCCTTCCTTCGTCTCGTATTCGATGACCTTGGACTTCATCATGCCCACGACTTGAGCTGCACGTTCTTCGCTGCAATCGATGCCCTGCTCCTTCAACAGCTTGACGAAGGCCGGTGCCCACTCCTCATCGGTGAGCTTCATGAGGTAGTCGCGGTTGAACCAGAAGCCTTTGACGTAGTCGAAGCGTGCGCCGTTCTTGGAGCACTTCTCGAGGTTGAACTTCTGGATCATCTCGTCCATCGTCATGATCTCCTGATCGTCGCCGGGGTTCCAGCCGAGCAGAGCCAGGAAGTTGACCACGGCCTCGGGCAGATAACCCTTCTCGCGATAACCGCTGCTGACCTCGCCGCTCTTGGGGTCGTGCCATTCGAGCGGGAACACGGGGAAGCCCAATCGGTCGCCGTCGCGCTTCGAGAGCTTGCCTTTGCCGTCGGGTTTCAAGAGCAGTGGCAGATGAGCGAAACGAGGCATTGTGTCCTGCCAACCGAAAGCGCGGTAGAGCAGTACGTGCAGCGGTGCCGACGGCAGCCATTCCTCGCCGCGAATGACATGAGTCACTTCCATCAGGTGGTCATCGACGATGTTAGCCAAATGGTAGGTCGGCAGTTGGTCGGCGCTCTTCCACAGCACCTTGTCGTCGAGGATGCTGGAGTTGATGCAGACGTCGCCGCGGATAATGTCATCGACATGAACGTCTTCGCCCGGCTCGATGAGGAAGCGCACTACGTACGGGTGTCCTTCGGCGATGAGGCGTTCGGTCTCTTCTTTACCTAAAGTCAGCGAGTTGCGCATCTGTCCGCGGGTCGAGGCATCGTACTGGAAGTTCTCCACCGCCTCACGCTTGGCAGTCAGTTCCTCGGGGGTGTCGAAGGCGATGTAAGCGCGTCCGGCATCGAGGAGTTGCTTGACATATACCTTATATATTTCCTTGCGCTCGCTCTGGCGATAAGGACCGTGGTCGCCGCCGAAGCTGACGCCCTCGTCAAAGTGGATGCCCAACCAGCGGAACGATTCAAGGATATATTCCTCGGCACCGGGAACGAAGCGAGCCGAGTCGGTGTCCTCGATGCGGAAGATCATCTCGCCGCCGTGCTGACGGGCGAAGAGATAGTTGTACAAAGCGGTACGGACGCCACCTATGTGCAGCGGTCCTGTGGGTGATGGCGCGAAGCGAACGCGCACTTTCTTAGTGTCCATTTCGATTTAATTTATAAATTTTTGTGCAAAAATACGGAAAATATTGTAGACGGGCGAAAGATTTGTTGTATTTTTGCACATTCAATGTTTAATAATACCTATGAGCAGATACAATAAACCTTTTACGCATGGTTGGCGCGAGGTGCTCGCACAGGTGCTGATAGCTGCGGCTTTCATCGCCTTAGTGGTATGGTTCCAGCCTCGTGGCAGTCGTTCGCTGATGCATTTTGATGTAGGCCGACCTTGGCCCTATGGTCAGTTGATAGCACCTTTTGACTTCCCGATATTCAAGACTGATGCCCAGCTCGCACATGAACGTGACAGCGTTCGTAAACTCTATGAGCCTTATTTCGAACTGCAGCCGCAGACGGAAGCTGAACAGATGACGGCATTGCGTGCGGCATTGCGTTCGCAGAGCATGTCCGATTTGCCTTTAGCTTACCGTACTTTCATTGAGCGTCGTATTCACGAGATTTATGAAATAGGCATCATCAGTAATGAAGAGTTCCAGCGTTTGCGTGCCGACAGCATACAGAATATCCGCGTCTTTGCAGGCACAGAAGCTACGGCTCATCCAGTATGGCAAATGCTGAATCCCAAGGCAGCCTATGACTATCTATTCATGAATGCCGACAGCTTAGGACTCTCTCGGGCTAAGCTGACAAAACTTAACCTCAATGAGTTTATTGTTCCCAATCTAAGCTACGATGAATCAAAGTCGGACGCACATTGGAACGAGCTTCTTGGTTCTTTGTCGCCAAGCTCGGGCATGGTGCTTGCCGGCCAAGGTATCATAGACCGTGGTAACATAGTCACCGAGCATGATGCTCAGATTCTCGCAAGTTATGAACGCGCTGCAGTTGCTCGCAACAGCACAAGTCGTGAGAACAGCCTCATAGTCTTAGGCCAGTTCTTGTATGTGGCTGTCATAGTTATCTGCTTCGTCTTCTATTTCAATCTTTTCCGTCGCGACTATATCTCCAGCGGGCGTAGCGTTTCTCTGATCGTACTTCTGATGCTGGTATATCCGTTGCTGACAACCTTCCTTGTGCGTCATACCCTGTTGTCAGTATACCTTATTCCTTATGTAATGTTGCCTGTGTTCGTCCGTGTGTTCATGGATTCTCGCACAGCCTTCTTTACTCATGTATGCTCAGTACTGCTTTGTGCCGTATCACTCCGCTATCCTTTCGAGTTCATTGCCACGCAACTCATGGGCGGCTTGGTAGCCGTGTACACTCTCCGTGAGCTTTCGGAACGTTCTCAAATCTTCCGAACAGCCATATACTCTACGGCAACGATGCTTGTCGTTTATGCCAGCCTTGACTTCCTCCACGGCCGTCAGCTTTTGGGTGACACCAGCTTGACTCGTGTTGACTTTACCATCTACCAGCATATTGTAATCTCGGGCGTGCTCGTTGTCTTTGCATATCCGTTGATGTACCTCATTGAGCGTCTGTTCGGCTTTACCAGCAATGTCACGCTCGTTGAGCTTTCCAATGTCAACCGTCCGTTGTTGCGTCGCCTATCTGAGGTGGCACCTGGCACATTCCAGCATTCCATGCAGGTGGCAAATCTTTCTGCAGAGGTGGCTTTGAAGATAGGTGCCAAGGCACAGCTTGTGCGTACTGGAGCCCTTTATCACGATATAGGTAAGATGCTGAACGCCGCTTTCTTCACAGAGAACCAAGCAGGAGGTATCAACCCCCACGATAATTTAGACCTCAAGGAGAGTGCCCGCATCATCATCAGTCATGTTGCCGATGGCGAGACGCTTGCCGACCGTCATGAGTTGCCGCGTTTTATTCGCGATTTCATTTCGACTCACCATGGCAAGGGACTTGTTAAGTACTTTTATATCACGTACAAAAACCAGCACCCGGACGAGGTTATCGACTATTCTTCCTTCTCCTATGCAGGTCCTGACCCGTTTACTGCCGAGCAGGCTATCCTCATGATGACTGATGCCGTTGAGGCTTCGGCGCGCTCACTTAAGGAGTATACCGAGGAAAGCATTGCCGAACTTGTAGACCGAATCATTGATACGCAAGTGGCTGAAGGACACTTCGCCAATTGTCCCATCACGTTCCAGGACATCAGCACAGCCAAGGAAGTCTTTAAAGAAAAGCTCAAGACAATATATCACACTCGAATCAGTTATCCAAAGCTGCAAAACAGCGAGGAAAACACAAGCGAAACTACAGAACAAAAAGACGAAAAGAAACACAAGTCCAAGTCCTCGCTCTCGAAGTCCTAGATGTGCGGCCCATTATATACGGTCATATCAGTTGTTCGGTCGCGACCGAACAACCAATAAATACGGTCTTGTTTTTCTATATCTCTAATCTCATAAATTAATTCCTATGCCCGAGATAACCCCTATGATGAAGCAGTTCTTCGACTTGAAGAGCAAGCATCCTGATGCTATTCTGCTATTCCGTTGCGGAGACTTCTACGAAACCTATGCGCAGGATGCCATTGAAGCGGCTGACATCTTAGGCATAACCCTTACCAAACGTAATAACGGTCGTGAAAACGAGAGCACGGCAATGGCCGGTTTCCCGCATCACGCCCTCGACACTTACCTGCCCAAACTTGTGCGCGCCGGTCGTAGAGTGGCTATCTGCGACCAGTTGGAGGATCCAAAGCTCACAAAGAAACTGGTCAAGCGCGGTATCACCGAACTGGTCACGCCCGGTGTGGCACTTACCGACACGGTGCTCAACCATCGTGAGAACAACTTCCTCGCCGCCGTCCACTTTGCTAAGGAAGACCTCGTTGGCGTCAGTTTCCTTGATATCTCTACGGGCGAGTGGCTCGTAGCCGAAGGGCCAGCCGATTATGTGGACAAGCTCATGGGCAATTTCGTGCCTAAGGAGGTCCTTTTCGAACGAGGTCGCAAGGGCTTGTTTGAGGGCTGCTTCGGCACAAAGTATGTTACTTACCAGCTGGATGATTGGGTCTTTACTTCGCAGACCGCTCGCGACAAACTCACCAGGCACTTTCATGTCCGAAACCTAAAGGGCTTCGGAATCGATGATATGCGAGCTGCAGTCATTGCCGCCGGCGCAATCATGCAGTACCTTGAGCTGACGCAGCATACTCAGTTGTCGCATATCACGCGCATCACGCGCATAGAAGAGGAACGCTACGTGAGGCTTGACAAGTTCACGGTGCGCAACCTCGAGCTCCTGCAACCTTTGAACGATGGTGGTCGTTCGCTGCTAAATATCATCGACCGCACCACAACTCCCATGGGAGCACGCATGCTTTGTCGCTGGCTCGTATTCCCGTTGCGCGACATCGAAAAGATCAATGCCCGCCTGGATGTAGTGGAGCATTATTTCCGTAACCCGGAATTCCGAGATATATTGGTGGAGCAGTTGCACATGATTGGCGACCTTGAGCGCATTACGTCAAAGGTAAGCGTTGGACGTGTATCACCCCGCGACCTCGTGGCTCTGCGCGTGGCTCTGCAGGCTATAGAACCTATAAGGGAGGCATGCCTTGCTTCCGATGAGCCCAACCTGCAACAAATCGGTGAAAAGCTCAATCCTTGTGTTGACATACGCGAGCGCATAGCCTTGCAAATCATGCCAGATCCGCCTCTTACCTTGCAGAAAGGAGGCGTAATACGCGACGGCGTAAATGCCGAACTCGATCAATTACGTCGCATAGCCACAGGCGGAAAGGACTACCTCATCGAATTGCAGCAGCGTGAGGCTGAGCGAACGGGAATACAAAGTCTGAAGGTGGCCTACAACAACGTCTTCGGCTATTACCTCGAGGTCAGGAACACGTATAAGGACAAAGTGCCTGCCGACTGGATTCGCAAGCAGACGCTTGTCAATGCAGAAAGGTATATCACGCAGGAACTTAAGGAATACGAAGAGAAGATTCTGGGTGCAGAGGATAAGATATTAGCCCTCGAAAGTCAAATCTTTGCAGAACTCGTTACTGCCGTAGGGGCTTTCACACAGGAGTTTCAGCGCAACGCACACCTCGTCGCCGAGCTCGACTGTCTGCTTTCATTCGCCTTGACAGCGGCAGAAAACAGATACATTCGTCCAGTGGTTGATGACACCACGGACATAGACATACGTCAGGGTCGTCACCCCGTGATAGAATGTATGATGCCTCCGGGCGAGCGTTACATCGCCAACGACGTTCACCTTGACACAGCCAACCAGCAGATACTCATAATCACGGGGCCAAATATGGCAGGTAAGAGCGCTCTGCTGCGTCAGACCGCTCTCATCACTCTCATGGCACAGATAGGCAGCTTCGTGCCTGCGGAGAGTGCACGGATAGGCTGGGTCGACAAGATTTTCACGCGCGTAGGGGCATCGGATAATATAAGTGTAGGCGAGTCCACATTCATGGTCGAGATGAGCGAAGCCTCGAACATCCTCAACAATATCTCCGAGCGTTCGCTCGTGCTCTTCGATGAACTCGGACGAGGTACATCGACCTACGACGGCATATCAATAGCTTGGGCCATAGTGGAATTCCTGCACGAAGGGCCTCGAGGCCATGCACGCACTCTATTCGCTACGCATTATCACGAACTCAACGAGATGGAAAAGCATTTTGCACGCATCAAGAACTTCAATGTCAGCGTGCGTGAAGTGCGCGGCAAGGTTATCTTCGTGCGTAAACTCGAGCCTGGAGGCTCAGAGCATAGTTTCGGTATTCATGTGGCACGTCTTGCAGGTATGCCGCAGGATATAGTACGTCGTGCCGAAACGATTCTTCATCAGCTCGAACAGAGTGCCGACCGCGACGGCCTCGGCACAGGTGCCAAGATAGGCAACCTGCCCGAAGAAGGACATATGCAACTCTCGTTCTTCCAACTCGATGATCCTGTGCTCTCGCAGATACGCGACCAGATTCTCGGGCTCGACATCAATGCCCTAACGCCTATCGAAGCTCTTAACAAACTCGATGGTATCAAGCGTATACTTAAGGGAAAATAAATCTCTATGCAAAAAAATGAGATGTTAAGCATCTTTCAATGAAAAAATTATTACCTTTGTGGGCGAAATAGGAAACTAATAAACGTATAATCCTTTAATTTTTTAAATCGAACGACTATGAATCCTTATCTTAATTTCTCGCTCGAGGGAAAGGTCGCCCTCGTGACAGGTGCCAGCTACGGCATTGGATTCGCTATCGCCAGCGCATTCGCTGAGCAGGGAGCAACAATCTGTTTCAACGACATCAATCAGGAACTTGTCGACCGTGGCCTCAAGGCTTATGCCGAGAAGGGCATCAAGGTGCATGGCTATGTATGTGACGTTACCGATGAGCCGGCTGTTCAGGCACTGGTGAAGCGTATTAAGGAAGAGGTCGGTACAATTGACATTCTCGTCAACAACGCCGGCATCATCCGCCGAGTGCCTATGCATGAGATGGAGGCTGCCGACTTCCGTCGCGTCATCGACATCGACCTCAATGCTCCTTTCATAGTTTCCAAGGCTGTTCTGCCTGACATGATGGCCAAAGGTCATGGTAAAATCATCAATATCTGCTCCATGATGAGCGAACTCGGCCGCGAAACGGTGAGCGCTTACGCTGCAGCCAAGGGTGGTCTGAAGATGTTGACACGTAATATCTGCTCCGAGTATGGAGAGTACAATATCCAGTGTAATGGTATTGGCCCCGGTTACATTGCAACGCCTCAGACAGCTCCCCTGCGCGAGCGTCAGCCGGACGGCAGCCGTCATCCCTTCGACAGCTTTATCTGCGCCAAGACACCTGCAGGCCGCTGGCTCGACCCACAGGAACTTACCGGTCCTGCCGTGTTCCTTGCCTCCGAGGCTTCGAATGCAGTGAACGGTCATATCTTGTACGTGGATGGTGGTATCCTCGCCTACATTGGCAAACAGCCTAAATAAGGAAAAGTTATAAAACAAGCACAAAGGCCGCGGATCGAAAGTCCGCGGCCTTTGTGCTGCTCATCTGCAAGATTTTAGGTTTAGTTTAGCTTACAGGCAAATCTGTTCTGCAACAATCTCCTGACCGAGAAAAACCGTAGCGGCAGAGGCGAAGGTCTGAGCATCGTCGGTGGTCAGGAAACGAGCCATAGAACCTCGAGTCAGCCGCTGTTCCATGTCGGAGTGACGGCGGAGGTAGTCTGCAAGACTTCGTGCAACATACTCGCCCTGTGAAATCAGCTTCACGTGCGCGGGCGTGTACGCGTGTACCTTATTATATAATAACGGGAAGTGAGTGCAACCGAGGATTATGGTATCGATGGCAGGGTCGCGTGTGAGCAACGTTTCTATGTCGCGTCGCACGAAATAGTCGGCGCCAGGCCCGTCGAATTCATAGTTCTCGACAAGTGGCACCCACATAGGACAAGCCTGTGAGGTTACGACGATATCTGGATGCATTTTGGCCATCTCGAGTTCATAAGTCCTGCTGTTGGTGGTACCAGTAGTGGCCACGATGCCTACATGGCGTGTCTGTGTCAAGTCGCCAACAGCTTCTACGGTGGGACGAATCACGCCGAGAACGCGGCGCGAAGGATCTATCGACGGCAGATCATGTTGCTGAATAGTGCGAAGGGCTTTAGCTGAAGCAGTGTTGCATGCCAGAATGATTAGCGGGCATCCCATGTCGAAGAGGTGACGCACGGCTTGCAAGGTGAATTCGTAGACACGGTCAAAGGAGCGCGTGCCGTAGGGTGCGCGTGCATTGTCGCCTAAGTATATATAATCGTACTGAGGCAGTAGCTCGCGTATGGAACGCAGCACCGTCAGTCCGCCGTAACCGCTATCGAAGATGCCTATCATTGCTCGTTGGATTGTTGTTCAGCCTGAGCCTCCTGAGGCTTTTCGGCTTGCTCTTCCTTAATACCAAGCTTCTGCTTCACTGCTTCTGTTATATCCACCCCGACCTGAGGATGTACGAAAGGCACGGCATTGCCGTCGGTATTCAGGACATAGATCAGGCCTCGTTCGGCAGCTACCTCGTAGATGGCTTGGTTGAGCTGCGAGGCGATAGGAGCCTGCATGCGCGCTTCAGCTTCGGCGAGCAAGCGTGAAGACTCTTTGCGGAAAGCGATACTGCGATCCATGAGGTCCTGAAGCTCGGCCTGACGCTTGAGCATGATGCTCTGCGGGAAATCCTTCTGCCCGTTGAGGAACTCCGTAAACTTACGCTGGAACTCTTCCTCGGCACGGGTGGCCTCGGCATCATACTTGGCTTTGAGTGCAGCGAAGTCGGCTTGAGCCTGCTTGTATTCGGGCATACTCTGGAATACAGTATTATAGCTGAGATAGCCGAACTGCGGTACCCGTACCTGTTCCTGAGCGGAAACGGTGAATGGCAGCAGGGCAAAGAGTAGTGTTATTAACTGTTTCATGTTGTGAACAATAAACAAAAGAACGATGAGTCGTGAACGATGAACACACTGTTGCGGTTGTGCTCATCGTTCACTCGTTCATCGTTCCTAAAGGAATTAGATACCGAGGGCCTTCTTCAGCTCGGGAGTGACGTCGGTAGAAAGCTTTTCGCTGATATAGGGAATGCCAGCGGTGATGTCCATGATGTAAACATAGCCTCCCTCGTCGCCGATCTTCTTCACTGCGGCCGTTATCTTCTCGGAGATGGCTTGCATCTTTTCGGCCTGAGCCTTCTTGAAAGCCTGCTCGTTGTCGTCCCTGCTCTGTATAACACGCTGATAGAGGTCGTTGAGTTCTTGCTCGCGGCGTGCACGGACGTTTTCAAGCAGATTAGCCTGCTCTTTCTGGAACTCATCAGCCTTCTTCTGTAATTCATCTTGCATGCGTTTCAGGTCATCATCATACTGCTTTGCGAGTGTCTGGAGCTCGGTTTGAGCCGTTGTCCACTCTGGAAGGAGCTGTACTAATTCTGACGAGTTGAAGTGTCCGAACTTCTGTGCCATCATGCTCATAGGAGCGAGCAGGAGGGCGATGATCAATGCTTTTTTCATTTTCGTTTTAAAAGATTATTTGTTTTTTGAGTTTGATGTTTCTTTGTTGCTTAATAGCCGTAGCCGAGCTTTTGGAGCACCTCTGCAGATATATCAATCTTAGGTGATGCGAAGATTATACCGGCATCTGAGGCGCGGTCGAGGACGAGGCTGTATCCCTTGGCTTCGCAGATATCCTTCACAGCGGTGTAGATCTCGTCGTTGATAGGTGCCATCAGGCTTTCGCGCTTCTTGAAGAGTTCACCCTCCGGACCGAAATATTTCTTCTTCAGGTCGGCTGCTTCCTTCTCCTTGGCCACGATGGCAGCCTCGCGCTCTTTCTTCTGCTCGGCGCTGAGGAACACCGTTTCGCCCTGATAGGCTTTGTAAAGGTTCTGAGCTTCGGTGGCGAGGGCCTCAATCTCGGCTTGCCACTTGCGTGATACTTGATTCAGTTGCTCGTTAGCACGTTCATAGGCTGGTATGTTCTTGAGGATGTATTCCATGTCTACGAGCACGAACTTCTGAGCTGCAGCTGGTTGAGCCACACCGAGGGCGCAGGCTGCAAGTAAGATAGTGAATAACTTTTTCATTTTCTAAAGTGTGTTGATTGTTTTTGCTGTTATTGTTAGGGCTGCGATGTCGCAGTATCCGTGACATTTGTTGAGAGGAACCTTTGTACGTTGGATGGTTGTAACTCTTGAGGGTTTAAACGTTAAAGATTTATTATGAATTCAGGATTGACATTAGAACTCCTGTCCGAGGATGAAGTGGAACTGGCTGCCGCCGTATGTCTTACTGCCGAAGACGCGGTCGAAACCGTAAGCCCAGTCGATACCGAGCAGACCAACCATAGGCAACATTATACGTACGCCTACGCCTGCTGAACGCTTCATGTCGAAGGGGTTGAACTTCTTGATGTCGTTCCATGCATTACCTCCTTCGACGAAGGTGAGGCCATAGATGTTAGTAGAGTTGCCGAGGATGAACGGGTAGCGGAGCTCCACTGTGAAGCGGTCGTAGGCATAGCCTGTGTATCCGCGTGGCGTTAGCGAACCGTTGTCGTAGCCGCGCAGACCGATTGTTTCGGTAGCGTAGTTGTAGCTGTAGCCGCTCATGCCGTCGCCGCCGACGTAGAAGGTCTCGAAGGGCGAGCGCTTATGCTTATTGTAGTGCCCGAGGATACCGAACTCGATACGTGTCATTAGCACTGGACATTTGTTGTGGCCTGTGAGTGCTGTGAATGTGCGGGCCTTGAACTTCCACTTGTGATATTCAATCCACTGGTATTTGCTCTTAAGCTGATCCTGATAATTGCTGGCCTGAGGATTGTTAGCCAGATTAGCGTAGTCGCGGCCGTCGAAGAGCGAGTAAGGCGGCGTGAGGCTTGCCGAGAAGAGCACCTCTGAACCGCTGCGAGGGTATATCTGGTTGTCGGTGGATGTACGTGCAAGGTTGATGTTAAGGCTGACGTTGTTGCAGTTGCCGTTGGATATCATGAAGTACTCCCAGTCCTTAAGCGAGTAACGGGTGTAACTCAGGTCGGCCGACAACTGGAAATAGTCGTCAGGCCACGAGAGGCGCTTACCCCAGCCGAGTGTGAAGCCATAGACCTTGATGAACTTGTCGGGGTCGTAGAAATTCTCGTAGTAGTTGCCATAGCTGGAGCCGTAGCCGTAGAGGTAGTTGTAGTAGGAGTTGTAGTAAGCGGAGTTGTAGTAGCGGTCGCTCACGTCGGTCTGCTTTGAGAAGAAGGCCGAGAAATGCAGTGAGTTAGGCCGCTTGCCTCCGAACCAGGGATTGAGGTAGTTGATGGAGTAAGCCTGATAGTAGCGTCCGTTGGTCTGTCCGCTGATGCTGAACGTCTCGCCGTTGCCTTGGGGCATGATGCCGCGCCGCAGCCCATTCTTGGCGAAAAGGTTGGCGAGCGAGAAGTTGCTGAACTTGAGGCCTATCTTTCCTATCACACCCGTCTGACCATAACCGAGCGAGAACTCTACTTGGTCATTGCTCTTGGGCGTCAGATCCCATTCAAGGTCCACGGTACCATTGTCGAGGTCGGGCTTCAGGTCGTATTTGATGGCTTCAGGATCGAAATGTCCCATCGAAGCAATTTCACGGTATGAGCGTTCAAGAGCCGATTTGTTGAACAAGTCGCCAGGCTTGTTGCGCAGCTCACGGCGCACTACTTCCTCGTAAACACGGTCGTTGCCAGTGATGATTACTCGGTTGATGTAAGCCTGTTGGTTCTCTTCAATACGCATTTCCAGGTCTACACTGTCGCCTACGATGTTAACTTCCACAGGTGTGAGGTTGTAGAACAGGTAACCGTTGTTGTAGTAAAGGTTGCCGATAGCGTCGTCGTCGTCCTTGATGCGTTTCATCAAGTGCGTCTGATTGTAGACGTCGCCTTTCTTCATGCGCAATCTCTCTTGCAAGGCCTCGGTAGTGTAAATAGTGTTGCCGACCCAGTCGATGTTTCGGACATAGTACTTTTCCCCTTCTTCTACCTTGACGTAAATGTCCACTGATTTTTCGTCGTGAGGAACTACGCTGTCGGTCACGATGCGGGCATCGCGGTAGCCGAACTCATTGTATTTTGTGATGAGGCGGTCTTTATCTTCCTTCCATTTCTCATCGATGAATTTCTTGGAACGGAACCAACTACTCATGAGGCCTTTCTCGTGAGTCTTCTTGAACGCGCCGTTCTTGATGAGCGAGCCTTTGATTTGCTTCATTGTCAGGGCGCTGCTGCCATCGACAGTGATGCTGTTCACCTTTACCTTCTCTTTCTTGTCCACGTTGACATCGAGTATCACGCGCCCTTGGTCGCTTGGGTCGTCGTGCTGCTCGAAAAGGATTTCTGCGTTCTTGAAGCCCTTGTCTTCGAAATATTTCTTACCCCAGATGCGTGCACGGTCGAGCATGTTTGGAGTCAGTTGTGCTTCCTTCACCAGTCCGAGCTTTGTCTCAAGGTCTTCGCGCTCGCTTTTCTTCACGCCGTTGTAGTTGATCTGTGAGATACGGGGGCGTACGGCTAATTGGATATGCAGGTATGCCGAGTCGCCGACGAGGCTGTCTACGCTTATTGAGGCATTGCTGAAGAGCCCGTGTTTCCAATAGCGGCGAATGGCCTTACTGATTTCTTCGCCTGGGATGGTGATCCGTTGTCCTTTCGATAGTCCCGACAGGCCTATGAGTACGTAGTCGTCATAGCTCTTGACGCCGTCCACGGTGATGCCACCGATATAGTATTGTGCCGGTGTGCGAGCGTAGTCGATAGTGGGACGCACTATGTGTTCCTGGACTTGAGCGAAGAGCTTCTCTCCCGTTCCTTTGTTGAAGGGAGAGGGCAGTGCATACCAGAGTAGAAGAATGGTTAGGATTCTATATGGAAGGTGTTTATTCATTGTTTATTAACTATTGTAAAGAGAACTTACTCCTTTGAGGGAGCTTCTGGCTGGGCTTCAGCCTGTGATTGTACCTGTTCGCTGGTCTTCCCGTAGCGTCGCTCGCGTTGCTGGAAATCGGCAATGGCTGTGTGTAGTGCTGCCTCGTCGAAGTCAGGCCAGAAGGTGTCGCAGAAATAGAGCTCGGAATAAGCTATCTGCCAAAGCAGGTAATTGCTGATGCGCTGCTCGCCTCCAGTGCGTATGAGCAAGTCGGGGTCAGGCATGAAATATGTCTCAAGGTGTTGAGCGATAGTCTCTTCGTTGATTTCTTCCGGGTCGATGGTAGCCATCGTGAGGTTTGTCTTCTTCGTTTCCCAGATGATATCCTTGACGGCTTTTGTAATCTCCCAACGCGCACTGTAGCTTAGCGCCACTACCATTGTCATGGCATCGTTGTCGGCTGTGTGTTCCATCACCTGCCACAGGCGTTGCTGAACGTTTTCTGGCAAACGCTTGATGTCGCCGATGACGCGGAATCGCACATTGTTCTTCATGAAGATCTCCTCTTCGAGGTTCGAGAGCACGAGACCCATCAGGGCGCCTACCTCTTCTTCCGGACGGTTCCAGTTCTCGGTGGAGAAGGTGTACAACGTCAGGAACTTAACCCCGAGGCGCACACACTCTTCGGTGATGCGCTTCACGGCTTCTACGCCTTCCACGTGTCCTGCCGTGCGTGGCAGCCCGCGTTGTTTGGCCCAGCGCCCGTTGCCGTCCATGATAATGGCAATGTGCTGAGGTATTTTTTTGAGGTCGAGTTCCATCGTTGTATCAGTTATAGAAGTTTTTATTGTTATGAACCTTTAGTTGTTGCATTTCCGATATTTGGGCGATATGTCGTAGGTGAGGAACAGGAAAGTTCGTGTGAAGCAGTCCTTGTTCTTGAACATTCCGCTCTTGATGCCGTACGGGTCGGCGAGTTTCACGGGATCGGCGCTGTCGTCGAGGCGGTCCGAGGTGGTGAAATTGAAGCTCCACTCGAGGCCTATGTTAAGGCGCTGCCGCAGTTTGTAGCGAAATCCGAAGCCCAGTGGGATGTGTAGTGCTCCGGCTGCTGAGCCGCCTCCGCCAGTGGCCATTGTTGCTCCTGCTCCGGCTAACAGATATGGCGTCCAGCGGTGCAGGCCTTTGTATCCGGCTCCCATGCCGTAGCCAAGGAAGTTGAACTCAAACTGTGCCCCTACAGTTACCAGGCTTCTGTTGAAGCGAATGTCCGGTGCCGTCTGTCCGCCTTCGGGCGTGTGGCTGTGAGGGTCGGTCGGGAAGAAGTGGCCGTGGCTGTTGCCTCGTATCTTGCCAAAGCCTACGTCGGTGTGCACGACCATTCGGCTGTTGAGGTTGCGCCGCCAGATGAGTGTTCCCATCACGCCCGGACTCTTGAGCAGGCCGCCGCCTGCATCTCCGATGTAGCTCATCAGTCCTACGCCACCGCCTATCTCCTGCTGGTATTCCAGCAGCTCGCCGTCCTGCGCCTGAGCGCTGAGGACTGGTATCAAGGCCGAGAGCAAGGCTAATAGGTAACGCACTCTATTTTGTTTTATTGTTTATCAGTGTCTGTTTCTCAATCCTCGACGTTTCACTCGCTGTAGCTGCTGAGTCTGCCTTGCCACAGCTGGTCGTTGTTCAGGATGTATAAGTATTCGCCTTGGGCTACGGCCGAGCGCGGAGTGATATCATCAGCGGGCAAATTTATCTTGCTCTCGTCTTTCCAGTTGATACCATTGTCTTCGCTTATCAGTATGCCATCGGGGGTGAAGGCGATGAGCTGTTTGTTGTAGTACACGATATTCAGCGGTTCGGCATTCGTGAGGAGGTTGGTGTTGAGTTCATCGTCTGAGAATAGGGTCCAGCCCTCCTTGGTGCCTTCGAGCAGGCTCCATGTGTCAAGCGTGGCGCTGCCGTCGCGGGCAGTAGCGATGAGCACGCGCCGGTTGCCGTTGGGCTGGGTGTAAGCTGTCGAAGCTATCACCTTTCCCGCAAACGCCTTTTCTGTAGGCTGCTGTTGCCATGCGATGCCATCGGTTGAGCTTACCACTACGGCCCCTTCGTCGGATGCTGCAGAGGCGTAAAGGGCTGTTGCTGAGGCTGCAAAAAGAGTGGTGGAGGGACTTCCCTTCTTTTCTTCCTCATTCCAAATGATGCCGTTGGTCGAGCGGAAGAGGCGGCCGTCAGTGCTTGTCATCCAAAACTCGCCGTTGTAAGCCACGGCAGAATTGGCATCGGCATTAGCCGGCAGACCTTCGCATCGTGCTTCGCTCCAGTTTGCGGCAGCTTGGCTGGTTGCAGCTTCACTGCCGTTGGCCCTGGCTATATAGATGCCGTCATCAGTCGAACTGAATATCACGGGCTTCGCTCCAAGGCTCAGTATCTTGACCGTCTTGCGAGAGGTCAGGCCCTTTACGGTGGCGAGGGTGGTCCAGGTAAACTTGTCGGCATCGTCTTGTCTAACACTGAGGCTGACGTTGTAGTCGCGATAGCTGTCGCCGTCGGACGCAATCACACGGAAGATGTAGGGCTTAGAAAAGTCCAGCGTGTCCTTGGCATTAAACTGTGTCCACATCGTGGTGTCGTTGGCATGGGCATAAACTACCATGCCTTGCGACGTAACCGTGGAGGTCACGGCACTGATGTTTGTGCCAATGGGCAGCGGTGTGGCATTCTTGATGGTGCCTGCAACATGGTCTATGGCCATGGGGAACGCGGAACCGGTAAGTGTGACATTGTACACAGTGTCTCTGCCGTCCGATGTCGTGGAATGAATTGTGCGTGAAAGATTGCCCAGCACCATGGACTTAATATAGCAGTCGCTGCTGTATTCAACGTCGTCGTCGCTCTTGCATGCAACAAAAGTGGCTGCTATGGTAAACAGCGCGACTAGGGTATATGTTAGATGCTTCATTTATCGAAGGTATTATCAAAGTGGGTGCAAAGGTACATAAAAAGGTGACGCGCGCGAAGCAGTAAGTCTTAAAAAATCTTTTTTCTGCTATTTATTAGGCAAAATTAACGTGAACGGGGCGTCCTTTTAGGTCTCTTTTCAATTTCGGAGCCCTTACTCCGTCACCTAAGACCATGTCTGAGCGCTCAATATAGGCTTCGTCCCACAGGTCGGCATCGATGAACGATTGCAAAGTTTGAGCGCCGCCTTCAACCAAAATGGACTGGTAAGGAACAGCCTCATCACCAGGCTTACCCATAGACCCTCCCCAACTAGCGAGGGGAGTGGTTACTCTATGAAAAAGACTTTCCTCTTGCTTGTGGTATACACCCCCCTCGCCTTTTGGAGAGGGGCTGTGGGTGAGGCTTAGTATCAACCGTTCTGGACTCCGTCCCGGCCATTCCCTTGTGGTTAGGCTTGGGCGGTCGAGTTCCCAGGTCCTTCGTCCCACTAGAATTGCTTCGTGTGTGGCACGCAGGCGGTGCACCAACATTTGCGTCCAAGGTGTGGAGAAATGAACGGCGGGACCGTCGGCAAAGCTTTCGCGATGCCGGTCTATGAATCCGTCGGCACTCTCGGCCCATTTCAGCGTGATATATGGGCGGTGCAGACGATGGAAGGTCATGAACTTGCGGTTCAGCCATCGGCATTCGTCTTCGAGCACGCCAACAACGACCTCTATACCGGCCTCCTGCAGACGCTTGATGCCACGTCCAGCCACCTTCTCGTTAGGGTCGAGACTGCCGACGACGACACGGTTGAAGCCTTTCCTCACAAGCAGTTCGGCACATGGCGGTGTCTTACCCCAGTGTGAACAGGGCTCAAGGCTGACGTAGATGGTGGCTTCAGTCAGCAGCCGTTCGTCCTCGGGACGTACTGAAGCCACGGCGTTCACTTCGGCATGCGGACCTCCGTAACGGCGGTGCCAGCCCTCACCGATAATTCGCCCGTTGTGCACGATGACAGCTCCCACCATGGGGTTCGGCGCAGTGGTCAGCTCGCCGTGGCGTGCCAGCTGCAGGCATCTTGCCATATATTTCTCGTCGATAGTCATTCCTTTGATTAAAGCCCACGGTGGGCTATTATTTTTCCTTTTTTCTTTAATCTTTAATCTTTAATCCCTAAACTTTTCTTACCTTTGCACCATGAATCACGTCGAACTTATAAAGCTATTGACGCCGATCTATGGTGCTGGCGAGGCTCGTGCAGTGGTGCGGCTGGTCATGGAAGAGCGCTTCGGGCTCTCGCAAACCGACCTTTTGCTCGGCAAAGGTACTACTTTATCACGAGATGAGCGCAATGATTTCGAAAAAATTGCGGCCAGACTCGTGCAGGGCGAGCCCGTTCAGTATGTCTTGGGCTACGCCTCCTTCGGCGGTCACCGCTTCCGCGTTACGCCTGATGTTCTTATCCCTCGCCCTGAAACAGAGGATTTGGTCGGGCGCGTAGTGCAGAGTGCACGGGCGCAGAGTGCCTTCGGCTACGATGTCGAGCAGCCGTCGTTTAATGTCCTCGACCTCTGTACTGGTAGTGGCTGCATAGCCATTGCTGTGGCTCTGGCATTGCCTGCGGCTAATGTCGTCGGAGTGGATATAAGCCTGTCGGCGCTCACCGTGGCACGCGAGAACGCTCATGACTTAAGAGCTGACAATGTCAGTTTCCTTGAGGGCGACGTCCTTCAGCCAGACAAGGCCAAGCTAATCGCCGAATTAGGTCGGCCAAATAGCCCGATTAGGTCGGCTTTACAGCCCGATAAGCCTGACCTATTTTTCGATGTCCTCGTGTCCAACCCGCCGTATGTTCGTGAATGTGAGGCGGCAGAGATGAGTCGGCATGTCCTGGACCATGAGCCGGGCCTCGCCCTGTTTGTGCCCGACGATGATGCCCTTCTCTTTTATCACGCCATAGCTGATATCGGGCAGCGGTGCTTGAAATCAGGAGGCACCGTCCTCGTGGAAGTGAACACCGCCCTTGCTGGAGATACTCAACAGCTCTTCCTCAACAGCGGCTACACCGACGCCATTGTCTTCGACGATCAGTTCGACCGTCCTCGCATAGTCCAAGCCCGAAAATAAATTCTCCTTCCTTCTCACCACTGCAGAGCAGCTCTCACCAGAACAAAGTTCCCTTACCCCTTAACCGTCGCGCAGCGACATTCATTCCCCTATGCTCTCCCCATTCTCACGTCCTTTGTATGTCATGGCCAAACCCGTAGGCTCGGCATGCAACTTGCGCTGCAAGTATTGTTATTATCTTTCAAAACCGCAGAGCGTGATGTCTGACGAACTGCTTGAGGAGTTTATCAAGCAATATATCCAGCTGCAAACCACAGATAGCGTTCTCTTCACCTGGCATGGTGGCGAGCCTACTATGCGCGGTCTCGATTTCTATAAACGTGTGGTGAAACTGCAGCGACAATATGCAGGCGGTAGGCACATCGACAATTCCTTGCAGACCAATGGCACTCTGCTCAACGAGGACTGGTGCCGTTTCCTGCGCGATGAGGGCTGGCTAGTAGGTATAAGTATCGACGGCCCCGAGCATTTGCATGATGCCTATCGACGCGATGCCCAAGGTCGTGGCACACATGCTCAGGTGCTTCGCGGCATAGCATTGCTGAAACAGTTTGATGTCGAGTGGAACGCGATGGCAACCGTCAATCAGGCTACTGCCCTTGAGCCGGAAGCCTTCTACCACTTTTTCAAGGAGATAGGATGTCAGTACCTTCAGTTCACACCCGTCGTAGAGCGTGAAAACGGACAGGTCGCGCCTTACAGCGTCACGCCAGAGACTTGGGGCTCATTTCTCTGTACGCTCTTCGACGAATGGGTGCGTCATGATGTTGGCAAGGTCTTTGTTCAGATTTTTGATGCGACATTAGCCGGTTGGATGGATGTGGAGCCTGGCGTCTGCACTATGGCCCGCACGTGTGGTCATGCTGCGGCTATAGAGGCCGACGGCTCGGTTTTCTCTTGCGATCACTTCGTGTTCCCGGATTATCGCCTTGGCAATATTCGCGAAACGCCGTTGCTCACGCTGTTGAGCAGTGATCGCCAGCAGGCTTTCGGGCGCGATAAGCGCGATGCTCTGTCGCAGCGCTGCCGTAAGTGTCGCTGGCTCTTCGCCTGCCATGGTGAATGTCCACGTAACCGTTTCGTGACGGGTGCCGATGGCGATAAGCATCAAAACTACCTCTGCGAGGGCTACCAGCGTTATTTCGCTTATGTGGCGCCCGCTATGGATTTCATGCGCGGCGAGCTTCTCGCCCAACGCCCGCCCGCCAACGTCATGCATCTTTTCAACAGGTAGAAAGAGGAGTGGAAAAGCGACATCACTTACAAATTTTACGTCAACAAAAAAGGAGTGCGCCACAAATCGTGGCGCACTCCTTTTCTTTATTATAAAGCTCTTGAGCCTTACTTAACAACCTTTTTGCCGTTGAGGATGTAGATGCCCTTGCGGCTCATGTCGGCGCGACGGCCAGCGAGGTCATAAGCCTTGGCATCGCCTGTGGCAACGTCAATGGCCTTGACGCCGTCGTAGGTTTCCTTGTCCATGATGGTCAGGTTGAGGAGGATGCGCTTGAACTTACCTTCTTCGTACTCGTAGTCGAAGGCGAGCTTGCTCTTCACGGGCTGGCCTTCAAATGCCACAGAGCCTTCCTCAATAGTCAACGTCATAGTGTTGGGGTCCGAACCTACGTTAGGATAGATGAAGACGATTGATTCAGACAACGTAGCGCTTACATCCATGCCGCCGTTGGCTTTGATGCCGGCACCTTCCATTGTGGGCATCAGCTCGCTCCACTGGCCGTCCTCGAGGATGGCGCGGAGGTTAGTGCCCAGAAGGTCGCCTGCGCTCTCAAGCTCCATAGCAGCGAGTGCTTCGGTGAAGTCGACATCGATATCAGTGTTGTCGACGGGCACGTTGATGTCAATGCTCGCTACCTCTTCTACATTAGCAGCTTCGCCGAAAATGACGGTGAGGTTGATGGTGACATACTTACCATTGCTCTCGTTGACGAGGAAGCATTTGCCTTTCCATACAAAACCGTCCTGATGTCCATTAGGAATCTGATAGAAGTCGAATGTACCGTCGGCACCATAGCAGTAACCTACTTTGGGATCACCACCGGTATAGACTGTGCGATAGCCGTCGTCGGATGTCCAGAAACCGGGATATGGAGTGCAAGTGTAATCCTTCGTGAACTCAGTGCCGCTTTCTGTCAGGGCCAGAGCATAAAGTTTCGGTCTGGATGTTCCGATGAGGGACTCTAACTCATCAAGGTCTATGGACTGGTCATTAACAATTTCGTGGTCGCCACGAACCTCTGTCTGTGTTGAAACGTTCCATGTTGCAACACTTTCCCACTGATCCATAGGCACCGTTTCACCCTGATCTTCTGCCTTGATAGTAACCTTCAAGTTGATGGTAAAGTACTTATTACCATTGACAAGGAATATCTTGGTGGTGTAAACGGGATTAGCTGCGTTCTCTTGTTTGTCGGGGTGCTGACCTACAATCCATTCGCCCCAGCCGTACTGTGCAGTAGGACCGGCAAAGAAGTAGCCTGAGGCCCATTTACATACATAGCCCTCAGCGTTGAACCAGAAGCCGTCATTGGCAACGTCGTAGTCATCCGACATATTACCTTCGGCATCCGATAAAGCGTAAGACTTAATATCAGCAGCTTCGCACTCGAGCAGAGTGAGCACGGCATCCAAGTCGATGCTTATAGTGCCAAGCTCATAAGTTCCTCCGAGATAGTCAAACTCAGCATCAACGTCCTCTGAACCTACTTCCGTAAACTCGCTGGGATCTACGTAAGGCTTTTCGGTCATCGTCATAATATTAGTGATGTGATACGCCATAACTCCCTTTACCAAGTATAGGTCGAAGATGGTCTTGGTTCCTAATTCGAGGTTTGCATTCTCAAAGCCTGTGGTGAAGCTCAGTTTGTGCGTGGCAGCGTCATAGCTGAACTGCTCGGCATACATGGTGCGGAAAGCTGCGTGAGTTCCCCAAATGCAGCGTGCGGTTTGCTGAGAGAAAGCTTCGTTTTCGTCGTCCCAGACGGAAGCCAACCAGAAGCCTATGCCGTTTGCTGATGTCTCGTTGGTAACTTTACCATTCAGGTAAGGCTTTTGGCTTTCTTCTGTTTCGCCACGGAGTTCCATGGCACTTGTGTAGAGGTAGCTGCCGAGGTTCGCGGCAAGATCTTCATCGGTGGTGCCAATCATTGCGGCAATGCCAGTCAGGTCGATTTCCTGCTTCGTGCTAGAACCTTGATACTGAGGCAGGTTCACTGTGGCTTCGCTGAGCACGACAAGTGATGCGAGGTCGATTTCAGGGCTGGGCTTCTCAATTACCTTAAATGTGATGTCGAAGGTGGCCTTCTTTCCGTTGAAAGCCACCACCAGTGATGCATGACCTTCAGCACCGGCAGCAAGGGCGTCGGCGCGCTGCCCGATACCAACTGTAAAGGTACCTGCTTCGGCATCCCATGCGAAGTGATTGTAGATGCTTACCAACTGGTTGCCTGCTTCGTCTTTGTCGTCCCAAAGATGGGGTACACCATCGAGCGTCATCCAGAAACCGCGGTCGGCGGCTGCATAGTCGGCGAGCGATGTGGGAACGAAGTCGGAAGTCTGGTAGAGGAACTCCGTGGGAGCCTCTTCCTGCATCCAGGCATCGAGGCCGGCCACGAGTGTGGCGGCGTCAGTGCCAAGAGCGGTAGCTACCTCGGCAAGGCTGAAGTCATGGCCTTTCCAGCTCCAGTCGCTGGTGGGGTAGTCCTCAATCGTTGCGCTGAACTGCGCATTGGCATTCATGCTCACGCATAGGCAAGCGATGAGAGCCATGAAATGAGTAAATAACTTTTTCATAAGCGTTAATAATTGGTTGGTAATAATTATGATTTAGTATTTTGTTGTCAGTTAGCACGCTTACAACCTTCAAACTTAACACGATAAGGCCATTGAGCGTCGTTGCTGTCCTTCTCGTCCCAAGCGTGGCGGTTGTAGGTCTTGGGTGTCGGCACTACGAGCAGCGCCAGGCGTATAGTCTTGGCGGGCACAGTCCAGGTGAGCGTGCCGTCGGCCTCGATGTCCATAGGCTCCGACACCACCGTGTTGCCGCCTGTGGTGCCATCGGAGAGCACTGCCACGAAGGCTATGCGGAAGGCGCGGTCGGCAACCTTGCCTGCGGTGTTGTACTTCGTCACCTTGGTGTATTTGTTTGCATTTTCACTTGCTAAGGGGTCGCCGTTGAACGCCTTGCCGGGGTCTGAGGCGTGGAGCGCGTCGCCTGGCTTCAAGGCGTTGAAATGCACGGTTACCGGCTCGCCTTGTTTGTGGCCCGTCACCTGAATCAGGTTGAGGCCTGCCGTCTCCGGACAGCTGGCATAAGCTACCTGCCAGTAGTCATCGTCGCAGAGATACATTTGTGTCTTATAGTTGCGAGCGCCGTAATTAGATGTTATGTACTTGTGTATGTCGGCAAACTGGTAGTTCTGCAACTTCGTGCAGTAGTCAAAATAGTCGTCCCAAAATGCCTTCCAATCGCCGCCGCAGAAGAGACGAGTATAGGTCTCGAGCGGATCCTCGGGATAGCGGCTCTCGCGCCATAGGCGGCCGTAAGCATTATAGCCGTGTTTCTCGGTGAGGCTGTACTGCCACCAATACGAGGCGTAACGCATCCATTCGTGGCAGAAATGGCGGTGGTAGTTGGCCTGCCACACCGTTACGTCGTAGCCGAAAACCTGCGACGGATAGTCTTGGAAACCCTGCCATTGTGCACATTGCTCCCAGAAGGCGTTGCCGCCGCTGCCGTTGGCTCCGAAACCGTAGCGCCAGCCGCGCTGCGTATAGGCTCCTACGCCGTTGAGGCGGTGGTCGCATGCCACCTGATATTGGAACGAGTGACCTATCTCATGACCTATCGTGTGGCCTACGGGTTTACAGGTTGAGGGGTTCACCCACAGGGCGCCTATCTTATCATCATAGCCCGAGCCTGTTGCCAGCCACTCGGTCTGGTAGAGTATGTGAATGATGAGCTTGTAGTTGTCCACCTGCGACTCACCTTCGATAGCCATGCCCAGTTTGTTCACATTGGTGTCGTAGAACTTCTCTGCCTTCTGCAGCAGATCGTCCACATCCACGCGCAGGTTCGAGGGTACTGACGATGCATTGGGGTTGTCGCCGAACTGCTTGTCCCAGTACACTATGAAGTGCTCGCTCTCCTTCGAGTGTTTGAAGCTCCAGCGCGATTCGGGGTTGGTATAGTCGTTGTTGTACTGGTTGTCGCTTGTTGTCGGCTTCCATATCACGCGCTTGTTGGCGGGTTCTTCCAGAGTGAAGGCGAGGCTCGAGTCGGCATCGTTGGCCATTATCTTCTCGCGCGAATAAGTGTAACGGAGTGGACCTTCGGCGGTATAGATGAGCATTTGCGTGTTGCGAAACACTATCGAGTCTGCCTCGCTGATGTCGTAGCCTTTAGGCACAGTATAGCGGTCGGCGCCCTGTACCCAAATCTTTTGCGCTTGTGCAGCCACGGCCGTTACCACGGCAATGCAAAGTATTATCGTCTTTCTCATGGCTTCACTACTTTTTTGTGGTTAATGATATAAATACCCTTGCGCAGCGTTACCTGACCGCGGGCGTCGGTGCTCAGGCGTCGGCCACTGAGGTCGTAGACCGTGTTCGTAGCGGGACTTGTCGGCTCCACGCCGATGCCTTGCACGGCATCCACGATGTCTACGCCTTCGGGCAGTTCCTTGTATATGCGTATCTCCTGCAGGTCGTTGCGTTGATAGCTCACACCGTTTATCACCACGGCGTCGTCGGTCCATGTCATGCAGGCTGTCTGTTTGTTGTCCTCGCTAAGGTGATAGGCCGCCCGCTGTCCGTTCTTAAGTGTCACGACCAGCTCGCGTGCCGTAGCTGTCAATGGCATCACCGCCATCGTAGCCACCGCCAACATACTTAAATATCTTCTCATTCTTAATTGCTGCTTTGCAGCGGTTAGAGAGCCTTCGGCTCGGTTATGGGTTAGTGCTCTTAGGGTGGTTGGAGATGCTTCGCAACGGTTAGGATATTATTACCGCCTTTCATCCTCTGGGGGATTATAGGAGGCTACTCTCACCGCCTACCCTAAGCGGGCTATTCTTTATTTCACGCTCCACTCAAATATTCCAGCCGACTTATCCTCAGCCAGCTTTACCTCTATGCGCACGGCCGTCGTCTCTACGGGGTCGAAATTCACGGTGCAGGCAGCGCCCTTATCGGTAGGATATTTGTCGGGGTTGGGCACCGGCTTCCAGTCGCCGTTGGCATCGCGGTAGAGCAGGCGCCAGCTGTCTGGCACTTTACAGCCCTGCCACGGTTGGTCATCGTACCAATATACGGTGCTTGAGCTCACGGTGGCAGCCTGCGGGAAGGTGTACGAGAACCACTCCGTAGTGCCCTCTTTAGGCCACCAGTGGGTGTACGGCACGCTGCGGTCGTCGGCATTCTTCGGCACCAGACGATCGTTGAGGCTTGATATCGAGGGTACACGTGACGATGATTCCACCTTGCTCTCAGAGGCCAGTGTGGCAGGCAGGGCAGGCGTCGTGGCCAACAGGTCTTGTGCCAGCCACACCTGCATAGCGCCGCTGCCGCGGTGGCACCAGGCGTAATACGGTATCAGTGTCAAGTGGACGTCCTCCACCGTGAGGCGTCCGCTCTTGTCGAAGTTGAGCAGCTGGGCATCGGTGGTGATGGTTTTCACCGGTGTGTCTGCTATCTGTGCGTCGCCCAGTTCGAAACGGGGCTCCTGATTGATCAGCGAACCAGTGATGTCGAAGTGGTTGTCGGGGTGCTCTGCGCAGTACACAATAGGTCCACGCTCAATGCTTATCATACCGTGGTCGGCATCTACGCGGTGGTTGGCGCGCACTGTGCGCGGCTCCATGTCGAAGTGTACCAGCACGCGGTCGCCCTTCTTCCAGCGTCGGTCTATGGTGCAGTAGCCGTCAGGTGTCGGTGTGGCATCTACTTTCGTGCCGTTCACTGTCACGGAGTAAGCCAGCCGCTGGCCGTCGGTATATTCATACAGATCCGAAGGCACTACGCTGCCGCGCACCCACCCTGGGATGCGTATCTTCAGTGCAAACTGTCCTGCGGCGTTCTTCTCCACTTTGATGGCTATGTCGCCCGCCCACGGATATTCGGTGGTCTGCGTCAGGCTCACCGCCTTGCCGCCTACGCTTACCTCACCCGTGTTCGACATGAACAGGTTCACATACACATTATTATCCTTTACCGCGTATACGTAGCCCGGCAGCGATGGAATAAAGCGGCATATATTACTCGGACAGCAAGCGCAGCCAAACCATGCCTGACGCTGGTGCTGACCTATCGAGGCCAGTGGGTTGGGGTAGAAGAAACCGTCGCCTCCGAGCGATACGCCACTGATGAGGCCGTTGTACAGCGAGCGCTCCAGCACGTCGTAGTATTTCGATTCGCCGTGGAGCAGGAACAGGCGGTGGTTCACGTATACGTTGCCTATGGCAGCGCAAGTCTCGCAGTAAGCGCTCATATTAGGCAACTGATAGTTACGGCCGAAAGCCTCGCCGCTGCTAGTGGCACCTATGCCGCCTGTGATATACAGCTTCTTTCCTACAATATTCTCCCAGATGGCGTCGATGGCGTGTATGTAACCCTCGTCGCCCGTGAGGGCTGCCACATCGGCCATGCCGGCATACATATATGCTGCGCGCACGGCGTGACCTACTGCCTCATCCTGATCCACCACGGGTTTATGCGACTGTGAATAATCATTCTTTATGGTCGTCTTGCCGCGGTAGTCGAGCAGGAACTTAGCCTCGTCCAGGTACTTCTTGTCACCTGTCACCAGGTAGAGCTTGGCGAGAGCCATCTCCGCAATCTGGTGACCGGGCACCACGCAGGCCTGCCCCGGGTTGGGACCCACCTCACGGCAAACGCAGTCGGCATAGCGAATGGCAATGTCGAGAAAATTACGCTTGCCGGTAGCCTGGTAGTGGGCAATGGCACCCTCCACCATGTGACCCAGGTTATACAGCTCGTGCGACAAATCCTCCTCCTTCACCCAGCGGCGATCGCCTGCCCATTCGTGCGGGTGCTCGGGGTTTTGGGTGCGTGCCGTGTAAAGGTATCCGTCGGGCTCCTGTGCCGAACCTATGATGGTTATCACCGAGTCCAAATAGCGCTCCAGTTTCTTGTCCGGATAGGTCTGCAGCAGGTAGCTTGCTCCCTCGATGGTCTTATACGGGTCGGTATCGTCGAAACTGTAGCCGCTTACCTTGAACACCTTCGAAGGGTCCTTCATATGCGTGGCAGCATTCTCGAAATTCTTGTAGCGCCCAGTCTCCTCACATTTTGAGAAAGCCAGGGGAATGGTCACTTCGCGACTGGCCTTCAGACGCTGTCCCCAGAAGGAGTCCGTCACCTTCACGCTCGTGAAGGGAACAGGAGTGATGGGATAACCAGCCGACGTGGTCTTCACGTCCTTGGCTTGCACTGTGCCGAGGCTTGCCAGAGCGATGGCAATTGTCATGAGTATGCGCATAGTCAGAAACAAAGTTTAGTTAGTTATTTGGTGCAAAAATAACACTTATTCCTATTCCGCCAAAACAAAACCCGAAAATAATATCCTCCACCACCTATATTTTCCTCTTTTTAAGCACTTTTTGTCAACATTTATACTATTATGTATCAGACTGTCTCAACTTGTACAAGACTTTGACGGCTTAAAATATATTTTGTCGAAAAAGACTACAGACTTCAGTCATGATAAGTGCAGGGCTAAAATTGTGATAGTCGAGTCTTTATCAGCGAATAATATATAAATTAAGCCGGCTTTATAATGCTATAAGGCCGGCTTAATCTTGCTATATGACCAGTCGTATCTTGCTACACGACTGGTCATGTTAGGCTGTACGTATGGTCGTATCTGGTTACACGTCTGTATGTGTTGGAAAACGGTTAGTGATTGTTGTAGTCTATTCATCAGGTTGCTGCCCATCGTGAGCCTTCCACGCACATTCGGTAATCTTCATATCGGTGAAGAAGGCGGTGAAGGAGGATTCTTCGGGGGAGCAGGCGTAGATACCGAAGGTTATCTCGTTGGCTGCTGCCGACAAGTGGCAGACGCGCATCTGACTGAAGTCGATGCCGTTGGCGGAACATTCGATGCAGTAGTCGTCCTCGCGCCGCGAAAAACGGTACCACATAGTCTTGACATCGGCTGGGATGGCGGTGGTGGCCCAGTCGGAATAACCTTGGTTGGTGACTACGCTGCCGAGGTGTTGGAAAGCCTCGTTCTCATATTCCACGGAGCCTTTGAGCCAGTTCTCGCTGTCGAGATACATAACGATGCCGCACTGGTCGAAGCGGTGGTGGCTTTGGGTGAAGTCGGTCTTGACGACGAAGCTGAAGAATGGCTCGCGTGTGGTCATCTGCAGCACGGGGGCATTGTCGTTTTGGAAATGGTAGTAAGTGCGCTGCCAGAGGTCGGTGTGTGGGGCTGTGGTGATGGCGATGGTGTCGCCCTTGACTTCATAGGCGGCGGGCTCGCGGGTCCACTGGAGCCTGCTGAGGTCTATGGTGCCGCCGTCGGCGAGTGCGGTCTTTACGTCGTCAATATAGTCGTCCGACGACTGTTCGGCTCTGCCGGTGCAGCCGACGAGCGTGGCAGCTGCAAGGATGGTGAGGAGGATGTGTTTCATATTAGTGGATCCCTCTTATTTCGTTAAGCGGGCGCATGACAAAGTCTCGTTGGTGCATGCGTGGATGGGGGATGATGAGGTCGGGCTGGTTGATGTGCAGGTCGCCGTAGAGGAGAATGTCGATGTCAATGGGGCGGTCGTGGTAGGCGCCTCCCTCGCTTTTGGCGGTTCGTCCCAGTTGCTTCTCTATGTCCTGGGTGACGGCGAGCAGTTGGCGCGGCGACAGTTCTGTTTGCATGAGCACCACAGCGTTCATGAACTGGTGTTTACTTTGGAAGCCCCACGGCTCGGTCTCGATGAACGATGATGATGCCACGAGACGCCCTACACGCTCTATCAATGCTTCTATAGCTGACAGGAGTAGGGTGTGGCGGTCACCAAGGTTGCTGCCTAAACTAAGATAGATGTCTGCCATGATAGTTGACAGTTTATAGCGGCTTAGTCGCTCAATATCAGCATGGCATCGCCGTAGGTGCCGAAGCGGTAACGGTTGTCACGCAGGGCTTCCTTGTAGGCTGTCATCACGAGGTCGTAGTCGCCGAAGGCGCAGGTGAGCATGAGGAGTGTGGAGTAGGGCAGGTTGAAATTAGCTACCATGGCGTTGGCGATGCCGAAATCGTAGGGCGGGTAGATGAATTTATTTGTCCAGCCATCGAACTCCTTAAGGCGAAGGTCGGCACCAATGGCGGTCTCGATGGCACGTTGCACGGTGGTGCCTACGGCGCATATCCTATGGCCGGCATCCTTAGCGGCATTCACCATCTTGCACGCCTCGGCACCCACATGCATCTCCTCGCTCTCCATCTTGTGCTTGGAGAGGTCCTCGACATCGATATCGCGGAAATTACCGAGTCCGCAGTGGAGCGTGATATAGGTCATATCGATGCCCTTGATCTCCATACGCTTGAGCAGGTGCTTGGAGAAATGGAGTCCGGAGGCGGGTGCGGTGACGGCTCCCTCGTTTTTAGCGAAGACACATTGGAAATCCTCTATGTCCTGAGGCTCGGCCTTGCGTGTAATCATCTGACGGGGCAGGGGTGCCTCGCCCAAGGCGTAGAGCGCCTCTTTGAACTCCTCGTGGGGACCGTCATAGAGGAAGCGCAGAGTGCGGCCGCGGCTGGTGGTGTTGTCGATGACCTCGGCCACCATGCTCTCGTCCTCGCCGAAATAGAGCTTGTTGCCGATACGAATCTTGCGTGCGGGTTCCACGAGGACATCCCACAGGCGCATGGACGGGTTGAGTTCGCGCAGTAGGAAGACCTCTATCTTGGCGCCTGTCTTCTCTTTGTTGCCTTCAAGACGGGCGGGGAAGACCTTGGTGTCGTTGAACACGAAGACGTCGTGCTCGTCGAAGTAGTCGAGCAGGTCGTAGAAATGCTCGCGGTGCTCTATCACGCCACTCTTCTTGTGCAGGACCATCAGGCGACAATCGTCGCGGAAAGGCATAGGATACTGGGCAATGCGCTCCTGCGGGAGCTTGAATTTGAATTGGGAGAGCTTCATATTGGAAATTTGAGGGATTAACAATTTGACAATTTACGATTGAATTTACTTACAACAGAAGAGATCTACGGTTTATTGGTGAAATTAAATTCACTAGTTGACGGCTTGGGATTTTACAATGTCCTGTTGTTGTAGCCATTCAGGGAAAGTGTCCATGGGGAGACACTGATCCGCGGTGACACCGCCGACGCGTGTGCGGCGCAAAGCGGTGAGATGAGCTCCGCTGCCGAGGGCTTTGCCTATGTCACGGGCGAGGGCCCGTATGTAGGTGCCTTTGGAGCATACCACGCGTATGGTAATGCTGGGATAGGTGTCGGCTTCGGGCGCGTCGATGGGTGCCGTGAGGAAGGCTTTGTTGCGCATTCCGGTGCGGGGTATGGCTGAGAGTGAAGAGTGCAGATTCTCGGCTTCGCCTTGGAGTGAAGAGTAAGGGCTACCTTCAGAGGAAACAGGGGTATTATGTTCTTCATTCAACTTGCACTCCAGCAGTTCTATCTCGTCGATAACGAGGATTTTGGGTTTCAGTTCCACGTCCTTCTCCTTGCGCGCCAGGTCGTAGGCCCGCTTGCCATCGACCTTAACGGCAGAATATGTAGGGGGCACTTGCTCTATGCGTCCGAGGAATGTTTGAAGGACCTGTTCCACCTGTTCACGGGTGATATGGTCGGTGGGGAAGTAAGCGTCGATGGGATGTTCGAGGTCGAAGGAGGGGGTGGTGGCGCCCAGACGCAGTGTGGCGACATACTCTTTTGTCTGCGCCTGCAGCTCGTCGATGCGCTTGGTGGCGCGCCCCGTGCATACTATCATCACGCCGGTGGCCAAGGGGTCGAGGGTGCCTGCGTGCCCCACCTTGAGTTTCTTGGTCCCCAGGTGTCGGCAGAGCAGCCATCGAACTTTGTTCACCACGTCGAATGAAGTCCAGCGCAGCGGCTTGTCGATATAGAGTATTTCTCCTTCTACGAAATTCATAAGAGTGAATAGGCTATTACGGCAGCGCCTATGATGGCGCAGTAGATGCCGAAGTAGACGAGTTTGCCGCGACGCACAATGTTGATCATCCAGCGACAGGCCACGCAACCGCTGACGAAGGCGGCGAGGAATCCTATGGCCAGAGGCACGAGGCCTATGCCCGCTGTGGCAGCGTCGGTACCTTGGTGGGCGGCCTTGACGATGTCCAGGAGCGCTTCGCCCAAAATGGGCGGTATGACCATGAGGAAGCTGAACTGCGCCAGCGACTCCTTGCGGTTGCCCAACAGGAGACCGGTGGCTATGGTAGAGCCTGAGCGTGAAACGCCTGGAAGCACAGCCACGGCCTGTGCCAGGCCTATGACGAATGCGTCGCCGAGCGAAACGTGAGCTTTAGAACGGGGCTTGGCATAGTAGCTGAAGATGAGGAGGGCGGCCGTGACCAGCAGGCAACAGCCTACGACGAGCAGGCCTGCCCCGAAAATCTCCTCGACGTAGTCCTTGAAGAACACACCGACGATGCCCACGGGAATCATGGATACGAGGATGGCCAAGGCATAGCGCTGTTCGTTGTTGAGTGAGCCGTCCCATTTGAAGAGGCCCTTGAAGATCCATACTATCTCCTTCCACAGGATAACCAACGTGGACAACACCGTGGCAACATGAACGGCAATGGTGAAGGTGAGGTTCTGCTCGCCGTCAACACCGAAGAGTTCGGCGGCTATGGCGAGGTGACCGCTCGATGACACGGGCAGATATTCCGTAAGGCCTTGAAGCAGGCCCATGAACAAAGCTTCCAGACTATTCATTTGATGGTAGCTTTATGATTAGGCGTGACGGTGTCAGTCCGTTTCCTTTCGGGACTTGTACATGATGGCAAAGCCAATGAATACGAAGCCCAGGAAGCAGATGACGGGTGCCACTTTGATGCGTAATGCGGAGAATATCTCCGGGTTGAACTCTGTCTCGGTAGAACCGGAACCGGACATAAGAATGAATCCGAGGACCACGGCAATCACGCCGATGGCCAGCAAAATGAAGTTCATTCGTCCGAATGCAAAATTTTTCTTATCCATTGTATATAAAAAACGGGAGTTGTTGTATTTGGCTGTATTTACTCATACATTTCATTCTCCTTCATTCGCAGGAAGTGGCCGACGCTGAGCCAGGTGCATACGAAGGTGAGAAGGAGGCCGGCCAAGAGCACTGTGACAACCATGGCGATGACGGTTTCGCGTGTGATGATGGTGGCGATGTAAGAGTCTTGAGCCACAGCCCATTGCACGCCTGCGAGCAGCAGGGCAATGGCTATGATAGCTGCCACGAGTCCTATGCCGAGGCTGCGCTTGAGGAACGGCCAGCGGATAAAGCTCCATGAAGCTCCTACCAGACGCATGGTGTGTATGGTGTGGCGGCGTGAATAGACGCTGAGGCGCACGGTGTTGTTGATGAGAACCACCGAAATGATCATCAGCAGCACGGCCAGCGCTGCCAGCACGAGGGTGGCTTTGCGCAGCGTCTGATTGAGGCTGTCGATGATGTCGCGCTGATAGACGACGTCAGCCACCTGCCAGAGGCTCTTGAGCTGTCGGGTGATGGCGAGCAGACTGTCGGTGCAGGCGTAGTCGGCCATCACGTTCATCTCGATGCTGGCGGTGTATGGGTTGTCGCCACCGAGGAATTCGCTTGGGTCAGTACCCATGCGCTCGCTCTCCTCTTTCAAGGCTTGTTCGGCGGTGATGAGCGTGGTGGCGCGTGCGTAGGGCTGCGTGTCAAGTCGTTTTTGGAAGGCGCGCGCATCGGTCTCCTCGAGGTCGTCGTCGAGCAACAACGTTACGGTGAAGTTCTCCTTCACGCTCTTCGACAGCTCGCGTGCCGAAAGACCGAAGAGCACCACGAGGCCGAGGAGCAGCAATACCAGCGTGGTGCTGATGCATGAGGTGAGCCACTGCATGCGACCGAAGATTCTATGTTTTTTCTTTTTCATCGGTTATAGTTTTGGAAGGCGTTAGCTTTATACTTGTTAATTACATTCTGTGCCTTTGAGTGTTGCCGAACTGCTAGAGGTTATCTTCACGCGGACTCGGTCACCAATGTGGTGCTGTCCGCGGTCGAAGACCACGACGCGGTTCTGCTCAGTGCGGCCGAAGAGCTGGTCGCGCGAGCGTTTGCTATAGCCTTCAACGAGCACCTCCACCGTCTTGCCCACCTGCTCGGCATTGCGCTGAGCCGATATCTCGTTCTGCAGGGCGATGAGTTCGTTGAGGCGCCGCAGTTTCACCTCCTCGGGGATATCGTCGGGGAAATGCTTGGAGGCATAGGTCCCCGGGCGCTCGCTGTACTTGAACATAAAGGCCGAGTCGTAGCCCACCTCGCGCATCAGCGAGAGCGATAGCTGGTGGTCCTCTTCCGTCTCGCCGCAGTAGCCTACAAAGATATCGGTAGAGAGACCGCAGTCGGGGATGATGCGACGGATAGCCTCGACGCGCTCCAGATACCACTCGCGCGTGTACTTTCTATTCATACGCGCGAGCACGGCATCCGAACCGCTCTGCACTGGCAGGTGAATATGCCTGCATACGTTAGGTTCCTCGGCAATGACACGCAGCGTATCGTCGCTCATATCCTTGGGGTGACTGGTGGTGAAGCGTATGCGCATCTCCGGCACCTCGCGGGCAACGGCGCGCAGGAGGTCGGGAAAACGCAGACACCCTCCCTGCTCCCCCTTAAGGGGGTCAACTGTCCATTGTCCACTGAACAAGTAGCTGTTCACGTTCTGTCCTAGCAACGTTACCTCCTTGAAGCCGCGGTCGCGCAGGTCGCGCACTTCACGCAGGATGCTGTCCACGTCGCGACTGCGCTCGCGGCCGCGAGTGTATGGTACTATACAGTAGTGGCAGAAGTTGTTGCAGCCGCGCATAATGCTCACGAAGCCGCCGATGAGGTTGGCATGCAGGCGCTGCGGAACTACGTCGCGATATGTCTCTGTGGTCGACAACTCCACGTCGATGGCCTTATGTCCTAACTCAGCCTCGGCGATAAGCTCGGGCAGAGCCATATATGCATCAGGACCGCATACGAGGTCGGCACCGTAGCTGTCGAGCAACTCGTGTTGCACGCGCTCGGCCATACAACCCAGCACTCCGATTATGAGAGCCCCGTTGCGTTGGCGCCGAAGGGCGCTAAGAGCTTCCAAACGGTGTATAATCTTCTGTTCGGCATTGTCGCGCACCGAACACGTGTTGAGAAATACGGCATCGGCAGTTTCCAAGGTGGTTGTGATTTCATAGCCGGCCATCTGCATTACCGACGCCACCACCTCCGAGTCGGCCACATTCATTTGGCAGCCATACGTCTCTATATATAGTTTTTTCATTCGTTTTTAGCTAAACAGCTCAATTTCGGCTGCAAAGATACAACCTCAAAAAGGCTAAGTCAAGTAAAATGGCAATAATTTTGAAAAAAAACTCTTATCCTTAATCCCTAATCCCTAATCTTTTACTACCTTTGCGCCCGAAAATCCAACAATAGTAAAAAGTTTATTGTCAAATAGCAAATAAATTCGATGAATTTCGTAGAAGAACTCACATGGCGCGGTATGGTTCACCAGATGATGCCGGGAACCGAAGAACTGCTTCAGAAAGAACAAGTGACGGCCTACGTAGGCATTGACCCCACGGCCGACAGTCTCCACATAGGTCACCTCTGTGGCGTGATGATGCTGCGTCACCTGCAGCGCTGCGGGCACAAGCCCCTCGCACTCATCGGAGGCGCCACCGGCATGATCGGTGACCCCAGCGGCAAGAGCCAGGAGCGCAACCTCCTTGACGAGGAGACGCTGGCACATAACGTGGCTTGCATTAAGGCACAGCTGGCACATTTCCTCGATTTCGAGAGCGATGCTCCCAACCGTGCCGAGTTGGTGAACAACTACGATTGGATGAAGGACTTCACCTTCCTTGCTTTCGCCCGCGACGTAGGTAAGCACATCACCGTAAATTACATGATGGCTAAGGACAGCGTGCAGAAACGCCTCAACGGCGAAGCGCGCGACGGCCTGTCGTTCACCGAGTTCACCTATCAGCTGCTCCAAGGCTACGACTTCTACTATCTGAACACCCACAAGGGTTGCAAGCTGCAGATGGGCGGTAGCGACCAATGGGGTAATATCACCACTGGCACGGAGCTCATCCGTCGCATGGGCGGCGGCGAGGCTTACGCTTTGACTTGTCCTCTTATCACGAAGAGCGACGGCCGCAAGTTCGGCAAGACCGAGCAAGGTAATATATGGCTCGACCGCCGCTACACAAGCCCCTACCGCTTCTACCAGTTCTGGATCAACGTAGCCGACGAGGATGCTGAGCGCTATATCAAGATATTCACCAGCTTGCCCAAGGATGAGATAGAAGAGCTCATTGCACGACATCGCGAGGACCCAGGTCGCCGCGAATTGCAACGCCGTCTGGCCGAGGAGGTCACGAAGATGGTGCACAGCGAAGAGGACTTGCGTGCTGCTGAGGAAGCCTCGCAGATGCTCTTTGGCAAGTCGACCAAGGAAGCGCTGATGGCCCTTGACGAGCAAACGCTCCTCGATGTGTTCGACGGTGTGCCGCAGTTCCGCATCAGCCGCAGTCTGCTCGAAGGCGAAGGCGTGAAGGCCGTGGACCTCATGGCTGTGGAGACTCAGTGTTTCCCCAGCAAGGGCGAGATGCGTAAGATGGTGCAAGGCGGCGGCGTAAGCCTGAACAAAGAGAAACTTGCGCAGTTTGACCAGCCTGTGACCGTTGCCGACCTTATCGACGGCCGTTATCTGCTGGTGCAGCGCGGCAAGAAAAACTACTTCCTGCTCATCGCCGAGTAAGGAAGTAAGTGGGGCCCTGTAGTTCAACGGATAGAATAGAGGTTTCCTAAACCTTAGATAGGGGTTCGATTCCCCTCGGGGCTACATATAATAAATTAAGCAACCGCCACGAAGGCAGTGCTCTTGTTACTGAGCCAGGCCTACGTGGCGGTTGCTGTTGTCTTGCATCACGGCCAACACGATGTCGGAAACCATTTGTTTGAGCTCGCTGATGAAAGTGCGCGAGTCGTATTCGTGGCGTTCAATCTGGCGGAGCTTGCGTTCCCAGATGCCAGTGAGTTCGGCACTCTTGAGCAACTCTTCGTGGATGAGTCCTATAAGCTGCACCCCCGTAGGCGTGGGCGCCAGGCTCTTGCGCACGCGACGTATGTAGTTGCGCTTGAACAATGTCTCGATGATGGCAGCTCGGGTGGATGGGCGCCCAATACCGTTCTCCTTGAGCGCGTCGCGCAACTCATCGTCGTCGACGAGCTTGCCGGCCGTTTCCATAGCGCGAAGTAGTGTGGCCTCGGTGTAAGGCTTGGGCGGCGTGGTCTGCTTCTCGGTGAGGCTCGGCTCATGCGGTCCGCTCTCGCCTTTGCGGAAACTTGGCAGGGTGCGTTCCTGTACGTCTGTCGTATCGGCATTGTCCTGGTTGTCGGTGGAGTCAGGGTTGTCGGTGTTTCCTGTTGCGTCGGCGTTGGTTGCCGGTCTCTTCCTTTCCCATAGCACTCGCCAGGCAGGATCAATGATACGTTTGCCTGAAGCGCGGAAGGGGATAAAGTCGTCGAACGTACCGGCGCGTAGACCTTCGCTGCGCACTTCGCCCATGATGGTTGTCTGTTCGAACTTACATTCCGGATAGAAAGCCCCGATGAACCGACGTGCGATGAGGTCGTAGACGCGCTTCTCCATATCAGTGAGCGATGCAGATGTGACGGGCACGTTGGTGGGTATGATGGCATGGTGGTCGGTCACCTTGCTGTTGTCGAAGAACTTCGTACTTTTCTTCAGTTTCTTGCCGCCTTCGGTCAGGGGTTGTATGAAACCTGCATAAGGCGTCATATTAGCCAGTATCTGCGGGCATTTGGGGAAGACATCGTCAGGCAGAAAAGTGGTGTCGACGCGAGGATAGGTAGCCACTTTCTTCTCGTAAAGGCTTTGGATGAGCTGCAAGGTTTGTTCGGCGGAATAGCCGAATTTCTTGTTGCATTCCACCTGCAACGAGGTGAGGTCGAAGAGTCGTGGTGGTGCTTCCTTGCCTGCTTTCTTCTCTACGGAAGTCACCTCGAAGGGCAACTCGCGTATGGTGTCGAGGGCTTTACGGCCTTCCTCCTCGCTCTTGAAACCGCGGTCGCCCTCCTCCATCACGGCAGTGAACGTGGTGTCGCGGTACACTGTAGAGAGCACCCAGTAGGTCTCGGGCTTGAAATTGTCTATTTCATACTGGCGGTTCACGATGAGCGCCAGGGTGGGCGTCTGCACGCGGCCTATGGAAAGGACCTGACGATTGGAACCATATTTCAGGGTATACAGTCGCGTGGCGTTCATGCCGAGCATCCAATCGCCTATGGCACGACAGAGGCCTGCCTCGTAGAGGCTCTGGTACTCATCCTGATCCTTGAGCGTCTGGAAGCCCTCGCGGATAGCCTCCTCAGTAAGCGAGCTTATCCATAGGCGCTGCACGGGACAGCGTGCGCCGGCTTTCTGCATCACCCATCGCTGTATGAGTTCACCCTCCTGCCCGGCATCACCGCAATTGATAATCCTGTCGGCGGCCTGCATCAGTTTCTCGATAATAGCGAACTGGCGTTCCACACCCTTGTCCTCTTTCAGCCTGATGCCAAAGCGCGGCGGTACCATCGGCAACTGGGCCAGGCTCCACGACTGCCACATGGGGGTATAATCGCCCGGAGCCTTCAGTTCACAAAGGTGACCAAAGGTCCATGTTACCTGGTATCCTCCCCCTTCGAGGTATCCTCCGCAGTCGCGGTCGGCTCCCAGGATGCGTGCTATGTCGCGAGCCACCGACGGTTTCTCGGCAATACAAACTATCATTATCCTTTCGTTATATGGCCTGCAAAGGTATGAAAAAAGACTGATTAGGACGTGAAAACGTCAAAAAAACAAAAAAAACACGCCTGCACGACGTTTTTTTTGCGTATTCTCTTTTCTCTTTTCTCTTTTCTTCCTACCTTTGCAGCCGCTAAACAAAAGCAGCCGTCTGGAAAGGCGCTGCAAAATGGTGACTATAGTTCAGTTGGTTAGAGCGTCAGATTGTGGTTCTGAATGTCGTGGGTTCGAGTCCCACTAGTCACCCCTCCGACAATCACTCTTTTCACGACAATGCCTGCAGAGACGACAGTCCACGCGGGCATTTTTTTTCTTCATGACATCACAGGCAGCGCTCCTAAGAGAGTACATAGCTCAAGGCGAGCATCAGCAACAGGACTTTAAATATAAGATTGACGATGCGCCTAAACTCGCACGGTCAGTCTCGGCCTTCGCCAATACCGATGGCGGGCGTCTGTTGATTGGTGTGCGTGATGATGGTAGCGTGCATGGAGTGCGTTCCGAGGAGGAGATATTCATGATGCATGCTGCAGCACGTAAATATTGTACTCCGGTTCCGACTATACAATTTGAGACGTTGCAAGTGCCGACAGCCCCGCATGGTGGCAGGTTGCGCACCGTCGTCATCTGCACCGTGATGCCCAGTCGTCAACGCCCTGTGTTTGCCCTGGATGTGGATGATGAACAGTCAACGTCCCGCACAGCTTACATCCGAGTAGCCGATGAAAATATTGTAGCTTCGCCTATTCACCTCGCCATTTGGCGACAAGAACAACGCTTGCAGGGCGAGGCTTTCGCTGACACCGATGAGGAACGAACGCTGCTCAAGACTCTCAACGAGCATCCTCAAGGGCTTACATTAAACCAGTTGCTTAAGGCGGCGAAGCCAGCCGCCGTTCCACGGCCCTTGGCCATTACATTGCTCGCCCGTTTCATTCGTTTCGGCCTTGCAAGGATAATGCCTCGTGAACGCCAATGGATATTGTTCCCTAATGATTGAAGCAGTTGATCACTTGTAAAAAGTAATCCAGTTGGTGCGGTACTTAAACGTGGTTGCAGATTTGCTCTCGGGAAAACGCTCTTTTATCCTGCCGTCGTTATCACGATACCAGGCGTAGTTCCAACCGTAGCCCATGTCCAGATAGAGGGCATGTGTAACCTTGTAAGCGGTCAAGCATTTGACGAAGGACTCATAAGTCATGTACCTCTTCGATTCAACGACGCATAGTCTCCCATCCTTCTCGCACAGCGCCCTAAAGATATCCCTTTTCGTCTTCATCCTCGAGCCTATCGGCCGTGCGCTGCCATCCTTGACGATTAGCAACTGACAGAAGCCCATGGTCCAGCCGTTAGCAGATGTAGGGTAAGCTGCCTTGCGCATGAATTTCCATTTCCCTTTTCTCCAAACGAAACCGCCGGTGTTGGCCTTGCAGCGGTAGCCGCGTTTCATTTCCCCATTGCAAATGTGGTTGTCGGCAATGTTGGTGTGCTTGAACTCCTTCAGCAGCTCGCCTGTGAAAGCCGCTTCGCAACAGAACTCAACATCCTTATCCGCCACCTCAGGCATCTTTCCGCACACCAAGTCAATCCTCGAATAATCAGGATAGTATATGTTGAGGTTCGTTGTCGTCTCAACAGTCATGGCACGGCATGCAACCGACAGGAGCGCAAGGCTCACGATTAAAAATAGTTTTCTTGAAATCATTATCGTTTTCACCGTTTTTCAAAGACACGGAGATAGTCTACATACATCTCAGAGGTGTTGTTGTAGCGGTCGAGGTTTATTGTCCAACCGCTGGATCCGCCGATGGCGTAATTGATGAGAATGACGTGAGGCTGCCGATAAGAATAACTATTGGTAGGATGACTCCAAACCTCTTCATCGTCGAGGTAATACGTAGTTTTATCAGCTTCAATGAGTAGCCCGTAGGTGTGAAACGTCTGGCTCCATGATGTCCCCAGTCGGCGCTCTGTCATTTCTATTAGTTTCCCTGGATGTTTGAGTGGTTGGCCGTCGGTATCGGTCTGTTCCCAGAAATGCGATGTCACCCAATAGCCGGTGCTGTTTGGGTTGCCTTCGCCCCAACCGCCGTAGGCCTCTACTACATCCAATTCATCGCCCTTGCCGCGGTGTATGTTGGTAATAGTCCAAAAGGCAGGCCATGTACCGGGAGCCGACTGCGCCATTAATCGGCATTCCATATAGCAAGGAGGCTTAGCGCGGAAGCCGTTGCCGTCCATATCCACAGTAGCTATTAGTCCCGTGCTGGCACGATTGTCGTTGCCGGCTCCCTTGCGCGCGCGTATAATCAAATATGTGTCGCGTTGAACGAAGGGATTGCACTCGCCCTCAGGATCACTGAAAGGCCAGCCGCTGAAATCACCGAAGGTGGGTTTGTGAGCGTTGTAGCGTGCCCCCCTGCCGTCGCGTGAGATGGACAGCGGGCCGTCGAAATCATCGCTGTAGGCCAGCTGCATACCACGTGCTGCCGCTGGAATGGTATCAGGAATGCCGGCGGCAGTTCGTCGCTGGTCGCCGGTGCTGTTGTATAGCTGCAGCTCATATAAGTCACGTTCACCTTTAGGTCCTTCGCCAATAATCTGAACGGTCAACGGGCCGTGAGGCAAAGCCCGTGTGTTTATAGTGAATGTACCTATCCCTTCGTTGTTGAGCTTGATTCCCTTGGGTGTCAGTACCAGTTTCTGCGGCTTGGCATAAAGATTCTTACGATTTGGAACGAAGCACTGCGCTTGCAGGTGCGCCAGACCTTTTGCCTGTAGGCGTACTTTCACGCGGCCGCTGACGTCAGAACACGACAATGGCGAGAGCACGCGAATACTCTCTATCCATTGTGGCTTTGTATCCTGTGCAATCGTTGTTGAAACGATGCACATCAGTAAGATGATGCTGTAAATGCAGCCGCGCTTCATCCGAGACGATTATCTCTGTCTTCCTATGTATATCTTTCTGGAAGAGCCGTCGGGGCGTTGCTCAATGACGAGGCCACGAGGAGTGACGATGCGTCGTCCCTGCAGGTCGTAGTAAGAACGATTTAACAATTTGCTGGTTGTTGCCTGGGGAGCCTCGATGGCGTCCTCGTCGTGAGCGATCGTGAAGATAAAGGTGCCAAAGCTGCGCTCAGGCATGCTGATAATAATCTCCTTCACAGGCTCGGTAATCTCTATGTCGGTTTTCTTGCAGAGCTTCGTCGTCTCATTGCCGGTGGAAAGCCATTGTATGCCGCTCTTCACTTTATATGGTAGCTTGATTTTGAGGTTGTAGGCTGTAGCGGTAGTATCAATGGCCATGACGATAATTGAATCGCCCTTGATGTAGGCAGATGTCTCGAAGTAAGAGTTGGTGCCCGTGGCGACACTTGCTCTGGTGCCGAGACGAGTGGAGCCGGTGACGTTCTTTGCGAAGTGCGACATCACATAAGCGCGTGGCAGCAGTTTGTTCTTCACGTTGCCTGAACCATACTTGCTTTCGCCGGTACCTACGAAAGCCCAATGAGCGCGCATGTACCAATAGATGTAACCTGTGCAACCGGCCAGCATACACTCATTCAATTCCTCGGCGAAAATCAGTTGCTCGTGCCAGGTGGGCAGACGGTTGATATTGTCGGTGACCGAGTGCTCGGTCATCCACACTTCCTTGCCATACTTGGCTGCCAGCACAGCGGCATCCTTCATGTTGCCGTCATTCAAAGGCGGATGACCATAGAGGTGACCCGCGATGATGTCAATCTGCTCGCGAGCCACAGGGTCGTTCAATAGCGCATTTGAATAATTTTGGGTGAAACCTAAGGGCTCGGCACTGATCAGTCGCACACCTTTATATGTCTCGCGGTCGAGCATGTGAGCATAGTTCTTGACCAGGTTGAGTTGTTGCTGAGGTGTGTACAGGCAACCTGAGTAGTCAACCCACCAGTCGGGCTCGTTCTGAATGGACACGGCATCCACGGTGACGCCTTTCGACTTCATATACTTCAAGAAGGTGTTGAGCCAGGGAAAGAATTTATCGTAGCAGTCCTCGCGCAGTTCGCCGCGCTGGTTACCTTGGCTTTCATTGTGGCCACCTTGCGCCGTGCCGTTTGTCTTGTATTCGCCTGGAGGAGACCAAGGCGTGCCGAAGACGATGCCGCCGCGTGCCTTAACAAGCTTAGCCGAAGGAACGGAGCCTTGCCAGTCGTAGGGCGTGTCCCAGCCTATGTCTGCAGCGGTGATGTCTCCCTTGAAATTGGGCGAGATTTCCATGCGCATTATGTTAAGGCCGATTTTCGATGTCCGGCCATAAAGCAAACGCACAGGTTCAGTGTCAGTGCCAAACGGGCACATCGCTCCATCGCAACAAGCCGCGCCAAAGCCTGAGATTGTTTGATAACGCGTGCTATTCACTGTTACGGTGATGCTTTTAGCATACCCAAACGCAGCAAGAGTAAGTACAAAAAAGGAAGTAAGAATCCGTTTCATAGTTTCGTTAATAAGATGGCGCAAAGATAGTGAAAGATTTATATGGCGGTTTATATATTAGGCTTTTTTTAATAAAAATGAATGATGAATAGCGAAAAATAAAATAAAAGGATTACTTTTGCGGCATCTTACCCCGCAAAACAACCATATTAATAATATCAATTATCTATGAAACCGAGACACCTGATTCTATTATTGTGTGTGATGTGCTCGCTGAGCAGCTTTGCCTGGGAGCGTGAAACGATTTGGCCAAAAGGTAAGATGCCCGATGCGCAGCCTCATCAGATAGCTGCTATGACCGACGAGGCCGGCAGCAAGGATTTCAAGGCCGACAAACACCGCGTCGCCTACCTCGAGTGGTTCGATGCACCGGCCAAGGGCACTCCCGTGCAGGGCTGCATGATACTTATCTCCGGCGGTTCATATATGAATTGCTGCGATGTAGGTCTCGTCAAACAATGGCGTGAGAGGTTCACTCAGTTGGGATTCCAATGCGTGAACTTCGTTTATCGCACTCCGCGCCCTGAAGGTATTCCTATCTATCAATCGGCGTGGGAAGATGGTCAGCGTGCCGTGCGTATGGTCCGCAGCGAGGCCAAGAAACGCGGCTTTGATCCCGAACGCATCGGAGTCATCTCGATGTCGGCCGGCTCACATCTGGCAACGCTCTTGGCTACCAGTTCGCAGACGCCAGCCTACGCTCCCGTAGATAAACTGGACCAAGTGCCATGCCACATCAACTGGGCTATCATCAACGCCCCGGCCTACGTGACCACCGACGGGGACACGGGCACGCCCGCCATGCGTCAGGGCTACGGCACTGACGTGCACCTCTCTCCCATCTTCAAGTTCGACGACAAGACCTGCCCCGTAAGTCTGCACCACGGCGGCACAGACCCCTATACCCCAAACGGTTCCACGCTTATCTATCGTGAGCTGCGCAAACGCAAGGTGCCGGCAGAGCTGCACCTGTATCCCAACAAAGGCCACGGCGCCTTTGGACTGGAGCGAGGCATAGAATTCATGAGGCAGATGGGCTTCATGGGCGAACTCCAGCCCGAAGAAGACCTTATGAAACGCTATGCCAGCGATGACGCACGCAGGGACAAGACAACGGAAGATGTGTGGCCCGAAGGCAAGATGCCCGATTCACAGGAAGGGCAAGGCAAGCCCTATCTGGAATGGCACTTCCCCAAGGAGCTGAAGACCAAAGCCATACAGATCATATATTCAGGCGGCAGCTACCAAGGCAACGACCCCGACGGCTTCGAAGTGGCGCCCGCACGGCGTTACCTCAACGAGCGCGGCATGACGGTTGTCACTATGCGTTATCGCACACCGCGCCCCAAGAAAGGCCTGGCCAAGCATACAACCGCCTGGCAGGATCTGCAGCGCGCCATTCGTATTGTAAGGAGCAAGGCAGAATCTCTGGGCTTGGATCCCAATCAGATAGGTATCATGGGAAGTTCCGCAGGCGGTCATCTCACGCTTATGGGCGTGACATCGTCGATGCATCAGAGCTACCTTCCCATCGACAATATCGACCGACTGCCTTGCAACGTGCAATGGGGTATAGGTATATATCCTGCCTACGCTCTCACCGATGGTGCCGACGGTCACAATGCCAACGGCGGCAACCTTGACTCTGACCTGTTGGTGCCCGAGTTCAGTTTCGACCTCAAGACATCGCCCATGCTCTTTATCCACGGCGATGCCGACGGATATGCTTGCATGGGCTCTGTGAAAACATGGGAAAAGATGCGGGCAATGGGAATACAGAGCGAGCTTCACACCCTCGCCCTGCGTCCACATTGTTTCCAACGCACTGCATCACCAGGCACAGGCAGTTACACCTGGCTCGACCGCATCGGCGAATTCCTGCAGAATGTGATAAAATAAGATCCCTTACTTATGCACCAGGGTTCCGATATGCTCTCCGTCGATAACGCGGCGGAGGTTGCCCTTCACGTCCATATTAAACACGTAGATAGGCAGGTCGTTCTCCTTGCACATGGCGGTGGCGGTGAGGTCCATGACTTTTAAGCCGCGGTTGTAGACCTCGTCGAAGGTGATGTCGGAGAACTTCGTGGCAGTGGGGTCTTTCTCGGGGTCTGCAGTGTAAACCCCGTCTACGCGTGTGCCCTTGAGCATCACGTCGGCTTCGATTTCTATGCCGCGTAGCGAGGAGCCCGTATCGGTGGTGAAGTAAGGATTGCCAGTGCCGCCACTGAAGATAGCCACCTCGCCGCGCTCTAATGCCTCGATGGCTTTCCATTTGGTATAGAACTCACCTACGGGTTCCATGCGAATGGCTGTGAGCACGCGCGAGGGGACACCGGCAGCAGTGAGGAAACTGTTGAGGGCAAGCGAGTTGATGACCGTGGCAAGCATACCCATCTGATCGCCCTTGACGCGGTCGAAACCACGGCCTGAGCCGCTGAGGCCGCGGAAGATATTGCCGCCACCGATGACGATGCCTATCTCTACACCCAGATCGTGAATCTCTTTAATCTGTTCGGCATACTCGGCCAGTCGCTTCTCGTCGAGGCCGTAACGCTGTTCTCCCATCAGGCTCTCACCCGAGAGCTTGAGCAGTATTCTTTTGAATCTTACCATTTGTATTTAATTGATAGTTGATAATTTATAGGTTTTTGTTTTTGGTCAGTAGTTGATGCATTAGTTGTGCTGCATGTATAGGAGCGCCGGGAGCACCCAAACGAAGAGCCATTTCCTCATAGCCTTCAAGTTGCGCCTGACGTGCATCGCCGCCGGGTAGGATGGCGGCAAGGAGGCTGCGAGTACGCTCTACGGTCATCTCGGCAGCTACGAGTTCAGGCACTAACTGACGTCCTACGATAAGGTTTACAAGGGATATATACGGTGTTTTTATGATAAACCTGCGTGCGATATTTGCCAGCCAGCGTACTTGCATAAAGTAGCATACGACCTGAGGCACGCGGAAGAGGGCTGTTTCGAGTGTCGCGGTGCCGGAAGTGACGAGCGCGGCAGTGGCGTTGGAAAGGATATCATAAGTCTTGCCAAAGACTATCTCCACATCTGCATTGCCGATATATTGCTTGTAGAAGTCGGGGTCGATGCCTGGCGCACCGGCTATGACGAGGCGATAGCGGTGGGCAAAGGGTTTGGCAGCCTCGAGCATCCGCGGCAGATTGTCGCGTATCTCCTGTTTGCGACTGCCTGCCAGCAGGGCGATGATAGCGGTGTTTTCGCCTTCTAATTTACATTCTTCATTCCGAGCGAAGCGATATTCTTCATTCTTCATTCGCTTCCACTCCTCTACCTCGTCCACGGTGGGATTACCTATATAGTGGATGGGATAACCATGCTTGCCCTCGAAGAACTCCACTTCGAATGGGAGTATGGAGAACATCTCATCAACATTGCGACGAATGTTTTTAATACGGTATTCCTTCCATGCCCACAACTTGGGCGCTATATAGTAATACACTGGGCACAGACCGATGGAATGGACGAATTCGGCTATCTTGAGGTTGAAGCCAGGGTAGTCGACAAGAATCACGACATCGGGCTGCCACGCTACAATGTCATCCTTACATTGGCGTAGACCTTTCAAGATAGTGCGGAAGTGAAGAGCCACTGCTACAAACCCCATGAAAGCAAGGTCGCGGTAGTGGCGCACGAGCGTCATGCCGGCAGACTGCATCAGGTCACCTCCGAAGCCGCGGAACTCAGCATCGGAGTCTTCAGCCTGCAGGGCTGCTATCAAGTGTGAGGCATGGAGGTCGCCACTGGCCTCGCCCGCTATGAGGTAATATTTCATCCTTTGTTACGACCTTGGTCGTTTAGCATTTAACTTGTTAATGTGTTAACTTGTTAATTTGTTAACTTGTCAACTTGTTAATTTGTTAACGTGTTCCATGGCTCCGTAAGCCGTCATGTCGATAGTGGTTGGCACGATAGAGGCGAATCCGGCACGCAAGGCAGCGAAATCGGTATCGTCGGACTGCGGCTCCAAGTCGTTGAAGACGCCTGTGAGCCAGTAGGCCTTGACGCCATGAGGATTGGAAGCTGTCGCCCACTCTGCTTCCCAGCGGCCGCGAGCCTGACGGCACACCCTCCAGCCCTTGAAGACGTCGGAAACGGGTAGGTTGATATTCAGGCAGGTGTCAATGGGCAAGCCCTCAGTAATCACTTGTTCGCAGAGGCGCGCTATAGCGGCAAGCGTATCATCGCTGACAGGGTAATCCTCGTAGCGCTGACCTCGTTGCAGATAAAGTGATAAGCCAATGCTGGGGATGCCTTTCATACATCCCTCGAAGACGGCGCCCATGGTGCCGCTGTAGTGAGCACTTATGCTGGCGTTGTCGCCGTGGTTTATGCCGCTGAGCAGCAGGTCGGGACGGCGGGGCAGGATATTATCCCATGCCAGTTTTACACAATCAACAGGCGTGCCCGAGCAAGCAAAGAGACGTACTCCGGAAGGGTAATCGTTTTGTGCCTTAAGCTCACGATAGCTCACCGGCACGCTGCTTGTGATAGCGCAGGCGGCGCCTGAGCGAGCCCCGTCTGGAGCTACAACGTAGATGTCGGCGATATCGGCCACCGTTCTCGCCAGGGCTTTTATGCCCGCTGCTGCGTAACCGTCGTCGTTGGTTATGAGGATTAAAGGTTTATTGCACATAAATAATTCTTATTCTTTTTTATTCCTTGCCCACAGTAAGCTCTGCAGCTGGGGTGCTGGCACCGAACTCGGGAGCATACAGGCAGCGCAGGGTGACGAGGCCTGAGGTGTATGCGCCGTCGCGGTCGATGAAACAGGTCTCCTCAATCACATAGGTGCCTTTAGGCATGCGGTCGAAGAAATAATCGGTATGTGCATCGCGCACGGCCATGTAGTAGCCGAGCCCGCCTTGGTAGCGGTAACCGGAGGTCATCTCCGACGGTTCTGCACAAGCCGCCCTGGCAGCACGCAGGCATACATATTGGTAGTCGCGGTCGGCAGTGATGATGTATCGAGTCGTAAGTTTATCGCCTACCTTGAGTGAAGCGGAGCTTACTTCGCGACGAACTTTAAGGCCTGTGGATGAGGCTGAAGCATCTGACAAGGGAGTGAGGAAGGTCGCAAATACAGCTCCCCAAGCCTCGCTGTCGGTGTGGCGAGTCACGGTAATCGTCTTTGGCGCTTCACCATCAGTGAATTGTTTTTTGATGAAACCGAGACCTGCAATTGTGTTGTCTGCTTCCTGACGGGTGATATCCACCTGGCGTTTGGCGTAGTTAAGTTTGATGTCGTCGGGAACCGTAGCTTGGAGCTCGGCAGTGTTGCCTGTGAGCAGGGCATAGATGGCATCTGCAGTGCAAATGTTGGATTCCCACATCTGGGTACGCTTCTGTTGCAACAGCCATCTGCGAAGGCCGCGCTGCAGGTTCTTGTTCTGGGGCTCCATCACATTCACGGCTTCCATCGCTGCCACATGGTGGATAATCTTATGGCTTGTTGGCTCGAAACTGCCACCGGCATAGTCGAAGAAAGTGCCATGGTCGGCAGTCGTGGTGGCATGTTCGAGCAGCGATTCATAGTACTGACGTGCTTCAGCCTTGCGCCCTGCATGTTGCATAACAACGGCTGCCATGGCGCGTTCCCAGTTGTCCATCGAGGCAACGCTGCCTTTCATGTGGTCTAAGATATATGTCACGTCCTGTTGCTGACGTGCCGTGAGGCGGACATCTGCATGTTGAGTGGTATACACATAGGCGAGATAGGCGAGCGAGGCAGTGCTCACTTTCACTCCCTTGGCTTCAGCTTTCTTCAGTTCTTTGATACGCTCTGCCATCCTCGATGCGATGAAACCGACGTTCTTCGTCAGTATCTGTTTCACGCTGGTCTTGACGGAGGCAGGCAAACTGCTGAAGTCTTTAGTCATCACGCGCAGACGTGTCAGTTCAGAAGCCACCACGCGCGTCATCACCTCGCTGCTCTCCATGCCTGGGAACCAAGCAAACCCGCCATCGGGCTGCAGTCGCTTCTCCAGTCGGTCGGCTGTCGAGGTCAGGACGTTTTCCTGTCGGCTTATGTCAAACAGCTCGATGAGGCGTGCCTTGCGGTCGGCCTCGCTCTCGGCTTCACGCAGCCAAGGCGTCTCGTCCAAGATGATTTGCTTCAGCTCCTCGTCCTCGGCCAGACGGCTTGACAGTGCTGGTTGTCCCTGTGCTGCTTCGCGCTTCCATATTTCTACGAGTGTCTTCAGTCGGGGCGTGTTATTTGCAATATATGTCGAGAGAGCCTGAGCCTGTAAGGCTGTGCCCAGCGACACTACGTCATCGTGTTGCGGTTCTGCCAGCGAGGGCAGTGCCTGCAAGGCATACCAGATTGGATGCGCAGTGTATTCTATGGTAAGACGTCGATTGGTAGCCGTGGGACTGTTGTGGTTGAAGAGCGACGAGAGGTCCGTAGTGAATGTGCCGAGGCTGTCGGCGCGTATCTCCACACTTTCCGTCATGTAAGTCTTGCTTGGCAAGATGGGCAGATAGTGCTGTTCGCCGTCGCTGAAGGTAACTGCTTTCTTTTTCTTGCCTACGGGCTTCGTCTCGGCCATGAGGCGCACGGCCACAACGGGATAATCTTCGGTCGGTGTGAAGTCAAAGGTCAGTACGTCCTCGCCCTGAGCCTTGGTTGTGAAGGCTTTCTCGGCTTTGAGGATTAGCTTGTCGGTCTCGGGGTCGAACACCTCCAACGAGGCTGTGCCGCTCAACTCATTATCCGTGAGGTTCTGCACCGAAGCTCGCAGGCTTCCATGGTCGCCGGCGCGCAGGAAACGCGGCATGAAGAGTCGTGCCATCATCTCCTTGTGTGCTATGGCCTGTGCCTGGATATCAGCCGTCAGCATGTCTGACGTATGTGCAATGCCGAGCATCTGCCAGGTAGTGAGGCTCTCGGGCAGGGTGAACGACAGCGTCACCTCACCTGTCTTCGGGTTGGTGGCAAGACGCGGCATGAACGCCGCCGTCTCGTTGAAATTAGTGCGCAATGCCGGGGTAGCGGCCGACACCTGACCGCCTTCGCCTTCATCATAGCCTGAGGTTACGGAGGCATCAACGGCTTTCTCTTCTTCGGCATCAGCCATATCAAACTGTACCGACTGGTTGGCGGCCTTAGGTGCTGCGGCCATCATCATAGGGGCCTCGGCCATAGCCATCTCCTCTCTCACCATTCCTCTGGCTTGGGTGGATTTCAACATCCTTCCTCCGCCATAACCTATCATGTAGCGTCCGAATCCCAGGCCGTTCATCCATTTGTAGTCGAAAGCGTCGAAACTCAACCCTTTCACATCGCGCATCTTCATCTCGAAGAACAGATGCTGCATAGCGGAGCCTTCGCGGAAGATATCTCTCGACCGCCAGGGGATATATGTCAGTCGGTGGCTGCGGTTCACGGCTAAATGCCAGATATGAGGCGTCAGTTGGTCGAGCGAGGCATCGTATATGGCCGCCATGAGGTTGGCGTCGGCAGGCTTGCCGTCGGGACGTGTGAGTCGCAGTGTCCAAGTCTCGTGGTCGCCCGGATGCAGACGGTCGCGGAACGAAGTCCATTCCCATTGCAACTTGTTTTCCGGCATAGTCAGTTTTAGCGCTTGGCTCATAGTGTAGCATTTACCGCTCTTGACAAATGCGAAGTGAGCGGTCACGCCGTCGCCATAGTCGGGCAGATATGGAATCTCGAGTATCTGAAGCTCATTGGAGAGACGTATGAGCCGGTTCTCGATGAGACCGTCAGTACCTACGAGGGTGTAGAAGAGTGCTACGTCCTCGAAACTGCTACCTATTTGAATCCGTGCAGGGTGAGCTGCATCGAAGGTGTCGATGGGGCAGTAGAGCCAGCTTTCGGCGCGGCGCGGCAGTCGCTTGTCGGCCATCGAGAAGATATAGAAGGGTGCTTCGGCAGAGGCTGTGTCAGCGCCCGAACGGGCATCGGCACGCAGCAGATAGTCGCCCGAAGGCAGGGCGAGCAAAGCGTCCTTCAGACCTTTAGGTACTATATCCTTTACTAACGGTTCCTTGCTGCCGGCAGGCATGATGCTGCAACGAATGTCGCCCTCAGTGGGTTTTCCTGTAGAGGTGAGCAACTCGAAGACCGGGACTTGCAGACGGTCGCGGTCCTGCTGCTCGTTCATGGTGATGTTGAGGCGCAAGGGCGTCGTGCAGAGTGGTACATGCAGGCTCCCCTCGCGAGTCTCGCCGGCGGCGCTGAGCACCTCGACGCTGGTGCGGAGCAGGAGTCCGTACCGAAGGGCCTCGGCTGGGATGTCTTTGAGAGGTATCCTTACGCTGAAAACGCCCATTTCATCGGTCTGCACGCTGTCGAGAGGCATGAGGGGCGAATCTTCGTGATGGAACCACCATCTGTACGGATATGTAAACTGGTACTGGCCCGTCACGCGGCCGTCGCGAATAGGCACTCCGTTGTAGCCCATGGCCTTGCCCGTAAGGGTTATGCTATCCTGTGGCCACTGCAGCGCCGGAGCCTCGTCCATAGTCACTTCAAAGGTGGGGCGTTTGTACTCCTCGACGCGGAAGCTGACGTTGCAGTTGTCGGTCTGAATCTTGTAGACGCCAGGCAGACAGCCTTCCGGCAGCGTGAAATCGGCGGCGAGCACACCACGTTCGTCGGTCTTTACCACCTCGCGGGTCACATCCTTCCAGTTGGCATCGCGTAGCACTAACTCGTATTCTTTACCGGCTGCTACTTGCGCATCCCAATGCCGTTGGCTGTAGACAATGCCTCCGACATGTACGGTCTGTCCCGGACGGTAGATGGCGCGGTCGGTGTAGAGGTGCAGCTTGATATCTGTACGCTCGTCATAGGTCGATGGATCTCCGTTCCAGAACGTTTCTTCAGGCATGAAGATGTCGGAGCCTCTCACCGCTTCAAGCACCAGCCGCCTGCGGTTCTCGCGACTGATATCGTTGAACACGGTGCGGCCCTCGCCGTCAGAAGTCTGCGTGCCGAGTTTCTTGCGGTTGCTGGTGCGGTTATCCACAGCATAAAGCGTCACCTTCGAGCCGGCAAGCGGTTGGCCGCTTTCAGCGTCTACGGTTATAACCTCCAGCTGAGAATAGGTCAGGAAGTGGTTGATGGTCTTCAGCGACGTCACTTGGAAGAGCTGGTAGTGGTCCGTGACGCTCTTGCGCTGAGATTCCGACTCCGCCGTTGTGGCGGTGTAGACTATGGCATAACGTCCTGCCTCGGGAGCCGTCCATGCTATGCTGTCTTCGAAAGTAACGTGAGGTTCTCGCGCTTCGATGGAATGGTTGATTTCTTGCACCAGTTGGGCATTGCGACGGAAGAAATCACTGACCGACGCCTTACTTTGGTGTATCTGTTCCTCGCGGAAGTCCTTGCCCAGGCGATACACCTTCAGGTTTAGCGCTGTGGCGTTCTTAGTCCTTAGCTGCCACATGTACTGTTTGCCGGGATAGTATACCTCGTTGCCTGTCCATACCACGAAGGGTTGACGAAGGTTGTTGAGGATGTTCTTCACCTCGTTGATACGCTCATAGCGCGGGTACAGCCTCAAAGCCTCTTCAGCCCAAGCCACTTTCTGTTCATCGGTGGCATCGGTATAGAGCAGCTGAATGTACACCTCCGTGCAGAGGGGCAGGTCGGCATACTTCTCCTTCAGTTTGAGTAACTTCTCGCGTCTCTTGCTATAGTCAATGTCAAACAGGTCTTCGAGCAGGTCAAGCTCTACCAGCAGTTGGGCCTGGCGATTTCCTCGGCGGGCATATTCAGCACTTACGGCAGCACCCATCTCTTTGACATAGTTGCGCGAAGGCCCCCACGACACGGTGCGCTGCTCACTCAGTCGTTGCCAGAGGATGTGCAGCAGGTCATGGTGGAAGTATTCCGAATTGGTGTTCTGCACCACGAACGGCAGCCAGTCCTTGCTGCGGGCATCTGCCAACATGGGCAGATCGGCCAGCGACAGCTGCCAGTTCTTAAGTGCAGCATCAGCATATTGCTCACGTGTCCATTCTTTCATGTCATCGCTCTCCAAAGCCAGGTTTCTTGCCTGAGAGCGGTTGCGGTTGTCCTGATAGACTTCAGCAAGCACCGAGGCATACACAGCGCGTGCCTCGGCCGAGGTCTCAGCCTGGCGCAGCTGTTCCAACTCGGCCACGTCTGTGAAGAAACTGTCAGGTGCCCACTCCTGATGTAGGGCAGCAGACCGCAGGCGGGCACTCAACGCCTGACCTTTATGGCCTTCGGCGAGTGCCTTCTTCAGGATGGTCTGCACTGTCTTGTAGGCCGACTGCGGTTTGCCGTCAGCTTCCATCTGTTGCTCCGTCTTCCACAAGGCTTCGTAGGATTGTGAGGAGGCAAGAAGAGGAATTAAAGACATGATGGCGGAAAGAATGAACGACTTCATAAACAGATACTTATTATTTCTTGGGTATCTCGGCAAGCAACGTCTTCAGGAAAGTCCAGAAGCGGCCTACCGACGGGATATTGCAGCGCTCGTCGGGGGTGTGTGGCGAACGCAAGGTCGGACCAAAGGAGATGAGGTCCATTTTCGGGTAGACTTGTCCGATTAGGCTGCACTCCAAGCCTGCGTGTACCACTTCCACTTTGGCTGGTTTGTTCTCCAAACGTTCATAGAGAGCTGCCATCTGGGCTGCTATGGGCGAGTCGAAGTTGGGCTGCCAAGCGCCATATTCACCGCCATACTCAACCTTCATGCCGGCCATGCCGAACGTGCTCTCGAACATCTCCTGTTCCAGTTCAAGGTAGCTGTCGCACGACGAGCGGGCCAGGATGAGCACGCTGGCTTTGCCGCCGCCGATTTCTATGATTGCCATATTAGAACTGGTCTCCACCACATGAGGAATGCTGGGGATATTGCGTAGCACGCCGTCGTGGCAGGCGAGGATAGCGCTTACGAGGTTGTCCTGAACCTCTACGGGCACCTGCTTCTCGGGCAGTGCCACGCGTTCTACGGTTATCTCGATGCCTTCTTCCACACCGCGGAACTCAGCGGCGAAGGTGGTCTGACAGTATTCGGCCAACTCACGCAAGTCAGCCTCGTTCTCTGCCGGAATGGTCAGCACCACCTCTGCGGTGCGAGGAATGGCATTGCGCATATTGCCGCCTTTCCATGTAGCGAGGCGGGCATCATCGTCTTGAATGGCCTGACGCACGAGGCGGCAGAGCAGTTTGTTGGCATTGGCACGGCCTTCGTTGATTTCCAGACCGCTATGGCCGCCCTTCAAACCGCAGATAGCTACCTTCACGGCGATGTCGTCCTTGTCGGTCTCTACCTCTTTATATTCGAGCGAAGCGGTTACGTTGACGCCGCCGGCCGACCCGATGCAGAACTCGCCCTCGGTCTCGTTGTCGATATTAAGCAGGATATCACCATGCAGAGTATCGGCAGCCAGGTGATTCACACCCCACATGCAGGTCTCCTCGTCGGCGGTGATGAGGGCTTCCAGCGGACCGTGCTGCAATGAGTTGTCCTCAAACACAGCCATGATGGCAGCAACGCCCATACCGTCGTCAGAACCGAGTGTAGTGCCTTTAGCCTTCAGCCATTCACCGTCGATGTATGTCTCAATGGGGTCTGTCTCGAAGTTGTGGTTGCTCTCGTCAACCTTCTGCGGCACCATGTCCATGTGTGCCTGCATCACGCAAGCCTTGCGGTTTTCGAAGCCTGGGGTAGCAGGCTTGCGCATGACGATGTTGTCGCCGCCGTCCTTGAAGGCCTCAATACCACGTTCCTTAGCCCATTCGAGCAGGAACTGCTGGATTTTCTCGAGATGACCGCTTGGGCGCGGCACTTGTGTCAGCTTGTAGAAATTACCGAAGATAGCTTTCGGTTCTAAGTCATGAATTGTCATAGTTGGATTAGTTTATTAGTTTGTAAGTTTTTTGAGTTTATCAGTTTTGCCTGGGCTTTGTCATGCTCAACGCCGCTACCGACCACAGTCCGAGCACTGCCACGAGTAAAGTCTGGACCGTGTGCACGACAAGTGCAAACAAGGCTGCCGCATTGCCTGCAACGCCGTAGAGCACAAGCACGGTCTTCACGGCAAAGTGCCAGGGGCCGGCACCGTTAGGCGTAGGCACAAGCACTGCAAACGTTCCCACCACGAAAGCTACTAGCGCCACATCAAAGCCTAAAGCCTCTGTTTCCTTGAAGCAGAAAAAGGTGAGATAGAAATGTAGGAAGTAGCACACCCAGATGGCTACGCTGTTGAATAGGAAATAACCCACGCCGTCCACTTGGCGCACGCTCAACAGACCGTCCTTCAGGTCGTTAAGCACCGAGCGCGAACGTGTGAACAATTCGTAGCGCCGCAGCAGGAAGACGCCGGTCAGCACGATGAGCAATCCGCACAAGGCGGTGACTATCCAGCCTGTAGTGGTGAACTGACTTGCCAAGGCACTCATCGACACGCCCGTGCGAGCAAAGAAATCCATGAAGACAGGCAACTGCAGCAGGAACACCACTACCGACAACACGGCAATGATAAGCATATCCACTATGCGCTCCGTCACCACCGTGCCTACACCGCGAGTGAAGCTGACGCCATCGTAGCGCTTCAGCACACCGCAGCGCAGCACCTCGCCCGAACGAGGCACTACCAACGAACTGGCATAACTCAGGAATATGGCGTTCACGCATGTGGAAAGCCTGGGATGCTCGCCCAGCGGGCGAAGCACCTGGCGCCAGCGTATGCCACGAAATACCTGAGCCAAGATGCCGAATGGAAACGATAGCCACATCCAGGTCCAGTTCACATTGCTTGTGAATGCCGTTTGCAGCGTGGCCCAGTCGAAACCGCGGTACATCCACCACAAAATAGCCCCGCCCAGCATGAGCGGTAGCACAATCTGCATTATAGAACGTAAGCGCGGCATTTGTGTCCTTTGAATCAAAGATAAAAGCTAAAAGATGAAAGATTTATGCATTTTTTTCTTCTCTCTAAGCTCTAATCTCTAATCATTTATTATTTTTGCACCGCAAAGATATACAATTATTCCCGCCCATGCACACTGTTAAGCCAAAAAAATTCCTCGGACAACACTTCTTAACGGATTTAGACGTCGCAAGACGCATAGCCGACACTGTCGACGCCTGTGCCGACCTACCTATCCTTGAGGTAGGACCGGGAATGGGTGTCATGACGCAGTTCCTTATGCAAAAGCAGCGACCGCTCAAGGTCGTAGAGCTTGATTACGAGAGCGTTGAGTACCTGCGGCGCACATGGCCCCAGATGGAGGACGACATCATCGAGGACGACTTCCTGAAGATGCATCTTCACCGCACCTTCAACGGCCAACCCTTCGTGCTGACAGGCAACTACCCCTATAACATCTCTTCACAAATCTTTTTTAAGATGCTCGACAACCGCGACATCATTCCTTGTTGCACTGGAATGATTCAGAAAGAAGTTGCCGATCGTATCTGTGCCGTACCCGGTTCCAAGGCCTACGGTATCCTCTCCGTTCTTATCCAGGCCTGGTACACTCCTGAATACCTCTTCACCGTCGAGCCCAACGTGTTCAACCCGCCGCCCAAGGTGCGCTCGGCTGTCATTTGCCTGCGTCGCAACGATACGCAGACGCTTGCCTGCGACGAGGACCTCTTCCGCCGTGTCGTAAAGACCACCTTCAACCAGCGACGTAAGATGCTGCGCGTGAACCTACGGCCACTATTTGCTGAACTGGGACTGCTTGACGACGGCCACATCCCAGAGGCCCTAAGCCAAGCCATAGATCTCACACTCCGCCCCGAACAGCTCTCCCTCGCTCAATTCATCGAACTCACAAACAGCATCGCATCCCTCATCCCTCACCGTTAATTGATATACTGTTCACATAGAAAAAGAAACAGCCGAACCGCTTGAAAGGAAGTAGGCACAGACACATTTAAAACTGATTTCCAACTATGAATCCAAACGAAGAAAACAAAGTTGTCGATGCGCTTCAGCAGGGCGCTGCAGAAGCCGCTGCTAACGTAGAATCCAAAGCTGCCGAAGTTGTAGCATCAGCAAAAGAAGAAATAGCTGAAGTGAAGGCCGATGCCGAAGCTGCTGTCGAGGAAGCTAAGGAAACAGTCGCAGAAAAAGTTGACGAGGTCACCGACACCGTCTCCGAGAAATTCGAAGAGGTTAAGGAAGACGTTACTGAGAAGGTTGAAGAAGCTAAGGAAGCCGTTGCCGAGGAGGTTGATGAGGCTCAGGAAACTGTCGACGAGAAAGTGAAAGACTTCAAGGACGACATCACCGAGGCTGTTGACAGCGCCAAGGAGAAAGTCGCCGAGGCTGTCGACGCAATGAAGGACAAGGCTGAAGAACTGGCCAAGCAGTTCCAAGAGAACGAGACCGTGAAGGAGGCCCGCGAGAAACTCGATGAGGTTGCCGATGTGGTTGGTAAGAAAGCTCAGGAACTCTCTGAAGATGCCAACGAGGTGGTAGAGAAAGTGGCCAATGAGGTCAAGAAAAGCAGTTTCTTCCAAAAACTGAAATCCCTTTTCAACGGTAAGTAAAAAATTTTTTTTCACTCAAACACTCCGAACACTCCGCAGCCCGCTGTCATAACGGGCTGCGTGGGTGTTAATGATGCGGAGTGTTATCAACCCTTAAAGGTGTCGGCAAATTGTGTTAAGGGTGTGGGCGAAAACCCTTAAGGCTGTCGGCCTGAACCCTTAAGGGTGTGGTAGGACGGCGGCGGTCGTTGCTTCCAGAGTGTGTACTGCTTCATGGTGAATGTCTTAAATAACACGTCACAAACCTCTTTGTTTGCGAGTGCAAAAGTACTATATTCCCGCCCTTTAATTATGGGAAACGATGGGCACGCATGTGATTCGATAGTTTTCCATGTGATTCGATGTGTTTAACCTCACGCGTCGCGCGCGGGGGCACACCAGCGCGTGAGGTTGTTGTTGTCTCTTTTTCTTTTTTCTCTTCAACAACAACAACAGCCTTTCTTTCTTTACTTTCTTTGCTTCTTTCTTTCATTTCGTTCTTTGTTGAAGTTGTATCCGTTCTGAGTACTACGTATGATGTCCCCGCACACTGGGAACGAAAGCATCTTGTAATCTACGAAGTAAACACGTTTCCCGCTATAAACTTTTCTCAATAAAAATTCTTCTCTTTTTTTCACTTTTCTTTTTCTCTGTTCGTTTATTGTCCTATCTTTGCAGCGTGAAAAGCAAGAAAAAGAATGAAGAATCTATTCCATCACCTATTTTTATACTCCATTATCCTCTCATCATTCCTCCTCCTGGCAGCCTGCTCGGGTGGGCATCAGTACCGCACCATGCTCAATCGTGCTGACTCCCTGATGACTGTGCATCCCGATTCGGCTTACGCCATCATCACCTCTATTGATTCTGCCGACATACAAAAACAACGCAAGGCCGTCCGCATGCGCTACGAGCTCCTTCGTGCCGAAGCGCAAAACAAACTCTACATCCCCTTCACCACCGACTCCGTGCTGCGCCGCGTCGTCAGCTATTATGACCGCCACGGCTCCCACAACCAGCAGCTCAAGGCCCGCTACCTTCTCGGCTGCGCCTATCGTGACCTCCATGAAGCACCCATAGCTCTTCTCACATGGGAAGATGCCATCGCAGCAGCCGACACTACCGCGGCAGATTGCGACTATGCCACCCTTTTCCGAGTATATGGACAGATGGCTGAGATGTATATGTGGCAACGATTACCAGAAAAGCAATTGGATTGTGAAAGGTTATTTTGTAAATATGCCCTTGCAGCCAGAGACACACTTGCGTCATTACGTGGAAAACTACACAGCAACTCAGCCTATTTTGCCCTTGGTGATACAACTGCAATTATGTCCAATATTGAGAATGTCCGTCGGCAGTATCTGAATCTTGGAATATTCCAAGAATCGGTCAGGGTGTTTCCTTCTGCTATTGATATTGCGGTTGAAAGCGGACATTATGCAGAAGCACGACATATGATGGATGAATATGAACTTCACTCTGGCTTATTTGACGAAAAAGGGAATATTGTTAACTCTCGCATTAGATATCATTATATAAAAGGTCTTTATTATTTAGGCGTCAACGCTATAGACTCAGCCGAATTTCAATTTCGAAAGCTTCTATCAGACAGCCTCCATCTTGTAGATGCCTGTCGTGGTCTGTTCACTCTCTATCAAAATATACATGATACTGATTCAGCCTTCAAGTATGGTTGTTTTTATGAAGAGGCAATGAGCAGATTCCTCGATAATCAGAATGGCGAAGCCATCATTCAAGCACAAGCCATGTACGATTATCAACGTCAGGAAAAGATTGCTGCTAAAGAGCGCAAGAAAAGCCAGTTCCTCACTTCCATAACAGTGCTGCTCTGCCTTGCTGCAATCTTGTCTTTCCTATATTCACGACGAAAAAGGAAAGCGAAGGTTGAGGCAATGCGAAAACTAGAATTGGCTTTTGCACAAACAGAGGAAGACCTGGAAAGCACCAAGGCAGAACTGAGACTCCTGAGAAGCTGTGTTCAAGATGTAGAAGACCAGAACCTAATAATACAAAAACTGGAAGAGAGGATCCGTAGGCAAGAAAGCCAGTTGAAACATGATGCTCAAATACTTGGCAAATTAGATGTCATTGAACGTGATCAAAGGCTGATGAGCGACGAAACAGTGTTGCTATTCCAACGCATATGTCATCCACACAAAGAAACCCGTAATGGAAAAGCCGTTAAGAAATCTTCCCGTAAGGCATATAAAAAGGAATGGATTGAATTATTTAAAACAATAAAAAAGGAACATCTAAGCTGCTATATAGCCATAGAGGGCTGTGAATCCTTGTCACCACAAGAAAGACAAGTAGCATATCTTTCCAGAATTAATCTACAAACGCAAGAAATGGCCACCATCATTGGTTGTTTACCTCAAAGTATATCTAATTCAAGATCGGGCATCTCGCATAAGTTGTTCAAGTCGGATGATACTCTGAAAATCAATAAGAAGCTAAAAGAATTATAACCAATTAAATGTGGATGATAAACACATTTGGTGTATATAGGATAATAGACTCCTGTACACCTTGTGTAACTAACTTATTATCGAGGTGTTACCCCCACCTATTTCAATTGCTTTGATGTAACTATGATGTATCTTTTTCAAGATATTTGTTTGGATGTTGTTAGGTAAAATCAATAACTTTGCCACCGTTTTAACATCTAAACATTATTATCATTATGAAAAGGAAACTAACAATTCTGCTTGTAGCTTTAGCAAGGTGGTGGTGAGATGAGGGCCGCTTTGCGGCGTTGATAATCCGAAAAATAAAAATGTTTTTCAAAATTGACTTCACACTACACTGTAACCGCTTGATAATCAATGACGGCATCTGATAAAGATCTTACTTTCATTGCAGATTCTCAATAGCTCTTTTAAAAACAGAACCGCTGTTGTTATACATATCTAACAATTAAAGAAAATGAAAACGAAACACTTAATTATTACACTTCTAGCGTGTTGCTTATTCACCATTTCGTGTAAAGATGAAGAAAAGGATTCTGTAGTGCCTGAGACGGAAAAGCCCAGTGAAGATACGCCGGCAGTGAAGCCTGGGGATAAAATTGGCGAGGTCAACGCTGTCCAGGGAACAGTATACTATAATGAAAGCCTCCGTCTGTGGTTCATCTATGTCACAGAAAAGGGCACTATTGACTGCACAGAGTCTTATTTCCCGACGAATATATCCGACGATTTCAAGATCGACGGGCTGAGAGTTATATTCTCGGGCACCGTCTATGAAGTGGATGAAGCCCTTATGGCGAATATATCACAAGTGGTTAGTGCAGAATATTACGTTCTAACACTATCATCTATTGAAATAGATAAATGATGTCGAAGTGAATTTACCTAAAGTCACAAATAAATGATAATAATTACACCAATATCAAAAAAAAAGTATTTAACTTTGCAAAATAAAAATAACTTTTAATCTATATATATAGTTATGAAACGTTTATTTGTAATCACCATTTCTGCAATTTTATTATTGCTACCAACTTTCTTCCTCTCATGCACAGACGAAGACGGATTATCCCAACAGATTAAGAAGAACAGCGTGGTAGACACAGATTCAACTTTCGAAGGAGAATTGATTTGCCAATTGTTCGTCTCTTCCGTTGCTGATGGTAAAGCCTCTGGTACGGTCTATTCTACGCCTAAAAATGCTCCGCTAAAGATTGGTTCCCCTGTCCATTTCAGTACAGACCATTTGGGAAGCATTTCAAAAGGGGATATTGTGTTCGTAAATATTCAGAAGTATGAACGCATAACACCGACTCAGCTGAGTATGATGCCTGTTATATATTACTACGATTGTGAGGTGATTCCTGTTGAAGCTCCTTCTGTATACAATAACGAGACAATGAAGACCGTTGAAATTGACGGCCTGCATTACATGCTCTATGACGTTGATCCAAGTGCCAAATATAATATTAACATCACATATGTCGGAGAAGAGGGAATGATAGAAGCACGGATAAGTGACAACGATATCGAAGAAAATCTTGTAGTCATAGAATTTGACGCAAAAGATTTACAAGGAACTGCATTGCATCAAGGCGATATCTTTGACATTCACATACTGTCTGCCCGATACTGCAGCCCTCTTGAATCGGGTTCTCCCCTGCTGAACTATCAATACTTTAAAAAGATTTGTAGGGTGGGACATTGTAAATAATGATAATAATGGATTGATTGTCAATAGGGGCATTATTTTGAAGGCACAATCAAGGGTGTAATTGCATAAAAATTTTATGAATATCACCCTTGCTTCCACTTTTTGCCTGTTTTTGCCAGCTAATCGATTATGTCACTGCATATTACACCCAGTGGAGGCTGGTCCCGTAGCCTCCACTTTGCCTCCACTCCAATTTATCCCCGAATTACCCTTCTCTCTCCCCCTCAAGATTAAATAGAAAAAAGGTTAAATAACCCGATTTAATTTGTTCAAAAGATAAAACAACTTATCTTTGCGGCAGGAATCAACAAAATACACCTAAAGTTTCATTCATTATTCCATGGACTATGCGGGTAACATACGCTACCGATGGCAAAACTTGCATAATGTAGGCGATGTCTACAACTTCTGGTATCACTTCGACGACGGCTATCTTGCAGTGATGCCAGTCCGGACATCCCCGACAGCAATAATAATCCTTTCACACTGTGTATCATGAGATATAATTTCGTCATATTCTTTCTGCTCTTTAGCTTTTTAGTTAAGGCTCAAGAATCAATTGATGTAAGATTCGAGCAACCTTTTTTCAAAGAAGCACTCATTTGTGATGTCCTTATTCATACTGTTGGAGAAAAACAAGTTATTTCATGGATGAAGATGGGAAAAGGTACTCTTTTTGTTTGTGAGGTAGATACGTTGGGAAAGGTCCTTTCTATTAAGGAACGTAAAGCTTCTTTGGGCCTTTCCTCTAATCAATTGAACAAAATGAAGGCTTACATGAGTCAAAACGAAATACGTATTCCTTTTTTTGTCGGAGAGGAGGCATGTATCCAGAATGACAAAAGGTCTTTAGTAAGGAAAAAAATAGAACTGCGCCAAACAGCCAAGTATGGTCAACCCATATACATTTATGTTGTTTTTAATGATGAAATAATTCGAGGTTACCCACGATTACAGAAACAACATAAGGAATATACACTATCGAATCACCTCCAAAGTCAAATTAGCCGTTATTACAAAACAGTAAAATGAAATCTATGCGTATTGTTTCTGTCAGTGGCATGGCTCAAGACGAAAACAAAAGGCTTACGATAATCAAGTACGACTATCTCAGCCATCCAGTCCGCATACAGTTCTCAAACCGCAGCCTCATGGAATAAGACTATCCACAACTACAGCACAATAAAAGTATCCAATGCAGCGTAGAACCTGCCAGAAGGACGATATAGATTTGAGCAGGGCAGACTCATACAAACTGATTAGAGATATGTTTATGACCAATACATTAAAATTCATATTTGCAGAAGCCATTATTCTAAT